>Ga0073928_10000403_pt1 | contig 102088 bp, 90 predicted proteins | sample PaiPotPPA55metaG_FD_76969 | JGI IMG/M metagenome (GOLD analysis project Ga0073928, IMG submission 76969) | Iron sulfur acid spring bacterial and archeal communities from Banff, Canada, to study Microbial Dark Matter (Phase II) - Paint Pots PPA... ... | reverse complement strand
ACTGCACGGCCTGTGGTTATGGATTCCGGGCTCCGCTCGCACTCGGACGGCGCGAAGCGCCGATCCGAGCGCTCGCGGCCCCGGAATGACGGGCTAGAGTAGTTTGTGATGCAGTACGGTTAGTCGCCCCGAAGAAGAAGGGCGGTGGCGGGGATCGGCGCAAGACAGCGCCGTCATCGGGGCGCTATAACCCGGGCCGTCATGCCACAGGCCCACCCGCGCGCGCTTCCCGGCTCAATCGAAGCCACCGTCGAGCTTCTGGCGGCAGCCAATTATCTCGCCGACCGCGCGCTCGGCACCGTGCTCTTCCTCGCGCTGCGGATGGGACGCCCGTTGTTCCTGGAAGGGGAGGCGGGGGTCGGCAAGACCGAGATCGCCAAGGTCCTCTCGACCACGCTCGGCCGCCGGCTGATCCGCCTGCAATGCTATGAAGGCCTCGACGTTGCCGCCGCCGTCTACGAGTGGAACTATGCGGCGCAGATGATCGCGATCCGCGTGGCCGAAGCAGAAGGCGCGCACGATCGCGAGCGCCTGGAGCACGACGTTTTTTCCGAACGGTTCCTGATCAAGCGGCCGCTGCTGCAAGCGCTGGAGGCCGATGCGGCCGGCGCGCCGGTCCTCCTGATCGACGAGCTTGACCGCGCCGACGAGGCGTTCGAGGCGTTCCTCCTGGAAGTGCTCGCCGACTTTCAGGTCACCATCCCGGAGCTCGGCACGGTGAAGGCGCCGCATCCGCCCGTCGTGGTCATCACCTCGAACCGTACCCGCGAGATCCACGACGCGCTCAAGCGCCGATGTCTCTATCATTGGGTAGGATATCCGTCGGCCGATCGCGAGCTGAAGATCGTTCGCACCAAGGTTCCCGGCATCGGCAAGGCGCTCTCCGAACAGGTCGTGCACTTCGTGCAGGCGCTGCGCAAGGAGGATCTGTTCAAAGCACCGGGCGTGGCCGAGACCCTCGACTGGGCGTCCGCGCTTGCCGAGCTCGATGCCATAGCGCTCGATCCGGGCACCGTCTCCGATACGCTGGGCGTCCTGCTGAAATATCAGGACGACATTGCCCGGCTCGAAGGCAGCAAAACCAAGGAGCTGATCGATCAGGTGCGCGCGCAACTGCGGGCCGCGGAATGACGGAGGAAGAGGGCGGGCAGCTCGCAGACAATATCGTCCACTTCGCACGCGCGCTGCGTGCTGCCGGCATCCCGGTCGGCCCCGGTGCGGTGCTGGACGCGCTCGCGGCGGTTAACACTGCCGGCATCGGCACCCGCGAGGATCTCTATTGGGTGCTGCATGCGGTGCTGGTGAAACGCCACGAGCACTCGATCCTGTTCGACCAGGCCTTCCGCATTTTCTTTCGCCGGCGCGGCAGCATCGACAAGCTGCTCGCGGCCATGCTGCCGCCGGCGTCGGCTCCGCAGAATGAGAAGCCGCCGCCCGGCGCTCAGCGCGTGCAAGAGGCCTTGCTCGCGAGCCGCGGCGAGGCCGAGCGCAAACCGCCGGAGCTCGAAACCGATATGCGGCTGACCGTTTCCGACCGCGAGGTGCTGCAGAAAAAGGACTTCGCCCAGATGACGGCGAGCGAGATCGCGGCCGCCAAGGAAGCGATCAAGCGGCTCGTGCTGGCGCTCGACGAAGTGAGGACTCGCCGCCTCGCGCCCCATCGCCACGGCCACGTCGTCGATATCCGGCGCACCTTTCGCGCGAGTCTGAAGGCGGGGGGAGCGGTGATCGATCTCAAATACCTCGGACCGCGCTCGAAGGCACCGCCGCTCGTGGCGCTGCTCGACATCTCCGGCTCGATGAGCCAGTACACGCGGCTGTTCCTGCATTTCCTCCACGCGGTGACCGACGCGCGCAAGCGCGTGCACACCTTTCTCTTTGGGACGCGCCTGACCAATGTGACGCGCGCGCTCAAGGCGAAGGACCCGGACGAGGGGCTCGCCGCGGTGGCGGCGAGCGTCCCCGACTGGTCCGGGGGAACGCGCATCGCCACGTCGCTGCACACGTTCAACAAGCTGTGGGCGCGCCGCGTGCTCACCCAAGGGGCGCTCGTGCTGCTGATCACCGATGGGCTCGAACGCGACCCGGACGACCGGCTCGGGTTCGAGATCGATCGGCTGCATCGCTCATGCCGCCGGCTCATCTGGCTCAACCCGCTGCTGCGGTTTTCCGGCTTCGAGGCCAAGGCCAAGGGTATCCGGGCAATGGTTCCGCATGTGGATCAGCTGCGCCCCATCCATAATCTCGACAGCATGGCGGAGCTCGTGCGCGCGCTCTCTGCTGACGGCGAGCCCTGCGGCAATCCCAAAGCCTGGCTGGAGCAGACAGCAGCATGACGGCAATTGCTGCTATGCCCTCGACACGCCATGTAAGGAGCAACTGCTGATCGTGTGGCTCCTTGGGTCCCGGCTCTCGTTTCGACGCAGTCAAGCTTGCGCAGACTGCGTAAACTTGGCTGCGCGCGAAGCCGCCCTCACTGCACTCGGCCAGGACACAAAAGTCTTCGTGTCCCGGGCGAGCGACCCCGGCTTTGAGCCGGGGGAGCGAAGACCCGGGATCCAGGGGCCACACGACGGACCACGAGCTGATGGAATGGAGGAGCTGATGGAAACCCTGGCACGCGATGAGGATATCTTGAAGGCGGCGGAGGACTGGCGCAAAGCCGGTCGCGGGGTGGCAGTTGCAACTGTGGTCGAGACTTGGGGCTCGGCGCCGCGGCCGGTCGGCTCGAACCTGGTGATTGACGACCAGGGCAATTTCCTCGGCTCCGTCTCAGGCGGCTGCGTCGAGGGGGCCGTGGTGACGGAGGCGCTCGATGTGATCGAGAGCGGGAAGCCGAAGACGCTCGAGTTTGGCGTGGCCGATGAAAGTGCGTGGAAGGTAGGGCTTTCCTGCGGCGGCACAATCCGCGTCTATGTGGAGAAGGTGGACTGACTCGTGAAGCTCGCGATCCTGCAAAGCTTGAATGATGAGCGCGCGGCAAGGCGCGCCGCCGTCGTAGTCACCGATCTCGCGAGCGGAGAGCAGCGCCTGGTCAAAGCCGCGGGCGTTTCTCGCGATCCGCTGAAGGACGTGCTGGAGAAACGCATCCGCAGCGGCACGAGCGGCACCGAAGAAACCCCGCAGGGCCGCTTCTTCTTCACCGTGCACGTGCCGCCGCCACGGTTGGTCATTACCGGCGCGGTGCACATCAGCCAGGCACTTGCGCCCATCGCAAAGCTTCTGGGTTATGACGTGACCATCATCGATCCGCGCACCGCGTTTGCCTCGATCGAGCGGTTTCCCGAGGTGAAGGTAATTGCGGAATGGCCCGACGTTGCGCTGCCGCCGCTGGGCATCGACCGATACACCGCGTTCGCCGCGCTCACCCACGATCCCAAGATCGATGACCCGGCGCTCAGCCACGCGCTTGCGCGCGACTGCTTCTATATCGGCGCGCTGGGCTCGAAGAAGACCCACGCACGCCGCCTCGACCGCCTGAAGGCACAGGGGGTGTCCGATGCCGACCTCGCTCGCATCCATGCGCCCATCGGGATCGCGATCGGCGCGGTCTCTCCGCCCGAGATCGCGGTCGCCATCATGGGCGAGATCACCGCACGGCTGCGGCAGTCGCCGCAGAAGTTGCAATGAAATTCGGTCCCGTGCCGCTGCGCGATGCCGAGGGCGGCGTGGCCGTGCATTCGATCCGCAAGCCCGGCCTGGTGCTCAAGAAAGGCACCGTGATCGGCAAGCCGGAGATAGCGGCGCTCGCCGAGGCGGGGATCTCCGAAATCGTGGTTGCGCGCATGGAGCCGGGCGAAGTCTCGGAGGATGCGGCCGCGGCGGAGATTGCGGCGGCGGCGCACGGGGAGGGCGTGCGAGTCGACCGCGCGTTCACCGGGCGGGCTAATCTCTTTGCCGAAGAAGCCGGCGTCCTCGTGGTCGACAAGGAGGCGGTCGATCGCCTCAACCAAATCGATGAGTCCATCACCTTTGCTACGCTGACTGCCTACAAGCCGGTGGTTGCGGGCGAGATGATCGCGACCGTGAAAATCATTCCTTTCGCCGTTCCGGCGGCGCAGCGCGATGCTGCAGTGGCAGCAGCGCGCACAAGCGCGCCGCTCATTCGGGTGGCGCCTTATCGCATCCGCAAGGTCGGCGTGGTCTCGACGCTCCTCCCGGGGCTTGCGCCCAAGGTCATCGACAAGACCTTGCGCGTAACCGAGGAGCGGCTTGCTCCCGCCGGCGCGAGGATCGTTGCCGAGCGTCGCGTGCCGCACGAGCAGGCGGCGCTTGCCGGCGCGATCGAGGAGGTGCTCGCCGCGGGTGCAGAGCTCGTTGTTGTCTTCGGCGCCTCCGCTATTGCGGATCGCCGCGACGTCATTCCGGCGGCGGTCGAGGCGGTTGGCGGGCGCATCGAGCATTTCGGCATGCCGGTCGATCCCGGCAATCTCCTCCTCATCGGGTCGGCGCGCGAGCGGCCGGTGCTCGGGGCACCGGGTTGTGCCCGCTCGCCCAAGGAGAATGGATTCGACTGGGTGCTGATGCGGCTCCTTGCGGGACTCCCGGTGTCGCGCGAGGCGATCATGGGCATGGGGGTGGGCGGCCTGCTCATGGAGATCGTCACGCGGCCGCAGCCGCGTGCGGAGAGTACTCCGGCGCATCCCAAGCGCATCGCGGCGGTAGTCCTGGCGGCAGGTCGATCAACACGGATGGGCGGTCCGAACAAGCTCCTAGCCGAGATTGCGCGTCGCCCGCTGGTGCGCATTGTTGCGGAGGAGGCGCTGGCCTCGCGCGCCGATCCGGTCATTGTCGTCGCCGGGCATCAGCGCGAAGAGATCGAAAAGGCACTCGCCGGATTGCCGGTGCGCATCGTTCACAATCCGGATTACGTGGAGGGCCTCGGCACATCGCTGCGCGCCGGAATCGCCGCCGTTCCCGCTGACGCAGATGGGGTCGTCGTGTGTCTCGGCGACATGCCCCGGGTGAATGCAGGGCTGATGAACCGGCTGATTGCCGCGTTTGATCCGGATCGCGGCGCGCTGGTCGTCTTGCCCACATTCCAGGGCAAGCGCGGCAACCCGGTGCTGTGGTCGCGCCGTTTCTTTCCCGACCTGATGGCGATCGAAGGCGATGTGGGCGCGCGCCATCTCATCGGGCGCTACGGCGAAGCGGTGGCGGAAGTGCCGGTCGAGGGCAGGGCTACGCTCATCGACATCGACACCCCGGAAGCGCTGTCCGGGGTGAAGGCGGAGATGGAGGGCGCAGCCGGCGCATGATGCGCACATAGGCGGCCCAGAGAACTTTCCGTAGGGGCGCCGCATGCGTCGCCCTCTTCGAAGCAGGCGCGCAAGCGGGCGAGGCAATGCCTCACCCCCACCCACCGAGAGAACGTTGGGGCAGGTTTCAAACCCGCCCTTACACGACAGGAACCCGCGTTCACAGAATGGAAACCGCTCTGGCTTAGCCTGCGGCTGTTGCTCGGGGGAGGGGGTTCCATGGCGGCTGTTCGCTTAGCTATGGCATCGGTGCTTCTAGCTGCGATGATTTCGGCTGGCACGGGTAGCGCGCAGGCGGCCGGCGCGATTGCGGTCGGAGCCTGCGGCGCCTACGGCGTTGCCTATGACTACGAGCGCGCGGCGGCGGCAAGCCGCGCGGCACTCGGCAGGTGCGAAGGCGGCTGCAAGGTGGTCCCGGTGAGCCGCGCCTGCGGCGCCATCGCCATCGACGGCCGCAATGCCTGCGGTGCGCACGGTTATGCGGTGGCGCGGCGCTTGGGCGAGGCGCAGAATATGGCGCTGCAGCAATGCTATCACTTCGGCGGCAAGGACTGCGTCATCCGCGCCTGGGCCTGCGACGCCAAGGGCTGATCGCGCCATAGGCCTGCCTGGCTTCAATTTTCAACCTGCCGGTCGTCATTGCCTCCGCTTTGTGTGGCGGCATCCAATAATCCTGCCGCGGGAGGTTGCTGCAGGTGAGCTGCAGCTGCCGCTTGCATTCGCGCGCCGCTTCGAATAGTAATGACTGACCAGTCAGTCAGTAGATCGGAGAGATGGCCAGCGCGGGTCGAGCGAAGCGGCGGCGCAAGCCGGGCAGCACCACGGCTCGCATTGGGAAGCGTGGGCCGCCGCGCGTGCAGGAGCCGGGGGAGCGGCGGTCGGCCATCTTGGATGCGGCGCTCGCGGAGTTTGCCGCGCGCGGGTTCGCCGACACCAGGCTCGACGATGTGGCCGCGCGTGCCGGCATCGCCAAGGGCACGATCTACCTCTACTTCCGCGATAAGGAGAATCTGTTTCAGGAGCTGGTGCGGGCGAAGCTGAGCCCCCTCGTTGGCGCGATCGCCGCGGCAGCAACGCGCGAGCTGCCCACCCGCACCCTGGCCGAGCTCATCATCGACACTTTCCTCAACGAGATCTTCGGCACCCCGAGGCAGGATGTGATCCGCTTGATCATCACCGAAGGGTCGCGCTTTCCCGAGCTTGCCGAGTTCTACTACCGCGAGGTCATCTCGCGCGTGCTGCCCATTGTGCGCGCGCGCCTGCGGCAGGCGGCGGAGGAGGGCGAGCTCGCCCATCCCGCGCTTGCGCGCTTTCCCCAGTTGCTGGTCGCGCCCGCGCTCGTCGCCATCATCTGGTCGAGCCTGTTCGGCCGCTTCGAGCCGCTCGACGTGCGCGAGCTCATGCACGCGCATTTGCAGATGCTGTTCGGGAGCGCGCCATGAAGGTGCATCCAGCAAAGGCCGCGCCGTTTGTAGGGGCGAGGCATGCCTCGCCCCTACGATCGCGTGTTGTCGCGGCGCTGGCCTGTGCGCTCGTGCTCGCCGGTTGCGGCAACAACAAGGACCCGACCTATCAAGGATGGGTCGAGGCGGAGCTCATTTTCGTTGCTCCCGATGAGGTCGGCCGCATCGAGACGCTCACCGTGCGCGAGGGCGATTCCGTCGAGACCGGAAAACTGATTTTCACGGTCGATGCCGACCTCCAGCTCGCGGACGTCGCCATGGCGCAAGCGTCGGTGAAGAACGCGCAGCTCGGCTATGACCGCGCCGTGACGTTGCTGAAAACCTCGACCGGCACCCAGAAGACGGTGGAGGACGCGGAAATGGCGATGCGCACCGCGCAGGCACGGCTCAATTCGGCGCAGACGAGGCTCACCCGGCGCAAGGTCTACAGTCCGGTCACGGGAACGGTCCAGCAGCTTTACTACCGCGTCGGCGAGCTCGTCCCCGCCAGCAGGCCGGTTGTTGCCATCCTGCCGCCGGGCAATCTCAAGATCCGCTTCTTCGTCAACGAGGCGACACTGCCAAAGCTCAAGCTCGGCGATCCCGTCACCATTCTGTGCGACGGCTGCGATCCCGACATCACCGCCAAGATCACCTTCATCGCGCGCAGTTCTGAATTCACCCCGCCGGTGATCTACAGCCTGGATGAACGCTCGAAGCTCGTCTTTCTCATCGAGGCGCGCACCGCGGACCGCCCGGAGCGGCTGCGGGTGGGACAGCCCGTGAGCGTCGTTCCGGGAGAGCGGCAGTGACGGCGGCGCCGGAGATTGCGATCGAGGTCGAAGGGCTGACCAAATCCTTCGACGGGCGCAAGGTTGTGCGCAATCTTTCCATGCAAGTGCGACGCGGGGCGATCTACGGCTTCCTCGGCCCCAACGGCTCGGGCAAGACCACGACCATCCGCATGCTCTGCGGGCTGCTCACTCCCGACGAGGGACGCGGCACCTGTCTCGGCTACGACATTCGCAGCGAAGCCGACGAGATCAAGCGCCACGTCGGCTATATGACCCAGCATTTCAGCCTGTACCAGGACCTCTCCGTCGCGGAGAACCTGGAATTCGTCGCCCGTCTCTACGGCCTTGCCAATCCGCGCGCGGCGGCGCGCACCATGATCGATCGGCTCGGCCTTGCGGGCCGCGAGCGCCAGCTCGCGCGCGAGCTTTCCGGCGGCTGGAAGCAGCGGCTGGCGCTCGGCGCCTGTACCCTGCCCAACCCGCAGCTCCTTCTTCTCGACGAGCCCACGGCGGGGGTCGATCCCAAGGCGCGGCGCGAGTTCTGGAACGAGATCCATGCGCTGGCCGCGCAAGGGCTCACCGTGCTGGTCTCAACTCATTACATGGACGAGGCGGAACGCTGCCACGAGATCGCGTACATCGCCTATGGCGTGCTGCTCGCGCACGGGACGGTGGCGGACGTGATCGCGTCCACGCATCTTGCCACCTACACCGTGAGCGCGATGAAGGGCGAGAGCCTGGCGCAGCTCGCCGACGAGCTCGGGCGCGCGCACGGCGTGGACATGATTGCTCCGTTCGGCACCAGCCTGCACGTCTCGGGCCGCGATGCGGCGGCGCTCGACGCCGCGATCGCGCCGTATCGCGAGCAGCCAGGGCTGACCTTTCGCCGCTCGGACTCCTCGCTCGAGGACGTCTTCATCGATCTCATGGACCGCGCCAAGGACAACTACCAATGAGCGCGCTCGCTGAGCGTCCAATGATGTGCTTGCCCCTCTTGGCCCCTGGGTCGCGGATCTTCGCTCGCCGGGCAAGCCCGACGAGCTCGTCCGGGACACGGAGTGTTGGTGTCCCGGATGAGTGCAGTGAGGGCCTCTTGGCCCGAACGGAACGAGATCCGGGACCCACGAGCCACAACAAGACTGGGCGGGCATGAGCATGCCGCTCACAGCCGGTGCGGGCAGCGCGCACGCCGCGCAGCCGCTGCGGCGGCGGTATTTCTGGCGGCGCACCTGGGCGATGCTGCTGAAGGAGTTCATCCAGCTGCGCCGCGATCGCGTCTCCTTTGCGATGATCATCATGATCCCGCTCATCCAGCTGATGTTGTTCGGCTACGCCATCAACACCAACCCGCGCCATCTGCCGACTGCGGTGCTGCTCCAGGAAAAGACCGATGTGGGGCGCACTATCGTCAAGGCGATCGAGAACACCAAATATTTCGACGTCACCCATGTGATTGACAACGAAGCCGAGTTCGATCGTCTGCTCAAGTCGGGCACGGTGCTGTTCGCGGTCGAGATCCCGGTGAATTTCGAGCGTGCGCTGCGGCGCGGCGATCAGCCTGCGCTCCTCGTCGCCGCCGACGCCACCGATCCGGTGGCCGCGGGCTCGGCCATGGCCGCGCTCGGAACGTTGGTGCAGACGGCGCTGCGCTACGACCGTGCGATTCCCGACGGCGGCAGTCCGCCCTTCGATATCCGCGTCCATGCCCGCTACAATCCAGCCGCCAACAGCTCGCTCAACATCGTGCCGGGCCTGGTCGGCACCATTCTCACCATGACCATGCTGATCTTCACCGCGCTCTCGGTCACGCGCGAGATCGAGCGTGGCACCATGGAGAGCCTGCTCTCCATGCCGATCACGCCGGTCGAGATCATGCTGGGCAAGATCATTCCCTACATCATGGTGGGCTTCGTGCAGGCGAGCTTGATCATCAGCCTCGGCATCGGCCTCTTCGGCGTTCCGCACCTGGGAAGCCTGCTGCTTCTCGCGGTGCTGAGCACGCTGTTCATCACCGCCAATCTTTCGATCGGCTACACCTTCTCCACCATCGCCGAGAATCAGCTCCAGGCGGTGCAGATGGCCTTGATGTTCTTTCTGCCGAACATCCTGCTTTCCGGCTTCATGTTCCCATTTGCCGGCATGCCGCGCTGGGCGCAATGGATCGGGGAGGGGCTCCCGCTCACGCACTATCTACGCATCGTGCGCGCGATCCTGCTCAAGGGCGCAACGCTCTCCGAGGTCGCCCTCGACACCTGGGCACTTGCCGGCCTGATGCTCGTCGCAATGACCATCGCGGTCACTCGCTTCCGCCGCACGCTGGATTAAATCAATTGGAGGCATAAGCTATAACGGTCCGCTACTATGCCGCCGCACCGGTTGATTGCAGAGGCGAGATGAGACTCGACCTCATGAGCGATACGCCATGACTCTTTGGATTGTACTTGCACTTATGACCGGCGCCGCGCTTCTCGCGGCGCTCTGGCCGCTTCGCCGCCGCTCGGCAACCGCTGCTGCTGAGATCGACGGCGACACCGCGGTCTATCGCGACCAGCTGCAAGAGATCGAGCGCGACCTGGCGGCCGGCAGCCTTGGCGTCAGCGAAGCCGCCGCAGCTCGTATCGAGGTATCGCGTCGGTTGCTTGCGGCGGAGGAAGCGGCAAGCTCCGGAACTGGCGATGCGGCAACGCATCGTCAGATCGGCGCAAAAAATCCCGGGCGTACCCGCCGCCTTTCTGCTGCCATTGCCGCGATCGTGCTGACCTTCGGCGTCGCCGGTCTGTATCTCACGCTCGGCTCGCCGGACCTGCCCGGACAGCCTCTCGCAGAGCGGATGGCGAAGGCGCGCGGCGACGCGGGTTCGATCGAGGCGCTGTTCAAGCGGGTCGAGGGGCATCTTGCGCAGCATCCGGAGGACGGTCGCGGATGGGAGGTGATCGCCCCGGTATACATGCGCCTTGGCCGATACGCCGACGCCGTAAAGGCCCGCGCCAATGCATTGCGCCTGCTCGGACCCACGGCGCAGCGCCAGGCGGACCTCGGAGAGGCCCTGATCGCGGCCGAAAACGGCGTCGTCACCGCGCAAGCGAAGGAAGCATTGGACGCTGCGATCCGGCTCGATCCCAGGAATGTGAGTGCGCGTTTTTATGAGGGTCTTGCGGCGGAGCAGGATGGCAACCACGAGGAGGCAGCCAGGATCTGGCGTGCGCTGCTTGCGGAGGCTCCGGAAGAGGAAGAATGGGCCGGTTTCGTGCGTCAGGCACTCGCCCGCGTGGAATCCTCCGGCACTGCACCGGCGCCGACGCCGAGCACGGGCGCGCCAAATGCGCCATCCACGTCCGCGCCCCCGCAGGAGCAGATGATCCGCGCCATGGTCGAGCGGCTTGCTGCTCGGCTGCAGCAGGACGGGTCCGACGCTGACGGATGGGTCCGGCTCCTGCGTTCCTACCTGGTCCTGGGTGAAAGCGAGAAGGCGCGCGCAACCGTCACGGATGCGCGCCGCGCTCTCAAGAGCGAGCCGGAGAAGCTGCGCCGGTTCGAGGAGGGCGCGAAGAGTCTTGGCATTGATGGATAGGCGTCCCAATAGATAGAGTGTCTCAGGGCTGACAATGGCGCAAGCGAGTGAGCTCCAGGTCATAGCCGGCGGCGGCATAGCGGTTCCCTTCAAGGAGATAGCCTCGCAGTTCGAGGGTGCTTCCGGTCATAAGATCCATGCTCGTTTCGGCACCGCTCCGGAGCTCATCAAGATGGCCACATGGGGGGGACCGTTCGATCTTGGAGTGGTGCCGCGGGACGTTATGCAGGATGCCGCCGCGCGCGCGCGGTTCGCGTCAGGACCGACGCCCGGGTTTGCTCGGGTAGGGATCGCGGTCGCGGTCCGCGCGGGCGCTCCCAAGCCGGACATCGGTACGCCGGAGGCGCTCAAGCAGACGCTCCTCAAGGCGCGTTCCATCGCCTCGATACCGGCGAGCGCAACAGGCGCTCAGCTTTCAAATATATACGAGCATCTCGGGATCGCGCAGGCGATGCGGACGAAGACCAAAGCGCAGGGAGCGCCCGCGGAAATTATCGAGGCGGTTGCGAGCGGCGAGGCCGATCTCGCCGTGTTCACCATGAACGTCCTGACGGATCCCCGGCTGGATATAGTCGGCCCCCTCCCGCGCGAAATCCAGCGGGAGGTCGTCTACGTCGCGGCTGTTGCCGCAGCCAGCAAAGATGCGGAAGCTGCGCAGGCATTTATCGCGTACCTGAGGTCTCCTGCGGCCGCTGCGGTGATCAAGGCCAAAGGCTTGATCCCCGGCTGAGACTCGCCGACCTGCACCGGCAACGCGGATTGGATCAGCCAGAGAGCCGGCTTCGGCCGGCTCGGCTACGAAGCACCATCTGCTCCCGCTCACATCAGGGAGCGATCCCGTCCAGCCTCCTGAGACAGTTAACGTTCGCGTGAAATGGCCCGCTTCTATCAACTATACGATTGAATATCAGCCGGATAGTTGATAAACACTCCCCATGAGCTCGCAGCCGCTGCACGTGATCGAGGACGACCCGCCGGACGCGGAGGGTCGCCTCGACGCGGTGTTCTCCGCGCTTGCCGATCCGGTGCGCCGCGCCATCCTGGTCGCTCTCGACGGCCGCGAGCTCTTGGTCTCGGAACTAGCCGCCCCATTCGCGATCTCCCTGCAGGCCGTGTCGAAGCACATCCAGGTGCTGGTGCGCGCCGGCTTGGTGCGTCAGGAGCGAAGCGGCCGCATCAGCCGCTGCAGGCTCGATGCCGGGCCGATCTTTCAAGCCGCCGTTTGGCTCAACCGCTACAGCAAATACTGGCAGGAGCAGTTCGACCTGCTCGCGGTGATGGTCGATGACATCGCCAAGCGGCAGGCGGCGAAGCATCCGTCGAGCCGACATCGCGGCGGTCGCCAGAGGCTGGGACGCCGATCATGAGCATAGGAAGGAGTGGTGACATGGATCGTCATCAGGTGGTGTCGCAAGAGATATGGACCGAAGCGCGCAAACAGCTGCTCGCCAAAGAGAAGGAGCTCACACGCTTGCGCGACCAGCTCAGCCGAGCGCGGCGCGAGCTGCCTTGGGTTCGCGTCGATAAGACGTATGTGTTTGAGGGCGCGGACGGCAAGGCGACGCTGCCGGACCTGTTCGACGGGCGCAGCCAGCTCATCGTTTATCATTTCATGTTCGATCCGAGCTGGGAGGCCGGCTGCAGGAGCTGCTCGTTCTGGGCCGATAATTTCAACGGCATCACCGTGCATCTCAACCACCGCGATGCGAGCATGGTCGCGGTCTCGCGAGCACCCTACGAGAAGCTCGCATCCTATCGCGCGCGGATGGGCTGGAGCTTCAAATGGTTTTCGTCTTTCGGCAACGACTTCAACCGCGATTATCACGTCTCGCATACGCCGGAGGAGCTGGCAAAGGGGGATGCCTATTACAATTACGCGCGACAGAAGCCCTATGCTTCCGAGGCGCCGGGCATCAGCGTGTTCTTCAAGGACGCTGACGGCGCCGTGTTCCATACCTATTCCTGTTACGCGCGCGGCCTCGACATGCTCAATGGTGCCTATCACTACCTCGATCTGCTGCCGAAAGGGCGCGACGAAGAGAGGCTGCGCTTTCATTCCGACTGGCTACGCCGCCACGACGAGTATGAAAATTGAGGGATGCTTAAGGATCGAGCGATGAACTACCGGGAGTCCTCCGAGAAGCTCGCGGCCTACCGCCGGCAAATCCGGGAGCTGCGCGAAGAGATGCGTGTGGTGCAGCGTGCCATCGAGCCGGAGCCGGTGCAGGACTACACGTTCCGGCGCGCGGGCGGCACGGTGAAGCTCTCGGAGCTGTTCGGCAGCAAGGACACGCTGTTTGTGATTCACAACATGGGTGCGTCCTGTCCCTACTGCACGCTCTGGGCGGACGGCTTCAACGGCGTCTACGAGCACCTGCGCAATCGGGCGAGCTTCGTAGTGGCTTCGCCCGATGCGCCCGAAAAGCAGCAGACGTTTGCGCAGAGCCGCGGCTGGCGGTTTCCCATGGTCTCGACCGAGGAGACGACCTTCGCCCAGGACATGGGCTATTGGCGCGACAACGGCCCCATACCTGGGCTCTCCGTATTCAAGTTATCGAACGGGCGCATTCTGCGCGTCGCCGATACCTCGTTCTCGCCCGGGGACGATTTCTGCGTGGTGTGGCACTTCCTGGACCTGATTCCCGAAGGCGCCGACGGCTGGCAGCCGAAATACAAGTACGCGGGCTGAGGGCAGAGGCCGATTTGCCACCCTCGAATACCCCTGGCCGTGGATTTTGCCATTATTCAGCCAAAGCTTTCGCAATACTTGCCAATTGGGGTGAAGGGGTAGGGGCTCAATGTTTCTGGCACGCCAGCTTGCTGTTGCTGCATCGGCATTATCGCTGATCGCAGGTGGATTCTTGGCCGTCTTCTCGCCTACCGACTCACGGGCGGAAGGCGCGCTCGGCAGCTGTGAAGATGCAGCCGAGCTCGCGGTCTTGCCCTCGCCGCTCGCGCCCTGGAAGGGCGCGCCCTTGCGCGTCATCTTCGCTGCGGAGAAGCCGCTCGAGGGCGAGCTTTCGCTGATCGCTCCCGACGGAAGCGTCGCGGCCAAATCGCGCGAGCGCCACGGCGGGCCGCCCTATTTCTGGTTCGCCGAGGTCGCCTCACCCGCCGCAGGGACATGGCATGCGAAGCTTGCGCGCGACCACGCGCCAGCCGATTGCAGCACGATCGCGCGCGAGATCGGGGTGCGTCCCGACCAGCCGCCGCGGCCGAGCAAGACCGAGGGAAGCCTCTGGCCCTTGCGCAACACCTGGAATCGCTCGACGGAAAACCTGTATTCTGCATGGATCGAGAAGCTGTTCGACGACCCGCTCGACGCAGCGCCGTCGTGGAAGGCGCTGCATGAAGTCTTGCGCGATCGATCGCGCAATTTCCTGTTCAACCATATGGGTCTTGGCGAAGATCAGATGGGGCTCGTCCTTCGCCCCGACTGTGCCGATCTTCCCTACTTTTTGCGAGCGTATTTCGCGTTCAAGATGGGGCTGCCGTTCGGATACTCGAAGTGCTCGCGTGGCGGCGGCGGCCAGGGACCGAAGTGCCACGCGTGGTGGAACATCCAGAAGGAAGAGCCTGCTCCCGTTCCGGTCGAGCAGAACGTCGCCTCCCGCAGCCTGATGGGCATGGTTCCCCCGCCTGTCGCCCGTCCCGTGAGCATGGCGCCACCAAAGCGTCCGCCGGGGCTTGCAGCCTCCTTCGGCCATTATGTGAGCACGACCGTCGCCGACGGCGTCCATTCGGGCTCCGCCCGAACGGCGTTGAACGACGAGAACACCGATTACTATCCCGTGCCGCTGAGCCAGGACACGCTGCGCCCGGGCACCGTATACGCCGATCCATATGGGCACGTTCTGGTGATCGCGCGGCGCGTGGCGCAGACGGAGGGCGAGGCAGGCGTCATCCTTGCGGTCGACGGGCAACCCGACGGGACGGTCGCGCGCAAGCGCTTTTGGCGGGGCAATTTCTTGTTTGCGCAGGATCCAGCGCTTGGTGGCCCCGGGTTCAAGCGATTCCGGCCGATCGTGCGCGACAAGAACGGCACCATGCGGCGGCTGGCCAATGCCGAGATCGCGAAGGATCCGCAGTACGGCGATTTCTCGCTCGATCAGGGGAATCTCGGGGTCGAAGATTTCTATGATCGCATGGATGACGTGATGTCGCCGTCGCCGCTCGATCCGTTGCGCGCCATGAAGGAAGCGATCACGTCGCTCGAAGAGCAGGTAAAGACGCGCGTGACCTCGGTCGAGAACGGGCGCAAGCATCAGAGCAGCGGGCACGGCGACGCCGAGATGCCCGACGGCGCGGCGATCTTCGAGACTACCGGAGCGTGGGAGGATTTTGCGACGCCTGCGCGTGATCTGCGCCTGTTGATCGCGATGGATGTGGTGCGCGGCTTTCCCGAGCGCGTCGCGCGGCGGCCCGAGCGCTACGCGATGCCGAGCGGCAAGAGCGTCGCCGACGTGAAGGTGGAATTGGAGAGCGTGCTCGCCTCCGAGCTTGCGGCGCGCAAGTTTTCCTATACGCGGACCGACGGCTCCCAATGGACGCTCGCGCTCAAGGACGTGCTCGACCGCGCGACAGAGCTTGAAATGGCATACAATCTCAACGACTGCGTCGAGCTGCGCTGGGGCGCGCCGGAGAAAAGCGAGGAAGCCGCAACGTGCAGGCAGCATGCGCCATCGACACAGCGCGGGAAGATGACGCAGTACCGCGCCTGGTTCCACGAGCGGCGCCGCCCGCCGCGGGCCTAGCGCTACTGAGTTTTCAGCAACCGAGAGATCGGGGATGGTGCGGTTATGCCGGCATGCCGCGCAAAAGCGCTCCGCGTGCTCGGCGCCGATCAACCAGTTGCAGACATCGTGCTGGGCATTGGCGCAGAAACGGTAAGGCTGCCTCGGTGCAGCCAGCGAACGCCATGTACCGGCATCGGCCTGGTGCAGAGCGTGACCACCTGCCGGTCAGGCAGATAGCCCAATCGCAGTCCGCAGCTCTCGCACAGCGTATTCTCGAAATAGAGCGGCTGGCCGCAATTCTGGCATTCAAATAATTTCATCGGCTGAAGAATCCAGCGTCGCGCAATGTCTCGGCGGCAAACGGAAGCAGAGGTAGCTTCGTCGGATCTTTAGTAGTCCCCGGCGCCCGTCCGCGTGAAAACCAACGCCGCGCCGCGGCCGCCATTGTCCTCGGGATCGCCGAGCAACATGATGCTGCCGTCGGCGGAAGCCGCGACAGGGGGCGCAGTCTTTCCCAAGCCGATGTTGCCCGCGACCTCCTTCTCCTGCGTCCACTCCCCGCTGCTGCGAGCGAACACCGCTGCCGCGCCTGCATTGCGATCGTGGGCGAACCCACCCATTACGGCGATGTTGCCGTCGGCGGAGAGCGCGACCGAAGTGCCTTGCTGCGTCCAGATACTGCCGCTGGCGACCAGCTTGTGGCCCTGCTGGGTCCAAACGCCGCCGCGGCGTGTGAACACCCACGCTGCTCCGGCCGCGCCAATGCCGAATCGATCAGACGGATTGTCGCCAGGACCACCCACTATGGCGGTGTTGCCGTCTGCTGACAGCGCAACGGACGTGCCTTGGCGGGCATGTCCGACAGCGCCGCTGCCGACGAGCTTCTTGCTTTGCTGCGTCCAGACACCGTTGCTGCGGGTGAACACCCACGCGGCTCCGGTCTTGTTGTTGTCGGACCACCCGCCCACTATGGCGGTATTGCCGTCGGCTGACAACGCAACCGACATGCCTTGCCGGGCGCTTCCGACCGCACCGCTACCGACGAGCTTGTTGCCTTGCTGTCTCCAAACGCCGCCGCTGCGCGTGAACACCCAGGCTGCGTTCGCGCCCCAGGCGCCGACGATGGCGGTATCGCCGTCGGCGGACAGCGCGACGGCCATTCCTTGGCCGAGCGATAGTGGCGCTTCGCCCGGCCCCAAGGCGCCGGTCCCGACCAGCTTGCTGCCTTGCTGTGCCCACACGCCGCCAGTGCGGGTGAACACCCAGGCCGCTCCTGTCGTCTTGTTGTCGCTGGGCCCGCCCACGATGGCGGTATCGCCGTCGCCGGAAAGGGCGACGGACGCACCTTGGGACCACAATCCCCCTCCATAGTCGCCGGTGGCCCCGATCAGCCTGCTACCTTGCTGCGTCCAGACGCCGGCGCTGCGGGTAAATACCCACGCCGCCCCAGCAGGGCCGACGAGAGGCGAGCGATCGCGATCTGCGTTGTTGGCGCCAGGCCCGCCGACGATGGCGGTTTGGCCGTCTGCCGACAGTGCAACGGACGTGCCTTGATAAACGCTTCCTGGCGCGCTGGTACCAACGAGCTTCGGAATGTGCTGATAGAGCCGCGCCGGTGCAGGCTGAGCTCGCGCAGCTGGGCCTTCCAACGGCCGCTCGGCGTCAGCCCCTGCGCGGGCGTTCGGATTTCTTGGAAACCCGGCTTGCCAGGCTAATCGCTCGTAAACCCCGCCGAAGCCCAATGCTGTGGTTTCCTTCTCGTAACGGTCCCAGAGGCCGATCAGCACCAGAAGCACCAAGCCGCCCGCCGCGAGAACGGGAATACCAACAAGAATACGGGCCAGCATGCGTGCCATTGTTTGGATCCGGACGGTTAAAGTCGACCGGCAATGGAGCTAGCCGTGTTTTATGTTGATTGTGCGGTAGCGGCTGGTTTGGACGCAGAAGGCTGATTTACCTTGGACGGTAACCTGCTACGTTTGCAGGCACTGCTCCTTGAGCAGTGCCGAGTTTAACCCCAGGATCATGGTGGCTGCATGCGAACGATTGGATTGAAGACTTTTGCTTTGCCAACGGTCGTGGTCTTGATGTCGGCGTTGGGGCAGCAGGCGGCCGCGCAAGACAAAGTCAAGGTCGGTGTGTTTTCGACCGCGTCGTCGCTGCCCTATTTCGTCGCCATCCAACGCGGGTTTTTCAAGGAGCAGAATATCGAGCCGGAGACGATCCGGCTGATCGGCGGACCGCAGAACGTCGCGGCCATGATCAGCAACCAGATCGAGGCGGCGGTCGTCCTGGTCACCATCGAGGCGATGAATGCCAATCTCAAAAAGCCTGGGGTCGCCATGTATATCGGCGTACACAGCCAGAACAAGACCTATCAGATGGAGCAATTCGTTGTCCGCAAGGGCTATGCCGCGGATACCCTGAAGGATCTCCGGGGAGCGCGGATCATGTCGGCACCTGGTCCCGCCAATATCGTTGCTGCGAAAGCGGTGCTCGCCAAGGCGGGGCTGAAGGAAGGAGACTACTCCATCGACCAGCTCGACATGAACCAGCACGTCAATGTCATGACGTCCGGAACTTTCGATGCCGGCTACACGCTCGAGCCGCAGGCCTCGACCATGCGAAAGCTGGGTGTCGCGCGCACGCTCGAGGCGGGCGTTATTGCCAAATATCTTCTTGGCGATGAGAACGGCGATGCATTCGCGGCCGGTTGCGCAATCACCAGCGACTTCATCAGGAACCGTCCGGATGTCGCCAAGCGTTTTGCGGCCGTATGGAAAAAGGCCATCCACTTCGTCAACGATGATCCGCAGGAAGCGCGCAAATATCTCGCCAAGAACACGCTCACTCCCGAGGACGTAGTCGATACCGTGCCGATGGTGCGCTACTATGCCGCTGACGAATTGACCGCGAGGCACAAGGCCGAGTTCCAGCAATTCATTGACTTCTTCACTGCTGCAGGCACTTTGCCCGAGAAAGTAGATATCACCAAATATCTGCAGGCGTATTAGGGTCAAGGCGTGATCCGTCGGGCGCGGCGGGTTGCGCGGCCATGTCGCTCTTAGCGAGCTCGCTCGGCATGACCGTACCGGCAACAAACACGCCGGAAACATTTGCCGTATTCATGCAGAACGAGCTGGAGCGGCAGCGGGACCTGGCGAAGCTGTCGGCCCATCAAAGCCCGATCAAATGCGGATATGTGCCGCCCGCGTTGACAGCCGCTTAGGCCGCCTCTACCGTGGCGGCAATCAGAACTGATAGAATAACAAGCTTCCAGGGAAACGTTCAGGAGGGGTCTTGGCCCCACTCCTTGATGTCAGGGATCTGCACACGGAGTTTCGGACCGGTGCGGGATTGGTGCGCGCCGTCGATGGCGTGTCGTACACTGTCGAGCAGGGCGAGACCGTCGCGATCGTCGGCGAGAGCGGCTCGGGCAAATCGGTCGGGGCGCTGTCGATTCTGCGGCTGATCCCGGATCCGCCTGGGCGGATCACGCGCGGCGAGGTTCTCTTTCTCGGCCGCGATCTCATGCAGCTTTCCGACGCGCAAATGCGCGAAGTGCGCGGCGGCGATATCGGCATGGTGTTCCAGGAGCCGATGACGTCATTGAATCCGGTTCTCACCATTGGGCGACAGATCACGGAGACCGTCGAGCAGCACTGCCGAGTGGATCGTGCTGACGCGCACAAGCGCGCCATCGAGCTGCTCGGGCTGGTCGGCATCGCTGATCCGGTGCGCCGCCTCAAACAGTATCCGCACGAGCTCTCGGGCGGCATGCGCCAGCGTGTCATGATTGCGATTGCGATTGCCTGCGATCCCAAGCTCATCATCGCAGACGAGCCGACGACCGCCCTCGACGTGACCATTCAGGCCCAGATCCTCGAGCTGATGAACGGGCTCACGCGCCGGCTTAACGCGGCGTTGATCATCATCACCCACAATCTCGGGGTGGTCGCGCGCTATGCCAGGCGGGTCAACGTGATGTATGCCGGCCGCGTCGTGGAGAGCGGGCCGGCAGCGGCGATCTATCACAATCCGCGCCACCCCTACACCATGGCGTTGCTGCAATCGGTGCCGCGGCTCGATCGCCCGCGCCGGGCGCGCCTCGATCCGGTGGACGGTCAGCCGCCCGATCTCACGCGCCTCGATGAGGGCTGCGCTTTCCGGCCGCGTTGCCGCTTTGCTGTCGATGCCTGTGCCAAGATAAGGCCGCCGCTTGAACCGGTGGCGTCCGCCGGGCACCGGTCCGCCTGCCTGCGAGCGAGCGAGATCGGTGCCGCAATCGGAGCCGTGGCATGACGCCAGCTGCCACCGATTCTCCGACGCTCCTGGAAGTGAGGGGCCTGCGCAAGCTCTTCCCGGTCACCGAGGGCATCCTCGCTCGCCGCAGGGTCGGCGAGGTGAAGGCGGTCGACGGCATCGACTTCACCCTTCGTCGCGGGGAGACGCTTGGGCTCGTGGGCGAGAGCGGTTGCGGTAAGACGACAACCGGCCGGTGCATCCTGCTGCTCGAGCGGCCGACCGACGGCGCGATCCTCTATGACGGCGTCGATCTCACCAAGCTCACGCACAAGGAGCTGCTGGCGCTGCGGCGCCGCATCCAGGTGATCTTCCAGGACCCCTACAGCTCGCTCAATCCGCGCATGAAGGTCGGCGACATCATCGCCGAGCCGATGAAGGTGCACGCGATTGAGCCCAATTCGCGTCGCCGTGCAGCACGGGTGCGCGAGCTGCTCGCGACCTGCGGCCTCAATCCGAATTTTGCCGACCGCTACCCGCACGAGATGTCGGGAGGCCAGCGCCAGCGTGTTGGAATCGCGCGCGCGCTGGCGCTCGATCCCGAATTCATCATCTGTGATGAGGCAGTGTCCGCCCTCGACGTCTCGATCCAGGCGCAGATCTTGAACCTGCTCGAGGATCTGCGCGCGCGCTTTGGCCTCACTTACCTGTTCATCGCCCACGATCTCTCGGTGGTACGGCATCTCTGTCACCGGGTCGCGGTGATGTATCTCGGGAGAATTGTCGAGCTCGCCGATTGCGACGAGCTGTTCGACAATGCGCTGCATCCTTATACGCGGGCGCTTCTCGATGCCGTGCCGGTGCCGGATCCCGGTATCGAGGCCGGCCGCAGATTTCGGCCGGTGAAAGGGGAGGTGCCGAGCCCTATAAATCCACCGCCGGGCTGCGTCTTTCACCCGCGTTGTCCGATGGCGGTCGAGAGCTGCAGCCGCGTTCGCCCGGAGCTGCGGGAGGTTCGCCCCGGCCACTGGGTGGCATGTAGCGAGGTGCATTAGCTTAACAACAAGAGGGAGGAAGAGAATGATCAGAGCATCAGCATTGGCGACAGCTGGCCTCGGCGCCATTTTCTGTGTTGCCTCCGTGTCGGCGTCAGCGGCTGGCGAAAGCCCGAAACGCGGCGGCACGCTCACGTACATGATCCCGGCCGACGCTCCGCCGAGCTTCGATGGTCACCGTGAGACCACCTATGCGACAATGCATGCGGCTGCACCCTTCTACAGCGTGCTGATCAGAGTCGATCCGGACAATCCTTCATCGACTACCGATTTCGTGTGCGATCTGTGCATCGGCATGCCGAAGCCGACCGATGAGGGCAAGACCTACACTTTCAAGATTCGGCAGGGCGTGAAATTCCACGACGGCACGCCGCTCACAGCGGCAGACGTGGCGGCGAGCTGGCAAGAGATCGTTCATCCCCCCGATGGGGTGTCAAGCGCGCGCGAGAGCTATTTCATCATGGTCGACAAGGTCGAGGCGACCGACCCGACGACCGTGGTGTTCCGGTTGAAGTTCGCGACCAACGCCTTCCTGCCGGCGCTCGCCGACCCTTTCGCCTGGATCTATAAGAAAGAGATTCTCGACAAGGATCCGCACTGGTACGAGAAGAACATCATGGGATCCGGCCCGTTCAAGTTCGCCGGCTACGAGATCGGTCAGTCGATAAAGGGCGTGCGCAATCCGGACTATTATCATGCGGGGCAGCCCTATCTCGACGGGTTCATCGGCATCTTTGCGGCCAAGCAGGCCGTGCGGGTCGATGCGATCCGGGCTGACCGCGCCGCAATGGAGTTCCGCGGTCTGCCGCCGTCGGCGCGCGACGAGCTCGTGCGCGAGCTCGGCGACAAGATCACGGTCCAAGCGAGCGACTGGAACTGCGGGAACCTGGTGACTCCCAACCACAAGAAGAAGCCATTCGATGACGTGCGGGTGCGCCGGGCGCTCGCTTTGGCGATCGACAGCTGGCACGGGGCGCCCGCGCTCGCCAAGATCGCCACCGTGCACACGGTGGCCGGCATCGTTTTCCCGGGCTCGCCGCTCGCGGCATCAAAGCAGGAGCTCGAGCCGCTGGCCGGGTTCTGGCCGGATATTGGCAAATCGCGCGACGAGGCGCGGCGTCTGCTGAAGGAAGCGGGCGCCGAGGGGCTCAAATTCGAGCTGCTGAACCGCAATGTCGACCAGCCCTACAAGTATGTCGGCACCTGGCTGATCGACGAGTGGAGCAAGGTCGGGCTGCAGGTCACGCAGCGCGTGCTGCCGACCGGTCCGTTCTTCGACGCCCTGCGTCACGGCACCTTCGATGTGACCGTGGACTTCAACTGCCAGGGCGTGGTGAACCCGCTCATGGACATCGGCAAGTTCCTGCCGCATTCGGTCTACGAAGAGAATTACGGCGGCTACGACGATCAGAAGGAGATCGATCTCTATCAGGCGCTTCTGCACGAGACCGACACATCCAAGCAGCGCGCCATGATCCGCGCGTTCGAGAAGTACGTTCTCGACACGCAGACGCACATGATCATGACGCCATGGTGGTATCGCATCGTTCCGGCCCGCTCGTATGTGAGGGGCTGGAAGGTCAGCCCCAGCCACTACGTCAATCAGGACCTGGCCAACGTGTGGCTGGAGAAGTAGTGTACAGATACATCGCACAACGGGTGCTTCTCGCGATCCCGACGCTGGCCGGGGCGGCGGCGCTCGTCTTCGTGCTTATGCGTCTCATCCCAGGCGATGTCTGCGTGGTCCGCCTGGGCTCTAGCGGCGGGAATGTCGATGCGCGCGTCATTGCGGCTTGTCACGCCGAGCTCGGACTCGATCGCCCGGTGATCCTTCAGTTTCTGGACTTTGTCTGGAACTTCTCGCGCCTCGACTTCGGCATCTCGATGTGGTCGGGCAAGCCCGTCGCCGAAGAGATTGCAACGCGGCTGCCGATCTCGCTCGAGATCGCCGTGATGGCAACGGTGTTCGCGATCCTCATCGCGATCCCGCTCGGCACCATCTCGGCACTGAAGCAGAACAGCTGGATCGATCATGTGGTGCGCACGGTCGCCATCGCGGGGATCGCAACGCCATCGTTCTGGCTCGGGATCGTTTCCATCCTCGCCGTGCTCGAGATCTCGAACGCGTTCTTCGGCGCGCCCTGGATGCCGCCGATAGACTATGTCCCGTTCTGGGAGGACCCGCTGCGAAACCTGTCGATGGCGATCCTGCCCGCGCTGACCGTGGGCTACCGCTACGCCGCAGTCAGCATGCGGATGACCCGCTCGGCGATGCTGGAGGTCCTGCGCGAGGATTACATCCGCACCGCCCGCTCAAAAGGCCTGCTCGAACGGCTTGTCATCAATCGGCACGCGCTCAAGAACGCGCTGCTGCCGGTCGTCACTCTGATCGGCATCGAGTTCGCTTTCCTTATCGGCGGGCTCGTCGTCACCGAGCAGGTGTTCAACCTCAACGGCGTCGGGCGCCTGTTCGTGCTCGCCGTGCAGAACCAGGACTATACCTTGACGCAGGCCCTGGTCATGCTCACGGTCGCGATCTTCGTGTTCACCAATCTGGCGGTCGATCTGCTCTATGGGTGGCTCGATCCGCGCATCCGCTTCGGCTGACGGGGGCTTGTGCCGTGGTCGATCTTGCGCCGCGCTATGCTCCCACCCTCGCCGAGGCGACCGAGAGCCGGCGCTCGTGGCGCGCCGGCATCATCCGTTTCTGCCGCCGCGAGCCGCTCGGCACGGTCGGCCTGGTACTGGTGCTGGTGATGGGCGTCGCCGGGCTCTTCGCCGAGTGGGTTGCGCCCTACAGCCCAACCGCGAATGATTTCGCGGCGATGACAGAGCCCCCCAGCTGGGCGCATATCATGGGCACCGACCAGTTCGGCCGCGACCTCTTCTCCCGCATCGTGTTCGGTGCGCGCACTGCCCTGATCGTGGGCTTCTCCTGTGCGATGCTGGGAGGGATCACCGGGCTCGTGCTCGGCGTGGGGAGCGCCTATTTCGGCGGCCGTCTCGATCTCCTGCTGCAGCGGGTCTTCGATGTGGTTATGGCGTTCCCGCTGATCGTCTTGGCCCTTGCGGTGATCGCCATCTTCGGCAGCGGAGTACACAACGTGATCGTGGCTATCACCATTCCGCTCATCCCGCGTTGCGCCAGGGTGGTGCGCTCGAGCGCGCTGGCGATCCGGGAAGTGCCTTATATCGATGCAGCGCGCGCTTGCGGCTTCGGTCACGCTCGGATCATCCTTCGCCATATGACGCCCAACGTGATCGCGCCGTTTCTGATCATGCTGACCGCATTCGTCGGGCAAGCGATACTGGCGGAGGCGTCGTTGTCGTATCTCGGCCTCGGGGTCCAGGAGCCGACGCCGGCCTGGGGACTGATGCTGCAGGGTGGCGCCGAGGAATTTGCCTCGACGGCGCCGTGGATCGCCGTCTTTCCCGGCCTTGCGATCACGCTGACCGTGTTCGGGGTCAGTCTGTTCGGCGACGCGCTGCGCGACGCCATGGATCCCAGGCTGCGCGAGCGCTGAATCGTCCGCCTGATCTGCGCCGCCACGCGCTTTGCAGCGGTTGGCCCAAAGCGTGTCTTCAGATGCTCATCTCTTTGCACTCCCGGGCAGGCGCAGTATCCTCTTCAGCATCGGCAAGGAGCATGCCCATGACACAATCGTCCCCTGAAGCTTCGGTGATCAAAGCCTACTGGCAGCCCGGCTGCACCAGCTGCCTGCGAATGAAGGAGTTCCTCAGCAAGCACGGCGTTCCCTTCGTCTCGGTCAACGTGCTGGAGGACAAGGACGCCTATGGCGAGCTGGAAACGTTGGGGATCCGCTCGGTGCCGATCGTGCGGCGCGGCAAGGATTGGGCGAACGGCCAGGTTCTGCGCGACGTGGCACGCGTTGCCGGCATCGCCTGGGGCGGTGCGCCGGTGCTGCCCGCATCCGAGCTCGCCCCGCGCCTCGTCGAGATTCAATCAACGGCGCAGCGGCTTTTCGCGCAGATCCCCGATGATAAGCTTGGTTGCTTGCTGCCGCATCGGCCGCGCAGCTACGCGGAGCTTGCCTATCATATCTTCAACATTGTGGACGCTTTCCTGGAGCATGAGGTGCAGGGGCTTCCGCTGAAGGAAGGCGCCTACAGCCGCGTGCCGCCGCCGGAGATGAACAGCAAGGTCAAGATACTGGCCTACGGACAAGACGTGCTTGCGCGCTTTCGCGCCTGGTGGGATGGCTCAGGCCGAACGACTGATTTTTCGCATAAGGCCCGCGTCTACTACGGTGAAGTGACGCTGCACGATTATCTGGAGCGCACCACCTGGCATTCGGGTCAGCACGTGCGCCAGCTCGTGATGGTGCTCGAGCTCCTGCGCATCGCGCCGGACAGGCCGCCGACCGCGGCAACCTTCGCGGGCCTGCCCATGCCCGAGAAGGTCTGGGATGACGAGCGCTTGTTTGCGTGAGCGCGAGGCTGGCACGCGCTGCACTTACTTTCGCAGCGGCGAAAAGGACCGGAGACCTGGCAATGAGCCTGCTGAAGCTGACCTTCGGATGCGGTCCCAGCGACAGGGTCGCCGCGATATTCGATGGTCGTGTGCGCATCGAGAACGTCGAGCTCACCTGCTTTCCGGTTGGACCGGAAGAAGCATTCCATCGCGCTTTCGCGGGTCAGGATTTCGATCTGACCGAGCTCTCGGCCAGCTCGCTCATCCTGACAACCGCGCGGGGCGAGGCGAAATATTTCGCGCTGCCGATATTTCTCTCCCGCCTGTTCCGCCACTCCGCCTTTTACATCCGCACCGATCGGGGGATCCGGTCACCGCAGGATCTCCGTGGCAAGCTGATCGGCGTGCCGGAATATCAGATGACGGCAGCGCTATGGGCGCGTGGCATTCTTTCCGACGAGTACGGGGTGAGAGCGGAGGAGATCAGGTGGCGCAACGGAGGACTCAACAAAGCAGGCCGCGCAGAGCGAACGCCGATCAGCTTGCCCTCGCGTTTCGATCTGCAATCGATTCCCTCGGACCGGACATTGTCCGACATGCTGGCGGCCGGCGAGCTCGACGGTATTGTCACGGCGCGCATACCCGGCTGCTATGCCGTGGGTGTGCCCAGTGTGGACAGATTGTTTCCCGATTTCCGTTCCGCGGAGGAGAGCTATTATCGCAAGGCGCAGATGTTTCCCATCATGCACCTTCTTGCGGTTCGGAAAAGCTTGGTGGCTGCACACCCCTGGCTGGCGATCAGCGTGGTGAAGGCGTTTTATGAAGCAAAGCAATTGGCGATGGCCGAAATGCACGAGGTCGCTGTCTTGCCCGTGATGCTGCCGTGGCTCTCGGACGATCTCAAACGCGCGCAGGCAATCATGGGAGCAGACGTGTGGCGCTATGGCGTCGCTGAGAATCGCAAAGAGCTCGACGCCATGCTGCGCTATTCTGTGGAGCAGGGGCTTTCCAGTCGCCGGGTGGAGCTTGAGGAGCTGTTTGCGCCAGGCATGCTTCAGCGGTTTCAGAGCAAAGACTGAGCGCTTGTTGGAGCGATTCCCGATCAGGTTGACCTGTCGCGCGAGCCGCTGCGGCCGATACTTTGGCTCGCAATCGACGAGGCCTCGCTCATCGCCGGCGCTACGTTGATAGTGGATGGCGGGCTGGCAATCATGTAGCTTCGCAGCAAGGAGAATCGCGCTTGAGGTGGATCGTCTTTTTGCTGGCGCTCATCGCCGCTGCACCGGCTGAGGCGCAGAGTTGGCCGATCCGGCCGATCCGCGTCATTGTGCCTTATCCGCCCGGCGGACCGGCCGACATCATGGGGCGGCTCGCAGCCCAGCTGATGCAGGAGAAGCTCGGTGCGACCGTTGTGGTCGAGAACCGCAGCGGGGCCAACGGCATCCTTGGCGGAGAAGCCGTGTGGCAGGCGGCGGCGGACGGCTATACCTTGCTGGCCGCGCCGAACGTCCACGTCCTGGCGCGTCACGTGCTGCGCTCTGTGCCCTATGATCCGGCGAAAGATTTCACGCCGATTATCCGATATGGCGAGGCCCCGCTGCTCGTTCTTGCAAATCCGTCTGCGGTCTCCGGCAAGACTATCGCCGAGGCGCTTCCGGCAATCCGGGCAAAGCCCCAAGATTTCAGGTTCGGCCTCTCTGCTTTAGGGGCTACCAATCATCTCGCCGTGCTCGAGTTCAACAGGCTCACCGGGCTTAATCTGCTGATCGTGCCCTATCGCGGCTCGGCACCGGCGCTTTCAGACCTTTTGGGCGGTCAGGTGCAGCTCATGATCGACCCGATTATCGCCGCGCTGCCGAACGTCCAGGGAGGCCTGCTGCGAGCGCTGGCGGTAACGAGCGTGAAGCGCACCTCGGCGGCACCCGATGTTCCCACCGCAGCAGAGAGCGGTCTGCCGGGGCTTGAGTTCTCCTCCTGGTACGGTCTCTGGGGACCCAAGGGGCTGTCGCCGGGCATCGTTGGGCGACTGAATGGCGTACTCACAGAAGCGGTGCGCGATCCGGCGGTCGTGCAGCGTCTCAAGGCTCTCGGCTTTGAGCCCGCTTCAGGAAGCCCGGAGGAATTTGCGCGCTACATTGAGGCCGACGTCGCGCGGGGGGCCGCGCTGCTGCGCGCCGCTAAATTTGAGCCGCTGTGACGCGGCCGTCGTTATCGACGCAGCCGGGATGAGCGCAATCGAAATCCGGGCTACCCGGAAAAACCGTAGAGCTGCGCGGGATTGTCTACCAGAACCTTCCGTCGCACGGGTTCCTCGGGCACCCAGTCGAGCAACATGAATGTGCCTCTTCCGTGCGATGCCAGCGGATGTGCCTGTTTTGTGTCGGAGCTTCTGCGTGTTGACAATCATGATGCCTGAGGGGAAGCTTTCACAAAGCGCGCGTCGGTCCTCGCCGAGCCGAACTGACCGGCAGCCAAAGCAACATCAAGGGAGCAAACGCAGTGATCATCAGCAAGGCCAAGACCATTGCCGTTGCAGCCATCGCCGCCGCAAGCCTTGTTGCCGCTGCGGGCGCGCGCGCTCAGGACGTAAGGCATTACCGCTTCGCTCACGATCAGCAAATCCCGTCCGGGTACAGCGTGGCGTACGATCTTTTTTCCGAACGGCTCAAGGAGCTGAGCAAGGGGGCGATGCTCGTAGACCAGTATCCCGGGGGGCAATTGGGTCAGGAGCCGCAAATCCTGCAACTGGTCAAGTCCGGCGACATTGATTTTGCAATCGTGTCCTCGGCGAACACGGCGACGATCTCGCCGCAGTCCGGCGTCATGTCGCTGCATTTCCTCTTTCGTTCGGAAGATCACATTATCAAGTCGCTGCAAGACCAGAAAGTGTTCGAAGCGATCCGGGACATGATCGACGATACCGCCCAAGGCATTCACGTAATCGGGCTGGGTACCCAGGGCTTTCGCCACATGTACGGGAAGAAGGAAATTCGAAAGGTCGAGGATCTTAAGGGCCTCAAGGTTCGCGTCCAGGCGACTGCAACGGAGGACGCCATGTTTCCGGCCTATGGCGCGCAGACCGTACACATGCCCTTCGGCAGCGTGTACACGTCCCTGCAGACCGGCGTGGTCGATTTTGCCGAGAACGGCGTCAATGTCTATCTGATCAACAGGCACTATGAAGTGGCTCCCGTGCTCTCGATGAGCGAGCACGAAGCCAACAACGCGATTGTCTGGATCAGCGACAAGCTGTGGCAGAGCCTCAACTCGGATCAAAGGCAATGGGTTCTGGCCGCCGCCCGCGAAGTCACCGCCAAGGAGCCGTCGAAGGCCTTCGCGCTTGAGCAGCAAGCAGCGGGGAAGCTCAAGGGCATGGGCGTGAAGATCGTAACCGATGTCGACAAGTCCGGCTTTCAGAAAATAGCCAATCCCTATCTCGACAAGCTCGCGAAGGAGCTTGGGCCGCACGCCGACAAGATCAAGAACCTGATCCGGGGGATTAATTAGGCCGCGGCCACCGTCATCTTGAGGCGCGAGCGAGCCTTGGCGAGCAAGCCTCGAAGGATGGCGGCGGGGGGCGACGCGGCTAGCTCAGAGTATGCCGCTTATGACGCGGCAAGAGTAGCCGGGGTCGCGAAGACGCAGGCGTCACGGCGCGATGGCGCGCTGAGCGAGCTGTAGTGGCGCAAATGGCTGTCGCCGACAAGCTCTTGCTGCGACGGCAGCGGCACCTGAAATGGCGAGCTTTCGATGTCCTCGAGATCATCCTGATGATGATCTGCGGGCTGGCGCTGTTTGGTTTCTCCGTCTCGGTCTCTCTTGATATCCTGACGCGAACGCTCGGCCATCCCTGGCTGTGGCTCCAGGAGGTGACGTCGACCCTGTTCGTCTATGGCATTTTCATCGGGGCCGCGGCGGCAACCCGGCGCAACGATCATCTCTATCTCACTGCCTTCGCCGAGGCGATGCATGGGGCGCCGCGCCTCCTCGTCGAGATCGCGATCCGCGCCGTGGTCCTCGCCGTCGCGGGCTGCCTCATATACTTCGGCTACATCAATTTCCTCCGCGGGTTCGGCAGCTTCCGGCTGCCTTCGAACACTCCGATTGCGTCGCTCTATGCGGCGATTCCCTTGTGCGGGGTGCTGGTCGCGCTGTTCACGGTCGAGCAGATCGTCAATGGTTGCCGCAACGGCTTTGATCATCCCGAGCCGCCGGAACAGTTGGGTGTCAGCGCCCCGATTGCAACAGCGGAGCCTGGGGGAGATGCCGCGTGACCCCGACCCTTGTCCTTGGGGCCATGTCGTTCTGCTTTCTGCTGTTCGGATATCTCGGCGTGCCGGTCCCATTCGCGCTCTTGGCCGGTGTTTTTGTCGGCGCGATGCTGACCGACGTTTCACTCCCCGCCATCGTTCAGAAGGTGTTCGACGGCGTCGATAACGAAGCGCTGCTGGCGATCCCTTTCTTTCTGCTCGTAGGCGAGTTGATGAGCTCCGCCAACGTGGTTCAGAGGGTTGCCAATCTCTCCCTGGCGCTGGTCGGACATATTCGCGGCGGCCTCTCCCAGGTGGTCACCGTCTTCAGCATGTTCTTTTCCGAGATGTCCGGGTCCACGACTGCGGATGTCGCCGTAATCAGCCGCGCGCTCGGTGGCGCAATGAAAAAGGAGGGCTACAAGCCGCCCTTCATCGCAGCCATCATCGCGGCTGCTTCCACCATTGCGGCGCTGGTGCCGCCCAGCATCACCGCGGTCGTGTATGGCGCTGTCGGCAACGTCTCGATCGCCGGCTTGTTCATGGCGGGAGTTGTACCAGGGCTGATGATCGGCTTCGGCTTGATGCTCTATTGCTATTTTTTCGGACCCGTCGGCATGCGGCGGCATCGCGCGTCGCTGCGCGAGGTCGCGTACGCCGCAAAGGAAGCGGCGCTGCCGATGATGATCCCGATCATTCTGCTCGGCGGCATCCTCACTGGCTGGTTCACGCCGACCGAGGCGGGAGTGGTCGCGGTCCTCTGGATCGTGATGGTCATCATTCCCGCGCTTTATCGCGGGCACATTGCGAGACTCCCATACGATTTCTGTCTGGCGGGGCTGATCTTCTCATTGCCCCTGATCACCATCGGAGCTGCAAATGCGTTCGGCTGGATGCTCGCCTATCTGCGCGGCGCCATCGTGATCGCGGAATGGATTGTCGCCATTGCCGGCAACGATCCGCATATGATCATGCTTCTCCTCGTGCTCTTGTTCACGGTGATCGGAGACTTCATCGAGCCGGTCCCGACCATCATCATCTTCATGCCGCTGGTGAACGTGCTCACCAGGGCAGGGGAGATCAATCCCGTGCATATGGGCGTGGTCCTGATCGCGACGCTCGCCTTCGGGTTGATCACGCCGCCTTACGGTCTTGTGCTGCTCATGGCCTCGAAGTTCGTCGGAGTGCGCTTTTCCCAGGCGCTGCGCGCCGCGCTGCCGATCTATGCGGTTTTCTTCCTCACCATTGCATTCGTCATCTATTTCCCCAGCGTGGTGCTGTGGCTGCCCAAGCAGGTCATCCCGGCCTCGGTCGGCTGCTTCAAGGCCCCCGACGGCCCGGGCTACGTCTGCCCGAGATGAGCGGTGTCGGATTTTGCAAAAAGACGCGTTTATCCCGTCTTGCGGTCAGGAAGTGCCGGCACGCTCGGTCGCATGCCGGTGCAATTGGCTGCGGTACTGCCCGGGGGAAAGGTCGAACCAGCGCCGGCAGGCACGAAAGAAACTGCTCTGATCGGCGAAGCCAAGCAGATAGGCCGCCTGCGCCAGCGATAGATTGAGCCGGCCGAGATATTGCTCGGCCAGCTCGCGGCGCGTGTCGTCAAGCAGCTGGACGAAGGACGTCTCTTCCTCCTCGAGGCGCCGCTGCAGCGTGCGCTCGCTCATGCAGAGCTTGCAGGCGACCTTGTCGCGCCGCGGCTCCCCGTCGGGGAGGTGGCGGATGATGATTTCCCGCGCTCGGTAGCTGGTGTGGGCATGGTCGAACTGTCGCAGATATTCGCCGGCGAATTGCTCGTGCAGCTGTGCAAGCACCGGGTTTGATGTCGGCAATGGCGCCATCATGTCGGCCACGGAAAACAGCAGGCTGCTGCGCGGCGCGTCGAACAGCACCGGACAGCGGAAGGCGGCACGATAGGGCGCAGGATCCGCCGGCGCGGGGTAGGGAAGCTCGATCGCCAGCGGATGGATCTCGCGCCCGGTGATCCAGCGGCAGAAACCGTTCACGGTGATGAAGATGAACTCGATCCGCTGGCGCGGCACCGGGCGATCTCCGCCAAAGAGGACGAAGCTCACCCGGTAGCCGGCGGTCTCTTCGACCATCGTCATGGTCAACGCGTCGCTGAGGATGAGCAAGTAGCGGATCAGGCGCTCGAAGGCGCCGCGCAGGTGGGCGCATGACATCATGGCATACCCGACCACGTCGAAGCTCGCGGGCCGCGCAACGTGGTGCTGGGCAAGCCCGATCGCCGCATTGCCGGACCGCTCGACCGCAAGCTCCCACAGCCGGCTGATCTTTTCGGTCGGTAGACGAGCTCCCTGCGCCTCCAGCGCAGCAGGGTCGATCCCGGCCGCGGCGAGCAGTGCGGGCACGTCCAGGCCCTCGGCGGCAAGCATCTCCGCGATGCCCTTCACCCAGATGGCGGCGGTCGTCCGTTTGGTCACCTTCGCCCCTCCCGCGGCGCCGGTTGGCATTGTCTGGCCACTACATTGGCCGCCCCGGTCACTGACTCGCAGCGGCGCAAAGTCTAACGTTCTTGAGCCTAGAGGCTGCTGCAGCCCTGAAGAGGTCCGCGGCCCTCTGCCAGACTTAACAGAAGAGAATGCCATGGAACCGCAACCCTCGCCAGCAGCCTTGCTCAGGGCACGCGCGAGATCAATGCGCTCGTTGTCGGCCGAGCCATCACCGGCTTTGGCGGGTTCGTTTAGCTTGCGACACCGGAGGGAGGAGAACATGTCCGGCAAACATTGGCTCGCCGCTTACGGCACGCGAATTCCGGCAGAGATCGATCCGAATGCTCATCGCTCGGTGCTGGACATGCTCGAGGGTGCCATGCAGCGCTTCGCTGAAAGGCCCGCGTTTCGCTGCTTCGACCGGGCGCTGACCTATGCCGACGCTGATCGCCTCTCGCGCGACTTTTCAGCCTATCTGCAAGGGGGGCTCGGCGTGAAGAAGGGTGACCGCATCGCCGTGATGCTTCCCAACATTCCGGCCTTTGCACTCGCCATGCTTGGCATCGTCCGCGTGGGTGCTGTCCAGGTCAATGTGAACCCGCTCTACACGCCGCGCGAGCTCGAGCACCAGCTCAACGACGCCGGCGTCGAGATCATCGTCATCTTCAACGGTGTATCCTCGACCCTCGCTGAGATCATCGGCAACACCGCAGTCAATCAGGTCATCAGTGTCGGTCTGGGTGACGGCACCGATGCTACGGTTGCAAGCCCCCCGGTGGACGCGCGCCTCACCAACGTGGTCGCGTTCTCCGACGCTCTCGCTCGGGGCTCGAATTTGTCCCTCGCGCCGGTGGCGTTGTGCGCCGACGACCTGCTCTTCCTGCAATACACGGGCGGGACCACGGGGGTTTCGAAAGGTGCCGCGCTGTCGCACGGCAACCTGGTCGCCAATACCGAGCAATGCAAGGCGTTCATTCCGGATGCGTTGCGCCCCGGGCAGGAAGTCGTGGTCACCGCGCTGCCGCTTTATCACATCTTTGCGCTGATGGTGAATTTCATCACCTTTTTCTCCATCGGCGCCGAGAACTGGCTGGTTCCCAATCCGCGCGATATCGAGAGCTTCTGCGGCATCCTCAAGAAGTCGCGCCTCACCGTTTTCACCGGTGTCAATACGCTGTTCGGGGCGATGGCGATGCACCCCGGAATCAAGGAAGTCGATTTCACCAACCTGCGTGTGACGATCGGTGGCGGCGCCACAGTCCTGCCGACGACCTCGCAGAAATGGAAAGCGCTCACCGGCAAGCACATCCTGGAAGGCTACGGACTCTCGGAAACGTCGCCGATCCTCACCCTCAATCCGATGACGGCGACCTCCTTCTCGGGGACGGTGGGCCTGCCTTTCCCGTCGACGGATATCAAGCTGCTCGATGCCGATGACATGGAAGTACCGCTCGGCCAGCCGGGCGAGATCTGCGCCAAAGGCCCGCAAGTGATGCAGGGCTACTGGCACAAGCCGGAAGCCAATGCGGCCGCGTTCACCGCCGACGGCTATTTCCGCACCGGCGACATCGGCGTGTTCGATGATAAGGGGTTCCTCAAGATCGTCGACCGCAAGAAGGACATGATCATCGTCTCCGGTTTCAACGTCTACCCGAACGAAGTCGAGGCCGTTGCCGCGGCCTGCGCCGGCGTTGCCGAATGCGCCTGCGTCGGCAAGCCGGATGAGAAGACCGGCGAGGCGGTGCGGCTGTTCGTGGCCAAGGTTTCAGGGGCCACGCTCACTGAAGATGACGTGATCGCGCATTGCCGGCGGGGGCTCACCGCCTACAAGGTGCCGAAGGAGGTGCGCTTCCTCGACGCGTTGCCCAAGTCGAACGTCGGCAAGATCCTGCGCAAGGATCTCCGCGCCCTCCCATGACGCGGGGGACGAGCGCCATGGCAATCCCGGACTACACCATGACGACAGCTGCGTGGTTTGTCGGCCGCGAGCTGGGAGTCTCGAGCTGGGTGACGATAGACCAGGACCGCATCGATCAGTTTGCGGCGTGCACCGGCGATCGGCAGTGGATCCACGTCGATGTCGAGCGCGCCAAGCGGGAAAGCCCGTTCGGCGGACCGATTGCGCACGGGTACCTCACCCTGTCGCTTGTCGCTGCCATGGTGACGGAGATCGGCGTGATCCCTCCCGATGCCGCGACCGGGCTCAACTACGGCTTGAACAAGGTCCGATTCATTGCACCCGTGAAGGCGGGCGCACGGGTGCGCATGCGTGCGAGCTTGGCCGCGGCGGAGCCCCAGAACGATGGCCGGTTGCTTCTCACGCTGCAAAGTACGCTGGAGATTGAGGGCGAGGCAAAACCCGCCCTGGTCGCCGAACTGTTGTGTATGCTCATTGGCAAGAGCGATACATCATCATGAGTGCTTCTCCCGCAACGGCAAATGAGGACCGCGACGCCGGGCCTTGGAAGGCTGACGTGCTGGAACACGCGGCGCAGCACACGCTGGCGGCCAATCCGCTGGTCGGGGTACGCGGCCGGGACATTGTTGATTCGGCTGGCGCGTTGTTGGGCCAAATGATCAGCAACCCCGGTCTCGCGGCGCAACACTATCTATCCTTCCTCGGTGAGCTCGCTCGCATCGTGATCGGAGCTTCCGAGCTTGCGCCCGACGCCAAGGACAAGCGTTTTGCCGATCCGGCGTGGCGGGAGAGCGCTGCCTATCGGGCGCTCGCACAGTGCTATCTCGCCTGGGGCGGAGCGCTCAGTCGCTTCGTGGAAGAGGCGAAGATGCACAAGCGCGACGCAGAACGCGCGCGTTTCGTTGCTTCGCTCTTCATCGACGCGCTATCGCCGACCAACTCGCTCGCAGGCAATCCCGCGGCCCTGAAGAAGCTCATCGACACCGGCGGGGCGAGCCTCCTGCACGGACTGGAAAATTTTGCCCGCGATCTCGCGGGCAACGGTGGCCTGCCGGCGCAGGTCGATACGCGTAGGTTCGCCGTGGGCAAGAACTTGGCAACCACGCCCGGCGCAGTGATCTATCGCGATTCGGTGATGGAGCTGATCCAGTACCGACCTGCGGGAGCTGAGGTGCACAAGCGCCCGCTCCTGATCGCTCCGCCGCAGATCAACAAATTCTACGTTTTCGACCTGGTGCCGGAAAAGAGCATTGTTCAATTCGCCCTGAACGGCGACCTGCAGACCTTCGCGATCAGCTGGAAGAACCCCACGCCCGCCGAGAGCCAGTTTGGGCTCGACACGTATGTCGCAGCGATGGAGAAAGCCGTGGATGTCATGTGCGATGTCACGGGCAGCACGGACATCAACATCTGGGGCTCGTGCTCCGGCGGCATCGTCACTTCGGCCTTCCTCGCCAACCTGGCTGCGCGCGGCGAAGCCAAGGTTCACAGGGCCACGGTAGCCGTGTGCGTGCTGGACATGGCGGTCGCGCAGAATACGACGGCCGGCATGTTCGTCACGCCGGAATCGGTCGTTGCGGCCAAGAGTGCCTCGCGCCTCGCCGGCGTGGTCGAAGGACAGGAACTGGCGCGCATGTTCGCCTGGATGCGGCCGAACGACCTGATCTGGAATTACTGGGTGAACAACTACCTCCTCGGCAACGCGCCGCCCGCCTTCGACGTCCTCTACTGGAACAACGACTCGACCCGACTCGCCGCGCGGCTGCATGCCGACTTCCTCGATCTCATCGACTCCAATCCGTACGTCAATGCCGGGCGGCTGAAGGTCCGCGGCATGCCGCTCGACATGCGCCGTATCGAGATGGACAGTTATGTCGTTGCCGGCGTGACCGATCACATCACGCCCTGGCAAGGCTGCTACCGCACGGCAAAGCTCTACGGCGAACGCAGCACCTTCGTGCTCGCCAACAGCGGCCACATCCAGAGCCTGCTCAATCCGCCCGGCAATCCCAGGGCGTTCTACTGGACCGGCGCCGCCAGCGACGCCGAACCGGAGGCATGGCTGGAACGGGCGGCAAAGCACAGCGGGAGTTGGTGGCCGCACTGGCTGGACTGGATCAAGGCGCGCTCGGCCGAGACGATGCCAGCGCCGGCCGCGCTGGGTAGCGACAAGCACCCGCCGCTTGACGCGGCGCCCGGCAGATACGTCATGGAGAAATAGGTGCAGATCAGCCTGCTTGAGGTGGGCGGGCAGGTGCTGCGCGTCGGAATTCGGCGCGGTGAGACGGGGCGCCTGCCGTTACTTCTGTTTAATGGGATCGGCGCGAACATCGAGCTGGTCGAGCCGTTTCTCGATGCGCTGGACGGCCCCGAGGCGATTATCTTCGACGTGCCGGGCGTCGGCGGCTCGCCCGCGCCCTGGCGGCCGTACCGTCCTTGGACCCTCGCAAGCCTGAGCAGCCGGCTGCTCGACCAACTGGGACACAAGCAGGTGGATGTGCTGGGCGTCTCCTGGGGCGGGCTACTCGCGCAGCAATTCGCGTTTCAGCAGGCGAACCGCTGCCGACGGCTCCTTCTCGCGGCGACTTCGCCGGGGCACCTGATGGTCCCTGGCAAGCTCACGGTGCTGCTCAAGATGGCGACGCCACGGCGCTACAAGGACCCCGATTATATGAACAGAATCGCGGGGGACATTTATGGCGGAGCACTGCGCGGCGCGCCCGACCTGGTGCGCAAACATCTCCGTCATGTCCGCTGGTCGAGCGACTACGGCTACTATCTGCAGCTCATCGCCGGGGTCGGCTGGAGCAGCCTGCCCTGGCTCTCCTTCTTTTCGCAGCCGACGCTCGTCATCGCAGGGACCGACGATCCCGTCGTGCCGCTTGCGAACGCCCGCATCCTGGTCACGCTCATCCCCGATGCGCGGCTCATAACCATTGACGACGGCCATCTTTTTCTCGTCACCAGCGCTGACAAATCCGCCGAGATCATTTCGGAATTCCTGAGCTAGAGCCGAACGCAGTTCGCCCGGCTCCCGGTCTGATCCTCAAATTGTTTTGCCGCAAGGTCACGGGCGGAAACGAATCCACCGCGGCCGGCTTGCGGTGGAGTAGACCCGCGCGCCGCGCGCATTACTCGAGCTTGATCTCCGCCGCTCGGATCACCTTCTCCCATTGCCCGGTTTGCTCGACAACAAACCTGTCGAGATCGCGAGGCGCGCTCGCAAACACCGTGGCGCCCAAGTCAGCGATCCGCGCCGCGATCTTGCGATCTGCGAGCCCGGCATTGATCTCCTTGTTGAGCTTGTCGATGACCTCGGCCGGTGTGTTCCTGGGAGCTGCAATCCCAATCCACGCGCTCGCCTCGAAGCCCGGCTGGAATTCGCTCAGCGTTGGCGTCTGTGGGAGTGACGGCGAACGGGCTGGCGCCGTCACCGCGAGCGCCCGCAGTTGCCTCGCCCTGATGAATTCGATCGATGAGGGCAGGTTGTCGATGGCCGCGTTGACCTGTCCGCCAAGGAGGTCGCTGACCATGGGCGCGGAGCCGCGATATGGCACGTGCACCATTTGGATGCCGGCCTTCGCCTTGAACAGCTCGCCGGCGACATGCGAGATGGTGCCGGATCCAAAAGAGGCCAGGCTCATCTTACCGGGATTGGCCTTGGCATAGGTAATCAGCTCCGGGACAGAATTGACCGGGACCGAGGGATGCACTTCCAAAACGAGAGGCGAGCGGTGAATGCCGGCGACCATCGCGAGGTCGCGAATAAAGTTGAAGCTGAGCTTGGGGTAGAGCGCCGGGTTGATCGTATTGGTCGAGACGGCGGCAAGCAGGGTATAGCCGTCGGGCGGCGCATGAGCGGCTGCCTCAGTCGCGATGTTGGTCGCGGCACCCGGTCGGTTCTCAACAATGAAAGGCTGGCCGAGCCGGTCCGATAGCCATGGCCCGATCAGGCGGGCAGCGAGATCGGTTGGTCCGCCGGGAGCAAACCCGACAATGATGGACACCGGGCGTGTGGGATAGTTCTGTGCGCCTGCTCCCGACGGGGTGGCAGGCAGCGCGGCAGCCATGGCTGACAGCTGCAGAATCTTGCGGCGGGAAAGCTTCATCGAGTCCCCCTGGGATCAAAATGCTACAGTCAAGGTGCGCTGCGTCCAGTCGCGTGGGCACCTCCGCGACTAAGCCAGGCTACACCACTTTGCGCCTTAGGTAGTAGATGGCGGCTGTAATGTGCGGCAACGTGCTCGGCGGGTTGGACCTGCGTCAATAAGAATGCAGCTAAGCGCATTGTCTCCGCTTTAATCTTGCATTTGTAGCCCCACGGGGCTACATCTCAGGAACCGAGGGTGCATGGATATGGGCAAGACAGCAACCATCCGAGCCCGAGTTGAGCCGGAGCTTAAGCGCGGTGCTGAGGCCGTGCTCAAGAAAATTGGTCTCACCTCGAGTGAGGCGATTACCTTGTTTCTTGCGCAGGTCAAGCTGAGGAAGGGCCTGCCGTTTCCGGTTCGGGTGCCAAACAAGGAAACAAGCCGTGCCATCAAAGAGGCGCGTGCGCGTCGGAACATCGAGACATTTGATTCTGTTTCGGAGTGGGCAAAAAAGACGCGCTCATCCTAGCACCGCCGCATGCGTCGGATTACTCAGCGACGGCCATTCCGAAACGACCTGAAACGGCAGAGGCGGCGCGGCAAAAATATCGAAGAGCTCATTGCTGCAGTAGAATTACTCGCGGAGAACGGCGGTCTTCCGGAGGGATATCGGCCGCACAAATTATCTGGAGAGTGGAAAGGCGTTTGGGAGTGTCATATCGAACCGAATTGGCTTTTGATCTATGACATCACGCCGGCGGAAGTACTGCTTATCCGGACCGGTACGCATTCCGATTTGTTCGACTGAAGGCGTCCGCACACCGGTCATCGCTTGAGCAGATCCAGGATCGCCGCAGCGAAGCGGTCGGGAGCTTCCTGCGGCGGGTTGTGCCCCACGTTGTCGAAGACCCGCCTTTCGTAATAGCCGGTAAAGAACTGCTGGTGCCCTTGCGATTTGTCCGCGGGGTTCACGTCGTCGACGGCGCCGTGGATCACCATGCTCGGAACGCTGATCTTGGGCGGGTTCGCCAATCGCGACTCGATCGCGGCGTAGCGCGGATCGCCGGGGGCATTGCCCATGCGGTGGCGATAGGAGTGGATCACCACATCGACGAAATCGTCGTTCTCGAACGATGCGGCGGTTCGGCGATAGGTCGCATCCTCGAACTTCCAGGTCGGCGACCAGAGCTTCCATAGGAGGCGCCCGAGCTCGGCACGGTTTTGCGCGAGACCTCTGCGCCCGCGCTCGGTCTGAAAATAATACTGATACCAGAACCGTCGTTCCTGCTCCGGCTCGACCGGTTTGCCGGAGCCGGCGATGTTTTGGATCTGGTAGCCGGCACAGGTCACGAGCGCGCGCACGCGTTCGGGCCATAGGGCGGAAACGACGCAGCCGGCGCGTGCGCCCCAATCGAAACCCGCCAGCACCGCCTGTCGGATGTTGAGCGCGTCAAGTAGCTCCAGGAGATCCTGCCCCATGGCGGCCTGCTCGCCGGAACGCGGCGTCTCGGGCACAGGAACCGCGTCGCGCCATAGCCGCGTACGAACGGAACGACGGTGCGATGACCCGCCGCGGTGATGATCGGCACGACCGCATCGAAGGCGCGCGGGTCGTAGGGATAACCGTGCAACAACACGACCGGCAGCGCGTCGGCTGGGCCCTCCTGCTCATAGGCGATGTCCAGCACGGAGGTTCGAATATGAGCCGATTGCGGCACCTTGCTCTCCGATCTTTTCCGGCGTCCATCTTACATCACCCGACATGTCGGTGTCCCTGGGGCGCCGCAGGTAGGGGCGGGTTTGAAACCCGCCCCTACCGGGACCCCGGAATGGCGAATGCGTCAGCCGCATTCGTGCTTGCTAAACCCGTGCAGTATTTACAGGGTATATCTCCCGGACGCAGCGCCATCTTGTCCGCGAGAGGGAGGGGAATGAGCAGGTTGTCCAATTCGCCCTACACGCCCGACCTGCACGGGTTCATCGCCTATCTCGAGGCGGAGCATCCCGACCAGATCGTCAGGATCAGCAAGCAAGTTGATCCAAAGTTCGGGGTCTCCGGCATCCTCGAACGGCTCGAGCGGGATGGGCGCTTCCCGCTGGTTATCTTTGAGAACGTGAAGGGCTCGAGCATTCCGCTCGTCGCCAACATGCATGCGAGCTTCGAACGCTTGCGGCTGGGCCTGGGCATGGAGAAAGGCGGGGTGAAGGAGTTCGTCGCGGAATGCGCCGCGCGGCAGGCCAACCCGATCGATCCGGTGCGGGTCGATATCGGCCCGGTGCATGAGGTCATATCGGTCGGCGACGATGTCGATGTCGGGGAGCTGCCGATTTGCACGTATCACGAAAAGGATGCCGGAAAATACATCACCGCCGGTCTTGCCGTGATGCGCGACCCGGAGACCGGCATCAACAATGTCGGGATCTACCGCCACATGGTGCATGAGAAGAACTTGCTGGGCGTGCAGCTCTCCGAGACATCCGACGGCAACATCATCTGGAAGAAATACGAGAAGCGCGGGCTTGCCTGTCCGGTGGCGATCGTGATCGGTCACCATCCCGCCTTCTTTATCGGCTCGCTGTGCTTCTCGACCCTCGATACTGACGAGATTCGGATTGCGGGCGGCATGTTGCAGCGCCCGGTGCCGCTGGTTGGGTGCAAGACAATCCCGCTAGATGTTCCGGCGGATGCGGAAATCGTGCTCGAATGCGAAATCCGCCCGCGCGAGCGGCGAGCGGAAGCGCCCTTTGGCGAGTTTCCCGGCACCTACGGCCCGCAACGGATGAATCCGGTGCTCGAGATCAAGGCGATCACGCGGCGGCGCGAACCGCTCTATCAGAACGCCTTTGTCGGCCACTCCGATAATCTATTGCTGTCGGGGTTGATGCGAACAAGTTTCATCGAGAACGCCGTCAGGATCGCATGCCCGACGGTGCATGCGGTGGCGGTACCGCGCTCCGGGCGCTATCGCTTCAGCTGCTATGTCGCAATCGAGAAGATGCATGAAGGCGAAGCAAAGCTTGCCGCTATGGCGGCGTTCGTGGCCGATCCCTTCCTCAAATTCGTCGTGGTGGTCGACCACGACGTCGAGATCGACAAGGACAGCGACGTGCTTCACGCCATTGCCACGCGGGTGCGCGCGGACCACGACGTTTTCATGGTGCCCTACGCCAAAGGCTCGCCGCTCGATCCTGCATCCTACGATCCTGCCGCAGGCTCGCATCTCGTGACCAAGATGGGGATCGACGCCACTCGGAAAAGCAATTACCCGGACGAGATCTCGGTCCCCGGCGCGGAATCCATCGATATGGCCGCATACATCCCTGGTTATGCGCGTCCGACGAGTGGTAAGTAGTCCGGCGTTCTGGAAAGGGTGATAATATACCGGCGTAAAAGAGGGGTCGGATGCGCTGCGCTTGCCTCGTCCTGCTGCTGCTTGTCAAGGTGCTGGTGTTGGGAGCGTGCAGCAGCAGCTCTACGCAGAAGTTGAGCAGTTATGAGGAAGTGGCGACGCCGATTACGCTCACCGCCAAGCAGATTGCAGGCGTTCGCGCCGGGATTGCAAAGGGTTTCGCCGATCGCGATCTGCACGCCGTGAATCTCGGACGCATGCTTGCCGGGCGCACTTCGACCAGCGTGGTCGTTTGTGGCTACATCAACGGCAAGAACAGTTCGGGTGCGATCGTGGGCGACACGCCCTTTCACGGCCTCTTCATGGGGCTGGACAACGCTTCCGGCTTTATCGTGACCCAGCTGGGCGGCACCGAAAGCGAGAATGCGGCAACCTTCGAGGACTGCCGGCGCTCCGGTCTGGACATCAGCCATGGTTGAGGACTTCGAGCCGGTCACCATGGGGCACATCAGGTCCCATGGTTGTCGCGACCTGCTCATCTACTGCGTTTCGGGGCGATGTCATCACAGCAGCAGCTTCAATGCGGACTGGCTGCCTGACGCCTTGCCGGTGCGCTCGCTGTGCTCCCGGATGGTCTGTACCAGCTGCGGCTTGATCGGTGCTGATGTGCGCCCGGACTGGGGCCCCCACGTCAACAAGCCACGCGTGTAATCCGGGCGCGAAATGGCTGCATTGCGCCGTGCACGCCTCGCCTATAATGAAGAGGCTGTCCCGATTTGAGACGTACCAATGCGTTGGATTGCTCTCATGACATTAATGTTGCCGCTTCTGTCCCTGGGCGGATGCGGTGATCCCCCGGGCGCGCCGTGGTGCGCGCATTTCAGCACCGGCGCCAACGACTGCAGCTTCTATTCGTTTCAGCAATGCAATGCCGCAATCTCGGGGGTCGGCGGAATATGTACGCCGAACCAGCGTCCGCGGCGCAGCATACGGGGGTGACAACATAAGCCGTCCGTAGGGGCGGCATTGCCTCGCCCCACCGAACGGAGAGGGCGTTGGTTCAGGCGCGACCGGTCGAAGTTTCGCAGCGGCGCCCCATGCCTCGCCCCTGCGAAGGCCCTGCTGCGACTCTAGCGCGCGTAGACGCTGCGGGGCGGACGCGCAGGACGCGGCGGGCCGCCGAAAAAGAACGATTGCAGATAGGAGATCGTGCTTTGCGTCGTCCCCTTGCGCTTGCCGGGCGGTGCTGCGGACGCGACCTCCGGCTGCTCGCTCTTGCCCTCCGGCGGCGGCTCAATCACGCCGCGCTCGGTCCTGATTGCAGCAAGCGTGCGACTGTCGAGGCCGTAGACGTCGCGCCGCATCTGCAGCTTGCCGTTGTCGTCGATCAACGCGCTTTGATAGGTCACATGAACCCATATTGCGTTTGCCGGCAGCGCGATGTCCTGCTCGCCCCCGGAGTAGAGTCGGGTGACCCTGTCGACCGTCCAATGCTCGGAGGGCCGCGTCAGGTTCAACACCACTTCCGCGTATTTTGCTGGGTCCTGGATGCGCATGCAGCCGTGGCTGAACGTGCGCACATCGCTCGCGAACATGAATTTCTCGTTGGTGTCATGCTGATACACCATGAACCGGTTGGACAGGTTGAATCGTAGCCGCCCGAGCACGCTGTTGCCCCCAGGCGGCTGCGCAACGTGGATGCTGCCGTCCCGGTTGTAGGAGACGACCAGCCCCATGCGTTGCAGCATCCACGGGTCCCGCTGCATCATCGGTATGTATTCGCTGTTGACGATGGAAGGCGGGACGTTCCAGGTCGGATTGACCGTGATGGATTTCATCGGCTCGCTGAGAAGCGGTGTCTGCTTGTGCGGCGCCGTATCGCCGACCACGACTTTTGTGGTCCAAACCTGCGCGCCTTTGTGCATCACCTTGAGCATGAATTCCGGTTCATTGACGATCACGTGGTCGGCACCAAGCTCGCGGGGGTACCAGCGCCAGCGCTCCATGTTGGCGATGATGAGATCGATCTCTCTGCTCTTGACCGGACCGTTGAGCTCCTTGATCGTCCTGGCATCGAGATTGCCGGTTGCAGGCAGCCCGTTGGCCTCCTGGAATTTCCGTACTGCTGCCGCGACCTTGGCATCATAGGCGAGATCGGACGCATCGCCTGAGAGCCCAAGCCCTTCGCGCAGCGCAGGCACCCGCGGGTCCTGCACCGGGCTCTTGGCATTGGGCTTGAGCAGCGGCCCATCGGCGATGTCGTGCTGCGGACCGGCGGCCTTTGCCCGCAGCTCCGCGAGCTTGGCCTTGAGCTTGCGATAGGCCTCCTGGGGCGGGCTGTATTCCTCGAGCGCTTTTCCCGCATCCGCTGCATCCGCCATCTTGGCGAGGATGGCGGCAGGGTCGGGCGGAGTTTGCGGCAGCTGGATGTTGAAGCTGACCTTGCCGTAGGGGAAGCGCCCGGCCTGCAGGTTACGGGCGAACGTCAGCACGGTCTGCGTCAGCTTGAGGTCGGCCTCCGCGAGCGCGTCAGCCGGCGTCTCGGCAAGATTCGGCGTGCGATAATCCTTGGCCTCGAGGCCATCGGCATCGGCGTCCCTCATTCGCACGATGACCGCCTTGGCGCGCGCGTTCTCGACTCCCTTGTCCAGCCATAGCGGAGCGAAGCTTCTGCCCTGATAGAATGCCTCCACCGCGGTCCGTTCGCTCTTGCTGGCGAATATGCTTTCCGCTTTCGTGCTCAGGAGATCGCGAATCTTTTCCGCCACGACCCGATCGGCGGAGTCGAGCGAAGCCAGCGGATCTGGCGCAGCGCTCTGCTCCGTGGCGGCCGCCGGGCTCGCTGGCGTCGCGGGCGGAGCAGCGCTCGGGGCCGCGGGCTCATCGCCTGGGTATGAAGCCGCAGAACTTTGCTTCGAAGGCGGCGCGCCGGCCGGCGATGCGCCCGTGGCCGCGGCAGCGGATTTGGCGCCGTCGATCCCTTCTTGCGCAAGCACCGCAAGCGGGGCCGCAAGAATCAAGACAAGGGCCGTGCCCGCCAGGAGGCGGTCGCGACGAGGGCCGCTCATAAGGTATTCTCCCAAACCATTGATGGACTTTGGTTTCCCCAACTCTCCTCCCCCTTGGCAGGCCCGCTTGGCATGCCCGGCGCCGATATTCGCGCCTGGAGCGGGAGGTGGGGCAAGATTCAAAATAAATTTGGCTATTTTGGAGCGCTGGCGTGCCCGCAGTGCGGTTGTTCGCACCGCAGCAGCGAAGCGATGATCGGCCGAAAGATCCTGGGCCGAAAAAGGGCTGAAACGGCAATATGAGCAAAATCCGCCTCTGCCGTGATAACGAGCGCACGGCGGTGCTCGCCATCGTCAATGCCGCCGCCGGGGCTTATCGCGGGGTTATTCCGCCCGATCGATGGCATGAGCCCTATATGCCGCGGGAGGAGCTTGACGGGGAGATTGCCGCCGGGGTGGTGTTCTGGGGGCATGAGGAGGGGGGCCAGCTCCTCGGCGTCATGGGACTTCAGGCCGTGCGCGACGTTGATCTCATTCGTCACGCTTATGTGCGGCCGGAGAGCCAGGGGCGCGGCATCGGCAGTGCGCTCATTCGTTACCTGCGCGCCTTGACCACGAGGCCCATGCTGGTCGGCACCTGGGCCGCCGCGGACTGGGCGATCCGCTTCTATGAGCGCCACGGCTTCCGCCTGGTCTCGCCCGCGCGCAAGGCCGAGCTGCTCAAGGCCTATTGGAGCATCCCCGACCGACAGATCGAGACGTCAGTGGTGCTGGCCAATCCGCCTGCCGATTGAGCCAGGTGCTGGTCGCGCGGGCGCTGCTTTCGTACGATTAGCGGCAATGACTTGAACGTCCTCGTCGTAGTGGTATTCATCATCGTCATAGTCGAGCGGAACGCGCTCTATCTACTCAATCCGCCGAGATGCCGCTGGCCTTGATGGGGCCGGCCCACTTTTTGATCTCGCTCTCCACGAACTCCTGCAAATAGTCGGGCGAGCGGCGGTCGCTTGGGGTCAGATCGGCACCGATCTCGCGCATGCGCGCCTGCACCGCGGGAGTGTCGATCGTCGCGGCGGCCGCGGCGTGCAGCCTGTGTACTATCGCAGGGGATGTGCCTTTTGGCAGAAACAGGGCGAACCAGTTGGCGGCGTCGAATCCGGTAAGACCTTGCTCATGCGCGGTGGCTTGGGTCGGCAGCGTCGGAGAGCGGTCACGCGTGAGGATCGCGATCGCCTTCACCGTCTTGCTCTCGATCTGGGGGATGGCGATCGGCGTGTCGGGGCATTGGTAGTCGATGCGTCCTGCGATCAGATCCTGCATCGCCGGTGCGGCCCCCCGGTAGGGGACGTGGGTGACGGTTACTCCGATCGCCGCATTCAGCAGCACGCAAGCGAGATGGCTGGCGGAGCCAGCGCCGCCGGAGCCGAATTGCATGCTCGACTGATTGGCCCGGGCGTAAGCGATGAACTCCGCGAGATTGTCGGCGGGGAGATTTTTGCGCGCGAGCAGAACAAGCGGCGTCTGCGCGATCAGCATTACCGGGGCGAAATCCGTCGCAGCATTATAGAGCGGGGCCTTGTAGAACGTCTGATTGGCGGCATGGGTGCCCACATTGCCGAGCACGAGCTGGTAGCCGTCCGGCGCCGCTTTCGCCACCCGCGCGCTGCCGGTCATGCCGCCGGAGCCGCCGGTGTTCTCGATCACGACCTGCTGGCCGAGCAGCTCGGAAAGGCGCGGAGCCAGGATGCGTCCGACCGTGTCGGCAGGACCGCCGGCGGCAAACGGCACGATCATGGTCACCGGTCGCGTTGGCCAGTCCTGCGCGGTGGCAGGGCCCATCGCCGCCACAAAGGGTACCAAGGCCACGAGCAATTTGAGCAACACGCCGTCCTCTCAGAGCTTCATGACGCGCCCTTCTTCCTCTCGTTCAGCCGCCGCCAGATCAGCGCCGCCAAGGCGAGGTCGGCAACGGCGAGGCCGCCAGCATCATAGAGCGTAATCTCATTCGCTCCGACGGGTTGTTGGCGTCCCGCCGCGACGATCTCCGGCAAGGTCTCGCAGGCGCGGCCCTGATCCCGGAAGCCCCAGCTGGCGAGCGAATCCCGGCTGTTGGTCACGATGCGCGAGGCGCGCGCCAGGAGGTCGCGCGTTACCACCCGCAGCCGATCGATCATGATTACCAGCGTTCCGTCCGCGAGCCAGTCGCGCGCCAGGAACGGTGCTCCGGAATGCGTCGTTGCGGTGACCACCAGCCGCGCGCCCTCGATCGCCGCGCGCGGGCCGGCATGCGCAACCGTGCGGATGCCATGTCGCGATGATACCTGCGCACAGAAGCGCTGCGCGCTGTCCAAGCGCCGCCCGCAGACGCGAAGCTCGCCCGCGATCGGCGCAACCGCGCGGATCGCGTCGACCGCAAAGGCGGCAATCGCGCCGGGGCCGATAATCGCCACGTCGCCAAAACGGCCCGCCAGATACCTGGCACCCAGTCCCGCGAGGTAGCCGCTGCGTCGGTGGCACGCTCTCATGACTGCGGCTCGCGCGCGAGCTCGCGCATGATAGCCTCAATTGCTGCCGAATCGGGAACAGCGGCGGCTGCGAGATGCGGGGCATAGGCAATCGGCGTTGGCGGCGCGGTCAGCCTGCGCAGCGGAACGCGACGGGACGATGCGGTCGCCGCCTCGGCGACCAGCGCAATCACCTCCGCCGCGAGGCCGCCGCCGCGGGGAGCTTCATCCAGAACCAGAAGGCGGCCGGTGCGGAGAGCGGACGCGATGATGGTCGCTTGGTCCAGCGGCATGACGCAGCGAACGTCGACGACCTCGACTGCGAGCCCGTCGGCGGCGAGACGTTCGGCGGCGGCGAGCGCCTTGCGTACCATCCCGCCGGCTGCGACGCAGGTGAGCTGATCGCCTCGGCGCAGCACCCGTGCCCGTGTCATCGGCAGTAGCGGCAGGTCGGGCAGCGGATCAGTCGTGGGATAAAGCTCGCGCGGCTCCAGGAACAGCACCGGATTGGGGTCGTGTACGGCCTGCGCAAGGAGGCTCGCGGCCTCGCTCGGACTCGAAGGGACGAGAACGGTCAAGCCGGGAAACTGAAGCAGCGCGCCGTAAAGCGTCCCGCTGTCCTGGGGGCCGGAGCCCGGCCCGACGCCGTAATTGGCCCGGATAACCAGCGGCAGCGTATTGGCGCCGCCGCTTGCATAATGCGCGAGCGCCGCGTGGTGCAGCAGTTGGTCGAGAGCGACATATAGAAAATCGACGAACTGCATCTCGCAGATCGGCCGCATGCCGACAAGCGCCGCGCCGGTCGCGGCGCCGATGATCGCGGTCTCCGAAATCGGCGCGTCGCGCACGCGCCCGAACCGCTGCAGCAGCCCCGCGGTGATGCCGAAGGCGCCGCCGAGGACGCCAACATCCTCGCCCATGACGAAGACTCGCGGGTCTTTCTCCATCAGATCGAAATGGGTCGCACGCAGCGCCTGCTGCAGGGTGACGGCGCTCATCGCGCGTCCGACGCGGCGTAGACGTGGCGATCCCTTTCGCTCAGCGGCGAGGGGGGCGAGGCAAGCGCCCACTCGACCGCGCGCGCGATGCTCGTTTCGATCTCGCGCTGGAGCGAAGCGAAGGCCTCTGCGCTGAGCTCGCCGCGCGCGGCGAGACGGGCGCGAAAAGTCTCGATCGGGCAGTGTGCCTTGTAGGATTCGATCTCCGCCTGGCTACGGTAGGCCAGGCTGTCATCGGCGTCGTATTGGCCATACCAGCGGTGTGTTTTCAGGTCGAGCAGGGTAGGGCCCTTGCCGGCGCGAGCCCGGGCGACCGCAGGCCGAGCTGCTGCGCGCACCGCATCGATGTCGTTGCCGTCGGCGACCTCGCCTGGCATGCCGTAGGCGGCGGCTCGCTCCGCGATGTCGCGGACGCGCTGATGGTCCTGCTGCCGGGTGGAGAACGCGTAGCCGTTATTCTCGCAGACGAATACCACCGGCAGGGTCCACACGGCGGCGAGATTCAGCGCCTCATGGAAGGCGCCGGTGTTGGTTGCGCCGTCGCCGAAATAGGCGATGGCAATGCGGTCCGTGCCCCGCATCTGGAGGCCCAGCGCTGCGCCGGCCGCAATCGGAATCCCGCCGCCAACCACGCCGTTGGCGCCGAGGAACCCATGCTCCAGCGAGCTCACTTGGTGCTTGCCCGCCCGCCCGCGGCAATAGCCGCCTTCGCGTCCCATCAGCTCGGCGAGCAAGCGAGCGGGCTCAAGTCCCGCCGCAAGCGCGTGCCCGGTCGGGCGATGGTGGCTGACAACGACATCGTTGTGGGCGACCTCAGCTGCAAGGCCGACCGCGATCGCCTCCTGCCCGACATAGGGGCTGGTGTGTCCCGGCACGAGTTTCTGCTGGTGCAAACGAGCAGCCGCTCGTCAAAGCGACGAATAATGAGCATTCGTGCGAGCAGATCGATGTCGGACCGTGCCTGCCGGCTGGACGGGGGGCCAGGGCTCATATCTCGCCGAAACGCGCGCTATCTTTGACCGGGCGTCGGTCCCTCATTCTGAGTCTCGCGCAGCAGAACGACGGCGAAGCTCGCAAAGGCGACGAACAGCATGGTGCAGAGGCTCACGATCGCAGCGGTCTCGTGGATGTCGCCGGTTTGCCAGACCCGGCCGGTCGCGTCCAGTACCGCGATATCCTGCGCGCCAAAATACGCCGCCGGATAATGATGTGACGCCCCATCATGCCTCACGCAACGGTGCGCGCCTACGAGCCGGTTGCCGGCGGCGTGGGAGGACCGGGGGATGCAGCTTCCTGATAGCGCATGCCCGGGCGCAGGCGCAGGCCCTTTGGAAAACCTTCAAACAGGCGCAACCGCCGTGCCTCGCGTCGCCGCCGGCGATTGTCCTCGGCGCTCCTTGAACCAAGGATTGAAGCGCAAGAAAGTTGCCGACAAGCTGCCCGACCCTCGTTGCCAGCGAGTTGCCGTGATCTGAAGGCGCGGCGAAGGTGATCACACGGCCGCCGTGCCGGCGCTCCACAAAGGGGTAGTCATCGAGCGTGTAATAGATCGCGCCGGACCAGGCGTTCTTGATATCATGCTCGGAGAGCGTGCGCAGCGCGGGAAACACCTTTTGTCCCTCTTCCAGGGTTCTGCGCGCAACACCATGCGTGATCTCAGGTGACGTTTCAGCCGTCTCCTCGTACCCCATGTACAAGCGTCTGCCGTCACGGCGTGCGTAAAAGCAGGGATCGCGCGTATCGGACAAGACCTTCTCGGCGGTGAGGATGCTGGCTCGGTCCCGCAATTCCACCTCCACCACGTAGTTGTACGTAAAGATGGTGCGTTCCTGAATGTCACCATTGATGTGCCTGGCGTAGGCGTTGGCCATGAACAGCGCGTTCGCGCGAATGGCCGCCCCGGTTCCGCAGAAGACCGTCATGTGATTGTCGACAAAGTCGAGCGCCTGGGCTTCGGTATTCTGAAAGAAGCGCACGCCTCGCTTGTGCAGGCATCGCGCCAACTCGTGCAGTAGTTTACGCGGGCGAAAGCTGCCGCCGAAGAAATCTGCGATCCCGCCGGCATAGAGGTCATCGGCGGTGCCGCAGCGCTGCGTGAGCTCGCCGGCGTCGAGAGCTTGATAAAACGGCCGCCGAGACGTTTCTGCCGGAGGCATCATGGCGCTGAAATTGCTGTTCTTCATGAAGTCATAGCTGGCTTTGAGGTTGGCCATGTCGGCATTGCTCGCAGCAGCGATGGCGACGCCGTGGTGCACCGAGGCGCGCAGATTGTATGCATGATCGAGTGCCGAAAGCCGCTGGCATCCCTCGACCGTCCGCCGCAGGAAAGCCCTCACTCGGCGCTGGGCCTGCACTTGCGCTTGCTCGCCACGCAGTCCCCTCTCCCGCTCCTGCTGCGCCAGCTCCGCGAGCATGGAAGGGACGGGCTTGGCCCAGCCTGTGAGAAACTGCCCTGCGTTGAGGCCAGAGGCCGCCTGCTGGCCAAACACGCCCTTCTCGATGACAATGACATCGAGCCCCTGCTGCATCGCTGCTTCTGCCGCGCTGAGTCCGGAAAGGCCACCGCCCGCGATCAGCAACTGACAGGTCATGTTCTCAGCCGCGGAGGACGGCGGCGAAAAGGCTCGTACGTGGTCATAATCCGTCAAGGGGCGCCGCCTCTCAGTTCGTTCGCGCTCAGAGTATCGCTGCGCACATGACCAATGAAGCAAGCTTCCAACGGGGCGTCTAAACTAACTAATCTAACCGCCTCTCACGATGCGGCTGTGGAATTCGAGTGCTCGAGAAAAAAGCGCAGCATCTCCCTCGCGGCGTTCGGCCCGCGCGGGTCGGTGTAAGAGCCGGCGGGGCTGCCTCCCGACCAGGCGTGTCCGGCACCATGGATCTCCCAGTGCTCAAGCACTGCCCTCCCGCTCGGGTCCGTATGAATGGTGCGGGTATAGGCACGTCCTCCGGGCACCCGACCGTGCTGCACGTGCTTTTGCAGATTCGCGGTGCTCTTCTGCGCAATGACCTGATTGCCGTTGCGCGGATGCACCGTGTTGTCTCGATCCCCATGAAAAACGATGGTCGGGACAGCTGGCCCGCGCTCCTGGACCGTCGAAATGTCGGCAAATTCGGCAGAAGCCGGCAAGTCACCTTGCCGCATGGCAGCGAACGCAGATGGGAGGTCCTTGGCGGCCCCGCAGGCAAGTCCGGAATGCACGCCGATCGCGGCATACAGATCGGGGTAGGTCGCACCCATGACCGCGGCCGCGGCCGCTCCGGCCGACAGTCCACCAATGTAAACGCGCTGCGGATCGATGGAATACTGGCGCATGACCTGCCGGGTGATGCCCGCGATCAACGAAGGTTCACCTTGACCGCGCCGCTGGTCACTCGGGCGAAACCAGTTCCAGCACTTCGCTGCGTTCGCCGCGGTGGGCTGTGCGGGATAGACGACCAAGCATGTCTGTTCTTCGGCGATCAGGTTCATGCGCGTGCCGGCGGCAAAATCGTCAGGCGACTGCGTGCAGCCGTGCAGCATGACCACCAAAGGGCACGCCTGTCCCCGATAGCCGCTGGGTATGTACAGTTTGTAGGCACGCCTTCCCGCTGCGTTGCTGTACCTCGCCTCGATAAACTTTCCGCCCTCCGGCACGATGTCCGGTGTGGGCGCGGGGACCGGCTGCACCAATCCCTGTAATCCGAGCCTGGAGCCCAGGCGTCCGATCCGGAGCAAATCTCTCAGCCTGCGGAGCATGTGCGGCTGGGTGCTTGTGGCCGCGCTTGCCAATGGCCGGGATGCCGCTCGACCGTTGCCGACGGGCGAAGACGGCGGACGATCTGTCTCCTCGGAGTTTGTCGCGCCAATGCTTGGCGCTCCCCGTCCGCCAGAGCCGCTGTCATCGGCGGTGCTGCCTGTCATATCCGGCGGCGGTTCGGCTAGGAGCATGCGCAAAAGCAGTGCCGTCGCTTCGGTCAGCCGGCCAGTGCGGGTGAGGCGCGTGGCTTCGACCATCTTGTCCGAGCTGAGCATGTCATTCATGTCTTGAGCTTCCTTGCTCGGAAATCGCGGTTGTGGGTACCGTCGGGAAGCGATGAGCATCGCGCATCAGCGTATCCTGTCGGCAAGAGCGGCCTTGACCGCCGGACTGGCGTGCAACGCTCCCAGCACGGCGACCGAGGCGATTGTGTCGCGCGCAAGCTCAGGTGTTACGTCCGGCGCGATACTGGCGAGGCCCAGGACCTGGATGTGCAGCATCTGTCCAGCCGCACGCGCCGCCTCGAGATCCTCGCGGCTGTAGTGCCGCAGACCAAGGTCCAGACCCTTTCGGGCCGTGGACTTCTTGACCACGTCGGTGTGGCGCTCGAGTTGGTTGCGGATCGCCGTGCGAATGAAATCGGTCCGGTTGGAGTAAAAGCCCTCCTGAACCATCAAGTCGATGTGGCCGAGGTCGACGTATCCCAGATTGATCGTGATCTTCTCGCTGTCGCCCGGCTTTGGTCGCAGCTGCCGCACATTGTCCGCCATCCGAACGCCATCCATGTACCATCTCCACGGATGGAATATGGATGCCCGTTGGTGGCCTTTCAAGGGCCCGCATTAACCGAAATCCTCCTGGGGGATTGTGTGGCGGCGGTCGGTCATGAGTCCTTCCGCCCAAGGCCCAATAGGTTGGACTCGGTGAAGCGCCCTCTTTGATTGAGCTACGTAAATGCCTTGTCGGCGTCGTCGGATGGATCAATGGCAATTGCCGATGGCCGGTCGAAGGCCGGCGACTACGTCGATCTTGTTGCCGAACGGGACGTGATTTGCATCGTCTCAAACTGCGCGCAGGTATACAACCCTTGCAACGGGTTCAATCCTACCCCCGTGCGGATCATCACATACGAGCCACGATGAGCTCCCCTTCGGCGAGGCTTTTTCGGGCGTAAGCAAACCTTCCAAGTCAGGGCCGCCGAAGCTCTTCGGCGCTCATGCACTCGCAGAAAAATCAGTTCGCCTTTGCGCCGAGAGCGAATTTGTTTCCGACGTGCGGTCGGGACAAAATAGTCGTCATCTAAGGCTCGCCGCTAGCCGCAAGCCAACGCGTAGATGTGCTGCACGCCCTGCGGCAGCGGCATCTCAAGCCAGCTTTCGCCGCCATCCTGAGTGCCGAACACCTCGCCATAGCGCGCCGCGACGTAGACCTGCTTGGGGTCGCCGTGATGCAGGCCGACCGACATCAGCGTGCCGTGTGGCGTCACCTTGTCGAAGCGCTGCCAGGTCTTGCCGACGTCCTGGCTGCGGTAGAGCGCGCCGTCTTTCGATGAGGCTGCAACGCTGAGACAAGCATAGAGCGTGTTTGGATCCTGCGGCGAAACCTTGATGTCGCGCCCATAGGTGAACGGTGAGAAGCGGTCGACCCGCATGTCGTTCCAGGTCTTGCCCTGATCCTTGCTGCGGAACAGGCCCATGCGCACGGCAATGATAATGCTGTCGGGATCGGCGGAGCTGGTGCAGACGGCGTGCCCATCGAGCATGCCTTCGGCCTCGGTATCACTGACGAGCTTGCTGCGCAGACGCGGCTCTACTTCCGCCAGACGCAAGAGGTCGGCGCTACAATCACTCCAGCGTTCGCCGCCATCGGTTGAGCGCATGACGCCCGAGACTTCGAGCACGGCAAAAATCTCGCTGCGAAGGCCAGGGTGCCGCGCGAACCGCATCACGCGGCATGAAAACGGCATCTTGGCGTGGATCGGCAATTGCGGATCGGGCATGCGCTTCCAGCTCATGCCACCATCCTGGCTGCGGTAAACCGAAACCGGCGAGCCGCCGGCCAGCATCCACCTCGGATCGGCGTCATCATGCAGGAATGACCAGACTTGCACACCGCGGTCAGGAAAGTCGGTGCGGCGGAAATTTTGGCCGCGATCAGTGCTTCGATAGACGCCATTGGCGGTGCCGGCGAAGACGAGATTGGGATCGTTCGGGTGCACGAAGACGGTAAATGCTTCGATCTCGCTCAGCGCGTGTTTCCAGTCACTACCGTCTGCGGCGCATCGAAACACGCCAGCGAGACCGCTTTGTTTACTGGCGTAATAACCCCCGACGCCGGCATACACATAGGATGGGACCACCGCACTGTCCTCCAGTTAAGAATTTTGCGCCATGATATTTTGCCGCGTGCGCCCCGACAATGCGGAGCAGATTGTTCAGGAGAAATAAAAAGCCGCCGTCGCTGACTGTGTCAGGGCCGCGGGAATAAGCCACCCTTTCGCGAGCGCAGGCTCAAAGGAGGCCGCCCGGCAAAGCCGGCAAATCTAACCCCGGATCACGCCGGCACACCGTTTGAAAAAGCCGCTTTGCACGGCTGGCGCGACGTGGTGATGCCCTACTAGAAACGCGCGATCCAACTGGCGCGCAAGGAGCACCGTTCATGGTGTCGCGGCGGCACATTCCCATCTTCGATGGACACAATGACGTGTTGCTTCGGCTCTGGCGGGGTGGCGTGCCGGATCCCGTCAAGGCTTTTCTGGAAGGCGAGACGGAGGGTCAACTAGATGTTCCCAAGGCATGGCAAGGCGGATTTGCTGGCGGCCTGTTCGCTATGTTTGTCCCCTCTGCCGACCGCGTCCCCGCTGCCCACCGCCCGGATGATGACAAAACAGGGTTCGGGGAAAGCGAGAGCAGCGCTATCGCGGCGCCCGGCGTCCCGTTGATCCAGGCGCAAAGAGCTGTGTTTGCGATGAGCGCTCTTCTTTTCCGTATCGCGCGGGAATCGAAGGGTGCCCTTCGCGTTTGCCGGAACGTTGAAGAGATAGAGCAATGTTTGGACGCCGGCGTGCTCGCAGCGGTCCTTCACATCGAAGGCGCAGAAGCCATCGATGAGAATTTCGAGGTGCTCCAAGTCCTGCATGCCGCCGGACTTCGCTCTCTCGGCCCGGTCTGGAGCCGGCCCAACGCGTTTGGACATGGCGTACCGTTCCGCTTTCCCGCGGCGCCCGACACTGGACCGGGTTTAACGGATCTCGGCAAAACGCTGATCCGGGCCTGCAACGAGCTCAAGATCCTCATCGACCTCTCCCACCTTAACGAGCAGGGATTTTGGGATGTCGCCGCCATCAGTGATGCGCCGCTCGTCGCCACTCATTCCAACGCGCATCGGGTGAGCCCCCACTCGCGCAATCTCACAGACCGGCAATTGGGCGCAATTCGCGAGAGCCAGGGCCTGGTGGGCATTACCTTCGCGACCAGCTATCTGCGGTCTGACGGCGGTCGCGACGCAAATACGACCACCGACCTGATCCTCAAACACATCGATCATGTTCTGCAACATGTCGGCGAGGACGGGGTCGGCTTCGGCTCCGATTTCGACGGCGCAAAAATGCCTGCCGCCTTGGGAAGCGCCGCCGAGCTGCAAACGATCGTGCGATTGCTGCGCAGCCGCGGGTTTGGCGAACGTCTGATCGAAAAACTGTGCTTCAAGAATTGGCTGAGGGTATTGAGCAGAACCTGGGGACCTGCACCCATCCAAAAGGAAGAGCGCCCTACTATGAAACGCTCGGGCGGCATGGGAACAAGGCGGCGGCGAAGTTGATCTCTGTATCGTTGTGCGGAATGCGGCTTGTGCGTTACAGCAACTTCGATTGCTCAATTCTCGGTCTTGGGTCGAAGGCAGCGGTCCGCCATCCATGCTACAAAACATCACGCATTTCTGCTAGAAATACACAGCCGCGACAAACCCCGAGGGAGGACTCGACATGGCAAAGGCGTACTGGGTTTCGTGCTATCATTCCATTTCTAATCCGTCGGCGCTCGCGGACTACGCCAAGCTTGCGGGACCGGCCATCGCCAAGGCGGGTGGCCGTTTCCTGGCGCGCGCCGATGCCGCCAAGGCATACGAAGCCGGAATTGCCCAGCGCGTGGTGATTATCGAGTTCGACAGCGTGGACGGGGCCGTCGCCTGCCACGACGGCGCGGAATACCAAGCGGCGCTCAAAGTGTTCGGCAACGCAGCCAAGCGCGACCTGCGCATCGTCGAAGGGCTAGCCTAGGCGCAAGCCTACACTCGCCCGCATCGACAGCCACGGAGCCGACCCATGACCACCACCCGACACGCCGCCTGCAACTGCGGGCAGCTTCACCTTACGATTGAGGGCGAGCCGTCGCGCATCTCCATGTGTCACTGCCTTGAATGCCAGCGCCGCACCGGCGCCGTGATCAGCAACCAGGCACGCTTCCGCCGCGAGCAGATCACCTTCGCCGGAAAGGCTACGACCTGGATGCGGACTGCCGAAAGCGGCAACGCGCTGACCTTTCATTTCTGTCCGACATGCGGCTCCACCGTCTACTGGGAGGGCGTAGGCTTTCCTGGATATGTCGCGGTTGCCATCGGCAACTTCGCCGACCCGAATTTCCCCACGCCGACCATCGCGGTGTGGGAGGAGTCACGTCATCCCTGGGTCTGCTTGCCGCCGGAAACTCCGCCCAAGCGAGTGGCGAAGCAGGGGTGATAAAACAACCGGTGGATTATCTCGGTATTCTCTGGTCAGAAGTTGGCAAAGGTCCCTTCCTCGCCTTGGCTCCTTTGAATGCGGGAATCACCTCTTTCGCGAACCGATCGAGTTGCTCCAAGGCGACTTTCTCCGGCACGCCGACCGAGAGGCTAACCGAGATGCGATCGAGGGCCGGATATCTCTTCTCAAGCGCCTTGATGTGCTCGATCAGGTCGTCAGCATTACCGCATAGGAAGCCGCCAGCCCTGACCGCGTCCTCGATGCGCGGCAGCTTGGCAGTCGGCGCACGCTTGGGATCGCGCAACATCTCCACCTGCTCCTCGGTGATCGCACGCACGAGACGCAGCTCGCCAAACATCTTCATGTTCTCCTCGTAATACTTCTCCGCTTCCTTCATGCCCTGCTCGCGGCTGTCGGCCATATAGAAGTGGAAGCCGAAGCATAGTCGCTCCCCCAGCTCGATCGCCTTTCCAAGCTTCGCATGCGCTGCCTGCCAGTCGAGTACAACCCTATGCATCGCCCCACCCTCAGCCGAGCCGCCCCCGACCATTCCCTGGATGCCGTGCCTCGCCATGAACTCGAGCGCGCGTGCGGAGCCGCCCTGGATCGGCTGCCAGCACTCGACCGGCAGATTGAACGGGCGCGGGACGAGGGTGAGCTGCTTGAGGGTGTAGCCGCGGTAAGGCACCGCGGGCGGCAGCGTGTAGTGCTTGCCCTTATGCGAGAAGCGCTCGTTGTTGAAGGACTTGAAGATGATCTCAACCTGCTCCTCGAACAGGGCTCGGTTGGCCTCCTGATCGCGCAGCGGAGAACCGAACGTTTCCACCTCGCGCGTGTGGTAGCCGCGACCGACGCCAAAAACGATGCGGCCGCCGGTGAGAATGTCGGCCATGGCGAAATCCTCCGCCAGCCGCAACGGGTGCCACATCGGAGTGATATTGAAGCCGCAACCGATCTTGATGTTCTTCGTCCGGTGGGCGAGGTGCAGCGCCATGAGGATGGCGTTGGGAATGCACTCCGTGCCCTCGGACTGGAAGTGGTGCTCGGCGAGCCAGAAACAGTTGTAGCCCAGGCCATCCATGAGCCTAGCCATGGCCTCGGCCTTGCTCAGCGCCGTTGCGAGGTGCGCGTTGGGATAACGCCGCTCGTTGATGGGCGTCCCAGCATAGCCGACATTGTCGAGGTCGGCGTGACCGGCAAAAAGGCTGTCAAACTTGGTGATCATGCGGTCCCTCCACCAGCTGAGCTCGTTTAGGCTGCTGGACGCTGATCGGGTAGATTACGGCTCGGCGACAAAGACCGGGATTTGACGTTCCGTGCGCGCCTGATAATCCGCATACGGCCGGTATGCCGCCACGGCTAACGTCCAGAGACGAGCTCTTTCCACCGCGTCCTTGACCTCACGCACGCGCATCGGGCGTACGATGGTCTCATCGCGAAGCTCGATATGCGGATTGACGCGCAGATTGTGTACCCAGGCCGGATCTTTCGGCGCTCCTCCCTGTGATCCGACGAGAATATAGTTATCGCCGTCCTTGACGCGCATCAAAGGTGTCTTCCGAATCGCACCTGTCTTATTGCCCCAGTGAGTCACGAGGACTACAGGTAACCCGGTGTCTCGCAGAGTGGTGCCTTTGGTGCCACCGCTATTTTCGTATAGCTCTACCTGCTCACGCACCCAGTCTCGAGGGCTCGGAACATACTTCGCCATGGGCACCTCCCTCCGAGGTCGCGATCTACATTACGGCTTAGCAAATATGCCGCGAGCCGTACCACTTTACGCGCTTCGAGTCATGCGCGGCATAGCCGCTACACCTGAGTAAGCAGACCCTCTCAGAGAGCAGGCGGGCGTCGGGAGCGGGCGCCCGATCCTTTTCCGTCGCTCAACCAAGCCTCAGCCGTGCTATGTTGCGCCACATGAAAGTCGAAGAGATCGCCGAAGCTGTTGCCAAGCTGCCGCCGGATCAACTCGCCCGCTTCCGCCGCTGGTTCACCGCATTCGAGGCGGGCCGCACCAATCATGCTGAGGAGCTCGACTCTGCTGCGACTAAACTCGGCCGCCTCGCCGGCCGCGCGCTTGCTGAATTGAAAAGGCGCGCGAAGGAACCGTGAGTAATGCTATGGGTATGCGCTACAGCGCGTTCCGGTCTTGATGCACAAAACAGTGCAACAGACACGGTACGGTTCCCTCTCCCCGCTCTTGGCGCGGGGAGAGGGCTAGGGTGAGGGGCACAACGTCTCGTGTGAACTCTGCCCCTCACCCCAACCCTCTCCCCGTAAAGAACGGGGAGAGGGAGCAGACCGAGCTTGCCGCGCGGGTGATCCTGTTTCGCCGGAACCTGCTGTAATTCGAATCACCTCTGAGTCGCAAAACCTCCGGGTTGATGACGTTCTCGACGATGGGCGCGCCGTCGATCACGCTGAGCACGTTCTTCACCGCCTGCACCGCCATGCGGTCGATCGATTCGCGCGTGACGCCGGCCATGTGCGGCGCGGTGATCACGTTGTCGAGCGTGAGCAGCGGGTTGTCGGGATCGGGCGGCTCGCGGTCGAGCACGTCGAGGCCGGCGGCCGCAATGACGCCCGACGTGAGGGCCGTGTGCAAATCCTTCTCCTCGACGATGCCGCCGCGCGCGGTGTTGACGAGATACGCGGTCGGCTTCATGCGCTTCAATCGCGCCGCGTCGAACATGCCGACGGTCTCGCCGGTCTTGGGGCAGTGGATGGTGACGAAATCGGCGCGCGGGAGCGCCAAGTCGAGATCGGCGACCGGCGTGCAGCCGGCGGCGCGGATCGCCTCGGATTTCACGTATGGGTCGTAGACCAGCACGGTCATTTCCATGGCGAGGCAGCGCTTGGCAACGCGCGTGCCGATGCGGCCGAAGCCGACGATCAGCAGGGTCTTGTTGATGAGGTCGATCGGCAGCGTCTTGAAGCGGTCGACCCAGCGGTTCGCCTTCACCATGGCGTTGAGCTCAGCGCCGCGCTTGGCGAGCGCGAGCATGAAGTGCATGGCCTGCTCGGCGACCGAGGTCGAATTGGCGGTGCCGGCGACCATCAGCGGCACCTTGTGGCGGGTGAGCGCCGGCACGTCGACGGTGTCGTATCCGACGCCGATGCGCGAGACCACCTGCAGGCCCTTGGCGTTCTGCGCCTCGGTCTCGCCGAAGCGGGTGAGCCCAAGGATCGCGCCGTTGACCTCGCCGTCCGCGCGCAGCAGCGCGTTGAAATCGGGCGAGGAGATCATGGGCGGGAACGGAATGACCTCGACGTCGTCGCGGGTTTTCAGCACCTCAAACCCGCCCGCCCCCATGCTGGTGGGCACGACGAGGCGCTTGCGGTTGGTAGGCATGCGGCTCCCTCCCCGTTCTTGTAGCCCGGATGAAGCTCAGCGCAGCGGCACGAAATCCTGGGACGCCGATCCCGCATTTCGCTACGCTCGTTAAGGGCTACAAGCGCCGGCCGCACAGTGCCGGGGCCCGGGCGGCACCGCAAGGGGGAGGAACCACGATGAAAGTCACCGGGATCGAGACGCTGCATTGCGACGCGGGCTGGCGCAGCTACAGCTTCGTCAAGCTCACGACCGATGAAGGCATCGTGGGCTGGAGCGAATACGACGAGGGCTTCGGCTCGCCCGGCGTCACGGCGGCGATCGAGCAGCTCGCCGAGCGCGTGGTCGGCCAGGACGTCTCCGCGCACGAGCGCATCTACGCGGAGCTCTACTGCGTCACCCGGCCGGCGGCGGGCGGCGTGGTCGCCGAGGCGATGGGGGCGATCGAGAACGCGCTGCTCGACGCCAAGGCCAAGCGGCTCGGCGTGCCGTGCTACGAGTTGCTTGGCGGCAAGCAGCGCGACCGCATCCGGCTCTATTGGTCGCACTGCGCCACGTGGCGCATCAACCATCCCCGCTGGTACAAGCCAGCGATCGCCGACCTCGACGGCGTCAAGGCGATCGGCCGCGAGGTGCGCGAGAAGGGTTTCGGCGCGCTCAAGACCAACATCTTCATTTACGAGAACGGCCGGCCTCAGGGCTGGCGCCCGGGCTTCGGGGGGCCGTTCTATCCCGAGCTCAACGTCGACAAGAAGGTGCTGCGGAATTTGCGTATGCACCTCGAGGCGCTCGCCGACGGCGCCGGGCCGGACGTCGATCTGCTGCTCGATCTCAATTTCAACGCCAAGACCGAAGGCTATCTGAAAATACTGCGCGCGATCGCGCACTTCGACATGTTCTGGGTCGAGATCGACAGCTACAGTGCCGAGGCGCTCGGCTATATCCGCCGCCAGTCGGCGCACCCGATTTCATCGTGCGAGACGCTGTTCGGGCTGCGCGAGTTCATGCCCTATTTCCGCGAGCAGGCGATGGACGTGGCGATCATCGACACGGTGTGGAACGGCGTGTGGCAGTCGATGAAGATCGCCGCCCTCGCCGAGGCGCACGAGGTCAACGTCGCGCCGCACAATTTCTACGGCCACCTGTGCACCATGATGAACGCGCATTTCGCCGCCGCGGTGCCCAACCTGCGCATCATGGAGATCGACATCGATCGCCTCGCCTGGGACGACGAGCTGGTGACGCACAAGCCGCAGATCGAGGCGGGGCATCTGATCGTGCCCGATCGCCCCGGCTGGGGCACTGAGCCCAACGAGGACGCGCTCGCGGCGCATCCGCCGAAACCGTACGGCGGACTGGATTTCAGGAAGACATTGTAGAATCCGAGTGATGGGTAACGGATCCTCCATCTGGCTGGCTGCCGGTGTGCGCACACCCTTCGTGGGCGTCGATGGGCCGTTCGCACAGCGTGATTCACTGAGCTTGTCGGTGCCGGTCGTGCAAGCCATGGCGGGGCGCGTGAGCGGCGCGATCGATTTCGGCGTCTGGGGCGCGGTGATTCCAAATCTCGCCTACACCAATCTGGCGCGGGAGGTGTGGCTCGAAGCCAGGCTCGACCCGCACGCGCCGACATTCACGACCATCATGCAATGCAGCACCAGCATGGTCGGCGTGTTCGAGGCGGCGGGAATGCTCGCGCGCGGGAGCTCGGCTCTCGCCTTGGTCGGCGGCGTCGAGAGCATGAGCCGCGTTCAGATCGGACTCGGACAAAATCTGTCGGACTGGATGCGACGGGTTGGCCAGGCGCGCGATCTCAGGCAACGCATCGGCGTTCTGCGCAAATTGCGGCCATCGGATATCCGGCTTTTCATACCGGAAGTGAAAAACCGCGTCACCGGACGCAGCATGGGTGAGCACACCGAGGACATGGCTAAGACCTGGAACGTCAGCCGGCAGGAGCAGGATGAGCTTGCGCTGGAGAGCCATCGACGCGCCGTGGCCGCGCAGGACCGCGGCTTCTTTGCCGATTTGATCATCCCTCTCGACGGCACGGTGCGGGATCACTTCCCGCGCCGCGACACGTCCATGGAAAAGCTCGCGCGATTGAAGCCGGCGTTTGACCGGACCAGCGGCCGCGGGACGCTCACCGCGGGCAACAGCTCGCCTCTCACCGATGGGGCGGCAGCGATCTGGGTCGCGACGGACGAGGGCTTGTCGCGACTGCCGAGCACGAGCCCACGGGTGCGACTCGTGGACTTCGAGATGGCGGCGATCGACATCTTCAACGAAGGGCTGCTCATGGCGCCCGTAACGGCCATACCGAAGTTGCTGGCGCGGCAGGGGCTGAGGTTCGATGACATCGCGCTCTGGGAAATTCACGAGGCCTTCTCGGCGCAGGTGGCCTGCCACATCAGGGCCCTGGAAGATAAGAATTTTGTGCGCGAGAAGGCCGGGGTCGAGCATATCTTCGGAAGCTTCCCGCGCGAGCGCATGAATCCCAACGGCGGCAGCGTTGCCCTCGGACATCCCTTCGGAGCCACCGGCGCGCGTATCTTGAGTCAAGCAGTCAAGGAGCTTGCGGCGACGCCGCAGGGAAGCCGCGCCATAGTCAGCATCTGTGCCGACGGCGGCCTGGGCACGGTCGCGTTGCTGCAGAATTGAGAGTGCTGGAAGAAGGCCCAACCGGTCATCGAGCCCATATCGGAGCTTGAGCGCTTCAGAGACATCGGCACTCGCGCCGCCCTCGGACAGTCGAGCAGACCGAGGGTCTTTCGCCGCTCGGCGCTGTTGGTATTATGCCGGAGGGGGAACCCATGAGGCTCCCCGCAATTCTTGCTTTTGTCGGTGGGGCTGGGACACAAGGAGGTGCTTCGGCATGTGCGTCAGGAAGCAACGGTGCTCCAGCTTCCGGCGCAACCCGTTACTGCGGTTGAGATAAAGGCCCAAGAACGCGTTCCGCTCGTCGGTTGATTTACAGACCGAAAGGTTTCCTTAGGCCGCCTTCGTGCTGGAGGCGGCCGCTGTTTTCGGCTGGACTATAGCTCGTTCGGGCGCTGAAGGAGCAGCCTCGACGAGGCGGCGTTTAACCCAACTTTGCTGAATGACGACCACCAAAATCAGCGCGATGATTGCGGCGCAGATTAGAATTGACCGCAGCATTTTCCATTGTTGTTCGGTCATGGCTTGCTTGACGCCCGCGATTTGCCTCCCCATGGTCCCAGTGGTGAGGCACCGATCGGACGGACCTGTTCCGCCGCTCCGCCGGCTATGTCGATCGCATTTTGCGCGGCGAGAAACCCGGCGATCTGCCGTTCCAGCAGCCGACCAGCGTACCGCTATTCACGCAATCCGGGTTAATTGCTCCTCAGGCGTTGCGCGGTATCGACAGTAACGGCAGGACGGCCCGTGCGATGCGCATCCTCGCGCAGCACGCGCATATATTCCGCCGTCGTGACGTCTTCGTATCTTGGAGGATTCCCCGGTCCCTGGCATGTGTCGATGCAGCGCACGACGGTCGTGGCGTCCGGATAAACGAAGAACGCAGCCGATATACGCGGACCGTTGCCGATGTGTAGCGCCCGATGCAGGGTCGAGCTATAGAGGTCGTTGGTCCACCGCGCCAAAACATTTCCGACGTTAACAACGAAAGTGCCTTCCTTCGGCGTCACGTCGATCCACTCGCCGGCTGAGTTGCGCGCCTGCAACCCTCCGCTTAGGTCTTGCAGCAGCACCGTAAAGGCCGTGTAATCCGCGTGCGGCGAAAAACTCCACTGGGTGGTCTTGAGCTTGGAAGGATCGACCGGTGGGTAAAAATTCATCGTCAACGTCATATCGGGGTGCTGGTAAAGGGTATCGAAATAGTCTTCGGGCAGATCGAGGCTGAGGGCAAACGCGTGATTGAGCGCCTCCGTCACCCGCTGGAGGCGCGCGATATAATCCTTCATCGTGGTTTCGAACGCCGGGAGCAGCTCGCGGGGCGGCCATTGGGTCTTCCCGGTCCTGAATTCGGGGCGGACCTGCTCACCGGGCTTGAGCTCGCGCGTCATCGACAGCCGCTCTTTAATGTCGACGACCTTGTCGCGGTTCTTTTCCGGGTCCATTCCGCCAGTGCGCACGAACCCTGGCATGTCGACATTAAGCGACAGGACCTTCATTTTCTCCTCGACCGGCAAAGCAAAAAAGCTTAGCCCCTGTGTGAGGACGGCATTGAGCTCCTTCACCGTGAAGCCATGGCCCGAAACATAGAAGAAGCCAATGTTGATACACGCCGAGCGGACCTCGCGCGCGGTATGCATCCGGTCCTCGCGCGCACTCTCGTCCATGAACGAGGAGAGATCGATGATCGGAAGATTGGAAACCGCCACACGCTGCCGGTCGCGCGAGAGGGCGCGGTTGTCGAAGTCCGCGTATGCGCCACGTTGATCGGTTTGAATAATGTCGACCATTGCGACTTCTCCCTCTTGGCGGCCAATGCTGGTCATGGGCCGAAGCGGTATTTATTCCCGCCGGGCTTGTGTGCGCAACCCGTGCAAACTCCTGGGCGTTGGCTCACGGAAGGACTGAATAATTTCGTCGATTATGTCATACCAGAAGTGCAGCGTCGAAAGGTTTTCCGAACAGAGTACGAGAGCGCAACGCTACGCGGAAATCTTGGGCTTCCATACCCACAAGCTCATGTGTCGCGCCGCGCGGACGCACTATCAGGGATCCGAGAAAAGGGATGAGGCTGTCAGGCTTATATGGGGCGTCATAGCAACCACGCTCCCGTCTTCGTCCTTTAGAGCCTAGCGAGTGATTGCCGTCATTGGCGGGGCTCGCTGTTGTATCAGATACTTGTTATTTGCTCAACGCGTTTCACGCGCGTGATCGTTGTTGTTTATTTGATGCTCTTGGCGCCTCGATCGGAAGCCACCCCCCAGGGCCAAAAATCGCCTTGCTCAGGCGGCCGCGTGACCGTGCGCAAATTTTGTGAAAAATCCGGGGGTATGGCTATTTGCTGTTTGCCCCTTGCGCGTGGTAAAGTGAATGAGTGGCGCGGCGGGGCTTCAGTACCCTTTGCGGTAGTCACATGGTCAGCATCAATGAAGAGTTGAAAGCGGCGAAAGCTGCGAAGGCAGCAATCAAGGCGACATCGACATCACCTAAATCAGCAGTCTTGGCAACGCTCAACAAGGCCAATCATGCTGCAATCTTAAACCTATCGAACGGCGGGGCTCTTAATGAAGCACGCGGCAACGTCGGAATAGCGCTCTCTAGCGTATTGCACAGTCTACCGACGGAAGAAAAGATTCATAAGGCCAAGGCCGCAATCGAAGTCTGGATAAAAGAATTAGAAGCTGCGAAGGCATGAGCAATCGATACCTGGCGAGGGCCTGCGCAAATTTTGTAAGAAGATTCGAGGTATGGATATTCCAGCAGCGGAATTTTCTTATTCCGGGTGCTCCACGATGAGCGCCTTCAGCTTGAAAACTAGATTTTCTTTATTATTGGCGACCAGTTTTACAAATAGGCCGCCTACTGGCGCGGCAAAATGAGTGACCTCGTCGACCAAGGACTTCGAAAAACGCAGTCAAAAGGATAGTTATCGTTTTGTATCGAGCCCTTGCTATTGCAGAACTTCAATCGCCGACCACGGCCAGGGGCGCGTTTTTTCCCGCAGGGAAGAAGGCCCCTCCTGCGATCTACAGCAGTTACCGCTCGAATTGAATCGTAGGGTGGGCAAAGGAGCCGGCACTTGCGCCGGCGTCGTGCCCACGCGTGGGCACGGCGCGCAAGAGCGCGCCTTTGCCCACCCTACGAATGCTGCAAGGAGGCAGAAACCCGGACAACTCGCGTGCTACCTAACCCGGACAACTCATGTGCTACCGACAGATATTTTGCTTGCGAGGTATTTACAATGTAACGCGACTCGTATACAAACAGGCATCCTCGGAAATTGCGACAAGAGTCCGGTCGCGACACTGCGCCGGGCTTTTCTTTACGCCGGCCATCCCCTGCGTGGGTTCCGGCAGAGGCGGCTACAAAGAGCAAGCGAGCGAAAGCCGGGCTGCGGCGTATGATTTTTGCCATACTCAACCTGCAGCTGAAAAATCGCCTGTAAATCTCCTGTTGTTTACAGGGACGGCTTTTTCGCTCCATTGCCGGTTGCGTGCCGTCGTCGCACACCCATTACCTGTGGCAGGCGAAAGTCTCGAGCACGTGCGGGCGCGTTTTCGCCGGATGGTCGAGCTGGGACGCGCCGATGAGAACGACGACTACATCATCTTCGCTGGCAGTGGTGATCGCGACGTTGGGTCATGAATCATGGTCATTTCCCTGTTATTTCCCTGTTATTCCCTGTTCCGGATCCTGCCATTTCGGCAGATGTCATTGTTTATACTCACTTTTCTGCAGATTTTGGCTGTCGCCCCGCCCCCTTTACAGGGATTTACAGGGGAAGCGCACCGAGACCGCGGCTGGGTCGGCCTTCGCGTCCTCGGAAAAAATGGAGATCATCACCGCGCCAGGACGGGTTCTCGCCAGTGACCTTATCGCATTCGCCGGAGGCAGCACGGAGCGGCGTTGAATTCCCGCCTCGCGCGGCCACAGATCGACCAAAATTGATGACGTAACGGCTTGATATCGGGTAACTTTTTACCTCTTGACGCTTCGCTCACGCGCGCCGATAAACGCTTAACGGGTCGTTAAGAACGCCGAGGGGCACGGTGGGGGTGGGGGTGATCCGGTCGCGGACTTTCGTTCACGCCAGCGTGGGCGTGCTGGCGGTCTGGCTGGCTGGATGCGCCGCGCTCGAGGTCCACAACGAACCTGTCAATCGGCCGCTTTCCGACAATTCCGTCGCCGTCGTCAGTCGCGATAACACCACCGGTTCCGACGATGTGATGGTTGGGCTTGCGTTCTCCGGCGGCGGTACGCGCGCCGCGGCGTTTTCCTTTGGTGCCCTGACTGAAATCGAGCGCACCCCGCTGCCCGGCCGCGCAGGAGCGAGCTCTCTCATCGATCGCGTGAACTTCGTATCCGGGGTCTCCGGTGGCTCGATCCTTACCGCCTACTATGGCTTGAAAAAGCGCGCCGCGCTTGCCGACTTTCGCGAACGCTTCCTGCTCCGTAACGGGGAGGAGCCGCTGACGACCGCTGCCAGTCCGCTCAGCGTGATGCGTGCTGTTGCTGGCGGCGTCAACGATTCCGGTCAATTCGCGCGTTGGCTCGATGAGAACCTCTTCGAGGGGGCGACCTTCGGCGATATGCGCCGCACGCCGGGTCCTGGCGTCTGGATCAATGCCGCAGACATCTATAATCGGACGGCCTTCGTGTTCGGACCTGCCGCGTTCGCCGCGCTGTGCAGCGATCTTGCCTCGTATCCGCTTGCGGATGCGGTGGCCGCGTCGGCGGCGGTGCCAGTCGTGTTCGCTCCCGCCGTCATAAAGTCCTATCCGCAAAATTGCACCGACAAGCCCCCCGCATGGATAGAGCGCGTGCAGCGCAATCCGAGCACGGCGCCGATGCTGAAGGCCTTTGCCGATGCACTGTCGCGGTATCGCAGCGGCTCGGTGAGCTATGTGAAACTGCTCGATGGCGGCTTGGTCGACAACTTCGGGCTTTCCGGCTTCACCATCATGCGCCTGCTGTCCGATACGCCATATGGCCCCCTGACGCGACAGGAGGCAGTCAAGCTGCGCCGCGCCATCATCATCATAGTAGATGCTGGGCGCGGACCATCGGGCGAGTGGACGCAGACGGTCGAAGGGCCCGGCGGCACTGAGCTCCTGCTGGCGGCGGCGGATACGGCCATCGACGCCAGCGTGCGCGCAAGCTTCACTGCTTTCAAAAGCATCATGGATGAATGGGCAGCCGCGCTCGTGCGCTGGCGCTGCGCGCTGCCGATAGCGGAGCGCGCGAAACTAGGCGCGCCTGTGGATTGGGACTGTCGGGACTTGCGGTTTTACATCAGCCGAATCGGTTTCGACCAGCTCGCCCCCGAACGTGCCGCGGCACTCAACGCGGTCCCGTCCCGTTTCGCGTTGCCGCGGGAGCAGGTTGATTCACTGATCACAGCTGGTGCTGATGCGCTGCGCAACAACGGACTCTTTCGAGCGTTTTTAGCCGGTGTCAGCCGGGGAACGTCGCAGCGACCGAAAGTGGCACGCCCGGTCGCCTCTGAATCGGTCGATGTCACCTTAGCAGAGGCACGTTAATGACCCCACGGGAGGGTCACATGGCGATCTGCATCGGGCGGCGAAGATTTTCGATAAAAGGCCAAGTAAGCACTTGGATCACTACAGGCACAAATGCCGCTGCAATTCCGTAACAGCAAGCGATCATTCGCTTGGAAATAATGGGCCGCCGCCACCACACTGCCATCTTGGTCCCGTCAGTAAAGGTAAGTGTGAAGCTGGAGCGTTGAAAAGGGTGGACAGCACGCATATTAGAACCGAGCGCCGCATTAAGCGACGCCTTACAGCGCCTTGAGAGCAAAGCAAATATTCACAAGGCGCTCAAACGTGGCTTTCTCAGCTTGTACGGTTACACAAGCAATGAAAAGGGCATTAGACATCCACGATAGACCAGCGCAAGACGCACGGAGGTGAGGAGGCGCACCTGGAAATTCCGGTGCATCCCAAGCTCAAGGAAGTCATCGATGCGACGCTAAGCGGGCACCTGACGCCTCGATGTCGGCCAACACCGCATTGACGGCCGCGGGGGTTCCGGTTGCGGCAACGCTGGCCAGGTTCCGACCGCCGTTGCGCCGATTCGTAGTTCGACCAGGTGGTCCGGAGTGCCGCAAGCGCCACCTCGGGTTGGTGCTTATGAGTTATACGCAAGGCGCAAAATGCGTATAATGGGGTTGGCGGCCGGGCTCGGGTCTGTTATACGCAATTAGCGAAATGCGTATAACTATAGGACGGCGGTCCATGCCAACTCCCTCTCTCGTAATGCAAACAACGTATGCCGAACTAGTGCAGCGTTGTGCGGCGACGGCATTCCATGACGACTTTCCCGAGGACGGAGCATTCATATCAAAGGTCATCAAGGGAAAGCGCTACTGGTACTTTCAGCAACCCTCCAGTGACGGTCGCACTCAAAAATATGTCGGCCCCGGAACGCCGGAATTGTTGGAACGAATTTCAAATCATAAGCAAGCTCGCGACGACGAACGTGAGCGACGCGCTCTCGTCTCAACCCTTGTGCGCACATACGGACTGCCACGGCCAATTCCAGAATTTGGCAACATCATTGCCGCTTTGGCTAAGGCGGGGGTATTCCGACTTCATGGGGTTCTAGTCGGCACTTCTGCTTACCAAACTTATTCTGCCATGCTTGGCGCCAAGCTTCCAATAGCCATCCAACAGACCGGTGATGTGGACATAGCTCAGTTCGAATATATCTCAGTAGCCGTTGGCGACAAAACGCCCCCCGTTCTGGAAGTGCTCAAGGAAGTAGATGAAACTTTCCGGGCTGTGCCGCACGTCCATGGTGAGCGCAACGTCACGAGCTATCGCAGCAGCGGAGGGCTCGGCGTCGATTTCCTCACGCCCAATGAAGGTCCTGATACCGACGCTCCGCAGCGGCTTCCAGCTCTTCAAACGGACGCAGAGCCCCTCCGATTTTTAGACTACCTTATTCGTGAACCAGAACCAGCAGTGGTCTTCCATGACGCAGGAATATATGTGTTTGTCCCGGCACCCGAACGTTACGCCGTTCACAAGCTAATAGTATCACGCCGCCGTCGTGCCGGGGCTGCGAAGCAACAAAAGGATATCCAGCAATCAGCGGCACTGCTTGATCTGCTCGCCCAAAAGCGTCCCTATGAACTCAAGAGGGTTTGGAAAGAGGCATATCAACGTGGAAAAACATGGCGTCAGTTACTTGGCGAAGGCTTGAGCCAATTACCTGCGGCTTCTCGCGACTTGGCGCTCAAAGTTGTCGATGAACGTCGAAACATAACGATCGGGCTGAACCTCGTGTTCAATAATCCCGCACCAAAATACGATCAGAGCCGCGACATTGTGACCTTTGTCGGGGAGGCACTTGGCGCTTCGGTGAGCTGCGCAATTGGTCGGGAGGCTCTTGATGACCATTTCGGTACCGCTGGTACGAGTGGGCGTACAAGCGAGGAGCGACTAGAGACGTTTCGGAAAAATAGGTCGGCTATTGAGGGCATGGCGCGCCAGAAATACTTGTTCTGGCCCGTAGAGGAAGTTGAGGCTGTCCTGATTAAAACGGGCGATGTTCCAAAGCTACTCAAAGAAGGGACCACAGCAAGCCGATAGAGGTAGGGGAACCTCCGATAAATTGAGGTTACCCGATAACTTTGTTAACCGGTCGTCCCGGATTGACGCCCTCGCTCTGGCCGGCGCCTCTGACATCATGAGCTGGTGCTCGATGATGAACACCGGCGTGCTCGCTGCTCCTGGTGATCATGGTCACGATGCGAAAGTCCGATAGCATCATGATCGACATCATCATCGTAATGCGGCAGCAGGAGCAGCATGTGGGCACAACCACTCGCCTGCTGCCGTTGTCACCCCCGGTTACGACGATGACCGCCGTCTGCCGTCCCGGTGCCATCGCGGTTGCCCGCGCATGAAAGCGGAGAGGGTTGGTTCAATTCGAGCGGAATTCGCTATGGAGCGGCGTGATGACCCTGTCTGCTAGGCGCTCGCGGACAGTACGAGTCGTACTGACATTTGCAATCGGAGGAGATACGCTCGGATTGGTTGCACGGATCTGGAGGGGCCGGGATGGCGTTTACCGACAATCCCATCATCAACTCGCCGTACGACAGGCCGCAGTGGCACTTCGAGTTGGACGATGAAGGGCAGCCGACCGGCAAGAAATTGGCTGGTCGGCGCGAGAGCACCCAGGTTGTCCCGGTGCCGAGGGCGCGCCGCCGCGGGCCGATGCAGCGCGAGCTCGAATTGTTCGAGAAGCGCGTCACCAGCAACACGCTGGTCAATGAAATCCGCAAGCACGTCGAGCAATGGCGCGACTTGCCCGCTAGCCAATGGGGTGTAACGCCGGAAACACAGCGCCTCCTGCTGCACTGGCGCGATCCTTATCGCGAGCGCAAGCAATTCTTCTGTCAGCGGGAGGCGATCGAGACGCTGATCTGGTTGACGGAAGTCGCTCCCAAGCGCTTTCGCGACGATATTGCAGCCGCCAACGCGGAGGCCAATCCGGGTCTTTATCGGTTGGCCTGCAAGATGGCGACGGGCTCGGGCAAAACCACGGTCATGGCGATGATCATCGCCTGGCACGCGGTCAACAAGGCGCGCCGGTCAAGCGCCAAAAACTTCACGGATGCTTTTCTCATCATCACGCCCGGGATCACCATTCGTGACCGCTTGCGCGTCCTCAATCCGAACGATCCGAGCAACAGCTACGAATATTTTGACCTCGTGCCATCCGATCTCATAGATGCCGTGCGCAAGGCGCGCATCGTCATCACCAACTATCACGCCTTTATGCTGCGCGAAAAGGAGCAGGTCTCCAAGCTCAACCGGCAGATCCTCGGTGGCCGCGAGGGCGAAAGGCGCTTCACTGAGACGATCGGCGAGATGATCGCCCGCGTGGCGCCTCAACTGATGGGAGGCAAGAATGTCGTCGTCCTCAACGACGAAGCCCATCATTGCTATCGGCATAAGGTCGGTGGCGAAGAGGACGACCCGCAGCTCGTCTGGCGCGGCAAGGACGTCGAGCCCGACCCGCTCGAAGTCGACGCGCCGCCGATCTACATCCAGGAGAAAATTCAACCGCAGGCGATCATCGAGGACCTGCGCAGGCAGACGCGGGAACGGCGCAAGGACGGCGCACCGCAATTCGATTTCTTCCACGACTTCAATGGGCTGCCGGAGGGTTGGAAGGAGGATGCGACCGCCAGCTACTATCACGACGAAGGAAACTGGCAGAACCGCATGATTCTCGGCGACGCGCTGCTCGTCATGGCGTCGCTCGCCGAGCGGGAAGGGCTGCGCGGGAAGGTGCAGTGCATCTACGTGGACACGCCGTATGGGATCAAATTTAACTCAAACTGGCAGCCATCCACAAAGAGCCGTGATGTCAAAGATGGACGAGACGAAAGCGTGTCCCGTGAACCGGAAGTTATCCGTGCCTTCCGTGATACTTGGAAGGACGGCATTCACTCGTACGTCAGTTATTTGCGTGACCGTCTCATCATCGCGCGCGAACTGTTGTCAGAGCGCGGTTCTATCTTCGTTCAAATTGGCGACGAAAATGTGCACCTTGCTCGCTCGCTCCTCGATGAGACCTTCGGATCGCAAAATTTTGTCTCTTTGATCTCAATCTCAAAGACGGCCGGCGCTACAGCAGTCCATCTCCCGAACATCATAGATTATGTAATCTGGTATGCAAAATCTCCTGAGGCCGTAAAATTTAATTCGATGTACGAGGTTAAGAGATTCGGTGGTGAAGGAGCTGGCAAATATAATCGCGTTCAGTTGCCTGATCTTATGCGGAGGCCAATTTCCGCGGAGGAACGCAGGGACGCTGCCAAGCTACCAGAAACGAGCCGAATTTATCGGCAAGACAATCTGACCAGCCAAAGTATTGGAAGAGAAAAAGGCGAAGGCGCAGCTTCTTGGTTCCCAGTACAGATTGATGGCCGCACCGTTCGACCAAACGAGCGGGTGCGTTGGAAGACGAACCAAGATGGAATGGGCCGCCTCTTACGCGCCGCTCGGGTGGAATTGACAGGCAATAGCCTTTCGTACGTGCGTTTCTTAGACGACTTTACCGCGATCGAATTGAATAACCTTTGGGACGATGTTGGAGGCATTCAAAGTCGATCCGATCCGAAGATCTACGTTGTTCAGACGCCCACAAAAGCGATTGAGCGCTGCATCTTAATGACCAGTGACCCTGGCGACCTCGTGCTGGACCCCACCTGCGGTTCGGGCACGACGGCCTACGTGTCCGAGCAATGGGGTCGCCGGTGGATTACCATCGACACCAGTCGCGTCGCGCTTGCGCTGGCGCGCGGCCGGCTAATGGGGGCGCGATACGACTACTACGTGCTCAACGACAGCGAGGAAGGCGCCCGCGAGGAGGCCAAGATTACTGGCAAGCTTCCGACCGAAGGTCCCTTCACCAATAACCTCCGCCACGGCTTTGTCTACGAGCGCGCGCCGCATGTGACGCTCAAATCCATTGCCAGCAATGCCGAGATCGATGTGATCTGGGAGCGCTGGCAGAAGACGCTGGAATCGTTGTGCCAGAAGCTGAACAAGGCGCTGAAGCACCCTTGGGAGGAATGGCAGGTACCGCGCGAGGCTGACATGAAATGGTCTGAGGAAGCGAAGCATCTTCACGCGCAATGGTGGAAGGCGCGGCGCGCTCGGCAGAAGGAGATCGACGAGTCGATCGCGCGCGATGCCGATATCGAATACCTTTACGACCGGCCCTACAAGGCACGCGGTGTGGTGCGTGTGGCGGGACCGTTCACGGTCGAGAGCCTGTCGCCGCACCGCGTGCTGCCAATGGGCGAGGACCCATATCTGGAGGAGTTGCTGGCAGCGGGGGAAGAGGAGGGGATATCGCTGCCTTCATCTTTTACCCGCAAGGGGAAGAAAAACGCCGCCGAACCAGCCGCTATGGTGACGACCGACTTTGCCCAGGTGGTCTATGACAATCTCAAGGCCTCCGGGGTGCAGAACACCAAGAAAGGCGAGCGGTTGGTCTTCGAATGGCTGAAGCCCTTTGCCTCGCGCTCGGGGCTCATCCAGTTCGAGGGCCGCTATCTGGAAAAGGGCGAGGGCAAACGGGCAGCGGTCTGCATCGGACCGGAATACGATACGGTCGGCTACGAGCTGGTGCGCCGCGCGGCGCGCGAGGCGGCTGACCTGTTCGATACGCTGGTCGTCTGCGGCTTCGCATTTGCGCCCGAGGTTGACGAGACACGCCTTCACTTCGGCGTGCTCACTGTGCTCAAAGCGCGCATGAACCAGGACCTGCGCATGGCCGACAAGCTCAAGGCTACCGGCGCGGGCAACCTCTTCGTGGTGTTCGGCGAGCCCGATATCGACATCAAGAAGCTGCCGGATGACATGCTGCAAGTGGAGATCCGCGGCATGGATATTTTCGACCCCACCACCGGCGAGGTGCGCTCGTCGGGCGGGAAGGAGCTGATGAATGACGTGGCGGCATGGTTCGTCGACCACGACTACGACGAGGAGAGCTTTTTCGTGCGCCAGGCCTATTTCGTCGGCGATGACCCTTATGACGGGCTCAAGCGCGCGCTCAAGGCCGAGATCGACGAGACCGCCTGGGCGGAATTGAACTCGACGGTTTCACGGCCGTTCCCGCGGCCGAAGCACGGCCGCATCTGCGTCAAGGTCATCAATCACTTCGGAGACGAGGTGCAGAAGGTTTTCCTGGTATAAGCACGGGCTTACCACGTCGAAAGGCGGGGGAGCCCGGCCGGACCTTCACGACCGCGGCTTGCCGCTCGGTGATGACCCGAACCACAATCCTTTCCAGCGTGGTCCGGCATGGTCGCTCACCGCACAGCTTGCAGAAAATACTGCTACGTAAAAAGTTGCCTGGACGCCGGAGTAGGCCTCGTTGATATAAGGCCAAGTAAGCGCTTGGTTCTTGGTTCCCGATAAGTGCTTGATATCGTGGTGAGCCCGCTGGGACTCGAACCCAGGACCCCGTGATTAAAAGTCACGTGCTCTACCAGCTGAGCTACGGGCTCTTGCGCGAGGGGCAATTCGCCTCGGCAGCGCGCGAACGCGCGCGCCGTGTGTAGGTGGGGCGCTCGGCAGGGTCAAGAACTGGGTCCTTGGATTGTCCTCGATTGCGCCTGTTCAAGCCGGTGCCAGGGATTTATCCTCGCTTGCCGAGGGCCATCGTCGCGCTGCGCCACGCAAAGGATCGCACCCATGCCCATCGTCAACCGTATTGCGGATCTCCACGGCGACATCACCGCGTGGCGGCGCGACCTGCACGCCCATCCGGAGCTCCTCTACGACGTGCATCGCACCGCGGGCGCGGTGGCCGAAAAGCTGCGCAGCTTTGGCTGCGATGAGGTGGTGGCCGGCATTGGCCGCACCGGAGTGGTCGGCGTCATTCGCGGGGGTGCGGCAGGGGAGGGCGGTCGGGTAATCGGGCTGCGCGCCGACATGGACGCGCTCCCGATCGAGGAAGCCAACGACGTTCCCTACAAGTCGACGGTGCCGGGCAAGATGCATGCCTGCGGCCATGACGGCCATACCGCGATGCTGCTGGGCGCTGCGCGCTACCTCGCGGAGACGCGCAATTTTGCCGGCACCGCCGTCATCATCTTCCAGCCGGCCGAGGAGGGCGGCGCCGGCGGCAAGGCCATGGTGCAGGACGGGCTGATGGAGCGCTTCCACATCGAGGAAGTCTACGGCATGCACAATTATCCCGGCCTGCCGGTCGGGCAGTTTGCGCTGCACGGGCCCCATGATGGCGTCCGCCGACCGCCTCGTCATCGAGATCGAAGGCAAGGGCGGGCACGCTGCGCGTCCCCATGCCACGATCGATACGGTCTTGGTGGGCGCGCAGATCATCAATGCGATCCAGTCGGTTGTCGCCCGCAATGTCGATCCGCTGGACGCCGCGGTGGTCTCCATCTGCGTGTTCCAGGCGGGCTCGACCGACAACGTCATTCCGCAGACCGCGCAGCTGCGCGGCACCGCGCGGGCGCTGCGCCCGCAGGTGCGCGACCTGCTCGAGGCACGGCTCCAGCAGGTGGTGACGGGAACCGCCGCGCTCTACGGCGCAACCGCGAAGCTCAACTATCGCCGCGACTATCCGGTCACCTCCAATCACGAGCGCCAGGCCGCGTTCGCGGCTTCGGTGGCGGCGCAAGTCGCCGGCCGCGAGCGCGTCAACGAGCAGGTCGCGCCGGTGATGGGTGCGGAAGACTTCTCCTTCATGCTGGAAGCCCGCCCCGGTGCTTTCATTTTTACCGGCAACGGCGACAGCGCCGGCTTGCACCATCCCGCCTACGATTTCAACGACGAGGTGATCCCGTTTGGGACATCCTATTGGGTGAAGCTGGTCGAGACAGCGCTCGCGGCGTAGTCAGGCGTCGGGGGTGAGGGCCTTTCCGACACTGGACTGCACCGGTGCAGCGGACCGGGAAAGCACGGCCGCAACCCTCCTCTGCACGCGCCGCCAGTAAGCGAACTCGTTGAAGCGCGTGCCTTCGATGACGGCGAGCGCCACTGCCGCGAGGAATGGCAGGCTCTGCACGACGAGCACCAGCGCGAAAATGTCGAGCTCGTCGATCTGCTTGTAGTTGGTCGCGACGACGGTTGTTGCCCCGGCGATGAGCAGCATGGCGAGCACGGCTTCCCAGAAGGCGGGGAAGTCCGGGCCCTTGCGCGTCGCGCCTCCCTTGGCGGTGCGCATGAAGGGAAGGCCTTCGCTCCATAAGCCGCGGCCGACGGCGCGGGCGACCGTCCACTGCACTGCCATGGCGGCGAGCACGGCGCCCAGCATCTGCGCGGGGCGCACCGCGACCCGCAGCCGATAGAGCGCCACGAAATGCGCAAGCGTGACGGCGAACGCCGCGAGAATCGGGATCGTGAGGATCTGGTCGGGAATAGCGATGCCGGCGAAAGCGACCACCGGCACCCATGCGATGTTCAGGATGGCGACCAGCACTCCGAGCGCTTCGGCACCGAGCCAATTGAGCCAACCGAACGCGAACTCGCGCTTCTGCTGCGGGGTGAGGCTGCCGACGCGCGGCAGCAGCGACCGCCAGTGCTTTTTCAGAATCTGCAGGCCGCCATAGGCCCAGCGATGACGCTGCTTCTTGTAGGCATCGAACGTGTCGGGGAGGAGACCGTGCCCGTAGCGGCGATTGGTGTAATGAATCTGCCAGCCGTGCTCGAGCACGGCGAGGCCGAGGTCGGAATCCTCGACGATGGTGTCGCTCGACCAGCCGCCGGCGGAAACCAGCGCCGCACGGCGAATGAGGCACATGGTGCCATGCACGATCACGGCGTTCGCCTCGTTGCGCTGGACCATTCCGATATCGAAGAAGCCCGCATATTCGCCGTTCATGGCGTAATGCATCAGGCTGCGCTTGCCATCGCGATGATCCTGAGGCGCCTGGATCATCCCGACCTTGGGATCGCTGAAGACCGGCACCAGGTCGTTGAGCCAATCGGGTCGCACCACGTAATCGGCATCGATGACGGCGACGATCTCGGCGTCGGCAGCGGTGCGGTCGAGCGCAAGCCGCAATGCTCCGGCCTTGAAGCCTGCAACGTTGTCGTCGCGGATGAGCTTGAAACGATCGCCCAGCGTGCGGCAGTGCTCCTCGATCGGGCGCCAGAACGCCGGATCGGGCGTGTTGTTGATGACGATGAGGCATTCGAAGCTGGGATAGTCGAGCCGCGCGAGCGCATCGAGCGTCGTCTTGAGCATTTCCGGCGGCTCACGATAGGCCGGAACATGAATCGAGATCTTCGGCGCAAAGCCGTCCGCAGCGACCACCGGGCCAGCGAGCAGGCGGCGCGGCTCGTACCCGAATGCGACGGCGGCAATCTCCTCGATACGTTTGAGCGCAATTGCCATGAGGGGGGCGAGCAGCGCGATGCCAAGCGCAAGCGCGAATGCCGAGCCGGGCACGAAATAGTGAGTCTCCCAGAACGCGAAGACGGTCGCGAACCAGGCGGCGGCGGTGTTCGCGGCAACAGCAAGCGTGAATGCCTCGCGTCCGGTGATGCGGCTGCGCGCCAGGATCGGCAGCGACAGCAACAGCCCGAGCGCAAGCGCAAGCCCGGCGGTTTTCCAGTGCTCGGGATCGTGTGCCAATCCGACCCAGCCGAATTTGGCCTGGCGCGCGGCATCGAACACGCCCCAATACATGCCGACGCTGCCTTCGTTGGTTTTCCACGGCTGATCGAAGGCCTCGATGATGTTGTAGTCGATGCCGTAGGCGTCGGCGCGCGAGATGAAGTCCCGCAGTATCGTTGCCTGCTCGATGCGTCCGGGATAGGCACGCTGCATGTTGTAACCGGCGCTCGGCCATCCGAACTCCGCGATCACGATGCGCTTGCCCGGATGCACGCGGCGGAGCTTGTCGTAGAATTCGATGGTCTGAGCGACCACCCTGTCGGTCGGCACGCCCTCCCAGTACGGAAGGATATGGGCGGCGATGAAATCGACGGCCGAGGCGAGCTCGGGATGCTCGACCCAGACCGACCAGATCTCACCCGTGGTGACCGGGACGGGGCTTTGCCGCTTCACCTGCTGGATGATCTTGATGAGCTCGGGGATCGTCTTCTCGGCGCGGTAGATCGTCTCGTTGCCGACCACGATCGCGTTCACGTTTCTGTAGCGGCGCGCAAGCGCAATCGCTGACCGGATCTCGCGCTCGTTGCGCGCTTCGTTCTTGTCGATCCAGATCCCGACCGTGACCTTCAACCCGAACTCCTCGGCAATCGCCGGTATCAGCTCACCGCCTCCGGTGCTGCTGTAGGTCCGGATCGCCTGGGTGTACGGGCTGAGCACCTTGAGGTCGGCGCGGATCTGCGCCTCGGTCGGCCGATCGCCCAGATCGGGATGCTGCGAGCGGGTGTAAGGAGAATAGGAGATGCTGGCGAGGGGATAGTCGATATCGGCTACCGCCTGATGCCGCTGGAGCAGAGTCCACAAGCCGGCGTGCACGCACAGAACAAGCGCCACCAGAGCCACAACGGTGCGCATCGAAGGGTAACCAGCCCCGAAGAAATGCGGGGACCGAACCCGTCCCCAACGGTCAACTGAAGTCAGAGGAAACTACCTCAGTTGAAAGCGAATTGGCAAGTAGCCATGACTCATGGCCGTTTCAAGGAAAGAAAGCGCGCAACTAATAAAATCGTTCCGCGACGATCTAAACTTTCATTTCTGAATGTTCGTACAGCTAGGCGCAGCCCCGAGCTAGTCGAGTCGCTTGGTCCGCTTCCGGGCCGCGTGAGAGATGAGATACGGCCGCGTCGATCCCGACGGTTAGAGGGTACTGGATCATCCGCTTTACGCGGACGATGACGAGCGAGGCTAGGGAGAAAGCCTAGGTCTAGCGGCTCGACGTGGTGCTGGGAGCGGCGGCCGTCCCCTGCGCCTCCTGGGTCGGATTGAGCCAGCAGGCATGCACGCGGCCGTTCAGCGTGTCGGTCGCCTTCGGATCGATATTTCCCTGGCGGACAACGCAGCGGAATGTCGCCTGGATGTGGTCGGACGGGCAGCCAAATCGGTCGTAGAGGTCGAGATGGCGAAAGGCGGTATCGAGGTCATCCCGCCACAGGAGGTTCACCACCCGGCGGCCGAGCCACACGCATTCGGCGTTGCCGGCGGGGCCGGCGAGAGCCTTCTCAGCTTCGGCGAACTCGTCGACCTTCTTCGGGGTTTCCTTTGCCTCGGCGGCGGGCGGCTTCTCCGGCGGCTTCTGCTCCCCGTTTTGGGCCAATATCGGGGCTGAGGTAAGGAGTACCATTGCCGCGGCGACGCTCGCGGCGAGAATACGCATACCAATCGGGGGCATGTCTGCTCTTGCGTTGTGGCTGTTCGAGCTGCGGGTCTCGGCTTCGCCGGGTTCTTGTATCGCGATACTGGCCGGATTGGTCAGCATTGCGGCAGCGTGTGGCAGGCGATTAAAGCAGGGGCGTGGCCACTCGCCAAGGGATTTGCCGAATGATTTCGCCCACGGGGATGGAGGGCGCGCTCATGGCCGCGGCCGCAGCGGTGATTATCGCGGGCTGGGCGTGGCTGGGAAACCCGGTGCAGATGCCGGCCTCGCCGCTGGCGCCAAACGAGAAGGTCCACTGTATTTCCTACGCTCCCTTTCGGGGCGACCAGACGCCCTTTGGGCCGGATATTGCGATCGATCCCGCGCAGATCGAGCAGGACTTGGCGCAGCTCAAGGCGATCAGCGATTGCGTGCGGACTTATTCCGTCGATCACGGGCTTGATCGGATTGCCGAGATCGCAAGGCAGCACGGGCTGAAAGTACTCCAAGGCCTGTGGCTGTCGAGCTTTCCGGATCGCAATCGCAGGCAGATCGAGACCACGATAGAGCTCGCGAGGCGATATCCCGATGTGATCGCGGCGGTAATCGTGGGGAACGAGGTCCTGTTGCGCGGCGAGATGTCGTTACTCGACCTCGCCGGCACGATCCGCAACGTCAAGGCGAATGTCTCCATGCCCGTCACCTACGCGGACGTGTGGGAGTTCTGGCTGCGGTACCGCGAAATCTCCCCCGAGGTCGATTTCATCACCATCCACATCCTGCCGTATTGGGAAGACTTTCCCATCTCCGCCGAGCACGCCGCCGCGCACGTCGATTCCATCAGGCGCCGTGTGGCGGCAGCGTTTCCCGGCAAGGAGATCCTGGTGGGCGAGTTTGGCTGGCCGAGTGCCGGCCGCATGCGGGCGGGCGCGCTGCCGTCGCCGGTCAACCAGGCGCGCACCATGCACGAAGTGCTTCGCGTGGCAAAACGCGAAAACTACCGGGTCAATCTGATCGAGGCCTATGACCAGCCATGGAAGCGCGAGCTCGAAGGCACCGTGGGTGGGCACTGGGGCCTGTTCGACGCGTATCGTCGCATGCCCAAATTCACTTGGGGCGAGACGGTATCGGACCATCCGCTCTGGCCGTGGCAGGCTGTCGGTGGGGTAGGGCTCGCTGTCATCATCTTCGGTGCAGCTTATGTATGGCGCCCGACTAAAACTCCTGCGGTGCCTCAGCTCTGGCTGCAGGTCACGGCCATCGCGATCACATCAGGCGGTCTCATCGGCTGGACGATCGAGAACGTGCCGCTGGAAAGCCTGACCCTGGGCGATTGGCTGCACTCACTCGGCTGGGCAGGAGCAGCGGTCCTTGCACCGATTTCTGCAGCTGCCGCGCTCGCATCGGGACGCGCAATGCCAAGCTTCAGTCAAATACTCGGGGCTCGGTCGAAGAATGGGGAGAGGGAGCAAGCCGTGGTTACGGCTTGGGTCGCGCCCGGCCGGCCGAAGTCAAGGCTGGAGCTCACGCTGGGAATTCTGCTTATCGCGCTCGGCGTGCTCTGCGTCCAAGCGGCGCTCGGCCTCGTCTTTGACCCGCGCTATCGCGACTTTCCGTTCGCCCCGCTCACGGGTGCGGTCATACCGTTCCTCTTTCTCTCGAACTGGAAACCGCGGCCGCGGGTACCGGCAGCGGAGTTGGTCATGGCGGTCCTTCTCGCGGGCGCCGCCGTCTACATCGTCTTGAACGAGGGCTTTGCGAATTGGCAGGCCTGCTGGTTTGCTGCCGGGCTTTGCGCGCTCGCGCTCATTCTGGTGCGGGCGCCGGCCGCGCCAGGCTGAGCAACAACAAGGCAGCCGCGAAGCCGCAGAGATTGGTATTGTGCAACACGAGGCCGAATGACGTCGGAATGAGCGCGAAGGACAAGAGGACCATTGACGGGCGCAGCAGATTGAGTATCGCGGCGATGAGAGCGGTCCAACCGAAAACGCGGTAGGTGAACAGCCAAATCGCCAGACCTCTGCTCGAGCACATCCAAGTATGAAAGTCGTCTTGGCATGCGAGGCCGATCTGCGAGCTCTCGATCTCGAAGTAGCGCACGTAGAGGGCCGCTCCGAATGCGGCAAAGCCGATGATCAGCAGCCAGTTGGTCTGGCGCGCGGTGGGAAGGAACAGCATAGTGGGCATTGTCGCAGTTTCTCTCGCTAAAGCAGAGCGCCGGCAAGACAGGCGCGCTCGCGCCGGCCTTTTTCCAGTCCTTGTGGTTCATTATTATGAGAATGGGCGGGCCTACGATGAGATTCGCGCTTGACTGCTGAGCGGACCTGCCTCGCCGTCGTGCTCGCGGCCGGCGAGGGCACGCGCATGCACTCCAGTCGACCCAAGGCGATGCATGCCATCGCCGGACAGTCCTTGCTCGCCCACACCCTTACCGCCGTCCGCGAGGCCGGCGGAACGACCACAGCGGTCGTGGTCGGGCCGGCGGCGGACGGCGTGATCGCCGAAGCAAAGCGGATTTTGCCAGGTGCGGAATTCTTCGTGCAAACGGAGCGGCGCGGCACGGCGCACGCGGTATTGGCTGCAAGGAGCGCCATTGCGCGCGGCCCGGACGACATCCTGGTGATCTTCGCCGATACGCCGCTCGTTACGCCGCACACGCTGCGTCGGATGCGGGCGGCGCTTGCGCAGGGTGCTGCGCTGGTGGTGCTCGGGTTCCGGCCCGCCGAGCCGCAGGGCTACGGCCGCATCGTGATGGCGGGCGGCGATGCTGTTGCCATTCGCGAGGAACTCGATGCCAGCAGCGAGGAGCGCAAGATCGATCTCTGCAATGCCGGATTGATGGCCTTTGCCGGTGCAACGGCGCTTGCGGCTCTCGACCGGATCGGCAGCGACAACCGCAAGGGCGAGTTCTATTTGACCGATGCGGTCGCAATCGTTCGCGCCATGGGCGGCCGCGCGGCCGTGATCGAGACCGAGGAGGAAGAGGTGCAGGGCGTCAACACCAAGGCTCAGCTGGCAGCAGCGGAAGCCACCTTGCAGCAGCGTTTGCGCAAGGCGGCATTGGAGGCGGGCGTCACCCTGGTTGCGCCCGAGACCGTCTTTCTGTCGTCGGATACCAGCTTCGGGCGTGACGTGGTGGTAGAGCCGTTTGTGGTGTTTGGACCGGGCGTGACGGTCGAAGACAACGCGGTGATCAGATCGTTCTCGCATCTCGTCCAGGCGCATGTTGGCAAGGGCGCCTCGGTTGGACCCTATGCCAGGCTGCGCCCCGGGGCGAGGCTCGAAGCGGACGTGCACATCGGCAATTTCGTGGAGATCAAAGAGGCGGTGTTCGAGACCGGCGCGAAGGCCAATCATCTCAGCTATATCGGCGATGCCATGGTCGGGGCGGGAGCCAATATCGGCGCCGGCACCATTACCTGCAATTATGATGGCGTTGCCAAGCACCGCACCGAGATCGGGGAGGGAGCGTTCATTGGCTCGAATTCCGCCCTGGTCGCGCCAGTGAAAGTCGGGGAAGGGGCCTACATCGGCTCGGGCTCGGTGATCACCCAAGACGTCCCGCCCAAGGCGCTTGCGGTCGCCCGCGGGCGCCAAGTGATCAAGGAGGGTTGGACCCAGCGGTTAATGGAGATGAAGTCAATGCTGAGGAAAGCGAAATAACTATCGGAGAAACGATAGTTTTCGCGTGTAGTGAGGCAAATGCCTTGCACCTATAACCAGGATCAGGACCATTCGATCCCGTGACCTTGGTCGTAGTGTTAATGCTGATTGTCACAATTTGAAAGGCATTTTGGTTTCTGGTCCCACATTGACCCGGATATAACCTCGCCGGGCTAACATCGCGCAAACACAACTGGGGGTATTGCTCGCATGTGCGGAATTGTGGGCATTATCGGACGCGAGCCGGTGGCCGGAGCGCTCGTGGACGCGCTCAAGCGGCTCGAATACCGCGGCTATGACTCCGCCGGTGTTGCCACCCTGGAGGGCGGCGACCTTGGGCGCCGTCGCGCCGAGGGCAAGCTGCGCAATCTCGAGGCGCGGCTTGCCAAGGAGCCGCTCGAAGGGACGATCGGAATCGGGCACACCCGTTGGGCGACGCATGGACGGCCAACCGAGAGCAACGCTCACCCCCATGCCACGGACCGCCTCGCGGTCGTGCACAATGGTATCATCGAGAACTTTCGCGAGCTGCGCGAGGAGCTGGAGAAGAAGGGGGCACAGTTCGGCTCGGAGACGGACACCGAGGTTGTCGCGCATCTCGTCACGCAGGAGATGAGCAAGGGTCGCTCTCCGGCGGATGCGGTCGCGGCCGCTCTGCCCCGGCTGCGGGGTGCATTTGCGCTCGCCTTCCTGTTCAAGGGCGAGGAGGACCTTCTGATCGGGGCGCGCAAGGGCTCACCGCTCGCCATAGGCTACGGCGAAGGCGAGATGTTTCTCGGCTCCGACGCCATTGCGCTCGCGCCCTTCACCGATGCGATCTCGTATCTTGAGGATGGCGACTCCGCCGTGCTCACGCGCAAGGGTGCAGAGATCCGTGATGCAAAGGGCAGCAAGGTCGAGCGCGCGGTTCTGCGCACCTCAGCATCGGCGTTCCTGGTCGACAAGGGCAATTACCGTCACTTCATGGCGAAGGAGATCCATGAGCAGCCCGAAGTGGTCGGCCACACCCTTGCCCATTACCTCGACATGGCGGCGGAGCGCGTGCTGCTGCCCACCGAGCTCCCATTTGACTTTCGCCAGCTGCAGCGGGTCTCGATCGCGGCCTGCGGCACCTCCTATTACGCCGGGCTGGTTGCGAGGTATTGGTTCGAGCGGTTTGCTCGCCTGCCGGTCGAGATCGATGTGGCGTCAGAGTTTCGTTACCGCGAGGCGCCGCTGGAGCCGGGCGGACTGGCGATCTTCGTATCGCAATCGGGCGAGACCGCCGATACCCTCGCCACACTCCGTTATGCCAAGGAGCACCGGCAGCACACCCTTGCGATCGTCAACGTGCTCGGCTCGACGATTGCGCGCGAAAGCGAGGCGGTCATGCCGACGCTCGCAGGCCCCGAAATCTGCGTCGCTTCCAGCAAGGCGTTCACCTGCCAGCTTGCGGTGCTGGCGTGCCTGGCGATCGCGGCGGGTCGGGCGCGCGGTGTGCTCTCGCCGGAAGATGAGCGTGCCCGGGTGCGCGCGTTGATCGAAGTGCCGCGGCTGATGACCGAGGCGCTTGCCCTTGAACCGCAGATCGCTTCGCTCGCGATCGACCTCGCCAAAAGCCACAACGTTCTTTATCTCGGCCGCGGCACGAGCTTTCCGCTTGCGCTCGAAGGCGCGCTCAAGCTCAAGGAAATCTCCTACATCCACGCCGAAGGCTATGCGGCGGGTGAGCTCAAGCACGGGCCCATAGCCCTCATCGACGAGCAGATGCCGGTGATTGTCATTGCGCCGTTCGATCGCATTTTCGAGAAGACGCTCTCCAATGTGCAGGAGGTTGCAGCGCGACGCGGCAAGATCATTCTGATCACTGATCCCAAGGGTGCCCATGAGGTCCACGAGGACGCATTGCGCACGCTGACGCTTCCAGCTATGCCGGCGACTGTGACGCCATTGGTCTATGCGATACCTGTGCAGCTCATCGCCTATCACACAGCCGTTGTGATGGGCACCGACGTCGACCAGCCGCGTAATCTCGCGAAGTCAGTGACCGTGGAATGAGCAAGTCCGCACGTTTGCATGTGTGTAGCGTGAATGTGCCAGGATGACCGAGTCTGATCGAACTGCAGGCAACCGACCGCGGCTCGTGACCGCCGATGTCTCGGCCGATGCTGGCAAGCCGTTCCACCATGGGCTGGTCGGTCGGCTGCGCAATTACTTTCTGACCGGCCTCATTCTGGTCGGACCGCTCTACATCACCGTTGGCCTCACCTGGTGGTTTATCAACTGGGTGGACGATCTGGTTCGGCCGTTCATTCCTGTTGCCTACCGGCCGGAGACGTATCTGCCGCTCAAGATCCCCGGTCTCGGGCTTATCCTGGCACTCGTGAGCTTGACGCTGCTCGGGTTCCTCACCGCAAATTTCGTCGGGCGCAAGCTGGTGGAGGCGAGTGAAAACATTCTTCACCGCATGCCGGTCGTGCGGCCGCTCTACAAAAGCCTCAAGCAGATTTTCGAGACCCTGTTCGCCAAGAGCGGAACGTCGTTCCGCCGCGTTGGTCTGGTTGAATTTCCTTCGCCTGGGATGTGGTCCTTGGTCTTTCTGTCCAATCCTCCGGGCTTCGATGTCGGGTCTCGACTTCCCGATGGCGAGCACGTTGCCGCCTTCATGCCCTGCACGCCCAACCCGACGACGGGCTTCTTCTTCTACGTGCCGCGCCGCGACATCATCGAGCTCGACATCACCGTGGAGGCAGCAATGACCCTGGTCATGTCGGCAGGCATGGCCCAGTCCGGCGGAAGCGATCAGCAAAGGCTTGCCGCCATGGCCGAAACCGCCCGCATCGCGCGCGCTTCTTCCGCACCTACGGTGCCGGCGAAGTAATTACCGCGGGCCGCTATCCCGCGCGCAGCAGCCGGATCGCTTCGTCGCGCTCGAAGATATAGAGGAGGTGGCGCAATGCCTGTCCGCGCTCCGACGCCAGCGCTGGATCGCGCGCCAGCAACAGCGCGGCATCGTCGCGCGCCGGGCCGACGAGCTTGGCGTGTGTTCCGATCCGGGCAATACGGAACCCCGGCATTCCCGATTGCCGCGTCCCCAGGACGTCTCCTTCCCCGCGCAGCTTGAGATCCTCCTCCGCGATGCGAAAGCCGTCCTCGCTTTCGCGCATGATGCGAAGGCGCGCTGTTGCGGTCTCGCCCAGGGGCGGCTTGTAGAGGAGAAGGCACGTGGAGCGCTCGGCGCCGCGTCCGATACGCCCGCGCAATTGATGCAGCTGCGCAAGTCCGAAGCGCTCGGCATGCTCGATCACCATCACTGTTGCTTCCGGCACATCGACGCCGACCTCGATGACCGTGGTAGCCACCAGGAGCCGGGTCTCACCGCTCGCAAATCGCGCCATTGCGAGATCCTTCTCGGCGCCCTTCATACGGCCGTGAATGAGATCGACCATGGCGCCGAAGCGCTGTCGCAAGGCAAGGGAACGCTCCTGCGCCGCCGCGAGATCGACGCTCTCCGACTCTTCCACCAGCGGACAGACCCAGTAGACCCGGTGCCCGGCACTCAGTGCCCGGCCCACGGCTTCGACTACATCCTCGGTCCGATTGAGCGGAACAGTGCGGGTATCGATAGGCTGGCGTCCGGCTGGTTTCTCGCGCAACTCGGAAACATCCATGTCGCCGAAATAGGACAGCACCAGCGTGCGGGGAATCGGAGTTGCGGTCATCACCAGGACATCGACGGCCTCGCCTTTGCGGGCAAGCGCAAGGCGCTGGTGCACCCCGAACCGGTGCTGCTCATCGACCACTGCAAGTCCAAGATCGCGAAACTCGACCTGCTCCTGGAACAACGCGTGCGTCCCGACCAGGATGTGGATCTCGCCAAGCGCGAGCTGCTCGAGGATGGCGCCGCGCTCGCGACCGCGTTCACGCCCGGTCAGAATGGCGACGTTGATTTTGGCGAGAGCAGCCAGCGGCGTGATCGTGTTGAAGTGCTGGCGCGCCAGAACCTCCGTCGGCGCCATGAGCGCAGCTTGGCGCCCGCCTTCGATCACGGCAGCGGCGGCCAGCAGCGCTACCACCGTCTTGCCGGCTCCGACGTCGCCCTGGAGCAGCCGCAGCATGCGTTGCGGCTTGGCCAGATCGGCAACAATGTCGGCTACCGCGCGGGACTGTGAGGGGGTCAGCGAGTAGGGCAGTGCCTCTATCAGCTTCTTCCTGAGCTGGCCGCTGCCGAGCGTTGCTCGTCCGGCGGGGCGTCGCACGTGTTGCCGCACCAGGGCTAGCGCAAGCTGGCCGGCGAGAAACTCGTCGTAGGCCAGACGTGACCACGCCAAACCCTCGGGCAGGACCTCCGCCGGCTCAGCCGGGCGGTGCAATACCCGCAGCGCCTCGGCGAAGGTCGGGAATCGCTCCCGGGCCACCCAGCTCGGCTCCTGCCACTCGGGCAGCACGGGTATGCGCGTGAGCGCGGCATCTACCGCCTTGCTCACGGCATTGAGGCTCAGGCCTTCGGTCAGCGGATAGACCGGCTCGACCAGCGGAAGCTTCGCTACGTCGGCTTCGGCGATGATGCGATCCGGATGCACCATCTGTCGCATCCCATCGTAGAGCCTGATGATGCCCGACGCGTAGCGCCGCTCGCCCACGGGCAGGAGCTTCTGCAGGTACTCCTTGCGGGCGTTGAAAAACGTGAGAATGAGATCGCCGGTCTCGTCGCTCGTATACACCTGATAAGGAGCGCGGGACCGGTGCGGCGGCGGGGGTCGGTGGCGATCCACAGTAACGGCGACGGTCACCACGGTATCGAGTGTCGCATCGCGCAATTTTGGTCGAGAACGGCGGTCGATCACGCCGGTGGCCAAGTGAAAGAGGAGATCGATGATGCGAGGCTTGTCGTCCCGGTCGAGCAGCCGTCCGTAGAGCGTTTCCAGCTTCGGTCCTACGCCGGGCAGCGTGGTGACGGCAGCAAACAGCGGGTTGAGCAGGCTTGGCCGCATAGCGCCGTCATACCCTTCGAATGCGAGACTTCCAGTTCTGCGGCGGGATGAAGCAAGGCCTTGCTAAATCGGACATCCTGACCGTCGGAGGTTAGCTCTGCCGAACCTCTTCGGCTGACATTCTCTGCAAGGCTCGCTATATCATGCTGGCCCGGCACCGTCCGGGCTTTTGGCGTTGGGCAGAGACACGCAAAAGATGGCGGATAGCGCCGATTCGAATGCCGACCTTGAAGTCCGCCGACGCAGGCTTCTGTTTCGCGCTTGGCATCGCGGCATGCGCGAGGTGGATCTCATCATGGGACGATTTGCCGATCACGAGATTACGGAATTGGGGGCCGAGGAGCTCGGAGAGTTCGAGCAACTGTTGGAGATGGCGGACCGCGAGCTGCTCGCGTGGGTGACCGGCGAAGCCGATGTGCCGCGCAGCCTCGACACTACACTGTTCCGCCGGTTGCGTGATTTCAACCGCCAAGGCCGCGGTGCCCGATGAGCCTATCGCGCAATCCGATTGATCGCATCGCACCCGGTCGTCCGTTCACGCTGGCGGGGGTGGCCGACGGGGCGGAAGGGCTTGTCATCGCCGATCTCGCGCGCGCCTTGGCCGCACGCCGCGATGCCCCGGCGGTGCCGCTCGCAGTCGTGTGTCGCGACGAGCCGCGCTTGGCAGCATTGAGCCGCGCTCTCGGGTTCTTTGCACCTGATCTGGTCGTGGCTCAATTCCCCGCATGGGATTGCCTGCCCTATGACAGGGTGTCGCCGCATGCCGCGTCCGTCGCCCAGCGGATGACTGCGCTGTCGCGGTTGGCGCGCCACACGAAAGGCCGCGAGCACCCGACCATTCTCCTCACCACCGTCAACGCCGCGGTGCAGCGCGTGCCCGGCCGGGAGTTTGTGCTGCATCAGTCACCATCGGTTGCGCCCGGCAACGTGTTGGCGATGGAGGGCATTACCGCGTGGCTCGAGCTCAATGGCTTCACGCGTGCCTCAACGGTGCGCGAGCCCGGCGATTACGCGGTGCGCGGCGGGATCATCGATCTTTATGCGCCCGGGACGGCCGAGCCGGTCCGGCTCGACTATTTCGGCGACACGTTGGAGAGCATCCGCACCTTCGATCCCGAGACTCAACGCACGAGCGGCCAATTGCATGGTCTCGATCTCGTTCCCGTCGCCGAATTTCAGCTCTCGACTGATGCGATCAAGCGCTTCAGGCTGGGCTATATCGAGGCATTTGGCGCACCCGCTCCGGACGATCTGCTTTATCAGGCGGTTAGCGAAGGCCGGCGACATCCGGGGATGGAGCACTGGCTTCCTCTGTTCCACGCGCAACTCGAGACGCTGTTTGATTATCTGCCGGGCTCATGCGTGGCGCTGGAGCCGCTGGCAGAGGATGCCGCCCGGGAGCGGCTGGGACAGATCCAGGACTATTACGATGCACGCCAGCAGGCGCTGTCACAACGCGGCTCGGGACCGCCTTACAAGCCGCTACCGCCCGAGAGGCTGTATCTGCGCGAAGGAGAATGGCGCGAGCGGTTAGATCAGGTACCGCTTGTGCGGCTCACGCCGTTCTCCGTGCCGCAGAGCCAGGGGACGGTGGTCGATGTCGCGGCCAAGCAGGGGCACAATTTTGCCGCGGAGCGCGCCGAGCCGGGGCGCAACGTGTTCGAGGCGGTAGCCAGGCGCGTCGCGGCGCTGCAAGGAAGCGGCAAGCGCGTCACCATCGCGCTGTGGAGCGAGGGCGCACGCGATCGCATGTCGCACGTGCTGGGCGACCATGGCATTCATGATCTCTCCCCCGTCGCCTCCTGGAACGAGGCTATGCGACTGCCCGGCGGGCGCGTCGCGCTCGCAGTCCTGGGACTGGAAAGCGGATTCGAGACTGCCGAGGCAGCCGTCATCAGCGAGCAGGACATCCTCGGCGACCGGCTGGTCCGCCCGCGACGGATCACACGGCGTGCCGAAAATTTCATAGCCGAGGCGACGAGCCTCGCTGCTGGCGATCTCGTCGTTCACGTCGATCACGGGATTGGTCGCTTCATTCAGCTGCGCGCCATCGAGGCAGCGGGCGCGCCGCATGACTGCCTTGAGCTGCACTACGCCGGCGGCGACAAGCTGTTCCTGCCGGTGGAAAACATCGAGCTGCTCTCCCGTTACGGTTCGGAGGAGACGCATGTCGATCTGGATCGGCTCGGCGGGGGTGCTTGGCAGGCGCGCAAGGCGCGCATGAAGAATCGCATCCGGGAGATTGCGAATGAGCTAATCAAGATCGCGGCGGAGCGGCAACTGCGTGAGGCGCCGCGGCTCGTCGCCGAGGACGGTCCATATCAGGAATTTTGCGCCGGTTTTCCATACGAGGAGACTGAGGATCAGCAGGCCGCCATCGACGTCGTTCTCTCCGAGCTTGGGTCCGGCCGCCCCATGGACCGGCTCATCTGCGGAGATGTCGGGTTTGGCAAGACCGAGGTCGCGCTGCGCGCTGCTTTTGTCACGGTCATGCAAGGCAAGCAGGTGGCGGTCGTGGTGCCGACGACGCTGCTTGCCCGTCAGCACACCAGCACGTTTGCCGAGCGTTTTCGCGGCTTCCCGGTGAAGATCGCGCAGGCCTCCCGCCTCGTTTCCGGCAAGGAGCTAACGCGCGCGAAGAAGGGCATCGCCGACGGTACGATCGACATCGTCGTGGGCACCCACGCGCTTCTGGGCAAGTCGATCAAGTTCCGTGATCTCGGGCTTCTCGTCGTCGATGAGGAACAGCATTTCGGTGTCGCGCACAAGGAGCGGCTCAAGCAGATCCGCGCCGAGGTGCACGTGCTCACCCTGACTGCGACCCCGATCCCGCGGACCTTGCAGCTCGCGCTCTCGGGAGTGCGCGAGCTGTCCATCATCGCCTCGCCTCCTGTCGATCGGCTCGCGGTGCGCACCTTCGTATCCCCCTTCGATCCGGTGATCGTGCGCGAAGCGCTGCTGCGGGAACGGTATCGCGGTGGGCAGGGATTTTATGTATGCCCCCGAATCGAGGACCTGGCGGCGGCCAAGGATTTTTTGGACAAACATGTCCCGGAATTGCGGGTTGCGGTTGCGCACGGGCAGATGGCGTCAACCGTGCTCGACGATATCATGTCCGCCTTCTACGACGGCAAATACGACCTCCTCCTGTCGACGACGATCGTCGAGTCCGGCCTCGACATTCCAAACGCGAACACGCTGATTGTGCATCGCGCCGACCGCTTCGGCCTGTCCCAGCTCTATCAGCTGCGGGGGCGGGTAGGGCGCGCGAAGGTGCGCGCCTATTCCCTGTTCACGCTTCCTGTCGACCGCAAGGTCACGCCGCAGGCGGAGCGGAGATTGCAGGTCTTGCAGTCGCTCGACACGCTCGGGGCCGGATTCCAGCTCGCGTCGCACGATCTCGACATTCGCGGGGCCGGCAACCTCCTGGGCGAGGAGCAGTCCGGTCACATCAAGGAGGTCGGGTTCGAGCTCTATCAGCAAATGCTGGAGGAGGCAGTTGCCGGTCTCAAAGCGGGGCTCAGCGCCCCTGCCTCGGACAAATGGTCACCGCAGATCACCATCGGCGCTCCGGTAATGATCCCCGAGGATTATGTCGCGGACCTGCCGGTGCGGCTTGCGCTGTATCGGCGGCTGGCCGAGATCGATGCGGAACGTGAGATCGAGGCCTTCGGTGCTGAGATGGTGGACCGTTTCGGGTCGTTGCCCCGCGAAGTCGAGCACCTGCTCGAGGTGGTGCGAATCAAGCTGCTGTGCCGCGAGGCCAATGTCGAGAAGATCGACGCCGGTCCCAAAGGGGCGGTGATCTCCTTTCGCGAAAACACGTTCGCCAATCCCGACCGCCTGGTTGCCTTTATCCGCGACCAGGGGCGGGCGGCTCGCGTCCGGCCAGACATGAAAGTCGTGTTCTTCCACGACTGGGAGAAGCCGGAGCAGCGGCTGCGGGGAACGGCGGCGATCCTGCGCGACCTCGCCGCGCTGGCGCAGCCGGCCGCAGCCGCTTGATGCTTACCGCCTCGCCTATTCGGCAGCCTGCCGGTTGGCGTATTCATGGGCAGCACGGTCAATCGCCTGAGCGAGATGGTCCGGCGTCTGCGCCCCCTGCACGGCGAGCGCTCCATCCAGAATAAAGCAGGGGACGCCGTCGATGCCCGCCGCCTTGGCAGACTCGGCTTCCTTCTCGACCCGCTCGACATCCCGATCGCTGGCAAGGCGTCTGCGCACCTCCGCGCCATCGAGGCCGCTCGCGCTGGCGGCTTCGACCAGCACATCGCGGTCGGAAAGATCTCCGCCCTCCGTGAAATAAAGATCCATGAGCCGCTGCTTCATGCCGCCGGCATTGCCGGTTTCGCCGGCCCAGAGAATGAGGCGGTGGCAATCGAGCGTGTTTGGCTGCCGCGTGATCCTATCAGGGGCATAGATCAATCCCTCGGCGGCTGCCGCATCGGAAACCCGTTGCGCGATCGCGCGGTAGCGCTCGGGAGAGCCAAACTTGGCGGTGAGATAGGCGTCGCGGCTCATGCCTTCGCGAGGCACCCAGGGATTGAGAAAGTAGGGTCGGAAGTGCATCTCGACCGGAATATTGGGCCGCAGCGCGATTGCTTTTTCCAGCCGACGCTTGCCGATGAAGCACCACGGACAGACGACGTCGGACACCATGTCAATCGGCAAAGTCATTTGGGCCACTCCTGTTGGAGTGGAACATATAAGCCGATTTGTCTTCCGTTGATACCCGGCGCCTCAGCGCCGATCTCAGCTTGCGAGACCCCGCGGTGAACGCGAGGCCGTCACCTTGGGATAGGCGCCGACGCGGGCGACGAGCGTGCTCACGTTATCCGTTGGCTTGAACGTGGCGAGCGTGATCATGGGCCGAATGCTGCGGCGGTCGCGACCGGGCGAAACCATGGTCTGGCGGAGAACGCTCGCAATCCGGCGGGCAACCACATGGGCGCTGCGCAAATCGGTCTCGGTAAAGGCTGCCAGGATCGAGCCGTCGTGCTCCCGGCAGGCAAAGTCGATGTTGCGCACCAGCCGGCTGAACAAGCGCGCTGCGTCGAGATGGGACCGCCCATCGGTAACGCCCTCGAAGGAGAAGCGGGCAACCGAAAGTGCGCGGCCTGCGTCCGCCGCCTCCTCCACCGCGCGGTCGAGGTCCTGCCAGAACGCATGGGTTTCCAACAGCCCGGTCTGAGGATCGATGACCCCTTCGCTTTCGAGCGATTTCAGCAGGCGCTTGAGATGACTTTCGAATGCCTGTTGCCGCACGAATGCAAGGACACGCTCGACCAGCAGGACGGGATCGGCTTCGACACGGATGAGATTCGGGAGTCTTTCCTCGTCGCAGCTGCTGTTGTTGAGGACTCCTACGGGAAGGTCGCGGAATTTCTCAGCCAGCTCGGCGAGGAGAGATTCGACCCCCCGCGCCCCCAGGCCGTCGCCGATGACGACGCCGTCAACATCGCGCGCGTTGAGATAACGCGCGGCCGTTTCCACGCTGAAAGCTCCAATAAGGCCGACCCGCTCGCCGAGAGCAACCGAGAGCGCCGGGTACGATCCGCCGCGGCCCACGCAAAGTACCGTGGCGCCGGCGAGCAGCTTCGCGGGAATGGCGATTTGCTTGTTTGGGTCAGCGGCGCGTGCGCGCCGCAGTACGGTTGCATGCAGCGTCCGGACGCGAAGCGCCGAGCGAAGCCGTGCAACCAGCCGCTCCGCGGAATCGTCGAGAGCCATCGGCAGGGCGCCCGGCAGGGATGGCGCGCGGTTGTCCTCGACCAGCGCGATCACCGGCATGATCGGGCCTGGACGCTCTTCGATGCACTGGCCGAGCGAGCGCACATGCCGGACAGATGGGTTGCCGTTTGGATCGGCGATGGCGACGGCGACGGGCTGAATTTCTGCGATCGCAGCCGGAGCATCTGCCCAGGGAGTCTCCACAACGGGAAAAGCACCGGCGGTCCCGAGAATTTCAAGCAAATCGGCCGCCGAAGTCTCGGCGACGACAACCATCGGGCCCAGAAGCGCCATGAGGTAAAGCCAGTCAATGCGCGCGAAAACGCAGCATCCTAAGCTGCGCCTCTTAACGCCTCGTCAATGGCTACCCAGACGGATGGGTGCTCGGCTAATGATAATGGATGGTGATGGTCGCGACCTTATCGCCGAAGTGACGGTCGACGAATCCGAGAAAGGCCTTCAACAGGCCTCCCTCTTCCTGCAAATCGGCCGAACGGATTCTCGCTCTCACCAATTCGGCAGCCTCCCGGGACAGGCTGACCGACCCTTTGAACCGTTTATGGCTCCATATCGCGGCACCCGCCCGCGCCGGGCCTTTGCGGGCGAAGGTGCCCCGCCCTTTCTTGCGGATCTCAGCCTCACGCTTGACCAAGCCACCATAGATGGAAGCCTTTCCGAAAGGCGTGATCTCGACGATTTTCATCGCTAGCTCCCGGGCCTGAATTTCTCAAAACGCCTTGAACGTAATGATAGTACGCGTGTCCTGGATACCGGGGATGGTCTGCACCTTTTCATTCACAAAGTGGCCGATGTCGGCTTTGTCCTCCACGTAGAACTTTACCAGCAGGTCGAAATCACCCGCCGTCGAGTAGATTTCCGAGGCAAGCTCGGCATCGGCAAGCTTGTTCGCGACGGCGTAAGACTGGCCGAGCTGACACTTGATCTGAACAAAGAACGGGACCATCCGCCTCTCCGGCCGCCCGACTCGCATCTACATGCAATCCAGCAAAATCGCGCCGTGTTGACAAGACGAGCGGCGGACCCATTTCGGACCCAATTCGGCTCTTGCCGCATGCGCAACGGCCTCTTAGATTTGCGGGGCAATCTCAATGGGGTGTCCGGCGGGAGCGCCGCCGGGCTGAGAGGCGCCGAGCCAACCCATCGAACCTGATCCGGATCATGCCGGCGGAGGGAGCTTGAGATGCAAACGCTTGCATCAGATCCCCTGACAGCTCAGCACCTGAAGCTGGCGATCGACGCGGTTCTGCGTGTCCGCTCTAGGCAGCCCCGAATCCACTGCATTACCAATGCGGTCGCGCAAAACTTCACGGCGAACGTGCTGCTTGCGGTTGGCGCCATACCTTCGATGACGGTCGCTCCCGACGAGATTGCTGATTTCGTCGCTGGCGCAGACGCGCTCCTGGTCAATCTCGGCACGCTTGACCGCGAGCGGCGCGAAGCTGTGGAGATCGCGGTGACGCAGGCTGTCAACGCCCGGCGACCCTGGGTCCTCGACCCGGTATTTGTCGATCGCTCGCCGCCGCGGGCACAATTCGCCAGAATTCTGACGGCCAGAAGCCCCGCTGCCCTGCGTCTCAACGCGGCCGAATTTGCTGCGGTTGCTGCGGTGGCGGCGGGCGAGGCGACGGCCGACCGCTTCGCTCTCGACCAGCGCTGCGTCGTGGCTCTGAGCGGCGCAATAGACATCGTCACTGACGGCGCGCGCTCGGCGAAGATCGAGAATGGGGATGCTCTGATGGCGCGAGTGACGGCCATGGGGTGCGCAGGTACCGCGCTGGTCGCCGCCTGTCTTGCGGTCGAGGCCGATCGCTGGCTCGCCGCGCTCGGAGCTCTATTGGCATTCGCCCTTGCCGGCGAATGCGCAGCCGCACGGGCGCGGGGACCCGGCAGCCTGGCGGTCGAGATTCTTGATGCCTTGGCGAATCTCGACCGCGAGACCTTGCTGACGCGGGCAAGGGTGAGCTGATGCGGCTCGATCTGCGCCTTTACGCACTGATCGACCCGGAGCACGCAGGCGGGCGGGACATCTTGGAGCTGGCGCGGCTTGCAGCCGAAGGCGGCGCAACCATCGTCCAGCTTCGGGACAAGCGCAGCACGATCCGCGGCATGGTCGAGCATGCGCGCCACATCAAAACCGTGCTTGCGCCGTTCGGGGTGCCGTTTCTGATAAACGACCGCGTTGATGTTGCGCTCGCTTGCGGTGCCGACGGTGTGCACCTCGGTCAGGACGATATGAAAGCGGAGGATGCGCGGCGGCTGCTTGCGCGCTCGTCGATTATCGGGCTGTCGATCAAGGCGATCGCGGAGGCTGAGGAGGCGCCGGTTGAGCTTCTCGATTATGTCGGCATCGGCGGCGTTTTTGCAACTTCCTCCAAGGACAATCCTGCCAGTCCCATCGGTACTGCGGGACTTGCACGGATAGTTGAGGCGGTGCGGCGCCGCGCGCCCAATCTGCCGGCATGCGCCATCGCCGGCATTACCTTCGACAATGCGGCTGAGACGATTGCTGCGGGTGCTGACGGTGTCGCAGTGATTTCGGCGATCTCGCTCCAGAGCGATCCGCGTGCTGCCGCGCAAAAATTGCGCGCGATCGTGGACAGTGCGCTCGGCAAACGGCGTTGCCGATGACGCCGATCGCACTCACTGTTGCCGGTTCCGATTCAAGCGGCGGTGCCGGCATAGAGGCAGATCTCAAGACCTTTTCCGCCCTGGGGGTCTACGGCGCGACCGTGATCACCGCGCTTACGGCGCAGAACACAAGAGGAGTTTGCGCCATTCACGCTGTGCCCGCGGACTTCGTCGCAGCGCAAATGGACGCGGTCTTTTCCGATCTGCGCGTGAACGCCGTCAAGATCGGAATGCTCTGGCAGCCTGAGGCCATAGAGGCCGTCGCGGCGGGTTTGGCGCGCTGGCGTTCGGGGAATGTCGTGCTCGATCCCGTGCTGGTCGCCACCTCGGGGGAGCGACTGCTTGCACCCTCCGCGCAGGTGCTCCTGAAGCGAAAGCTGTTTCCCTGCGCGCGCCTGGTCACGCCCAACCTGTTGGAGGCCGCAGCGCTGCTCGACACATCCGTGGCGCAGACGGAGGAAGACATGCGCGAGCAGGGAAAGCGCCTGCTCGCCCTGGGACCGCAGGCCGTGCTCATGAAGGGCGGCCATGGCGGGGGTGCGCAGAGCCTCGATATTCTTATCGAGCCCGGCCAATGCATGGCCCTGGTCGCTGATCGCGTCACAACGCGCAACGGGCATGGCACGGGCTGTACCCTTTCCTCCGCCATTACAGCCGGCCTGGCGAAGGGCCTCGACCTTGCCGAAGCAGTGCGGCTCGGCAAGAAGTTCGTAACAGCCGCGCTTGTGGCGGCAGACGCGCTCGAAGTGGGTTCAGGGCGAGGCCCGCTGCACCATTTCCACGGCATCTGGCCGCAGCAACCCGCCCAATGAGCCACGGGAGAAGAAGGCAATGATCACACGTCGATCGGTAACCCGTGCAGGGGCGTTCGGTATTGCTGGAGCAATCGCAGCACCCCGCATTGCCCGGGGAGAGACGCGGCGATGGCGCATGATCACCTCGTGGCCCAAGCGTTTGCCGGGGCCTGGGATGTCCGCGGAACGGGTCGCGGAGCGCATCTCGGCGCTGTCGGGAGGAAGGCTGCAGATCACCGTGCACGCCGCCGGCGAGGTCGTGCCTGCCTTGGAAGTGCTCGATGCGGTCGGGTCAGGTGTTGTGGAAATGGGCCACACGGCTGCCTTCTACTGGCAGGGAAAGGAGCCGGCTGCCGCATTCTTCACCACGGTGCCCTTCGGCCTTACGCCGGCGGAACATGTCGCCTGGGTGGATGCCGGTGGCGGGCAGGCCCTGTGGGATGGGCTCTACGCGCCATTTGGCGTGAAACCGTTCATGGCCGGCAATACCGGCGTTTGCATGGGCGGTTGGTTCAGGCGCGAGCTCAAAGGCGCCGATGACCTCAAAGGCCTCAAGATTCGCTCACTTGGATTGGGGGGTGAGGTGTATCGAAGGTTGGGGGCAACGCCTCAGACGACCTCCCCGGGGGAGATTCTTGTCAGCCTGCAATCGGGACTGATTGACGGCGCCGAATTTGTTGGCCCCGGCTCGGATATAGCGCTGGGACTCTATCGGGTGGCAACATTCTATTATGCGCCGGGATTCAACAAACCAAACGGCACTGGGGAGTGCATTCTGTCGCAGAAGGTGTGGGAGTCGCTCGACTCCGAGATTAAGGCGATCGTGCAGCATGCCTGCGGGATGGAAGCTGCGTTTGCACTTGCTGAGATGGAGCGCCTCGATACAGAGGCGCTCGCAGCACTTGTGGGCCAGCACGGGGTCAAGCTGCGGATGTTCCCGGAGAGCCTGGTAGTTGCTGCCCGTGGACAAGCCAAGGACGTGCTTGGAGACATTGCAGCGAATGGCACGACTGCACGTAAGGTCCACGATTCGTACATGTCGTTTCGCGAGCGCGCCGGCGCTTGGTCGCGGATCTCCATCCAGGCGGTGCTGGAGGCGCGGGAAGGTTAAACCCAGCGTGATGCCCGCGTACGCGGGTAAACTCTGCGGCTTCGTTCAGCTCGGGGCCGAACCGGGCAGATGCGGTGTTCTGGGTCGCCTGCCGCGCGGCCCCGCGCTTTGTTCTCAGGCCTTGGGCTTCGCCACCTTTTGGCGCTGCTCGCCCAATCCGTCGATACCGAGCGTGACGAGGTCGCCTGCCTTGAGGAATTGCGGCTTTGGCTTCATGCCCAGGCCCACCCCCGGTGGGGTCCCGGTGAGGATCACATCGCCTGGCTCCATGACGAAATATTGCGAGCAGCACCAGACGATGTATCGGCAATCAAAGATCATGGTCTTGGTGTTGCCGCGCTGGCGCTTCTCGCCATTGACGTCGAGCCACATGGAAAGATTCTGCGGATCCCTGATCTCGTCCTTGGTGACCAGCCAGGGCCCGAGCGGACCGAAGGTCTCGCATCCCTTGCCTTTGGTCCACTGGCCTGCCCGTTCGAGCTGAAATACCCGCTCGGAGACGTCATTGCCGAGACAATATCCGGCGACAACGTCCAGCGCCTTCTCCTTTGACAGGTAGCGGGCGCGCTGCCCGATCACGATGCCGAGCTCCACCTCCCAGTCGAGCTTGGTCGATCCCTGCGGGATGATCGTGTCGTCGTTCGGCCCGCAGATGCAGGATGGCGCCTTGTTGAAGATGATCGGCTCTTGCGGAATCGGCATGCCGGCTTCTGCGGCATGATCGGAGTAGTTCAATCCGATCGCGATCAGGTTGCCGACATGCCCGACGCAAGGGCCCAAGCGCGGATTGCCGGGAACCAGGCGCAGCTTCTCGATGGGGTGCTTGCGGATCTTGGCAAGGCTTTTGGGCGACAGGTGCTCCCCGGTAAGGTCCGGGATGAGGGCTGACAAATCGCGGATACGGCCTTTGGGATCGAGAACGCCAGGCTTCTCACGGCCGCGCGGGCCGAATCGAACGAGCTTCATCGGAACGGTCTTTCTGAGTTGCTACAGGGTGGGTAGTGGATGTGCACCACAGGTCAATAAGCGCCTCTGGGCGCGGTAATCACTCTAAGCGCACTTGCCGCTCGGAAGCAAAAATGCCCCTCTGAGCTCCCCAGGAGCACGCGGTTACAAGTATTGGGCGAGGCAGCATCTGTGTCCTTGAGGTCACTTCCACTTCGGTAAGTGTTGCGCGTGCGCAACGGCCGAAAAGATACGTCCAGTTATAAAGCATTAATGTTTGCAATCCGACCGGATGAGCGACAGGATGCTCTCATGCACCTGACTCGTGCGCCGAGCTGCAAGCGACACGGGTTCAGGGGGCGACACGACGGCAACCTGTTCCTCCGGGCTTGCCTGGCACTGAGATTACAGGGGGGTGCGACGGGGCCGGCGAAAGCCGGCCTTGTTCGTTGTGCAGGGCTCCTCGTCAGAACGCTCCAGGAAACGCCCCGCCGTCGATCAAGAGATTCTGCCCGGTGATGTAGCCCGCTTGTGCGGAGCATAGGAAGGCACAGGCGGCCCCGAGCTCGTCGGGTTGGCCGAAGCGCTTGGCCGGCACGCTGGCGATGCGTTCGCTCTTTGCCTCCTCGACCGAGATGCCTTTGCTCTTGGCATTTGACGCGATGTTGGACTGCAGGCGTTCGGTCTCGAAGGTGCCCGGCAGCAGGAAGTTGATGGTGACGTTGGATGCGGCGACCGAACGGGCGACCCCGGCAAGAAATGCGGTGAGCCCGGCGCGGGCTCCCGAAGAAAGATCGAGCCCCACGAGCGGCATCTTCACCGACCCGGAGGTTATGTTGACGATCCGGCCAAACTTTCTGGCGGTCATGGGATCGATCACTTTCTGGATGAGCTCGACCGCGACCACCATGTTGGCAATGACGCCATCGATCATTTGCGCACGGGTCAGCTGGCGAAAGTCGCGAAAGGGCGGTCCGGCGTTGTTGTTGACGAGAATGTCCGGAGCGGGACAGGCCTGGAGCAGCGCGGCTTGACCTTCCGTGGTCGCAAGGTCGGCCTGCACCTCGATGATCCTGCTGCCGGTCGCCGTGCGCAGCTCGGCCGCGGTGGCTTGCAGCGTTTTGCCGTCGCGCCCATTGATCACGACCTCGCAGCTGGCATGGGCAAGTGCCAAAGCGCAGGCCCGGCCCAGCCCGCGGCTGGACGCGCACACAATGGCCTTGCGACCCGCAATTCCAAGATCCATTAGCCCCTCCCTCCTTGCTCCGTGACTGCCAGGGCTATCGCTCAAACCAGCCCGAGCTGTGGATATACGAGCGGACGCGAGAACGCCTTGCGCGTCACCGCGTGATCGAGCCCCATGGCAAGATAGCGGAAGGCATCTGCCGCATGCGAGGTCCAGTCGTGCACCGGACGCGGTTTGAGCGTTGCTCGCTTCTCATCGTATTCGGCGCGATAGAGCCCCAGCGCATCGATGCCGCGCGCGCACTTCGCCGCATCGAACCAGCATTTGGGCAAAAATACCCGCACCGCCTCGATCCCGTCCTCCACGAAATGGCTCGGCGCAAGCGTGACGTTGCGCAAACCAAGCGATTGCATCAGCTCGATCCGGCTCTTGCCCGTGCCCAGCTCCCTCGCTTGCGCATCGTGCGGCACGATATGCCCGGCATAGAGGTAATCGCGCCGTTGCAGCTCGCGCACATAATGCGCGAGCCCCGTGCCCGAGTTTTCGTAATAGTCGACAATGCGGATCTCCCGCCCTACCACCTGCGCAAACCAGATGGCCGTTGCATCCGCTATTCCGAGATCCCATGCTGTCCAGACCGGCAGGCTCGGCTCGTGCGGCACATTGCTGATGCGGTTTTGCTCCTTTGCTGGTTCATGAGCTTGCCGTAATAGGCGCCGATCACCGCGGCATCGAAGCAGCATTCGAATTCCTGGGCGTACTGCTCCTCGGAGAGATCGCGCCGGGCGACGTTGAGCTCCTGCTCCGGGATCAGCTTGGTTTCGCTTGCCTTGAGCATGAGCGCGAACCAGGCGGCATCGCTCTGCGCGCGCCGCCACATCTCGAAGAACGAGTTCCTGCCCTTCGGAGTGCCGATGAAGACCGCCCAGCCCCCGCGGTCGGCGAGAGCAGGGCGGATCACCTCGGGCCAGACCCGCGGGTCCATGTCGGCATGCTCGTCGAGCACGATGCCGTCCAGATAAAGGCCGCGCAGCGCATCCGCGTTGTCGGCGCCGAACAGTCGCACCTGCGCGCCGCTCGGATAATCCACGCGCAGCTCGCTCTCATGGATGCTCGCTCCCGCTTCTCGGCCCGCCGCGGCGGCGGCGCGCAGATAATCCCACGCGATCGATTTCGCCTGCTTCAGAAACGGCGACATGTAGGCAAAACGCGGCCTGATCCTGTCACAGCTAAGAGCTGCACGGTGCAGGTCCTGGATGCAGGCGACGGTCTTGCCCGCGCGGCGATGCGTGACGATGCAGGCGAACCGCTCGGCGCGGGCATGAAACGGCAAAAACTGCGGGCGCGCCCTGTATGCGATGGTGATCTCGGCGCTCTCCGGCTTTAGGTTTTTCATGATCAATGCTTCTCTGCGGTTTTGATACATGATGACGGTGCTGTGCATAGTCCTACCGCGTCACAAACTACGTATTCTGTCATTCCGGGGCCGCGAGCGTAGCGAGCGGAGCCCGGAATCCATAACCACAGACCGTCCGGTTGAGAACGGCGAGCGAGCAACTGCCGGCTGGGGTTATGGTTTCCGGGCTCGTCGGCAAGTCGGTGAAACCGACTTGCCGACGCCCCGGAATGACAGCGTAGTTTGT
>Ga0073928_10000401_pt1 | contig 102822 bp, 66 predicted proteins | sample PaiPotPPA55metaG_FD_76969 | JGI IMG/M metagenome (GOLD analysis project Ga0073928, IMG submission 76969) | Iron sulfur acid spring bacterial and archeal communities from Banff, Canada, to study Microbial Dark Matter (Phase II) - Paint Pots PPA... ... | reverse complement strand
CTTGCGGCACCCGCTGCTCTGGCGAAAGGTAACTGTACATCGCTCCCTGCTGCTGATCTTCTCCGCGCATCCTCTCCCTCCACTCCCTCTAGGACGCGCGAAACTTCCTCGCCGTATCATCCCCCTGAGACTTTTTCAGCAGCCTGCTAAAACAAAAAAACGCCAATCAGGAGATTGGCGTTCCCGGGCAGGAGGCGCAATATTACCCAAGGTAAATAGTACGCTGATATTCACTTTTTGTCAAGTGAAAAATCGTGGGTCAGCTGCGCGGGCCCTGCGGGTGTCCTTTCCCGTTGAATTAGTGGCGCGCCGCGTCGAGCGCGGGTTCACGGAGAATGGGAAAAAGATGCTCCGCTAAGGCGAAGCTGCCAAAAAACAGGGCCGCGTAAACGGCGTCGCCAGCGAGCGTGTTCCAAAAGAATGGGATTCCAGCAATGTAGCAGGCTAGCAAGCCGGCGCTGTTGCGCGGGTAGGAGAGACCAAACGCCCAGACGGCGAAATTGGTGACTACGAAGAATTGAAGGGCACCGAGAAGCGTAGCGGCGCTGATGCGTCCAACGGTGCGGCGGTCGCGCAACCAGAAGCCGATGGCGACGCTGACGAGAAAGCTGGCATAAACGACGGGCATCAGTTTGTGGAAACCGATGAAGATGTCGCCGACAAAAAGAACGAGGATCGGAAAGGTAAAAGCGAGGCGGCGGTCCCGGATTAGCGCGCCGGAAAACAGAGCCATTGCGCCGACGGGGGCGAAGTTCCAGGGATGCGGCGCGATGCGAAGTGCAGCGGCCAAGGCAATTATGGCAAGGGCTAGCAGGGTGCGATAAAGCAGATTCTCTCTTTGAGACAATTGCGTATTCATGTTGTAGCTTTCTCCATTTCCTCAAGTATATCGCAAAAAACAAAACCATCACGATTGACTATCTCTCCGGTGCGAATGGGAATGGGGGAGTGAAAAATGGGGCCATCAAAGACAAAGGTGTGGAATTCACCGTTTTCGCCGCAAGGGTCGGCCTGCGGCGGGAGAGCGCGAAAGAAAGATTCGTCGAGCTCGCGACCGGCGAAGCTGGGATCGAGAACCTTGGGATCGACACAGACGGCGATGGCGCGAAATCGATTGGCGTGAAACGAGCGGATCAGCTCGCGGGTGTCCCGCTTCCAGATGGGGAAGAGGGCGGTCATGCCGATGCGCGCGAGATTTTTTTCACGATAGGCGCGAAGGTCCTCCAGAAATATATCGCCAAAGGCGACCTTGCGAACCCCTTTTTCAAAGTGCACGCGAAGGGCTTCTTCCATGCGTGCTTCGTAAATTGGATTGACGCATTGCGGCGGAATGCGAACTTCGTGAAGCGGCAAGCCGATGGATTGCGCCTGCCGCTGAAGAAGTTCGCGCCTAACGCCGTGCATGCTGATGCGCTCGAAGCCTTCGGTGACGGTGGTGAGGAGCGCGGCGATGCGAATGTCGCTTCGCTGGAGAAGCGTGTGTAGGGCCATGGCGCTGTCCTTGCCACCGCTCCAGCAGAAGAGAATGGGTTCAGGGCTAATCATCGGCATTTAATTGCGCCCGCTGAAGGTGTAGCGCACGCCTGCACGCATATCGCGGCCGAGCGCGGGATAGCCGAGCGCGTCCTGGTATTGCTTGTCGAAGAGATTTGTCGCGCGGGCGTAGAACGTTACGCCGTGGCTGACGCGGTAGCTGCCGGACAGATCGAAGCGCGCGTACCCGGGATTTCGCGTAAGGCCGAGGCCGAGGAAGTCGCTGTCTGTACGGACGCCCGTGAAATAGCCACCGAGCGTAACGTTGAGGCGGCGAAAGGCTCCGTTGAGCGTGAGGGAACCCGAATTGGCAGGCCGACGCAGAAGCCTGTTTCCGGGAAATTCCGTGGGGTCAAAGGCATTAGACGCTTTGATCACCAGACTGTCGTCGTAGGTATAGTTTCCCGCCAAGTTCAACCAGCGGGTGAACCTCGTTTCGCCGGAGAGATTGAGTCCACGGGCTCGAGCAATGTCGGTATTGAAAAAATATCCAAAGCCGCTGGGCACAACGGGAACGGTGAGGTTGCAGAAGTTGTTGGCAGGAGAGCAAAACGCAAACGTAACGATGTCATAGAAGCGGCTGGAAAAGTATTCGGCGGTCAAGCGGACGTGGTCGCCGAGCAGTTTTTGGTCGAGGCCTGCGGTCCAGGTCTTACTGGCTTCGGGTTTCAGCGACGGGTTGCCGAAGTCGCCAAAGTTGTCGCCGAAGATTTGGTCGAAACGCGGCTCCTTGATGCCTTCGGCATAGAAGATGCGGAAGAGGGTATCGCCGCGGAACCCCTTGCCGTACAGAAGGATCAGCGAGGCTCCGGCGCGGGGAACGACTCGAGTACCGAAATTGGAATTAGCTTCGGCGCGGCCTCCGAAATTCAGAGAGGCGCGCGGATGCGGCCGATAACGAAAATCGAGAAAACCCGCTTGATTGTTCCGGCGAGCGTGAGGGACGTTGATGGAGGTAAGGAAGGCGTTTTCGACTTCGTATTCGTAGCCCGCGGTGACACCGAAATTCGAGAGGAGATAACTCGTTTGCGCGGTGACGTTGGCGCGGTTGTATTGGAAGCGGCTGTTGCCGGGGAAATCGCAGAATTCGGCAGTGGGCACGGCTGCGGGATTGGTTTGCGGACAGAACGCGTTTGGATCGGTGGCGAAAAAGCTTTGCAGCGGATTGTCGCTGGCTTGCCAGGTGTAGGACTCGCCGCCGCTGATTTGGTGGCGCCAGTGCTTGCCGGTGGCAAAATCCCAACGGGCGCTGGAGCTGAAAAGATGCTGCGTGAATCGCTGGTCGAGATTCGGCGGTTCGAAGAGTGTTTGACCGGGGATGCCGGCGATGCTGTCGTTGTTGCGAACGGTGAGGCGGATTTGATTGGCGTCGCTGAAGCGGTAACCAAAATTGCCGGAGAGCGTGCGATTGAGAAAATCGTCGTCGGGGCCCTGGCCGTTAGTTTGGAAGTAGGAGGCGGCGACGGAATAGTCGAACGGGCCGAGGAGCCCGCTGAGTTGGGCGCCGCCGCGACCCGAACCGAAACTGCCGCCCTCGCCGTAGATACTGAACTCCGGAATGCGTGTCTCGCCGCGGTGCGTGAAAAGTTGAATGACACCGGAGACGGCGTCGGTGCCGTAGATGGCGCTTTCGGCTCCGCGTACGATTTCGACTTTGTCGATGTTGTCGAGCGTGACGGTTGAAAAATCAACCGCGCCGCCGGGAGGATTGATGGGCGCGCCGTCGACGAGGACCTTAGTGAAATTGGAGTTGCCTCCGTTGAGGAAGACGGAGGCTGTGCCGCCTTCGGGTCCGGTGCGGCCAATGGCGATGCCGGGCGCGAAGAGCAGTGCATCGGTTAGGGACACGGATTGGCGCGCGTCGATTTCATCTTTTGTGATGACCGAGATCGAAGCGGTGATTTGGTCGGCGAGCGTCGGCTCGGCCTGCGCAGTGACAATGACGCTGGCGGAGAGACGCTCGAGGTTGAGAGTGAGATCCAGGTTTCGCTGTTGATTGGGGGACAAATCAACGACAAAATCGCGAGAAACAAATGGGGAGCGTTCGAACGATACGCGATAGCGGCCGGGCGGAATGGTCAGGCTGTAGGCGCCGTCAGTGGACGAATTTGCTTTCCAGAGTTGCGCGGTTGTGCTGCCTTCCAGTTGAGCGGTGACGTTTACTGACGCGACGCCTGCACCGCTGGAATCCTGAAGGGTTCCGAACAGATGAGCGTCCGAGGATTGGTTCTGTGCTGGCGCGGAAATACTGATTGCAAGAAAAAATAAGGACAGGACTGCACTTCGAAGAGCATTTGGGTTCATGGTTTCCTCCGCTCCCTCTCGCGCGGGAGTTGAAGGTTGGCCTGGCGCTTGGAAAGGATCGCTCGGGCTTGCGGGCTTCGCCGGTCTCCTGGCTTGGCGGCAGTTCCGTCCCCAGTTCAAGGGGATCGGTGCGCGGCCTTCCCGTAGCGCTGCCCGTTATTTCTGACGCGATCCCTTGTGGAAGGATCGCGTGCAGTGAGCGATGCGCCGCAGTGGCCGCAGCAGTACTTATTCCGCCTTACAGTCGCGCGGCGGCGACGGCTTTTTCACGTGTGGCCCCGGCGTTGGCCGGAGTTACGCACCGTCTTCCCGTGCACGAAGTCCGCGGTAATTGTGGGGGTCCCCCTCCCGGGGGTCCGCTGTGGGTGATTCAAGTGCCGCAGCCTGCGCTGCGGCGTTTGGGTAAACAATGGAACCGCTACTTATTTTGCAGACGGCACATTCACACGTGGACGACCAGACGAGCCGAGCTCCACGGTGAGAGACGTCTGAAAAACTTGTTCGAGCAATTCGCGTTGGAAGACGCTCGCAGGCGATCCGACGCGAAGGCACTTGCCCTTTTGAAAAAGAGCGACCTGGTCGGCGTACTGCCCCGCGAGATTCAGTTCATGTGTGACGACGACAACGGTGTAACGGTTGGCGGCGGCGAGCCGGCGCAGCGTCTCCAGAAGATCGACCTGCGCGCCGATATCGAGATGCAGCGTGGGCTCATCCAGCAGGAGAAGCAGAGGCTGCTGCGCGAGGGCGCGCGCCAGAATGACGCGTTGTTTTTCGCCGCCGGAGATCTGATCCATCAAGCGGTCGCTGAGATGTTCCGCGCCGACTTGTGCAAGCGCATTGCGAGCGATGAGGACATCTTCTTCGGTTTCGAATCGCAGGGTGCGGCCGTAAGGATGTCTTCCCTGAAGAACAAACTCCCAGGCGCGCGAGGGGAAAAGCAGGGGGCTTTCCTGCTGGACCATGGCGATGCGTTGTCCGCGCATTCGGTGCGGAAGCGCGTGGGTCACAAAACCATTTAGAAGGACGCGGCCGGAAAGCGGCTCTAGAGCGCCCGCGATCAGTTTTAGCAAGGTAGATTTGCCGCAGGCATTTGGCCCGACAATCGCCACGATTTCGCCGGGACGGGCTTGAAAGCTCGTCGCTTCCAACGTAAACAGGGGCGCTTGCGTTGGATTGGCTGAGTAAGCGTAACTGACCTGTTCGACGCTCAAACGAATATCGGAGTTGAAATCTCCGGCGGTTCCCATTGGCCGTGAATCGCCGGAAGCAGAGGAGCGAGCGTAACTAGTCACGCCAGCCTCCTGCGCATTAAATAAAGAAAAAGTGGCGCACCGGCGATCGCGGTCATGGCGCCGACGGGAAGCTCCGCGGGAGAAACGACGGTGCGCGCGAGAGTGTCGGCGAGGACTACAGCGATGGCACCGCCGAACGCGGCCGTCGGCAAAAGGATGCGGTGATCGGAACCGAAGAGGAGGCGCATGACGTGGGGCACCAGCAGGCCGACGTAGCCGATAGCGCCGCTGACGGAGACGGCCAACCCGGTCAATAGAGATGCCGCGATATAGACGACCAACCGAACGCGGCGCACGTCCACACCGAGGTGCATCGCTTCTTTTTCGCCAGCGAGGAGCAAATTCAGGTCTGACGCGGTGGTGTAGATGGTTCCCGCGGCAAGAAAGAAACCGAAGCGGAGGATGAGACTCACAATGTGCTGAGGGGGCGTGGAGAGTTCACCCATCATCCAGAAGGCCATGCCGCGGTAATTGCCCCCGGTCAGCGTAGACATAAAAAACATGATAATGGCCTGTAGAAAGGATGCCGAAATAATGCCGGCGAGGAGCAAAGTGCCGCTGTCAATTTGTCCTTCGCGAAGGCCGAGGAAATAGACCGCCGTGACCGTTAGCGCCGCGCCGAGAAAAGCGCCGACGGGCGTCAAGAGCGCGGCGACAGACGGTGCGAGGGCCAGATGAGGCTCGACGATCAGGGCGATGATGGCACCGACCGCCGCGCCGCTGGAGACGCCGAGAACGTAGGGGTCCGCTAAGGGATTGCGCAGCAGCGCTTGAAAACTGGCGCCCGCGACGGAAAGCGATGCGCCCACAAAAATTCCCAGCAGAATGCGCGGCAAGCGGATATCAAAAATAATGAGCTGATACTCGCTGGAGAGTTGGCTGGTTTGGCGAAAAAGGACGCGGAGCAGATCGTGGCCCAAGCCGTAGAGAGACACGGGCACAGCGCCGAGCTTGAGCGCGACCACCACCACGACGAAGAGGATGGCTGCGAGAATTGCGCAGTGCGTGAGCAAGCGGCTGAGCGTCAGAGGGCGCAAGCGCAGACCTCCGAGAGAGCGGCGACAGCACCGGATGAATCGATTGCCCGAAGAGAAAGTTGTTGAGGAGGAGGCGGTTTCTTTTCCTTTTCGTCTTCGGGATGAGCGGAAAAAGCTTCGGGATGCAATTGGCGGGCGAGGTCCTCGATGGCGGAAACGATTCGGGGCGCGGGCCTATTCACCGCATCGCTGATGACGGCAAAGCGGCGGTTGCGGACGGCTTCAAGACCGCGCCATCCTGGCCGCTCGGCGAGGACATCGAAATCATTCTGTCCGCTGTCGGAATGGGACGCGGCAAAAACGAGAAAGTCGGGTTGCAGGCGGACGACCTCTTCCAGACTCATGTGAGGCCAGTCTTGCGCAGAGTCCACGATGGAGGTGGCGCCCGCGAGTCGCAAAGCATCGGCGATAAAAGTGCCCTTGCCAACGGAGATTAGCGGATCCGACCAGACGATGAAAAGAACGCGTCGCAGGGGCAAACCGTTCAGACGCTGCTGAAGATCCGCGAGGTGGCGTTTGAGATCGGCGCCGAGAGTGGCGCCTGCTTCCGGCACGCCTAGCACTTCGGCAAGCCGATAGGTCGAGGAAATGATTTCCTGCACGGTGTGGGGATCTGTGCCATAGGAAGAAATACCGAGATTATCGAGAGCGTGCACGGTCTCGATAAGGTTCAAGCTTTTGGTGACGAGAACGAGATCCGGTCGCAGCGCTACAATTTGTTCGAGACTTGGATTGATCGCTCCGCCCACTCTAGTTTTTTTCTGCGCATCGGGGGGATAATCGCAGTAATCCGTGTCTCCGACGAGGCGATCTTGCAAGCCAAGGGCGTAAATGGTTTCTGTAAGACTGGGCGCAAGAGAGACGATGCGCTGCACGGGCTGCGGGACGCGAACGGTGCGGCCTGTTTCATCCACGAAATCCTTGTAAAGCGGTGAGGCGGCCGGCACCTCCGCTGGCGTTTGAGCCTGCAATGGAGGACAGCACCATGCAGCGCAGAGCAGCAGCGCGGCAAAGGCGCTTCTCGCCGCAATATTCCTTTGTGCGTCTTTCCGTATCAACACAAATCTCCACAGACGAAACCAAATCCTTTGCACAACAAAAAAGCCCCGCGAGACACCGTGGGGCTTTTTGGCGTCGCTTCTTCTCGCGAAAAGCGCTGGCCGCTGCGGCGTGGGAGGGTGGTCTGGCTTACGGCTCATTCAGCCGATTACAGTGGCGGGACCGCGGCCGATTCTCACGGCCTTCCCCACTTCCCTTGCCTGCAAATTGGAAATTCAGTGTATGCCGAGGGTTTGGGAGTGTCAATGCAGGGCACGAGAGGCATCGCAGAATGCGCTCAGCGATTCTTCCAGTTTGGTTTGCGCTTTTCGACCAATGCGCGAAGACCCTCTTGAGAATCCTCGAGCTTGTACAGCTCGTTCAAGAAAATATTCATGGAGTTTTTCATGCCGTCGCGGAGCGAAAGACCCATGCCACCGAGAATGGCTTTCTTGGCCATGGTCAGCACGGGACCCGAGTGCGCGGTGATTCGTTCCGTCAGCTCGTTGACAGTCTGCTCGAGTTTGGCTTCGGGCACGAGACGGTTTACGAGGCCCAAGTCCAGAGCGCGCTCGGCGGTTATGGCTTCTCCGGTCAGGACGATTTCAAGCGCTCGCTTCGGTCCAACGAGAAAAGGGAGGATCGTCGACGCTAAGGGCGGAAACACGCCAATGGAAATTTCCGGCTGCGCAAAACGCGCTTTCGGGGTGGCAATCACGAGATCGCCAAAAGCGGCGAGTTCCGCGCCGCCGCCGATGGCCGGGCCGTTGACCACGCAAATTACGGGCTTGCCCACTTCCAACATGCCGGTGAAGGCCGCATGAAAGGCGTCGAGCATCTGAAAAACGCGCTCGGAGGTGTACTCACCGATGTCGATGCCGCCGCAAAAAACTTTGCAGGCGGAATCGAGAACGATCAGTTTCACTTCGGGGTTCTGGCCCGCGAACGTGATTCCATCCGAGAGTTCGCGGAGAAACGCTTCATTGAGGAGATTGTGTTCGGGACGGCTGAGCGTCATGCGTGCCACGCTGCCATCGATGCGCATCTTGATGAATTCGAACTGCTCTGGTGTTCGCTTTTCGGGTCGCGACGAATACTCTTGCTCTTCAACCGGTTCAATCATGTCCCGACCCCCTTGGAAATTGCGTTCGGATGTCCTTAACAGCGACTATAAAGGACTAAATTTGATGCTACCACGGTGAAGCTTTGCCTTCTGGAGCAGAGAATGGACGCGTGCGCAAACGGTTTGCCCCTCGAGCGTGTTGCTACGCCGGTTGCTGTATTGCGGCGTGCCCTTCTCCGCACATCAAGGAGGTTCCTGCGAATTGCGTTTCCATTTGCAGGTATGCTGGGCTGCGACTTTCTTAACCCGCGCGGGGTGCGCTGCGTGATGGCTGGAAAAACATCATCGGCTCGTGAAATCGAAACGGCGATCGCTGTGCAATTCACAGGCCAAACCGATGCAGAAAGATTTCCGGCTGATGAGGCGTGGGAAAGCGCGCCGGCCATCCGGTTCGATTGCGACTGGCAAGGCAAGCATGCCGATCCGAAGCGAGAAACAGAGGTGCGGCTGCTGTGGACTCGGGAGGTTCTTTATTTGAGATTTCTCGCGCGCTATCGCAGCATCACGGTTTTTGCCGATGCTGAACCGAGCGGACGACGGGACCAGCTTTGGGACCGCGACGTCGCTGAAGTTTTTCTACAACCTGCTGGGTCGGAGCCGCGGTGCTACAAAGAGTTCGAAGTGAGTCCCAATGGCTGTTGGATTGATTTGGATATCGCTCCCGGGGTGAAACGCGATTTGAAGAGCGGATTGAGGCGGCGCGCGAGCGTCGATGAAAAAAATAAGACCTGGAACGCAGCGCTCGCCCTGCCCATGAAAAGTTTGACGGCCCGCTTTAATCCTGCCGAAGCCTGGCGCGTCAACTTCTATCGTGTGGAAGGCTCCAAGGAGCCGCGCTTCTATTCGGCGTGGAGGCCGACGGGAACGCAGGCGCCGAACTTCCACGTCCCCGAGTGTTTCGGAGAGCTGGTATTCAAACCGTAAGCGCGCCGCGCCAAACGACGGGGGACTGGCGCCTGGTGGCCTTTTTTTTCTATCCTTCTGGTGTGAAGACTTCCCATTCGTTAGCCAGGCAATCAATTCCTATGCACCCAATTCGAATTCTCGCTCTGTTAGCCGCCATTTTGGGGTGCTGCTCGACCACTCTGCGCAGCCAAACCGTACCGTCGCAGAAACCGAGTGCCAATGCGCCCGTGGTGACAAAAGTCGAACCTCCTTCGTGGTGGGTCAACCTGACCCCCTATGTGATGCTGCTGCTTTCCGGCCACAACCTCGAAGCCACGCAAGTTAGCTGCAACCTGCAGAGCATTGTAGTGGAGCGTACAGAAGCAACCGCCGCGGGCGACTACTTGTTTGTCTGGTTGAAATTCGGAACTGGGCTAAGGTCGGGCACGGCCGTGTGCCGCATCACGACGCCAACAGGTACAACTTCGTTTGAACTGCCTTTATCCGCGCGCGCGATGAAGCTGGGAAAGTTTCAGGGACTCTCGCATGAGGACGTGATTTATCTCATCATGCCGGACCGCTTTGCGAATGGCGATCCCACGAATGATGAGCCTGCTGGAGCCAGTGGAACGCATGATCGCGCGAACCCGCGGGCTTATCATGGAGGCGATCTGCGTGGCATCCGCGAGCATCTTCCCTATCTAAAAGACTTGGGCGTGACCGCTCTGTGGCTTACACCTGTACTGAAAAATGGCGCAGCTCAGGATTATCACGGTTATGGAGCGGTAGATTTGTACGCGGTCGATCCGCATCTTGGAACGATTCAGGATTATCAGGAGCTCGTGGCGGAGGCTCACAAACAAGGCGTAAAGATTTTTTTTGACTTTGTGGCGAATCATGTAGGGCCGAAACATCCTTGGGTCGCCGAGCCGCCTCTGCCGGATTGGTTCCATGGTACGCAACAACACCACGCGGATTCGTCGGCAGGTCTTAACAGTACGTTTTATGGAAGGACAGACAAGCAAACGACCAAAAACGATCCATTCGAGACGCTGGTCGACCCTCACGCACCGGTGAGCATGTCGCGAAATCTTACAGAGGGCTGGTTCTTCAATATTTTGCCAGACTTGAACACGGAAAAACCCGAGGTTGCCGACTATCTTTTGCAAAACAGTATTTGGTGGGCAGAGACTTCGGGTTTAGACGGCTTTCGCCTGGATACTTTTCCCTACGTTTCCCGCAAGTTTTGGTCCGATTGGCATGCCCGATTGCACGAGATCTATCCATATATGACGACGATCGGAGAGGTTTTTCACCCTGATCCGACTGTCACATCGTTTTTTGACGGGGGCCAGAAGCGTTTCGACCGCATCGACTCTGGCGTAAACACGTTGTTCGATTTTCCGCTGTTTTTTGCGCTGCGGGATATTTTGCTGCGGGACGCACCGGTCGGGCGGATCGCGGATGTATTGCGTCACGATTCGCTCTACGTTCATCCGGACGTGCTTGTAACGTTTCTTGCGAATCATGATGTGCCACGCTTTGCGAGCGCCGAGGGGAGTTCGCCGGCAAAGGTCAAGCTGGCGTTTGGCCTGACGATAACTCTGCGCGGGATTCCGGAACTGTACTACGGCGACGAAATCGGCCTGTCTGGCGGGGCAGACCCGGACAACCGGCGCGATTTCCCCGGGGGCTGGCAGGGCGATCCGAAGAATGCCTTCACGGCGGCGGGTCGCACAGCCGAACAGCAAGAACTCTTCGCTTACGTGCAATCTCTGTTGCGATTACGGCATGAACATTCCGCACTGCAAACCGGAAGACTGTGGCATCTCTTCTCCGATGATACGGCTTATGTGTTTTTGCGGGAGACGGAAGAAGATCGGGTCCTTGTAGCCTTCAACAATTCAGCTGAAGCACGAGTGTTAAAAATTTCTCTCAGCGACACACCTGCAAAAAGCACGGCTGGTTTCAAGAGCCTTCTGGGCCAGGGAAAAGCGGACATAATCGGGACTGAAGCCCGCATTGCCGCGCCCGCGCGATCCATTTCTATTTTTCTCCTCGATTGAACAATCAGAAGATCAAACGAACATTCCAGTTCTTGAGAGCGTCCGGCACGATGAGTGTGATGCAATGCACTTGGGCATCGAAACGCCATTCGTGAATCAATTGATCTCCGATGCGCACTTCTTTCGGTTCGGCACCCGTCCCATAGATTTCCAGCTGCGCGCTGCTCCACCAGGGCTTGTAGGCATTTTTCTCTATGCTGCTGGTAATAGTGAGATCGCGCGGAGACACTTCGCAAGTGAAATTCACGCGCAGGAAGCCTCCCTTTTGATAGGCAAACGTGTGACCGTCATCCTGATAGAGCGTCCCGTGGCAGTCCTCGCCTATATAAACGCGCAGCTCAAGCGGACCATCGGGCTTCTCGTTCGCGCTTTGAACGACTGGCTGCATCGGGATGATCGCTCCGGCGCGGACGTAAAGCGGTGTCTCCGCAAGCGCCGGATGCAGCGAAATTTGGTCCTTGCTCAAATGTATTTCCGCGCTCCAGAAGTCATACCAATCACCCGGCGGTAGATGAACGTCCTGCGCGTCGACCTTTTCTGTGACGACGGGCGCAACAAAGAGATCACGGCCGAAGAGGAACTCGTGATCCTCGCCATAGAGATTCTGGGCATCGGGATACTCAAGAAAGATCGGCTCCATCAGCGGAACGCCGGTGCGCGAGGTTTCCTCCATCGCCGTGTAGATATAAGGAAGTAGTTTGTAGCGCAGCTCGATATAGCGTTTGCGGATCGCTTCCTGTTCGGGGCCGCTCACCCAGGGCTCGTGATCGGCGGTGCCCTTAGCGGCGTGGTCGCGATACATCGGATAGAACACGCCCAACTCATACCAGCGTGTCAGAAGGTCGGCTGGCGGCGAGCCCGCGAAACCGCCGACATCCGCGCCTACGAGCGAGTAACCGGAAAGGCCGAGATTCATGATTTGCGGCACGCTCATTCCAATGTGATTCCAAGTGGCGCTGTTGTCGCCGGTCCATGTGGCGGCATAACGCTCGGCACCCGCATAGGCTGCGCGCGTCAAGACAAAAGGGCGCTCGTCAGGCCGCAGTTTGAGCAGGCCTTCATAGGTCGCGCGAGCGTTTTCCATTCCGAAGACGTTGTGAATGGCGCGATGATCGAGTGTGGTGCCGTCATCCAGCCGGTGAAGATTATCGAGCGGCATGGTTTTGGAAAGAGTCTGGAAGGTCGCGGGTTCGTTCATGTCATTCCAGAAGCCGGCAACGCCCATATTCACAAAATTCTTGTAGAGGCCACCCCACCAATCACGCGCGCGCGCAAGCGTAAAATCCGGAAAGACACTGTCGCCGGGCCAGACTTTGCCGACATACAACGAACCGTCCCGGCTTTTGACGAAGACGTCATTTTTGATCCCGGAATCGTAGGGGGCATAGCCGTGGTCGGGATCTTTCTTGATGTGCAGGTCGGTGATGAGAATGGTGCGCATGCCCTGTGCGCGAAAATCCGAAATCATTTTTTCAAAGTGCGGAAAATACTCGCGGTTGATGGTAAATGGCGCGTTGCCTTCCTGGTAGTCAATGTCGAAATAAATAGCGTCTGCAGGGATTTTCTTATCGCGAAGGGTTTGGACAATTTCGCGGGCGCGCGCTTCGGGATAATAGCTGTAGCGGCTCTGCTGATAGCCCAGCGACCAGAGCGGCGGAAGCGGCGTACGTCCAACAAGCGCAGTGAATTGCTGGACGATTTTCTTGGGTTCCGGACCGCCAATAAAGTAGTAGTTCAGCTCGCCACCTTCCGCTCCAAAAGAGAAATAATCGGGTGATTCTTTTCCGAAATCGAAGCTGCTGCGGTATGTGTTGTCGAAGAAAACGCCATAGGCCGTGCCTTTATGAAGGCCGATGAAAAACGGAATCGTCTTGTAGAGCGGATCGTCGGACTCTTGCCAGCCATAAAAGTCGGTATTCCACATGGCGTAGGCGTGATTGCGATGGTTCATGGGACCGGGTTTGTCGCCCAAGCCGTAGTAATTTTCTTCAGAAGGCATTCGCTTCCAGGCGTGGAGGTACGTGCCATCCCAGGCCATAGGCAAGGACGGCTCATCCGCGAGTAGAACATTGCCCGCCGAGTCCGCGAACGTGATCAGCAGAGGCGTTTTCTTGACGACGACTACTACGCGTCCCGCTGTCATGCGAAGCTCGTTCTTTCCATCTTCGACGCTGATCGCAGGAGGGTCCGGAGTTTCGATCACTGCCCAGGAAAAGTCTTTAGGAAAGGCACCTTGCGGCGCGAGGCGAACCCGTATTACTCCATCGCGAAAAGCCGTTATGCGCAGCTTGGCGGAACCGGCTGTCAGCTCGACGCCATCCTTGAGTTTTTCCACGCGTTGCACATTTCCGATATGCTGCCAGCCCGTTGCCGCAGTGCTGCTGACACTGATCGCGCAGAACAGGAGGGTGACTCCGCTCCAACTGGCAAGACGTGACATGCTCTCCCTCTCTCCGTGGGGCTGGTGGAAAAATCTTCGCCTGAAATACGCCCGCGTCGGGCGTCACGCATGGCGAGTTTCACTATGCTGCTAGCCATTCCTCAAAAAAGGACGCAGCTTTGGCGCCTTCGATACGCCGCCGCACCGCGTCCATGACGCGACATTTTGCCGCGCCATTGCTTCCGTAAAAGGCTAGCCAATACGGCAGATGAAGTTCAACAGGCATGCGCTCAATGTCAACTTTGAGTGCGCGCAGTTTGAAAAATCCCTGCTGGAAAAGCACGCGCAGAACTTTCATCCTGAGAAGTTCTTCGGCGGCATCCGGCTCCAAACGAGGCACGAGCCGATTCCGCGTTTCAATGGCGAGCAATTCCTCTTCGCGAGGTACCTGGGGAAATTCGTAGAGGTCGAGCATCCCATGCACCGCGTCCAGAGCGAAAATACGGGTGCTCACCGCGCCGACCATTTCGTAGCGCACTCGATAAACCCAGAACGGTACGTAAGCTTCCGCGATGCGCTGCAGCGGACCGCTCCGAATCCTCCAATAAGCCGCACTGAAGACGCCCGAACGGAAGAAGCGCACTGCTTCTTCCTGCGTGACGTTCGGTTTCAAGGCTCGTATGGCAGAGGTTTTCATTTATGTTCCGTTCGCAGCGGCTACTAGCGGAAATAAATCCACAGGCTAATCACGGTCGCCAGCAACAAGAGACTGAAGAAGATGTTGAGGCGATGTTCCGTCGGAGTTTCTTTAGCCGGTTTGCGCTGGCGCGGATCGACGACAGTAGTCTCAATCTTGTCGTCGACGGTCGCAAAAGTCAGTCCGGCAAGTTGTTTGCGATCAGGCGCTTTGGTCATCAGGCTGACCGTGACCAGCACGAGCGAGCAGACCACGAACATGAAAATCGCGTAATGCAGAAAGTTCATGTCGATGATCCAGCGCGCGACGGGAGATTCGAAATGGCCGCCGGCCGCGCGGTCAGCAAGTTCCAGGATGAAGCGCGTGGCGCCTAATACGAAGCCGGTCAGAAGCGAGGTGATCGCTCCCGATCCGTTCAGGCGCGGCCACAAGATTCCTAGGACAAAGCAGGCGGAGATGGGCGGGCTTATATACGCCTGCACGCTCTGTAAATAAATGTAGAGCTGGCTGCTGATGTAATGAATGAAAGGGACCCAGAGCAGGCCAAGCAGCACCATGAAACCAGTGGCGATGCGGCCGAAATTAACAAGCTGGTTCTCGGAAGCTTGAGGACGAATCTTTTTGTAAAAATCCAACGTGACGAGGGTAGACGCGGAGTTGAACACAGAACTCATCGCGCCCATGACTGCCGCTAGCAGCGCGGCCATGACCAGTCCGACAAGGCCAGTCGGCAGCAAATTGAGGATGAGCGTCGGATATGCGAAATCGGGCTTTTTCACCTGTTCGGGAAAAAGCGCGAAGGCGATAATTCCGGGAAGAACGAGCATGAAGACCGGGAGTATTTTCAGAAAGCCGGCGAAAATAGTGCCTAATTTCGCGTGGCCCTCATCACGCGCGGAAAGCACACGCTGCACGATTACTTGGTCGGTACACCAATACCAAATCCCAAGGATAGGCGCCCCAAAAAATATGCCTGTCCACGGAAAATCCTTGTCTGTGGACGGCCTCATCATGTGAAAGTAACTGGCGGGCACCATAGTCCGCAGGTGCTCAAAGCCGCCCACACGGTGAAGACCGATGACTGTCAGAGCGACAGCTCCGCAAATCAGAATCAAGGTCTGTACGGTGTCCGTATAGATGACCGCAGCCAACCCGCCAGCCACGGTATAAATGCCTGTGGCGATTACCAGAACAACCGCCGTCTTCCACAGCGACCAACCGGCGACCCGCTCCAGAACAACGCTCGCGGCATAAAGCTGCACGGAAATTTTAGTGAAAATGTAGGCGATGATTGAAATCGCGGCGAGATAAACGGCGCAATTGCGATTGAACCGGCGCTCCAGAAATTCCGGCATGGTGAACACGTTCGAGCGCAAGTAAAACGGAACGAACACCCAGCCGAGGACCAGCAAGATCAAGCACGCAAGCCACTCAAAATGGCCCACGGCAAGTCCCGAGGAAGCTCCGGTCCCCGACAAACCAATAAAGTGCTCCGTGGAGATGTTTGATACGAACAGAGATGCGCCGATGAAGAACCATCCAATGTCACGGCCGGCAAGAAAGTAGTCCTCGGAGGTTCGTTCTCTCCTCGCAAAATACATCCCGATGCCGAACACGATGGCGAAGTAGATCCCGATGATCACGAGATCCAAGGTGGCTACGCTCTGGTGGGCAACCGTGACTTGCGATGCAAACAGCATCCGTTCCTCCTTGGCATCCAGCGGCACGTGCCGCTCTGGATTCATTGCTCCGTTGATCATGCTTCGCGAGAGCGCGTTCCGTACCGGCGGATACTTGCGGAAATGCGCCTATGCAGTGGAATCCCAGTCGCCCCAGACAGGAATTCTGCGTGCGCAGTCTATACCAGCCCACGACCAGTCTCAATGGGTGTTTCCCGCCGGGCGGACTTGCGACTTTAAGGAGTGGCCCGCTGCCCGCTGGCAAATCGTCCAGCAATAGCCCCATCATTAGATATGGCCGACGTCGCGCTCCAAAAAGTCAGCAAGGACTACCTCACCGATGGCCAGCGCGTCCACGCACTAGAAGATATTTCGCTCGAGGTAAACCGCGGAGAATTCGTTGCCCTGGTCGGGCGGAGCGGCTGCGGCAAATCGACTCTGCTCAATCTCGCCGGCGCGATGGATTTCCCTTCATCCGGCCGCGTGCTCCTCGACGGCGTCGATACATCTACTCTGAACGACGCCGGCCTGACCCTTCTGCGCCGCGAAAAAGTCGGATTCATTTTCCAATCATTCCAACTTCTGCACACCCTGACGGTTTTTGAAAACGTGGAACTGCCGCTGCTTCTTGCCGGAAAGCCGAATGCGCGCGCTGCTGCCATCGAGAAGCTCCATTGGGTTGAACTCGATGGCTTGGGCGACCGCTATCCGCACCAACTCTCCGGCGGGCAAATGCAACGCGTCGGCATCGCGCGAGCGCTCGTGCAATCACCCGCCATACTTCTGGCTGACGAGCCAACGGGAAATCTCGACACGGTGACGGGCAACGTCATCCTCGAACTTTTGAAGCGGCTCACGCGTGAACTAAACACCGCAACTCTCATGGCCACGCATAGCGCGGAAGCTGCAGCGCTCGCGGACGCTATTGTGCGCTTGCGTGACGGAAGAGTAGAGGAGATCACTCGGCGCTGACATGGGACGCCTATTCCTATTTTATCGATTGATGCTTCGTCCGCTGCTGCAGGAGCCGGTGCGGGCGATTCTGACAGTCCTTGCCGTAACTCTCGGCGTTGCTGTAGTGCTAGCGATCGATCTTGCCGGAGGGGCAGCGACTGGATCTTTCCGCGCCTCGATGGAAACTTTGGCGGGCGACAACGACTTGGAAGTTGTCGCCTCAGGTGGCGTACCGGAAGCAGTTGTCGCGACAATCGCGACGCTCCCTTATTCCATTCGTGTTTCGCCCCGCATCGAAGACTCGGCTGTCATCTCCGACACGAAGCAGACCATCCCGCTCATTGGCCTCGACTTGGTCGCCGAAGGCAACTCCGGCAAGAGCGGCGCGATCTTGGGATCAAGCTCGACTGAAGCGGTTTCGCCGTCAGAGGATGCGATGCAGCGCTTGCTAAACCCGGACAGTATCTGGGTTGGAGAGAGTCTGGGAAAAAAGCCAGGCGACAAACTTCGCTTGCTAATAAACGATAAAGTCCGCAAATTCACCGTCCGCGGTATCTATGCGGATTCGAATGGCAGCGAGTCCGCCATCGTGATGGATCTAGCGGCAGCGCAACACGCCCTGAACCGGTTCGGCCGCGTCGATCGCATCCTCTTAAAAGTCCCCCAAGCCCCGAGTCTCGAAGAATGGCAGCAGCGCGTGCGTGCCGCTTTGCCCCCGGGCGTGGAAGTTCGAACGCAGGGAACCGGCACAAACGAAAATCGCCGAATGCTCGCCGCCTTCCGATGGAATCTGCACTTGCTCAGTTACATTGCGCTGATCGTGGGTGCATTTCTCATCTACAACACGATTTCCGTTTCTGTCGTGCGGCGCCGTCCAGAAACCGGAATCGTTCGCGCCCTGGGCACCAGCCGCGGCGCAGTGCTGGCTGCTTTCATCGGCGAAGCAGCTTTTTTCGGATTGGCTGGTGCTGCCCTCGGTGTCCCTGTCGGTCGGGTGATGGCTTCTGGAGCAGTGAAACTCATGGCCGCCACCGTGGAGTCGCTCTATGTAAGCAGCCGTCCGGGATCTATCGAACTGAGCGCTTGGTCCGTAGTGCTCGCCTTCGCCATCGGCGTTGGCGTCGCTATCGTTTCTGCGTACTCGCCCGCCCGCGAAGCATCGCTCGTCTCTCCCGTGGAAGCCATGGCGCGCGGTCGGCGCGAGTACACTGCGCGTGTGCACAAATCGCGGGACCTGTGGCTCGCGTTGGTTCTGGGCATCATCGCAGCTGCGGCGTCACGCATTCCCGCGATCGAAGGCAAACCCGTATTCGGCTATCTCGCCGCAGCCTTGCTCGTCGTCGCGTCCGCGCTGGCAATTCCGGCTTTCACGGATGCGGTTTTCTCTCACTCTTCGCGCTGGCTAGGAAAAATCCTGGGAGTCGAAGCTCTACTGGCATCGCAAAGCCTCTCGGCTTCGCTCCGCCGTACGTCGGTGCTCGTAGGCGCCCTTTCCACCGCCATCGCGATGATGACTTCCGTCGGAATCATGGTGGGCAGTTTCCGCGAAACAGTTCGGCTCTGGATGAACGACCGTCTTCCCGCCGATCTTTATCTTCGGCCCGCCGGTGAGCCGGCTCCTGACCGCCATCCAACAGTCTCTCTGGAGTTGGCGGAAAAAATAGGCAAGCTGCCTGGCATCGCGGGAGTCGACCGCCTGCGCGCCTATGAAATCAGCTACGACGGAATGCCCGCGACCTTAGCGTCCGTGGATTTGAGCGCCCTGCGCTCCGATCACCAATCGAATTTCTTCTCCGGCCGGCCAACCGAGCAGGTCCTCTCGCAGATTCGCAATGCCGATGCCGTCGTTGTCAGTGAACCGTTCACGTACAAGCATCATGTGCGCGCGGGCGATACCATAACACTAGCGCTCGGGGCCGCCCTTCCCTCCTTCCGCGTCGCGGATGTTTATTACGATTACGGCAGCGAACGCGGCAGCATTCTGATGGATCGACAAACGATGCTGCGCTATCTCCCGGACCCCGCTCCTTCGAATCTGGCCATCTATGTCGCTCCCGATGCTTCGGTCGAGACCGTGCGCGCGGAGATCACGCAAGCCGCGGCCGGCTATCGCGTTCTGCTCTTTTCCAACCGAGATTTACGCACCGAAGCCATCCGCATTTTCGATCGCACTTTCGCCATAACGTACGCGCTTGAAGCCGTCGCGGTGATCGTTGCGGTGATGGGCATTGCCGGTGCACTCCTTGCTCTTGTTATTGACCGCCGCCGCGAAATCGGATTACTGCGCTTTCTTGGAGCGGCCGCCGGCCAGGTTCGCAAACAGATTCTCGTCGAAGCTGGTCTGCTGGGTCTGCTCGCGAATTTAGCGGGACTCGTTCTCGGATTCGCGCTCTCGCTTGACCTCATCTACGTCATAAACAAACAATCTTTTGGCTGGACGATCCGCTTCCATTGGCCTATCGCGGTTTTGCTCGGAGCCATTAGCGTGGTTTATGCAGCTACAGTGCTAGCCGGTTTGTATCCCGCGCAAGTGGCCGTGCGCCTCAATCCCCTCGAGGCCGTCCATGAGGAGTAGACTGACCGTCTTAGCAGCAGCGCTTTTGATTCTCAACCCGCTCGCGGCGCAGTACCGCACGGCAGTGCCCGGCTATCGATTCGAATTCCCGAGAGATTATTTCGATCATCCTGAATTTCAGACGGAGTGGTGGTATTACACGGGCAATCTAAAATCCGCAAACGGCCATCGCTTCGGATTCGAACTGACATTTTTCCGCCAAGCCGTCAGCCGCGATCCATCTCAAACTGCAACTTGGGACGTGAAGGATCTCTTCCTCACGCATCTCGCGCTGAGCGATTTAGACGGCCAAAAGTTTTATCACTCGGAAAGGATAAATCGCGCCGGCCCTGGAATCGCTGGCATCAGTGCATCGGACGCCCGCATCTGGAATGGCAACTGGCAGATTCAGTGGGAGGGATCGGATCAAAAACTACAAGCCATCGAGAAGCAGTTTCAATTGCATCTGACGCTTCATCCGGAAAAGCCGCCAGTCATTCACGGCGAAAACGGCGTCAGTCAAAAATCGCAAGGGGCGGGCTACGCGTCTTACTATATTTCACTGACACGGTTGACGGCGAACGGCCAACTCAATTTAAACGGCGCACAGTTCGAAGTGTCCGGCCTTGCCTGGATGGACCACGAATTCTTCACCTATCAATTGGAATCCAACCAGATTGGCTGGGACTGGCTGAGCCTGCAACTGGAAGACAATACGGAGTTGATGCTTTTTCGCATCCGCCGCAAAGATGGCTCGCTCGATCCATTTTCCTCAGGCACGTATGTTGATGCGCAGGGCAAATCCGCACATCTGCGAGCGGCTGACTTTATCCTGCAACCCCTCGCCCAAACCTGGACCAGTCCCGTCACGCATGCCATCTATCCCGTCGTCTGGAAAATCGCAATACCAAAACTAGGAATCGACTTGGAGGCGCACACGGCTCTGGTGGCACAAGAGTTCAGCGAAAAAACAAAAATCGCACCGTCCTATTGGGAGGGGGCCATCACTCTCGAAGGCCACCGGGGAAAGATGTCTCTGGGAGGCTTTGGGTATCTGGAAATGACCGGCTACGACCGCGCCCTCAAACTCGCGCCGTAAACGCCTACGAAACGTACGCGCAATCCAACGACGTTTCTATTCTAAAGATTTAGAGGGCGAGCCGTGCTGGCTCTCACAATCAATTCCGGCTCAACCACAATTTCCTTGGGATAGGGAGCCTTTGCAGGTGCAGTAACACGCTGCAAGAGAGTTTCCGCAGCAATCATCCCCATCTCGCGCAAAGGCTGGCGAACGGTGGTTAGAGCGGGATTCTGGAACGCTGCGCTCTGAATATCGTCGAACCCGACGACGGAGACATCCTCGGGCACGCGGCGTCCTGCTTCCCGCAGGGCGTGAATTGCGCCGATGGCGGAAATGTCGTTAAAAGTAAATAACGCCGTAAACGGTTCTCCGCAGCCAAGAAGCTTTTTCGTCACCTGATACCCAAGCACCGGCGAAGACGATTCGCCCTCAAGCTGCCCCGTCAGCTGCTCCCTAACGTCGATCCCTATTTTCTCGGCTGCCGCGCGTACAGCTTCCCAGCGTACTTCAGTATCCGAACTGAATGCCTGTCCCTTAATGAACGCCATTTTCTGGTGCCCAAGGTTTGCAAGATGTTGCAGCGCAAGGCAGGCCGCCCGCGAGTGGTTGAGGACGATGTTCGTCACTCCCGGCACATCCCGATGGCCGGAAACAGCCACACTTGGAACATCCACTTTCTCCGAGAGTACCGTATCCACAACGATCAAACCCTCCACCGCGCGCTGCTGCAAAAGGAGAGGATATTCTTCAATCAACTCATTCCGATGGCGATGGCTGACTACAAAATAAAAATAACCCTCTTGCAAAAGGTGATCTTCAATTCCAGACATAACCAGCGCCGCATATCCCTCACTGATCTCCGGCACCACAACCCCGATCGTGAAGCTCCGCTGCTGTCGCAGCGACCTCGCGAGATGGTTGGGCCTGTAATTTAATTCCCGAGCCGCTGCACGGATCAGCTCCTGGGTGCGGTGCGGAATCGATTTAGCAGCCGGAGACTTGTTGATCACAAACGATACAGCGGCCTGAGACAGACCGAGGTGCTCAGCGAGATGCTTCAGGCTCACCCCCGCGCCAGTGGCTTTCCGCGGGGCGGAGGTGCCGTTCGATTTTGGACGGGGCATAAGGCTTCCGGGCTGGTAGTCTCCCACAAGGGACCGAGCCAGAACAAGGTCCAAGATGGGGTATCGGTTGGCCTGACTTGAACGACGCTTCTGGCGCTTGTGTATCCTACTAAATCGGTTTACTATGCTGCTTTGGCGAGGGAGGACGGAGGCAAGTATGCCCCGTCTTGGGCGTGCGGTCGGAATAATTCCGCAAGAATAAGCATTTTGTTGACAGTGTGATTGAGGTTCAGAAATCAAAATTGCTCGCCATTCTTATCCCTATCTGGACCAGATTCGAGTAAGGTGTTGATGCTTTAAGCGCTGAAAAAGACGGCAGGTTCGATGTTCAGCAGCGCCATCGGAGTTCTCAAAAACGTGCTCACCCCGCTCATTCGATTCGCAATCATTTCCTGTTTCTTGATGTTCTGCCAGTCTGTTACTGCTCAAGAGAACGCCATGGCCGTGGCGTCCAACAGCGCACCGCTTCACTCCAGTCTCAATGATTCCGTCGCAGAACAAAAAATAGATGCCCTCCTGGGCAAGATGACCCTGGAAGAGAAGGTCGGCCAATTGGTTCAGTACTCGGCCGGACAACCGACTGGGCCCGGGACAGGGCGCACCGATTACAACGACATGATCCAAAAGGGTGAGATTGGTGCGTTGTTTAATATAACGAACGCGCACGACTCGAATGCCTTTCAACGCATCGCGATTGAGAAATCCCGCTTGCGGATTCCCATCGTGTTTGGTTTGGACGTGATACACGGCTTTCGCACCGAGTTCCCGATTCCCCTGGGACTGGCCTCCACTTGGGCCCCTGAGATTGTCCAAAAAGCAGCGCGAGTGGCTGCCCGGGAAGCATCGGCCACGGGTATCCGCTGGGCGTTTTCCCCAATGGTCGATATCGCGCGCGACGCGCGATGGGGAAGGATGGCAGAAGGCTCCGGAGAAGACCCTTACCTGGGCGCGGCCATGGCGCGAGCCTATGTGCTCGGCTACCAAGGCGAACGGCTCTCTGCTTTAGATAGCGTCGCCGCATGCCCCAAACATTTTGTAGGCTATGGAGCTGCCGAAGGTGGTCGCGACTATAACTCGGTGGAAATTTCCGAACACACCCTTCGAGAATTTTACCTGCCCCCCTTCCACGCGGCCCTCGACGCGGGCGCTGCCACTATCATGACCGCATTTAATTCCCTGAATGGCGTTCCCACTTCGGCAAATCCTTTCACTATCAAGCAAATTTTGCGCAAAGAATGGGGCTTCCGGGGAATCGTCGACAGTGACTGGACTTCTATCGCCGAGCTCATTCCACATGGTATTGCCAATGATCCTCCCACCGCTGCGCGAAAAACCTTTCTGGCAGGTGTGGAAATGGATATGGTCAGCAGTTTTTACCATGACACCCTGGCGAATCTGGTGCGCTCGGGCCAAGTTCCCGAAGCAGAGCTAAACGAAGCGGTTCGCCACGTTCTGCGCGTCAAGTTTGCGCTGGGTCTGTTCGAACAACCCTACGCAGACGAAAAGCAGGAAGCAGGCACAATGCTTCAGCCGGAGAGCGTCGCGCTGGCGCGCACCGCCGCCGAGCGTTCCTTCGTGCTGCTGAAAAATTCTCCGCAGGGCGCTGGATCGCCCGTCCTTCCGCTCTCCAGCGATTCGAAGAAAGTCGCCCTGATCGGACCGCTCGCGGATGACGCCGAAGTCATGCTCGGCTCGTGGACTGCGCAAGGCCGCGCGGAGGACGTCGTCACGCTGCGGGCTGCGCTAGTCCAGAAGTTAGGCGCGGATCATGTGCGCTACGCGAAGGGGAGCGAAATAATCAAGGGCTCCGACGAGCAATTAGCCGAAGCTGTCAAGACCGCTCAGGAATCGGACACCGTGATTCTTGCGCTGGGCGAAAATGGTTCGGCGATGACCGGCGAAGCCGCTTCCCGAGCACATCTTGGACTGCCAGGCCGCCAACAGCAACTCTTGGAAGCAATTGTTGCCACTGGAAAACCAGTCGCACTGGTGTTGTTCAGCGGCAGACCGCTCACGCTTCCCTGGGCGTTCGAACATGTTCCGGCCGTCCTTGCCGCGTGGTTTCCGGGTGTGCAGGCGGGTCCTGCTCTTGTGCGCACACTGTTTGGAGAATCGAATCCAACCGGTAAACTGCCGGTGACCTGGCCGCGCAGCGTCGGTCAAGAACCGCTCTACTACAACGCCTTGAATACGGGACGTCCCGCGGGCAATGCCGACCTCACCAAACCGCCGTGGGAAGGCTCGGACAAATATGTTTCCCGCTACATCGACGAGCAGAACAGTCCGCAGTTTCCCTTTGGCTACGGCCTCAGCTATACGACCTTCAGCTACGGGCCGGCGCAGGCGAGTTCCGCTCAAGTGAGCGCTAGAGCACTGAACGACGGCCTTGGGGATGCGAAGCGCTCGCTGAACTCCGATCTAACCGTCAGCGCCGAAATAATCAATACCGGTGCGCGAGCGAGCGAGGAAACCGTTCAGCTCTACATTCGCCTCGAAGGCACAAGCACAGCTCAGCCGATTCGCGCGCTCAAGGGTTTCCAACGCGTGAAGTTAGCCGCGGGGCAAACGCAGCGCATCACTTTCCATTTGGGCCCCGATGCCTTCACACTTTGGGACGATCAAAACAAATATGTCGTCGAACCGGCGCGCGCGAAAATCTGGATCAGTCCAGACTCCGCGCACGGGTCCGAAGCGGCCATCGAGATCACCAAGTAAACGACACGTAGTAAACGAGGAAAAAGAAATGACTGAGCATCGCTCTCGTCCCCGGAGAGACATCCTCAAGCTTGGCGGCCTCGGGCTTATCTCTTCCACGTTCGCGCCGCTACTGAACTGCTTCGCGGATTCACAAAAAACATTCGTCGAGCCGGCCGGAACGCCTTATCAAGGAACTGATGAAAAACTGCTGGACGAAATTCAGCGCGCAGCCTTTGACTTTTTCTGGTTCGAAGCAAGCCCGAAAACAGGACAGGTGAAAGACCGCGCCCTGGCCAATGGCAACGATACTCGCGACTTCTCCAGCATTGCAGCCACCGGATTCGGCCTTACGAGCCTCTGCATCGGCGACCGCCGAGGTTTTGGAAAAACTACCGATATCCTCGCGCGCGTTCGCAACACGCTCCGCTTTCTCGCGAACGATCTCCAGCACGAGCACGGCTTCTACTACCACTTCATTCACATGGAAACAGGCCAGCGCTGGGAAAAATGTGAGTTGTCCTCGATCGATACTTCGCTGCTCCTTTGTGGAGTTCTAACCGCACGCCAATATTTCGCCGATCAGGAAATTAAGGACCTCGCCACAAAAATATATGAGCGCGTCGATTGGCCGTGGATGCTGAACGAAGGCACGACGCTTTCCATGGGCTGGCACCCCGAATCCGGCTTCCTGAAGGCGCGTTGGGAGCACTATTGCGAACTGATGATGATCTATCTACTCGGGATTGGCTCACCCACTCACCCATTGTCCCCGGAAACCTGGAAAGCCTGGACGCGGCCAGTCATCAAGTATCGAGGGCTCGAATATATTTCCGGCGACGACCCGATTTTCACTCACCAGTATTCGCAAGCGTGGTTTGATTTCCGCAAAAAACGCGACGCCTACACCAACTATTTTGAGAATTCGATCAAGGCCACAAAGGCGCACAAACTTTTCTGCCTTTCGCTGCACGAAAAATTCCCGGACTACAGCGAAAATCTGTGGGGCATCAGCGCCTCCGACTACGAGAAAGGGTACACGGCGTGGGGCGGCCCGCCGCCGCAAGGGCCTATCGACGGCAGCATTGTGCCGTGCGCCACGGGCGGCTCGCTTCCCTTTCTCTACGATGATTGCATGCGCGTCCTCCGCAACATTCGCGGCCGCTACAAGGAGAAAGCCTGGGCGAGATATGGCTTTGTGGACGCGTTCAATCCGCTGGACGGATGGTACGACCAGGATGTTCTGGGCATCGACCTCGGAATCACGATGGTCATGGCGGAAAACCATCGAACGGGGCTTGTCTGGGATACTTTTATGAAGAATCCCGAAGCTCAAACGGCAATGCGGAAGGCTGGTTTCCGCCCGACATAGCAAGGTCTGCTTCTTGGCCCCGTTTGTCGTGCAATTCTTCTCGCGCAACTCTTACTTGATTCCAGCCCCCTCGACGATGGTGATGTAGCGGTCGAGGGGTACGTCCGTGAAGGTCTCGACTCGGCCGCTTGGCTGCGGCCAGCGAATCTCCAGCTTGTCGATTTTGGTGCGATTGCCGATACCGAGGACTTCGCGCGGATCGTGCGAGGAGAGATAACTTCCTCCGCCGACCTTCAATCTCGTTCGTTTCAGGTCGCCTGCCTGCCAGGTAATATGTGCTCCTATTCCATCGGGATTCGCGCGCTTTCCGACCAGGCGCACTCCGAGCCAGTGGTTTCCCTGCGCGGCAACATTTTTTAAGAGGATAGGGGCTCCGCCGTTCACCGCGATCATTACATCCACAGCTCCATCGTTGTCAAAATCACCGATGGCCAAGCCGCGCGCCGCAAAGTCTTCTCTGAAGACGGGACCCGCCTGGGCGCTTACGTTTTCCAGGCTCTTGCCGTTGCCATGGAAAAGGAGCAGCGGCTCTTTGTACATCACGTGGCTTGAATGTTCTTCGATCTTATCGTCGGGATGCCCATTGGCGATAAACAGGTCAAGGTTGCCGTCGTTGTCGTAATCGAAAAACTTCAGACCCCAACCGCTCATTAGAAGCGTCGTCCGGCCGATTCCCATCGGGCCAGCCATGTCGTCAAACGTCGAATCACGGTTGTTGTGGTAAAGCGAATACATCTCCTGGTCCACGTTAGCGACGAATAGATCTTGCCAGCCATCTTGATCAAAATCCGCCGAGTCGACTCCCATCCCGCCCCGCTCGCGGCCGTCCTGGCTGAACGCCACGCCCGCTTCCAAGCCAATCTCCGCGAATTTTCCGTTCTTCTTATTCAGAAACAGATAATTCTGCACCGTGTCATTGGCAACGAATAAATCCATCCACCCATCGTTGTTGATGTCGGTGGCCACGACACCCCAGGCTTTGCCCAAAGACTTGGCGATTCTTGATTCCATGGAAACGTCCTTGAAAGTCCCGTCGCCGTTGTTGTGAAAAAGCCAGCTGCGCGCCGACGGGTAACTTCGCGGGCTGCAGTTGTAGCGTTTTCCAGTGCGCTCGTTGCCACAGAATTGGTGCTTCGACTTGTCAAAATCAGCGAACCGGCAGACAAATAGATCTAGTTTCCCGTCGTTGTCGTAGTCAAACCAAACCGCGCTCGATGACCAGCCGGGAGCCGCCAGGCCAGCCTTTGCCGTAACGTCGGTAAATGTTCCGTCGCCATTGTTGTGGTACAAAATGCTTCGGCCATACTGCGTCAGGTAAAGATCGGGCAACCCGTCACCGTCGTAATCACCCACGGCGGCACCCATTCCGTAGCCGCCGGCAGCGACTCCCGCTTGTTCCGTGACCTCGGTGAACGTTCCATCCCTGTTGTTTTTGTAAAGCGCATTGCGCAACGGCGGCTGCGGGTCATAAAAATCGCAGCGCCCGCTGTTGACCAGGTAGATGTCCATCCAGCCGTCATTGTCGTAGTCGAGAAATGCGCAGCCCGCTCCCGTAGTTTCCGGAAGGTAGTACGCATCCGATCGCCCGTTTACGTGTACCCAGGAAATTCCGCTCTTCGCAGCTGCAATCTGCTCGAAGAGAGCCGGCTTTGTCTGCTCGGGGTTGGCCAACCAGGTTGTTGAGGAACCCCAAAGAAATGGAATCCCACCGGCGAGCGGGAGGCCGCCGGATAGTCCTGCCTGCGCACCCAGTACGCGCAAGAACTCGCGCCGGGTGAAACTGGCCTTGCCTGCAGAACGCTTGCGGAAGGGAGGTAAGTTGGAAGAATGGCTCACTGGTTGGGGTTCTCTTTGCCGAGGGTTCGCACCTGGACTCCGTAGATGTTTGGACCTGGTTGTTTTGCTGCCTCCGCTTTCAACCGGGCAAATTCCGCACGAGCTTTGGCTGCATCTGCTTTCCGGCCCAACCTTCCATAGGCGTTGCCGAGCGAGAAGTACACTTCAGCCTCTTGAGGAAACGCCTTCTGAGCGATTTCGAGCTCCGGAATTGCGGCTGCCGGATCTCCCGTGTCGAAACGCAGCAAACCGAGCAGGTAATGAGCGAACGGCAGTTGAGGCGCCAGCTTGGCTGCCTCTATCGAATACTTCAAGGCGCCTTGCGCGTTCGTCATGCGAAGCACGGCTGCGATTTCCAGCATCGAATTTACATTTTTCGGATCACGCTGTAGTTCTCGCTGAAATTCCGCAATAGCTTCGTCGGTATCATGCGTTTCCAGCAGTAACCTGCCAAACGCAAAATGCAGATTTGGATAGTCCGGGAATTCGCTCGTCAACTGGGCGTACTTCTGTTTCGCCTGATCGAACTCGTTGAAATCCAGGAGCACCTCGGCTTCTCCCGCCCGTTCCACGACGTCGGCGCCCGGCGTGCCTTCCGGTGGCGATTCGCGGGGCGTCAGCAGGAGTGCGGCAAGGCCCAGTCCGACGGTCAATTCCTTTGTTCTGACCCGGTCAACGGCCAAGTGTCCCAGCGTTTCCTTTGCATCGCCAAACTTCTTGGCGCGCAACTGGAGAATACCCATGTGATAGAGCGCAACATTGCGCAACCGTTCGTCTTTTGTCACACCCAACCGTTCCGCCGCTAGCAAGTTTTTCAGCGCCGGCTCGTCCTTGCCCAATTCGAACTGGCATAAGCCGAGCATCGCGTGCGCCGTGCCGTTCGACGAATCCAAGGCGATCACTTTCTCAAAATCCAGTGCGGCCTTCGCATAATGATCTCGGTCATATTCGATCGTGCCCAGTGACCACCAGCCCTCCACCCACTTCGGTTGAAGGGCCAAGGCTCTCGTGTAGAGGGCCGCAGCTTCCTCAAGGCGGTCGGCGTCGCGCGCCCCGTCTGCTTGCTTGGAAAGTTTGGAAAAGTTCGTCGAGGATGGCTTCGTTTGTGGGAGAGCACCGTCAGGAAAGAACGACAGAAAGGCAGCGAGCGACAAGCTCACAAGAAGCCGAAGCCTGACTGCGAAAACAGCAGAGTGAAAAACTCTGAGCAGACGCGAGAAGTGGAATGAGAACATGCGCACTCGAATAGTGTAAATGCAAAGCTGCCAACGAGTCAGCTTCCCGCGGTGGGGAGAACTCGTCGGCAGCTTGGCGCGTTGCAAGGGCGGCAACGCGGAGTGTATGCCCGCGTCACCGGAAAAAGTTAGAAGCTAAACCGCGCTTGCATCTCGATCACTCGGGCACCAAGCGCGTTTTGCGCCTCGCCAAAGTGCCCGTTCAAGATGTCGGTCTGGGGGTTAAATAAATTCAGCTTGTTGAATAGGTTGTAGAAGTTGGCGCGAAATTCGAGCTTCGCGCCTTCGCCAATAACTTTCATCCTAGGCAATCCGAAAGCCTTGCTGAGGGTCGCGTCCACACCAAAGTAGCCGGGGCCGGTGAACGCATTGCGGGCAATTCCCGGAAATGTCGGTAGCGGTCCGAAACCTTGCTGACCGGCGGGGCATTGCGCAACGGGCGGATTGGGAAATAGACACGGAAACAGCGTACCAGGAGGAGTACTGGGAGGCGTGAACAGCGCTGCGCCATTCACACCACTGGCCGGGCTGCGGAAATTGGGCTTGAATCCACCAAGATACTTTGCCGGTAAGAGGTTGCCCGATCCGGCGTCACTGGATGACCCGCCGGAGTTCTGTCCAAAGTTGAAAACGGGATCAAATCCCAGGGTGACTTCGCCGTTGTTGTACACCGGCGTAAAGGGGAACCCGCTGTGGGCGTTCAGTATCCCGGATATCGTCCACCCTCCAGCAATTTTTTCCATCCAGCCGTTGCTGCCCTTGAAGATGGTCGGGGAATAAATACCGTACACCTTGAAGGCATGGCGAGTGTCGTAGTCGGACGTAGCAAAGCCGGTCGCCAGGTTCCATTGATAGAAGCCACCCGCGTAGGCGTTCGATCCGGAGTCCATGGTGTGACTGAAACGGTATTGGGTGTCCAATTGGAAAGACTGGCTGAAGGCGTGCTTCAGTTCCATCAGGAGAGCGTTAAAGCGCGCCGAGCCGTCGTCTGCATAGAGGGTGACGCCGGAGACGAGGGGGTTGAGAGCAAGTCCACTGGCAGCGCCGACATTGTAGACATTGTAGTGCTCGGTCAGGTGGCGCGTCGTGTTGCCCTGATATCCAATCGAAGCAACCCATTGATGACCCAAGTCATATTCGGCTCCCAACGTATAGTGGTACGTGTACGTTGTGGGCCAATTTGCCGGGAATGCGGTTAGGTCTATGCAGCCATTGTTCTGGCCGGGCTTCAAACAGCTTGGGGCCGGGAGATTGTTGCTGCCGAACGTCAAAACGGCGTTCGGATTTGCCGCATAACCGTTCGGATTGTGCACATCCGTCGGGAAGGTGTTGATGTAAAGAATCTGATTTCCCGAAAAACTCTGGCCATTGTCCACGAAGGGCGGATTGAAACGCCCGTCCAGAGAGTTCGACTGAACGAGGCCGTTATAGGCGATCCCGATGCCGCCTCGCAATACGAGCCGGCTGCCGAAATCATGTCCAACAATCGTTCGAGGGCTCCAGGCAAAACCAAGTTGCGGGCCGAAGTTCCCCTTCTGTGCGTTATACAAGCCGCCGCCGGTGCGGACGCTCATGTTAGAGAAATAGTTGGCTCCCGTGCCAAACACTACCGAACCCAATTTGCCGTTCTTCTCCGAGACCGGGCCAAAGTACTCCCAGCGCAGACCAGCAGTCACCGTCAGGTTGGACTTCACTTTGTAGTTGTCTTGAACGAAAAGCCCAATGATGTTAGCGCGCAGATCTTTGCGAAGCGCGGAAGGCACGCCCGTCTTGGGATCGAACTGTGCGCTCTCCGCGACCGGAGCGTCGTTCAGGAAGTCCCAAATGTTGTTGAACGTGTAGCCAGGCCGGTCGGCCCAGAAAGGAGCGTCAACGGAAAGCAGGCGGGTAAATTCGCCCCCCATTTTGATGGTATGTGCACCATGAACTTTGGTGAGCACGTCCTTGCCAGCGTAGGTCCATTGGTCGAATCCGTTAAACGAGCCGATTCCGAACCCGTTCACGTTGATGCCGCCCGTGGCGTTGAAGCTAACTTGCGGCAATCCCCAGGGGGCGCTGGGATTGCTTGAAAGGTCCTTCTCCCGCCAGCCCGCGGCATTTACACGCGCTTCGTTGATCAAAGTTGGGCTGAAGGTGTGGTCCCAAATTGCCGTTTCCGCCTCGTTGATGGAGGTGCTGTTGAACATGTTCATCTTGCGAGTGCCATTCCCATTGATGCTGGTGCTGGAGTTCGGCACATAGTAGATGCTGAAGGCTATTAGATCCTTGCTGGTGGCGTTAAAATCCATACGGCCGTTGTACTGCACGTGATTGCTGTTGTTAGGGTTCAGCACGTTGGTGAAGAAGGCGATGTCTGGAGTCGTCCCGAGATTGCTCGGGCCGCCTGAGCCGTTGCCGCCCGTGCCAGGATTGTTGTTATTGATGAAACCGGCGTCGCGTGTGCCACGCGGAGCAGTCAGAGGAGAACCGAGGTTCAGTCCTTGGCCCGGGATGAAATGGCAGTTGACTCCTTCCGTCAGACCGATGAACGCACAATTTTGATCCACTTGCGCGCCGCCGTTGGGAGCAACCCCTGCAAAGGAAAGAAATTTTGCAGCGTTTGATCCGGAAGGAGCCAAGGCGCGAAATTGTGAAGTTTCGTACCAGCCGCTCGTGGTCGCGGTTGCGGCGTTATTATCCAGCCTTTCGTAGGCAAAGAACGCAAAGAGCTTGTTATGGATAATGGGGCCGCCGACCGATCCGCCCAAGTCGTTAAAGCGGTCGTTGTCGCGCACTTGGCCATTATGGGGCGGAGGAGTCTGTCCTGGTGGTGTAAACGAGTTATAGCCGTTGTACTTTGTGTAAGAGTTCAAACCCGGGCGGTGGGCCCTGAAGAAAAGGCTGCCGTGATACTGGTTCGTTCCGTTCTGAGAGATGATTTGAACCTGCGCGCCCCGGTAACGTCCGTTTTCAGCGTCATAGTTGTCGGTGAGGATTTTGACTTCCTTGATGGAGTCCTCGTTGGGCGTGATAACGGACGTGCCGCCCCACGTGACGCTGGTCGTTCCGACACCGTCGATCTGGTAGTTGTTTTCGCCTGTGCGGGCGCCGCCGGCGCTAATTTGGCCGCCGTTTTCAATCTTAAAGATGCCGTCCGTGCCGCCGGTACCACCGATCGTAGTTGCAGGCAAGTTCTGCGTGCCTCCACCAGCTCCTTGCGCGCCGTCACCAAAGGCGCCGGGAGCAAGTTGCAACAGCTGGAACGGATCGCGGCCAAAGGATGGCAGCTTCTGAATCTCCTGGCTGGTGACAGTTCCTTGGAGGTTCGACGTTTCAGTATCGATCAAAGGCGTCGAATCGCCGCTAACGGTGACGCTCTGCGTGACATCCCCTACTTCGAGTTGGACGTTGACGGCGTTCGCCTGTTCCGAGATCACACCCACATTGTCGAGGGTCTTCTTTTTGAAACCGCTCTTCTCGGCAGTGATCGAGTACTTGCTCGGGCCGAGTCCCGCGAAGTTGTAAATGCCTTCGTCGTTCGTAGTTGTTGTCAGAACTTGGCCCGTCTCATGATTTGTCAGCGTGACGGTGGCGCCAGAGACAGCTTGCCCTTGCGGATCGGTGACTACTCCCTGAATCGAAGCCCGGTACTGCGCATCTGCGGAGCATACCGCTAAAGTCAAGCAGACCAACATTCCCAGCGCGCGCAGGGAAATCTTAAGCACGTTCATGGCGATTCCTCCCCCTACAATTGCCGATAGGCCGTGCACCGCGAGCTAAATCGGTTAAGTACTCGTTTCGTGCGAGTATAATGATGGCATTTTTGAATGTCAACGATTCTTAATCTGGATGCTTGTTTCGAAATCCTTGTTTCACGACGTGGCAGAGCGCGCAACGGCGGCGAAATCAATGACCTTCAACTTGTTTCCAGCAGGTTCGAGCTCGCAAGATTTTGGGGAGCAACCAGGAGCGATATATGAATGAGAACTCTGATTGTTAGGAAGCATGCTACCGAGCGGCGCGGAACGCCGATTCGTCTTCTCACTTTTTATTTGCAGCAGTCTGCCTGCTCTTGTCTCCGCCGCTGCGCGCCGATTCGAAGTGCTACCGTCACGTCTTTTTCGACAACAGCCTCACAAGAGAAGCGACACCAAACTGCTTGTAACAAATTGAAGAGCAAGAGAATTTGGCTCCCCGGGCTAGATTCGAACTAGCAACCCTTCGGTTAACAGCCGAATGCTCTACCATTGAGCTACCGGGGAACTGGATGTTTTAGTCTTCTCATTGTAACAAATAAGACCGGGTGCTGTTCAAGCACTGCGGCGCCAGGTGCTGTCCTAATTTGAATTTGTAGTGCAAACGGGCCGGGCGCTCAATGGAAGAGCGCAACCCTCCTTCATCGGCCTCTCCTCCCCCGCAGGACGCGAGGGTCTTCGAAACCGATGATGCTGAGGTCGCTTCCACCAAAATTCCCGGCCCGGCCAGATTTTAGTTCAATCCAATTGGAGGAAAGAAAATGAAAAATAGATCGAATTTCGTGCTTGACAATACCTTATGGCAGCTATATCGTACCGTAAAGCTACATGGAGGAACGCTCTTGGCGATACGATTTACACACAGAGGGAACCGCTACGAAGCAGACACGCCCGAAGAAGCGATTCAGCTCCGTAATCAACTCGAAAAGGAAGATGCTGAGGATGTGAAGCATGGAAATATTTCCGAAGAAGAGTTGACCTACGAAAAGACGAAATGGTCTGAGGATAGATTTGTTTCATTGACTCAGAACATTGGCATTGCTCAACAAAAGTTCTTGGCTGTCTTACTTGGGTCTGCTCGCGGACCTGTGAATGTAGATGCAATAACGAAAAGGCTCGGAGTACACTCCCCGATGGCGTTAGCGGGTATTCAGAGCGGCCTAGCAAAGCAATTACGTGCAATGGGACTGGAGCCTATTGATCTTTATCGCGTCGAAATTTCTTGGATGGGCGACGAAAGGAATAGATTCCTCACATTGAATGAAGGATTTCGGCTCGCGGCTCTTGATAACAACTGGCCGCCTGAGCATGTTCGCAAAGGATTGAAGGAAGTGAAGAAGTAAAAAATAAAAGTGGGCCTACCGGAGCTGTAACTCCAATAGGCCCGAAAGCTGAGTCGCCCCTGTGAAAGAGCAACGTCGCCATTTCTATTTATACGCTCGTCCGCCACCAGTGTCAAGGCTCTCGCAAGAGGGCAGGCCCAAATTCGACACATGGAGGATGAGATGTATACGTTATCGGTGGAAGAGAAGGTAAAAGTACTGGCCGCGATGGTCGAGGGGAATAGCATTCGCAGCACGGAGAGAATGACGGGCGTCCATCGGGATACGATTATGCGGCTAGTGGTGCGGACGGGACAGCACTGCGCGGAGTTGCTCGACACAAGGATGCGCCGTATCCCGTCGCGATTTATCCAGGTGGATGAGATATGGACCTATGTGGGGAAGAAAGAGAAGCGCGTCGATGTGGATGATGACCCGGAGCAGGTGGGAGATCAGTACGTGTTCGTCGCGATGGACGCGGAGACGAAAGTAGTCCCGTCGTTTCTAGTCGGAAAGCGGAATGCTGCGAATGCCTACTACCTCATGCGCGATTTGCAGGAGCGTCTTGCGAACCGGGTGCAATTGACGACGGACGGTTTCCGTCCGTACAGGGATGCCGTGGATGACACGTTCGGGGTGAATGTGGACTACGCGATGCTTGTGAAAATATATGGCGTGGGAGAAGAGACGCGCGAACGGTACAGCCCTAGCGAGATCGTGGAGACCATTCCCATTCCAATTATGGGAGACCCAGAACTCCGCTACATTTCAACTTCGCACATCGAACGGCAGAATTTGACAATGCGTATGCAAATGCGGCGTTTCACCCGGCTCACGAATGCATTCAGCAAGAAACTCGTCAATCTGAAGGCGGCTCTTGCGCTACACTTCGCGCATTACAACTTCTGCCGGGTGCATTCGAGTCTGAGAGTGACTCCTGCGATGGCGGCGGGGGTGACGGAGAGGATTTGGGAGTTGGAGGAGTTGGTGAATTAATGGAATGTAGTAGTCGCTGTGTGCAGGCGGTTGCGATTGATTTACTTTCATAAACATCAAGGAAAAACTCGAATATGATTTGCTCATCTGATGAAGGCATCTCCCTACTCAGGAAATGGGAAAAGGAAGGCGCGGACCTGCGATGTGTCTTTTGGCGGTTAGGCGCGACTGTTTCAACTATGCCTTGGATTGTGCAAGGCAAGTGTTGGGTACATGAGGCATCAAATAAATTGGTGTTGGGATTTTCTGATGAGGCCGCGTGCAGGGTATTGTTTTCTTCCGTTGCTAAGTTTGAATTTGGCACGCCGCTAGACGTCGAGGCTCTATCTTCAGAATTGCTAAAATATTCGTCTTGGTTGAGCATTTATTTGTCTGACGGTTTGGTTCTGATGATTGCCGAAAAGAAAGATGTTATCGATCACGCACCGAACTGATAGTGAGGTCTTTATTGATTGTTATAATTGCAGTGACATCGCGGCGATGACAGTCAGTCGCAGTGGCGTTTACTCACTGCGATTCGAAACGCGACTGAACAACCCGCGTCTTTAGCTTCCCGTACTTTCTGTAAGCCGCTCACTACATCAAAGAGTTGCATCTTCCTCGGGTCCGTCTGAGTCATTCTTTTGAACCATTCCTTGTTACAAATCGGGCAGAAATCGGGGAATACGACAGGCTTGGCGTCACAACTTAGCCTCGCTCCGCATTCGTTGCATTGCAGTTCGATCTCTTGAATGTCTTCGGCGGTGATGTAAATGCGTTCTTCCTGTGTCATGGAGGTATCATGCCGATAGTGCGTGGGCCGCGCAAGTCAGATGCCAATCTGTGAGTTAGATCGCGGGTGGCCGGGGGAGATTAGGACAGTACCCGGCGCCAGCTGGCGGACGCCAGGGTCATAACAAAGGAGGGGCCTCTGTTTCGGCCGACTCCACGCATCTACCGCCTTAAAACACTCTAGACATCGCACAAATCGGCCGCTTGCCGGAGAGAGGTAAGAGGATCATGGATGGGCACGAACTCGTGCGCCACATAGCCTTGGAAGTTGGCGGCGACGATCCCGCGCATCACTCCGTCCCATTGCACTTCCTGCGTGCCGTCGAGTTCATGCCTGCCAGGAACGCCGCCCGTGTGGAAATGGCCGAGCCACTGGATGTTCTGCTGAATGGTTCGAACCAAGTCTCCTTCCATGATCTGCATGTGATAAATGTCATACAGCAGTTTGACGCGCGGTGAATTGACGGCCTGCACCACTTGCACTCCCCAGGCGGTGTGGTCGCACATGTAGTCCTTGTGGTCCACCTTGCTGTTGAGTAGTTCTATGCAGATGTTAACGCCATGGTCCTCGGCGATCTTTTTCACGCGGTTGAGTCCGACAATCGTGTTCTTAGCACCTTCTGCATCGGACATGCCCGCTCGGTTTCCGGAGAAGGTGATTACATTAGGCACGCCCGCCTTGGCAGCCAGGGGAATGTATTTGCGAAAACCCTCCTCGATCTTTGCGTGATTTTCGACGCGGTTCATGGCGCTGCCAATCTCGCCGCCTTCGGCGTACGCCATGCTGCAAACCAGGCCATGTCGAGCGGGTATTTCGTATTCATCCGGCTTCAACAGATCGACGCCCTTCAAACCGATCTGCGCCGCGTAAGCGCACAGGTCCTCGAGCGGAATTTTCTGGTAGCACCAGCGGGAAACCGATTGTTTGATTTGGCCTTTGCGCCGGACCGGAGGATCTTGCTGCGGCCAGGACATGGACGGAACAGAAGCCATAGTCACTCCCGAGACAGCAGTCTTCAGCATCGTGCGCCGCGATAGTCTAGTCATGAGAGATCACTCCGAGGGTACTGGAGAACGAATATGGGCCAGCGTAGTCCACGGGGCAGCAAACGGGGCGATCTCCGTGGATTGCAAGAAACGAAATTTCACGATGGCCGCCTCTCACGCGAAATTTTGCGCCGCAGGACAATAGGCCCGACAAGGCACAAACTGCGAGCGGGCTAAGTGAAGCGGTTAACGAGACTTGCCAGCAATTTCTGCACATTCTTGTCTCCCCTTATTAAGTCTTGGGAATCTTCAGACCATCCAGGAAAGCAGAGTCCGAAGATCGGTTGCCGTGGCTGATTCGGTCCCGCGAGGCATGGAGGGACCGATGGCCACGGCGTCGCTGTGTTTTTCGAACCACACCAGGAACGAAGCCTGCTCGGCTCCCGGCAGGCGTTGCTGATTCAACCAATTGTAATACGCTCCGGTATCCGCATCGATTAGCGAACCCAGTGGATCGAGTTCCGCACGGCCGTCGGTTCCAGAAAGCATTTCGTTCATCGGCTTCTGACGCTGTCGTGGTGCGAAGCGCACTAGCAACGTAAGCGGCTGGGCGCGCCGGAGCGCCTCACGTGCCGCCCATTGTGCGAAAGTCGTGCTAAAAACCTGCGTGCCCGAGCCCTCGGTCAGCAGCTTGATCTGAAAGCGATTGAGAACCGTGTCCACAGATTTGGCCGCGCTCCTATCCGAGCCCTGATCCAGACCAAGATCCGCGGGCCGCAACTGCGCCAGTACGGTGCGCAGCGTCTCGGGTCCCATGCCCGGCCGTTCAATTTCCAAGCGTATTTTGTTCGACAAGGCCGCCCGCGCTGGCTCCAGTGCGTGGTAGGAAATGCATGTGAGCGCAGAATCGTGAACCGCTTCCTGGCCGCCATCGATATACCAGTGGCCGTGAGCAACGGGATGCGCCTTGGCTCGAGCGGCCACGGCATCCAGCAGCAGCTTCAAACCATTTTCGGGCTGGACGCGGCTGAAATACACGCCGTGCGGGCGGAGTTTGCGAAACAGCGGCTCTTGCGGTGTCTCGACGCCTTGGCCGACAACGCTAATTCCCAGCCTGGGCATCGGCGGAGGTTCCGGCGGCACCGCAGCCCGCAAACGCTCCGCGTAAGCAAGCGCCGCCAAGCGAAACGCATCCAGTTGATGCGTCGTCCACAGATACGCAGAAAGCTGCTCGACAAATTGCGCGGGCTTGTTTATCCAATCGAATTGTTCGAGCTGCGAGGAAAGATGGATTTGTGCAAAACCTTGAAACCAGTCTTTTGTCTGTTGTACCGAGAGTGAGCTCAGATTTGAGAGTTCCTTCTCGAGCGCTTTGCGCTCCGCGGGAAACTTGAAATCGTAATCGATGACTTCTCGCAAGAGACTCGGCAAGAAACTCAGAGGCAGACGCTGCAGCGCGGCGAGATCGTTCGTGACGAGTTTTCTTGCTTCCGGCGGGTAGCCGTTGAATTGCTCGGGCTTGAGCTCGGCGGGCAGCATATGGTTATACGAGCTCGGCGATGGGCTTGCCTTGCGCAAGCGCCGCAGAAAACCCGAGGATCGAGCCGATCGACGGCACTAGATCGGTGGAGTCCAGCGCGCGGTCGATAACGATTCCCTCGCGAACACCCGCGCCCATGGCCATCATCCACGTGGTGCGGGAGAGCGCATCGCCCGTGCGGTGATGCTGAAATCCATTGCCGCCGGAATCCTCGTCTGAATCGCGGCCAAAATCCGGCAGGATGAAGACAGTGGTGTTGCCGGCATATTCCGGTTCGCTCTGAATCGTTTTCCAGAGGCCGGCGCAAAGCCGGTCGGTGCGGCGAATGCCCTCGATGTAAAGCGAGTACGCACCGGCATGCGCGATATCGATGTCGTGCATGGTGATCCACAACAAGCTGGGCGCGAGTTGCCGCATCAACTGGCGCGTGATGTAGACAGAAAGTTCATCGGGACTCGAGAGCGTGCGCGCATGCTTTTTGAAGTCGTCCACGGAGAGCTTCAACAGCATCTCCAACTGTTGCAGTTCAAACTCGCCGCCGCCCAGTTCCGGCGTGTAAAAGGGCGTCTCGTAGTTGTCGCGCAACAAATGTTCGTAGTCTGCGCCGCCGCCTGAGGTTGCCGCGGTTAATAGATGCTTGGGCAAAATCACTCGCGCGCCCAAACCCGGACCGTAAGAGCGGTGATTGCTCTCTCCGATGCGATTGAAACCATTGCTGGGTGCAACCACCCAAGCATCGGACGACGGGCGTTTTAAATCCTTGCGGAAGTACTCGAATGCTGTCGGGTGTTCCGGTGGAAGAGACGCGAAGTTGTTGATGGTTTCATAGACGCCGGTGGCAAGGCTGGCGGTGGCCACATAGTGTCCAAGTATGCCGCGATTAACCACCTGCGTGAAAAAGGTGGATTGCGGAATCAATTCCCGCATCAAGTGGGGAATATTTTCCTGGCCTTCTGGCGCAAACGTTTCTTGATCGCGCGCGCCACCCCCAAAGGTAATCACCACGACTTTTCTCTTCTTTTGCGGAATTCCGGCTCGCGCGAGCAGCCCTGATCCGAGCAGCGTACTACCCAGGGTGACACCGGTGGCGCTGCGCAAAAACTCGCGGCGAGTGAAGCTTAATTGCCTGGCAACCTCCCGAGGGTTGGAGCCTAAATCGTCTAACCTGAGGCTCGAAAGACCACCCGAATTGCGCGCCGTTTTGGACCGCGATGACATATGGTAGGTCATTGTAAACGCAATGCTTAGCGTAAGCTACGCCGCGCCTCCTTTGAAGTCAAGCATTGGCTCGAAGCAGCCTCGCCGCCATCCAATTTTATCTCATCTGTCCGTTCAGTTTCCTTTCACAACAGGTGCTCGTATCTAACCATCCGGTTAAATACACTCGGCAGTCCCAATCAGGATCCCGCAGAACTGGATACAGTGGCCTACAAGGAATCATGGCTTTCCGGACGGGCTGTCCTTCGCGGCATAGACAAATTGACGGATTTCCGCCCTTTGTTTTTCAAGATCCTCCAGGTGCTGTTCGCGGATCTTTTGATAGACCTGGAGCTGCTCCTGCGCAAGGCCCTTTTGGCCGGTGCGAACGTAGGCCTGCCCCAAGCGATAGTGGGCGTCGGCAAGATCGGGGTTCAGCTCCAGCGCCCGCACGTATTCCGGAATGGCCTCAGCATACTTACTCTGGTCGGAGTAGAGATTGCCCAGCTGCAGGTGCGCCTCGGCAAGCTTGGGATCGAGGTCGAGAGAATTTTTGAGCAAAGTCTCAATTTGACGCAAATCCAGGCTTGGATCTTGCGCCCGCTTGCCTTTCCACAAACTCATCGCGTAGTAATAGAGGGCTTGGGCGTTGCGCGGCTGGAGTTCAGAGAAACGGCGGAATCGCTGGATGACGTCGTCGGCCTGGCCCGGCGAACTGTCGTAGGCTCGGGAGAGAAAGAGGTAACAGCTTGGGTCAGAAGGGTTTAGATCCGCCGCCCGGAGCAACGATTTGACGGCATCGTCATAGTTGCCGTGGGCATAGAGCGCCATCCCCAGACCGATTGCCAGCCGGGGCGAGGACGGATAGCGCTGAGCGGCGTCCTGGAAGACCTCTATAGCTGGTCCTAGTGTGCGATGAAGAAGGAGCTCACTCCCCCAATCGAAGAGGTTGCTCTCGCTGGGATCGGCGTGGGCGGCGAGTTCATATTCGTTAGCGGCCTGCACGAAGTTCCCTTCTTTTTCTTCCACTTCGCCGAGCAGGTTGTGCAGTTCGGCGGTGTTCTTAAGTTTTTGAAGCAGCTGAATTTGTTGGCGAGCCTCGGCAAAACGCCCGGAGAGAAGATAAGCAAGCGACAAATCGTAGCCATTGTCATAGGAAGATGGGTCGAGCCGCTGGGCGCGCTCCAGATACGGCAGGGCATCGGCGATCTTTTTGGATTGGACGTAAAACTCGGCGAGGTTGTGATTGGTGTCAAAGTTCTGCGGCTCGAGCTCGGCGGCTTTCCTGAACTGTTCTCCGGCTCGGTCCAGCCTTCTCAAGCGGACGAGGTTGGCGGCGAGATTGGTCCGCGCGGGGGCGGAACTGGGGTTCAGCCGAACGGCTTTCTCAAAGTGAGCGTTGGCAGCGGTGTCCTGAGATTGTGCGGAGTAAACCATGCCAAGAAGTTCGTGAACGTCAAAGCTTTCCGGGACCTGGCGGACCAAGCCCTCTAATTTTGTGGCGGCTTCGGCGAACTTTCCAGAGTCATATTGGGCGACGGCTGCCTGGAATTCACGATCGAGGGTCTGGTCCTGATTGGCATGTGCTGGTCCTGCGCAGGCGCACGCCAAGAGAATGAAAAGAATAGCGTTGATGGAACGACTGACAATGGACACGGCGTTCGTAGGTTATCACTGCACTATGAAACGTGGAAAGATCGAGCACAAAAGGGGTTCCCCGTAAAGCGCCCTCGACGAGCGCTCTACGGGGAGGGTGTGTGGCTGCGTTAGAAAAGCAGCTTCAGTGCGAACTGGATTTGCCGCGGATCGTAAGGAGCATCGCGCGTGGAACCGATTTCGCCGAAGTTGGAATTTGTGAAGTTGCCAGCACCAGAGACGGCTACGACACCGTTGCCGCCGAAATTCGGCGCGTTGAAGTTCGGGTGGTTGAGGACGTTAAATATCTCAGTCCGGAATTGCACAGTGAAACGTTCCTTAATCGCGAAGTTCTTGAAAACTGACATGTCCAGCCTGCGGAACGGGGGTCCTGGCACTTGAGTTAAGCTACCCAGGGCTGCAGCCCCTGTTAACGGCACGCATCCCGCCGGCGAAGTGGTGGGCGTGCCGCCTGGTCCGAGGATGCAGGGCTGTGCAAACGCAGCCGGGTTTCCGTACCAGTTCAGCTTCCCATTTGCGTCATTGTGCAATCCGAGATCCAAAGGTTGACCGGCAACCCGAAGATCGCCGCAGCCCAAGCCCGCTGCAGTCCCACTCGGGCAACCGAGCCCTATGGGCTGGCCTCCTTGTAGCGTCGTGGACCAGTTGACGCTCCAACCGCCAATCAACTGGTTCTGGAAGCCTGAAGCGTCGGAAGCGAAGTGCTTACCTTTGCCGAAGGGCAATTCATAGCCGCCGCTGAAGTGGAAGACGTTCCTTATGTCGAAGCCAGCCAAACCGTAATCGAAATGGATTCCGAGGCCAGGTACGCTTGGCGCACGGTAGCCACGGAGGCTTCCGCCGTTGAGTAAGTCGCCCGCGTCGGAGAGCGTCTTCGAGTAAGTGTACGCTGCGAGGAAGTTCAGACCATTTGCAAAACTCTTTTCGACTTTCGTTTGCAAGCCCTGGTAGATGCTGTTCCCTTGTGTTGCGGCGTAGCTGCTACCTCGCCCAAAATCCGGATAAGGAACAAGGGACGCTTGATTGGCGTCGTTGTTGGTGATAACCGGGACGTTGTTACTGCTCGGGAAGGTTTCCAAATGGCGGGCCTGCGAAGTCACGTATCCGGCCTGCACCGATAGGCTCGGCGTGAGTTGGTATTGGATTGTCAGGTTGCCGCTCATGGAGTAGGGAGTCTTGTAGTTAAACTGGATTCCGCGCAGGGCCAACCCACTGGCGTTAACCGCGAGTGGACTCAGTGGAGTGCACGAGAATCCGGTTTCAAACGTTGCGACACCATTCATCGGATTGCCGTTGAGTCCGGCGGTAGAGCACGGGGTTCCCTTCGTAGTGGCGGTGGCGGTGCTAAAGGGATATAGGCCACTGGGGTCGAAGCCACCGGCGCTGTTCGTTTTGAGGCCGGGGAAGAAGGAGAAGTTGAATTGGAACGGATAGTTTTCGCCGATATTCGGGGAAAAGCCACGATTTTCAAAACCATTGTAGAAAATTCCAAATCCGCCGCGTACAACCAGCTTTGGATTGACCTGATAGGCAAAGCCCAAGCGCGGTGAAAAGTTGGCCTTTTGCGAATTTCCGAGCCCACCGCCGTAAGCATTGCTAGCCAGACAATTGATGCCGTCTTTAGCGAGCAAAGTGAGGAAGCTCGCAGAGACGAAAGTGTTAGTGCACGAGTCTTTGCCCCCTGGCATTAAGTAAGTTGGCGCACCCAACGCGTTGGGCACAAAGTTGGCCTGATTCGAGTGGTGCTCGTAGACGAGACCGAAGAAATCATAGCGCACACCGAGATTGAGGGTCAGCTTGGAACTGATCTTCCAATCGTCCTGGGCGTAACCGCCGTAATAATCCTTGCCGTTGTCGGTCAAAGAAATATTCGAGACGAAGACCCCGTTGGATCCCCCGACATAATCTATGCCGCCGGGCACGGTCGTGGTGCGTGGAATCAACAGGAAGTCCGCAATGCCTACGTTGCCCGAATTTCCCCCGCTCGGCTCCGTGTAACCGCCGAAATTGAATTGGCCGTGAGACCAGGGCGGCTGCAAGGTCGAGAACTTGACGTGCTGAAACTCAAAACCCATCTTGAAAGTGTGTTTGCCATAGATCTTGGTGACATCGTCGGTAAGCTGAAAGGTGGAACTAACCTCATCGGAGGGCAAGAAAGCGTTGCTCCCCAAGGTTGAAAGGGCGCCGATGCCGAAAGCCGGGAGGCCGCCATTTTCAGACACCTGCGGGATGTCTTGAACCCCAAATTGCGCCGGAAGACCCATCTGGCCAGCAACCGGGCTTGCGCGGGTCGTATGCAAGTAGTTGAAGCCGGCTCGCACCTCGTTAATCAGGGTCGGCGAAAACGAGTGCGTGTAACCTAGCGCGGTCTGCTGAGCGTTGGCTGTCTGCGGGCCCTGCTGGAAAGCGCCGCCGTCCGCCACGCCGCCGAAGATACCGGGAATGAAGTCCGGATCGTCCGTGAAGCTGAACCGGAAGAAGATCTGATTCTTGTCGTTTAGATTGGCATCCATGCGGGCGTCAAAGGAGTTCTTGTGTTCAAAGAGTTTCGGTGAGTTCGCAAAATTACCAAACGTCCCTAAACTGGTGGGGTGTGGAAAAATATTGAGAAGCTTTATGGCGTTGGGATCCAGTCGATTGAAAGGGAGTTGATTCAAGTTGCAAGCAGCCGTGGTGAAGATCACAGTGCTGGCGGCGCATGTGCCGAACGGATCGCGAGTAAACCCGGTACTAGTTGCAACCAAACCGCTGACAGGATCGACTTGACCCTTTGTAACCAATCGGGTTGTCGCAGGGTCAAATATGGTCCCCTTTGGGACCGTACGTCCCAAGTCATCAATGGTCGTGCCCGACTGGCCGGTAATGTAGTCCTGTAAGTTTACAAGCGGGCCCGCCGCGTTCCAGCTGGTTCGTTCCGCATCGGTCGGGACCGTGCCGGTCAAAATGGTTCCCTGAACCCTGCGGAGCCCTTCGTAGTCACCAAAAAAGAAAAGCTTGTTGCGGCCATTGAAGATATGCGGGATTACAACCGGGCCACCCGCGGTAAACCCAAATTGGTTCTGACGCAATTCGCCCTTCGGGACGCGGCCTGCATTTTCAAAGAAGTCCGCCGCATCCAGTTTGTCGTTGCGGAAAAATTCCCAAGCCGAACCGTGAAGCTCGTTCGTCCCGGATTTGATGGTGGCATTGAGAACCGCGGCTCCGGAACGGCCAAATTCAGCGCTAAAGTCCGAGGTCTGGACCTTGAACTCCTGAATGGCATCCACGGGGGGCAGCACAACGAAGTTCGTACCGTTGAGAAAGTCCACGGTGTCCGAATTGTTGTCGATGCCGTCGAGGAGATAGTTGTTCTGGGCGGGGCGCAAACCATTCGCCGCAAAAGCACCACTTGCGGCGTTACCACGTGTGTCTGCCTGAGGGGTGTTCACACCTGCGGCGAGCTGTGCCAGAAATGTGAAATTCCTGCCATTTAGCGGGAGGTTATTCACGCTGCGGGAGTCGACGACCTGACCTACAGCAGCGTCTTGGGTTTGGAGCACAGGAACGGAGGATGTGACCTCGACGGTTGTAGTCACATTGCCCGGCTTGAGGGAGAAGTCGGCGACCACGTTCTCACCCACGTTGACCGTGACGTGGGGCCGAACGATCGTCTCGAAACCCTGAAACGTGACGGTAAGCTTATAACTTCCGACTCTTACCGGCGTAAATTTGAACCCGCCATCGGCCCCCGTAGGCTCACTCAGGGTGGCGCTGGTTCCTTCGTTGGTCAACGTGACCGTGGCGCCGTGGACGGCCGAACCCGAAGCGTCGGTAACGGTCCCCAGGATGGCGCCCGCGTCCACTTGAGCGCGGAGGGGCGTCACACCCAAAAGGGTAAGGAGCAGTGCGCTGGTCATTGCCAGCCACGTTCGGCGCATCAATCTAGAAACTGTCATTCGCATCATGAACTTCCTCCTCAGCATGAGCCCAAGTTGCCGTAATTCACACAGTCAGCACCGACGCGGGCCGTGAACCTATAAACCCGCCGGGCGACAGCCTTATTCATTGCTATGGCAGGCCACTGGATCGACGCGTCGAGCCATAGAAGCCACTGCCACGCACCACAAAGGTCAGCTAATTGGACAAACGCAACGCACCCGGATGGACGTAAACCCCTTAACCCCAATTAAGCGACCCCAAAGCACTTAACCGCTTAACCTGCCTGATATCACGCTATTTTGCATGTTGTCAAGCACTATTTTTGATTTATACTCTGCGCGCACGGCGGATTCCGCTTGCCAAGGTTGTGGTGTAGCTTAGAAGTTTGGTCGAGGGCAGCTGAATGCTGGCTTTATGGGGCTAACCATTCGCGATGTGGCCAAGGCCGCGGGTGTCTCCACCGCGACGGTCTCTAACGTCTTGAACAAGACCGGCAAAGTCGGCCAGCGCACAAACCGTCTGGTGCTCTTGACGGTAAAGCGCCTCGGCTATTTTCCCAACGCTCATGCGCGCCACCTGGCTTCGCGGGACAGCCGCACGCTGGGAATCATTGTGTCCGACATCGTGAACCCCTTCTTCCCCGAAGTGATCAAGAGTTTCGAAACGCGCGCGCGCCAGCTCGGTTACGATGCCATTCTCAGCGATACAAATTACGATCCGCGAAGAACGCGAGAGGCGGCAGAGCGCATGATGGAGCACAACGTGCGCGGCGTGGCCATCATGACGTCGGAGATCAGTTCCCGGCTCATTCTCGAATTTGAGCGCAGAAGGATTGCCGTCACGTTTCTGGACCTCGCACCCGTTCGCGGCTATGTCAGCAAGCTCCGCATCGATTACTTCTCCGGAATTAAGCAAATCGTTGAATATCTGCATAAATGCGGGCATCGGCGGATTGCCTTCATCGCTGGCCGGCCAAAACTAAAATCCAACCTGGCGCGGCTAGAAGCCTACGAAGTGTGCATGCGGAATGTGGGATTAGAACCTGGACTTATCGTCCATGGAGACTTGCGCTTCGAAGGCGGCTTGGCGGCCGGGTTGCGCATAGCAAAGATGTCGCCCAGGCCTACGGCGGTGATGTCTGTGAACGATCTTACCGCCGTGGGCGTCATTAAGGGATTACTGAAAGGAGGCTGCCGCGTGCCGGAGGATATTTCCGTCACGGGGTTCGACAATACGCGCCTGGCCGAATACAGCAACCCTTCGCTAACGACTGTGGACATCCATCGGGACATGCTCGGCGAGATGGCGGCCGACGCGCTGCATGAACTCTCCTGCTCCGCCAATCCTCAGGGCAGGGAATACGAGATTCCCGCTGAACTTATTTTGCGAGATTCTTCAGGACCCGCTCCGCCCGAAAAGTCCTAATCGAACTCCTGGCATTTTGCGCTTCGCAGAACCGCATCCGCAGGCCTGGACTGCTGGAGATTCGGAGCAGGCACGTTAGTCTTTGGAACAGCTTCGCCACGATGCTAGCATGCGAAGGCCGAGCGATCACGGCGGAGACAGTTAAGAATGGCGCGCCGAAAAGACGAAGACCACGCTTTCTCGCGGCGCACCTTTCTCAGGAGGATGCGGTGGGCTCCAGGCCTTTTTTTGCCAGCGCCTCTCCAGGCGCGCGCGTTCCGGTCGTTACTTGAGGAAACTCCGGGCGAACGTAAACCTGCTCCGGAGTTCGCTGATTTTCATCTAAAGCCACACTATCCGGCGAAGTCCCCGCTTGACGATCTTTTATGCAAAGTCTCTCCGGGCGCGGATGCGTTCATCACGGAGAAGTACGCGTTTGAAATCACGCGGCTCCTCAACCAATGGAGCCAAGCCCTTATGGCTGCGCCACCCGCTCTCGGCGTTTTGGCGAAATTCCTGGACGCTTCGCTCGAAGCGTGTTCGCTGGTTCCCATTCAGCAAAGCAGCCTGCGCTCCGGGGGTGGGATTGAAGTCTTTCGCAGGAAATTTACAACCAACGCCGTCTTGGGCCGCGAACGCTTTCTTCAAGAAATCAAGACCTACCTGGCCTCTCTGTCGCGCGTGGAGACGGCTGAATTTCAAATAACCAGCATCTCGGAAATTGCCAACTCTTCGTCGCTGGTGCGCGTCGAGATTCGGTATGACCTTGTCGGCATTCGGAACGACACCGGGCGTGAGGAACGCATTGGACATTGGCTGACACAATGGTCGCGCGATGAAGCCAACGGTTGGCAAGTACGCCGGTGGGAACCGGCCGAGGAAACCCTAAGCTGGGCGCGCGACCCAATATTTCTCGACGTTACTTCCCATGCGCTTGGCCAAACAGAATCATACAAAAAGCAAATGCTTCACGGGGTTGATTACTGGCGCACCGTTTTGGATGGGACGTGCGGGATCGACGTTTACGGCAACAACGGCTTGGCGGTGGGAGACATAGACAACGACGGATTCGATGACCTCTACATCTGCCAACCCCCAGGACTTCCAAACCGGCTATACCACAATCAGGGGAATGGAACGTTCGAGGATGTGACGGAGAAGGCTGGAGTGGGCGTGCTCGATGGCACGGCGTGCGCGCTGTTCGCGGATTTTGAGAACAAGGGACTCCAGGATCTTTTGGTGGTTTGTGGCAGCGGGCCGCTGCTCTTCCTGAACCAGGGGAACGGAAAGTTTTTGCTGAAACGCGATGCCTTCCAGTTCGCGCGGCCTCCGCAGGGCACCTTCACGCACGCTGCTGTAGCCGACTACGATCGCGACGGGCGTCTCGATATTTATTTTTGTTTATACAGCTACTACCTGGGCCTGGATCAGTATCAGTATCCGGCCCCGTATTTCGATGCACGCAATGGGCCGCCTAACTTCCTGCTTCACAACGAAGGGAACGCAACTTTTCAGGATCGCACGGAAGCGGCGGGTTTGAACGTGGATAACGACCGCTATAGCTTCGCGTGCGCCTGGGGCGACTATAATTCCGACGGCGCGCCTGACTTATATGTGGCCAACGACTTCGGACGAAGCAATCTCTACCGCAACAATGGCGACGGAAAATTCACCGTGGTCTCCGCGGAAGCGGGCGTTGAGGATGTCGGGGCGGGGATGAGCGCGTGCTGGTTCGATTTCGACAACGATGGCAACCAGGACGTGTACGTTTCAAACATGTGGTCCGCGGCCGGCATACGAGTTTCTGAACAAAAACGTTTTCATGAAAAGGAACCAGAGGCTATTCGCGCACATTATCGGCAACACGCCCGCGGCAATTCACTGTATCGAAATCATGGCAATGGAAAGTTTCAAAACGTAAGTTTCGCAGCAGGAGTGGATGTAGGCCGCTGGGCGTGGTCCTCTGATGCTTGGGATTTTGACCACGACGGTTACCCGGACTTATACATCGCGAATGGCTATATTTCTGGGCGCGATGAGGGTGACGTGGCAAGCTTTTTTTGGCGGCAGGTCGTGGCGAATTCGCCTCAGGCTCCAACGCCGTCTGTGAATTACGAGCTAGGGTGGAACGCCATCAACGAGCTAATCCGGTCGGACGCCTCTTGGAACGGTCACGAGAGAAACGTCTTCTATGTGAATAATCACGATGGGACGTTTTCCGATGTGTCGGGTATTTCTGGACTGGACTCTCCCGACGATAGCCGATCGTTCGCACTCGCCGACCTAGACCACGACGGGCGTTTGGAAATTGTCCTCAAAAACCGGAATGGGCCGCAACTCCGGATTTTGGGCAACGCGATGAAGGAGATTGGCAACTCGATCGCATTCCGGTTGCGCGGAAAAAAAAGCAACCGCGATGCTATCGGGGCCTCGGTGACGCTCGAAACCGAAGGACATCGGCAGACGAAATATCTCCAAGCCGGCTCTGGATTTCTATCCCAGCACACCAAAGAGCTTTTCTTTGGAGTCGGAAAAGCTGAAGGAACAGTCCGCGCGATTATTCGCTGGCCCAGCGGGTTGACTCAAGTTTTCGATCCTCTGCCTGTAAACCGCCGAATCGAATTTGAGGAAGGCTCCGAGGATTTTGGAGCAAAGCCGTTTGCCGCTGTACCTTCGCCATACGCTGGAGCGGGCGACCCTCAAAAAGCGGAGGCGTTGCCTTCTTCGGCTGAGACATGGCTCATCGAACCCTTGAGAGCGCCCGAGTTTTCCTTGCCGGACCTTGCGGGAAATATGCGGGGCCTTCAGTCGTTCCGCGGCGGCTACGTGCTGCTCCACTTTTGGACGACGGGTTCACCCACTTGTAGAGAGCAGCTGCACCTTTTGCAGCAGCACAAGGCAACCCTCGCATCGAGCGGGCTTCGCATACTGGGGATCAACCTCGACGATCCTGGCGACGCGATCGTGATTCGATCCTTCATCGTCAAGGAAGGTCTTTCATTCCCGATCCTGCTCGGCACGCAAGAAGTGGCCGGCATCTACAATATTATTTACCGCTACCTGTTTGACCGTCGCAGGGATCTTGCTCTCCCCACATCTCTTCTCATCAATGGCGACAGCATGATCGTCAAGGTCTATCAAGGGCCGGTGAATCCAGAACGGCTCACAGGGGACCTGAAATCAGTGCCAGAATCCACCGCCGCTCGCATGAGGAGAGCCCTTCCATTCGAAGGGACGCTTTATCTAGACCAGTTTCAACGCAACGACTTTACGTATGGCGTGGCGATGTTTCAGCGCGGCTATCTCGATCAAGCTGCGGCATCTTTTCAGCAGGTTATTGCCGCCAAGCCACAGGAACCGGAAGCTTATTACAACCTGGGAACCCTCTATCTCCGGAAAAACGCTTTAACGGACGCGCGGCGCTATCTGGAGCAAACGGTGAGGCTCCGTCCGGACTATCCGGAAGCATGGAATAATCTTGGAATGGTCGCCGGCCAGGAAGGCAAGTCCGACGAGGCCATCCGCAACTTCCAAAAGTCCCTGTCTCTCAGGCCTGGTTATGTCACTGCACTGCTGAACCTCGGAAATCTTTATCGGCGGCAGGGAGCGCTTGATGAAGCGGAAAAACTGCTGAGCCGCGCGCTCGAAATGGAACCTGGCAATCCAGAAACGAACTACAGCTTAGGAATGCTCTACGCGCGGCAAGCTCAACTCGAGCGCGCGTCGAGCTACTTGGAAAAGGCAGTGAACTTGCGCCCGGATTATCCCGACGCGCTCAACAACCTGGGCGTCCTCTTTGTCCGTCAAGAAAATTATCCCGCAGCGAAGGAAAGATTCGAGACTTGCATCCGCGTTGCCCCGAATTATGATCAGGCCTATCTCAACCTGGCGCGCCTCTATGTACTTTTGAATGACAAAGCAAAAGCCAGAGAGGTTTTGCTGGCGCTGCTCCACCAGCAGCCGCAGCACAAATTGGCCCAGCAAGCGCTGGAGATGCTAAATTGATTTTTCAATAGCTGCGTAGAGAGCACTCGGAGAAAAATTGGAAAATGCTTAGCAGCGCGCCACTTCGGCGTCTATTCGAGAAGGCAGGAGGCCGCTCGCCGGTTTGCCAAATCCTTGCGCTGCTAGTGATTCTCATTTCCGCGAACGCATTTGGCCAGCAAACCGTTCCGAGAAGCGGCGCCATTCGGCAACCGTCGAAAATTTCGCCCCTCATGCAGGAAGCAGAAGACCTGCTTCGTCAAGGTTCCATCGCCGAGGCCAAAAAGAAAATACAGGACGAACTCCGGCGGAATCCTTCCAGCGTCGACGCTTACACTCTGTTGGGAATTGTCAGCACCGACGAGAAAGAGTACGCGAACGCTTTGCAGTCTTTCCAACAAGCGCTGAAACTCGACCCCAACTCCACCAGAGCGCTCGACAACCTCGGGAACTTATACGTCGCACAGAATAAGCTTGATCTGGCAGAGAAGGAATTCAGGAAGGTCTTGCGTCTGGAGCCCGGCAATCGCGACGCAAACTACAATTTGGGCCTGCTCCTGATGGCCACGGGTTCACCTGTAGCGGCCATTTCTCACTTTCAGCGTGTCCGCTCTCCCGACATAGCAACGCGCTCCAACTTAGTCCGCGCGTACCTGCGGGCCGGCCGAGCCGCGGAAGGGTTGAAGCTAGCTACCGATCTTTCTGCACAAAATGAAAACGACGTGCAATTGCATTTCACGCTCGGGCTGCTGCTGGCCTCCGAAAAACAGTACCGTGCGGCTCAACTCGAATTGGAAAAGGCGAACGTGCTGCAGCCGGAAACGCTGGAGATTCTCTACAACCTCGGCCAGGCTTATCTTCGGAGCGGCGAGTACGCGAAAGCGGAACTAGTGTTGAATCGCGCGCTGAAACTGAAATCCGATTCTCCCGAAACACTGTACTTGCTGGCACAGGTCTATCAGGAGCAAAACAGGTCGGTGGATGCCATGGATTTGCTGGTGGGCACCCACAAGCTCGCTCCTCAGAATACGGACATCATTTTTCTTCTGGCGCGCGTCAGTATGACCCAGAATTATTTTGAAGACGCTATCCCCCTGCTGGAATCGGGCTTGAAAATCGCTCCGAAACGGGCCGATCTCCGCGCCGCCCTGGGCGAAAGCTACTTCATGTCGGGCAAAGCCGAAAAAGCCATTGAGGAGTTCAAGACGCTGATCGAAGTAGACCCCTCGGCACGTTCCTATGCATTCATGGGTCTCTCTTACCGGCATCTTGGACAATTCGATGAAGCCAGGAAATACTTTGAAGCGGGCCTCAAGCAAGATCCTCACAACGCTTCCTGCTTATTCAACATGGGCTATATCGAGGAGCGCCAGGGCAATCACGCGCGCGCCGAGGAGCTTTTTCAGGCAGCGCTGCGCGCAAAGCCCGATCTTTCCGAAGCGATGTTGGAATTGGCGAATCTACGAATCGCGGGCAAAAAATTCCAGGAGGCAGCCGACCTCTTGCGGCGATATGTCAAAGTGAGCCGCGAGCCCGTTGCGGGCTACTACAAACTTGCCATGGTGGAGAGAAGCCTCCATCAAATGGACGCGGCACAGAGGGATTTGAGCGTGTTTCAAACTCTCTCAAAAAATGCTCCCGCGGGGCCCTATCCATATCAGCATCTTTTCGATTACGTGGACAACCGCTCCAGCCTCTCCAGTCAGGACCGCACTCAACTCGATCTGACTCAGCTGACCGAGGAGGTCAGCAAACACCCGAACCAGCCTCAGAATCTCTATCTGCTCGCAGAGACTTATTTAAAACTTGGAAAAACCGAAGAAGCCCGAAAGACAATCGGACAGCTTGATCAGTTGAGCGCTGGCGACTACCGGACTCAGACCGGAGTGGGTGTACTGCTGGCGCGCTACCGCTTGTATGACGACGCCATCCAGCATTTTCAGTCGGCCCTGACGGCGAATCCCGATTCCGATGATGTGAAATTCGATTTGGCCGACGCGTACTTCCGCAAAGGTGCGTATTCTCTGGCGCTCGAAGCGACTAAGCAAATCTCAGCACAAGGTCAGCAAGACGGCGCTTTCCTGGCTCTGCTCGGAGATATTTACGCGCACCTTGGTAAAGCTGCTCAGGCCTCTGAAATTTTCCAGGACGCGATCACCCGAAATCCAGATAACGATCAGTATTACCTCTCGCTCGCTCTTGTGCAGTTGCGCGAGAACGATACCGGCGGTGCGGAAGAAACATTACGCAAAGGTCTGGCGAGAATTCCTGGCTCCGGAAAGATCTTCTGGGGCTTGGGACTTGTCTCCGTGCTGGAGGGTAAGACTCCACAGGCAGAAGAGAATCTCGAGCGCGCCGTCGATCTCCTCCCGGAATGGCCAGGGAGCTATTCGACGCTAGGCGTTTTTTATTATCAAACCGGAGAAATCGCCAAAGCGCGAGAAGTGTTGAATCGGTTCAAGGGCAGCCCCGCCGCCGGTGGCTTTGACTTAAATCGCATAGAAGAGGCGTTGTCCCGAGCGCCCGAGGCGCCCTCCACGATTCGCGAACCAATGCCGATGACTGCCAGGTTGCAGCTACTTCAGCTAGCGCTCTCGCTTGCCGACCGCACACTTTGAAATCACTGGCGCAAACTTGCCGTTGAACGCGTCGATGGCCGGGGCTAGAATGCGTGAAGCGCTTCAATATTTGAAAATCGTGAGAGCTTCTTTGCCGCGCTGCTGATGAAACGGACACCGTCGAGATAACCTTGGAATGGGGAAAAAACCGGAATCAGGCAGGCGACGGTTTCTAGCAAACATGTGCAGCGCAATCCTGGCGCTGGCCGCGGCCTTTGGCGTAGCGCTCCATCAGCAAGTCCTCGCTGAGCAAACTTCTAAGGCGCAAGACTCTCACATCACGGTCCGCTACAGCGACGTTCGTAAAGACACCGGAATCACTTTTCTTCAAGACTCCACGCAAACCGAAGAAAAGTATTACCTGGAGACCATGGGGACCGGCGTCGCTTGGCTGGACTACAACCAGGATGGCTTGATGGATCTCTTCTTCGTGCAATCGGGCGAAACGGATGCTTACAAGCCTGCGCATCCCCTGCGTTCCGCGCTTTACCGCAATAATGGCGACGGCACTTTCACCGACGTCACTGAAAAAGCCGGCGTCGGAGGCGCAGGACACTACGGCCAGGGTGTCGCCGTGGGAGACTACGACAATGACGGCTTTCCCGATCTGTACGTCACCGGCTATGGCCGCGCGATTCTCTACCACAACAACGGCGATGGAACTTTCACGGATGTTACCGCCAAAGCTGGTGTCGCCGACGAAGGCGAATGGTCCACCAGTGCCGGATGGTTTGATTACGATAAAGATGGCTGGCTCGACCTGGTCGTCACCAATTACATTGAGTGGACCCCGAAGACCAACCTGTGGTGCGGAGAACGCCGCCCCGGCTATCGTTCTTACTGCAATCCTGGCAACTACAAAGGCCAGAAGACCAAGCTCTATCACAACAACCACGACGGCACCTTCACCGACGTAAGCAATTCCTCCGGCGTCGGCAAACCCGAATCGAAAGGCATGGGCGTAGTGCTGGCGGATTTCAACAACGACGGCTGGCCCGACATCGCCATTGCCAACGACACGTGGCCCAATTTTCTCTTTCTCAACAAACACGATGGAACTTTTCAAGATGTCTCGCTCGTTTCCGGTTTGGCGGCCAGCGAGGATGGCCGTTACGAAGCCGGCATGGGCATCGATGCCGCCGACGTGGACGGAGACGGCTGGCTGGATGTCTACATTACCCACCTGGATTTCGAATTGAATCGTCTCTACCACAACAATCACGATGGAACGTTCGATGACTACACCTATCGCTCCGGCATCGGCAACAAAGCCATCCTCCTGAGCGGCGTCTCCATGAAATTTCTCGACTACGACAATGACGGCTGGGACGATATCGTGCAATTGAACGGCGCCATGCTGGACAACGTTCAGCTCTACCACAGCGAAGTTTTCTACAAGGAGCCTTTGCTCATGTTCCACAATCTAGGAAAGGGCCAGTTCGAAAAAGTTTCGGACTCCCTCGGTCCAGACTTCATGCGCCCCATCGCCGGTCGCGGCATCGCTACCGCTGACTACGACAATGACGGCGACATCGACATCGCCATCAATAACCGCGGCGATTATCCCGAACTGCTGCGCAACGATGGAGGAAACCTCAATCACTGGCTCGAAGTTCTGCTCATCGGCACGCGCTCGAATCACGACGGCATCGGCGCTTCGCTCAAATTAACTTCCGAAGGTTTCGTGCATGTCGAGCAGTCCAAGGGCGGCATGAGCTATATGTCCGCAAGCGACCCCAGGATTTTCTTTGGCCTCGGCAAACGCACGAAAATTGGGTCGTTAGAGATTACTTGGCCCAGCGGGCAGGTAGACAAAGTGACAAATCTACCGGTCGATCGAATCATCGCCGTAAAAGAAAGCACTGGGATTGTGCCACGACCGTTTCCAAAAATAACGCCGAAGGTACCGGCCCGATGAAGAAACGGACCTCATCCAATCTGGCAAAAGTGGATTGCTCCGCGCCCGGTTTTATTCCCCAGCACGATTTGGTCTGGGTAATTCATAGGCCATGAATTCCTATCGTCGCCGTTTCCTCGGCTCCTCGGGCATCCTTTTGGGTGGCGCGCTATTGGACGCGCTTACAAGCCCACTCTGGAGATGGAAACGCTCCCTGCTACTCGAAGCGGCCGCCGCGCCGAATCTCCAAACGCCAAAACCAAATGTTTCCACCTCTACACCGGTCTCGCGAGTCGTATTTGTCGACGTAGCCAAAGAAGCCGGCTTGAATTCTCCAAACGTTTGGGGCGGAGCCGATCAAAAAAAATACATCATTGAAGCCAAAGGCAGTGGCCTGGCCTTTTTCGATTACGACCATGACGGCTGGCTGGATATTTATCTGACGAACGGAACGCGCTTCAACACCGATTGGCCGCCGGGCAAGGCTCCCACTTCCCATCTGTACAAAAACAACCGCGATGGAACTTTCAGCGACGTCACGGAAAAATCAGGCTTGGCTCGCACGGGCTGGCAGACCGGTGTCTGCGTCGGCGACTACGACAACGACGGCTGGGACGATCTCTTCTGCTGCTTCTGGGGACACAACATCCTGTTTCACAACAACGGAGACGGAACGTTTACGGATGTTACTCGCAAAGCCGGCGTTTACGATGATCAGATTCGCTGGGGCGCTGGCTGCACTTGGCTCGACTACGATCGCGATGGACACCTTGACCTTTTCGTCTGCAATTACATAAAGCTCGATCCGAAAAACACCCCCTCGCCAACCGAGCCCCCCCCCGTTTGCCAGTGGAAAGGCATTCCCACTATGTGCGGCCCGCGCGGTCTTCCCGGCGACACCAACGTTCTCTATCACAACAACGGAGATGGAACTTTCTCCGATGTTTCCGAAAAGTCTGGCATCTTGAAGCCAGGCCCGCGGTTTTCCATCACACCCGTTTCCTACGATTTCGATAACGATGGCTGGCCCGATATTTATGTTGCCGTCGATTCGCAGCCCAGCATCCTCTTCCACAACAATCACGATGGTACTTTCACGGATGTCGCTGTGATCGCCGGCTGCGCTTACAGCGAGAACGGCCACGAACAAGCCGGAATGGGCGTAGCCGTCGCCGATTACGACTGCGACGGCTGGTTCGACATTTTCAAGACAAATTTTGCCGATGACACTTGCAACCTCTACCACAACAACGCGGACGGCACCTTCAGCGATGTTACGTTTTCTTCCGGCATCGGAATCAACAACCAGTACGTCGCGTGGGGCTGCGGATTCATCGACTACGACAACGATGGCTGGCAGGATCTACTTCAGATCAATGGGCACGTGTACCCGGAAATCGAGGGCCACGATAGCGGCCAGACTTTCAAGAACCCGCGTCTGGTCTACAAAAACCTGGGCGATGGCCGATTCAAAGATGTCTCATCCGAGATGGGCCCCGGCATCAGCGAGCGTTTCTCAAGTCGTGGCGCCGCGTTCGGCGACTACGACAACGATGGCGACATCGACGCTGTGATTTTGAACATGAACGATTTGCCTTCTCTTCTTCGCAACGATGGCGGCAACAAGCAGAATTGGATCAAAATTAAATTGATCGGAACCAAATGCAATCGCACCGCCATCGGCGCTCGCGTCCGCGTAGTGACCAACAAACACGTCCAAATGGATGAAGTCCACAGCGGCACCAGCGTCATGTCGCAAAGCGATCTGCGCCTGCATTTCGGCATCGGAAAAGCTCAAAAAGTAGATCTTATCGAAGTGAAGTGGCCGACCACGCAAAAGCTGGAACAGTTCACCCAAGTGAACGCCAACCAGATTCTTACCATTCGCGAAGGCAGCGGCATCGTCGTGGCTGTTAAACCCAAAACCAAATAGCCAGAACAAATAGTTTGGCAGGACTTTTTTAATGCGGCGGAGCGGCTGCGGGCTGGTCCTTCAGAATAATCAAGAACTGCCGGAGTTCCCGCCGCTCGCGTTCTCTTTCAGCAGCCTGTGTTTTCTCGATCTGTTCATACGCTGCAAATTCCAGTTGCGCCTTGATTTTCTCGCCCGTCCGTTGATAAGCCAGGCCGAGCTGGCGGTGAGCTTCGCCCAAATTCGGATTTACTTCCATCGCCTTCTTGTAATCGCCAATGGCCCGTTCGAAATCGCCGCCCGCAAAATGCAAAATTCCCAGCTGTAGGAAAGCCTCATCGAGCTTCGGATCGATGGCCACGGATCGTTCAAGCAGCGCTTCGACCCGTTTCAGATCCGCCGGATTTTCTGATCCTTTCGCGCGATTCCATACGCTTATCGCGTAGTAGTAATTGGCCAGAGCATTTCCCGGCTGCTCCTTGGCAAACCGCGCCAGCTTCTGCTCGCTGCATGACAGCGGCGTGCGCGCCGTCTTTTCCATCTTGCCCAGGAAGAGATATGGCGCGGGGTCCGCAGGTTTCAAATCAGACGCCTCGCACAAGCGCCGCGCCGCCTCCTCCCAAGAACCTCCGGAGTACAGAGCCACGCCAAGCCCTGTCAGCATTCTCGCGGAATTCGGATGCGCGCTGGACCCGCGCGTAAAAACTTCCACCGCCGGCTCATCCGCTTTATGCAGCATCAGCTCCGTACCCCATTCGAAATAATTCTGCTCGCTGGGATCCATACGGGTCGCTTGTTCGTATTCGCGCACCGCATCCAGCGGCTCGTTCAATCGTTCGTCAAGTTCGCCCAGCAGACGATGTCCCTCCGCATCGTCTGCAGTCGCAAGTGCTTTTCGGACTTGCTCGCGAGCGCCGGCAAAGTCGCCCTTGTCCCTGCAAGCCAAAGCCGTCTCGTACCGCTTACCCGATCCGCCGGCGGGGGCCGCTTCCGGGTCGCCGGACTTTAACGCCAGCGTTTCCTTGGCGAGCGATTCGCTAGTTTTGGAATTTGCCGCCGATCCATGCAAGCCCAGATTGCTCCAATCCGTTACGCCCGCCACGGTGAAATTCGGCTCGTCTTTGAATTCCATCGCTCCCGCCGAGGCTTTAGCGGACGGCGACGACGCGGAAGATTCGACTTTCATCGCTGGCGGTGCCTGGAGGACCAGATCAACATGCTTCTTGTCCCCCATCGACAACACCAGCGAGTCTGCGACAGCATCGCTAAATCCAGTTTTTCCTGCTCGCACGGTATAGGTCCCTGCGTGACCGGAGGAGAGGATGAAAGTCCCGTCAGCCATTGTTTTCGTCTGAACATTCGCTGAGTGGCTTTTCTCTTCCAGAAGCACGGTGGCACCGGCGATGGGTTTGCCCGCGCTATCCCGAATAGTGCCTTCGACCGTTACGGCTCCTGCCACCTGTGGGGAAGAGTTTTGCTCGAAAGCTGCCGCGCTTGAAAAACTTAGGAGCGTGGCAGCCGCAACGCCGACAACTATTCCACTTCGATTCTGCGTTCTCCCGAAGGAGCGCCGCACTCGGCACCACCATTTCCTCATGGAGGCCACCATCTTTTCTCGGCGCGCACTATCGCGTTCGTTTCTCATACTGCCGGAATTCTATCCCCTGCCATGGTCGCCCGCAACGAATCCCGGGACTGGCTACCGCTTGCGGCAAGCCACAACCTCATGTACGCTCGCAACCTTTGCGAGCGCCAATTTGTCGGCCAGCTCGGTGGTCTGGCCTGCTTGTTGACGCCGCTTCCCCGGAAGGAGCTGGTGTCTTGGCATGGCTGGCCAGTATCTCTCGCGATCATTGTTCTGGCCGCAACGCTTCTATTGCATGCCGATTTCTGGTAGAAAAAATCATGGTGCTGCACATCCGTCTACCGATTGCAAACCTGTTTTCGCTTCTTGGATCGATCTTGGCTTAGAAAACTTCGATGACACGACGGTCGACTATCGTAGAACGGTTTCGTACACGATTTGGCGCGGACCCGCACGTCTATCGCGCACCGGGGCGCGTCAACCTCATCGGAGAACACACCGATTACAACGAGGGCTTCGCGATGCCCGCGGCCATCGAGTTTTATTGTTGGGTCGCCGTCGCCGCCAGAGACGATCGCAAGCTCGGCATTTACTCCGAGGAGTTCTCCGCTTCGGCGGAAGCGGATCTATCTTCCACCGCGCTGCAGCCTTCCAAAACGTGGAGCGACTATCCCGTCGGTGTGGCCCTTCAGCTGGAACAAGCGGGGTTTCGCCTGCTCGGTGCGAATCTTCTCATTGAAAGTGAAGTCCCCATGGGTGCGGGTCTTAGCTCTTCCGCCGCGATTGAAGTCGCCACCGCGCTAGCTCTCTCCGGTCAGTCCGGCTGGTCTCCGGACCGCGTCCAATTGGCGCTGCTCTGCCAAAGAGCGGAAAACGAATTCGTCGGCGCTCGTGTCGGGATCATGGACCAATTCGTTTCCCTGCACGGCCAGGAAAACCATACACTGATGCTCGATTGTCGCGCGCTGAGCTTTGAATCGCTCCTGATTCCCGACTCCATCAGACTCGTAATCAGCAACACCATGGTCAAACACGAACTCGCCTCCAGCGAATACAATCGCCGCCGCGCGGATTGCGAAGAGGCCGTGCGCCGTCTCTCAACAGTGCTGCCCGGGATTCGCGCACTCCGGGATGTGAGCCTCGAGCAACTTGAAGAGCATCGCAAAGTCCTCTCCGAAATCACCTACAAGCGCGCGCTCCACATTGTCTCTGAGAACACGCGCGTGCTCGACAGCGCGGTGGCGCTTCGCTCCGGCGATATCGTCCGCTTCGGAATGCGCATGGCCGAATCCCATCGCAGCCTCCGCGATTTGTACGAAGTAAGTTGCCGCGAACTGGATTTGATGGTGGACCTGGCTCACCAGCAAAAAGGCGTCTACGGCGCGCGCATGACGGGCGGCGGCTTCGGTGGCGCGACCATCAATCTAGTCGACGCGCGTTACGCCGGCGAATTCAAGGAAAAAATGGCCAAGTCCTATCAGAAAGAAACTGGCCTCGTGCCTCAGATCTATATTTGCAAACCGGCGGAGGGCGCCGGTCCGTTTCCATCTTCGGATCTTTAACACCACCTGAGCGGGCGCTCCTGCTTACGGCGCGCAATTACTTCCTGCAACTCCTCAAAATTTCTACACGGCTTCGGGAGCCGTAGGGGCAATCTCGAAACTCAGTTGCTGCACTCCCAACTGGGGATGTGTTGCCGTCAACCGCACCGTTCCCGGTTGCTCCTTTGCTCGAATCCAGATAGCGCCCGTGCCGCCAATCAGCGCAAACGGGTTGTCGCCAATAATTTCCGCCGGCCCGTTAAGCTCCAGCTTGATGGCGTCGTTCGCAAAGGGCCGTATGGCGCCAAATTCATCGGTTACCCGCAAAACGACGCGAGTTGCGTCAGCTCCATCTGCATTCAGATGCGTGTCGTCGGGCAGCAGTGCAAATTTCTGGTCGATTCCCCTGCCGGATAAAGTTTTAACAATGGCCTGCTTGCCGTCCAGATAGCCTTCAATGCGCAAGTCTCCCCAGTTTCCCACGGCATGTCCCAAATCAGCGACAAACGGCGCATAGCGAAGGTGGGCAAACTCGGTTTTGTTTGGATCGGCTTCCGCCACCAGCTTGCCGGCGATGTAAAACTTCAGGTGATCACAATTCGAGCAGACCACCGCTTTGGTGAATCCGATCGATTCGTCACCGCGCGCCCAGTGAAAGGCAGGCTCCAGCACCACTTCGTCCGACGGATCGCACTGTGACTTATAGAAACCGGCCGCAGGTTTGGGTTCCCGAAAAATGTCGGTCACTCCGTGATAGCAGATTCGTTCGCCGCTTCCAAAATCCCCATGTGTGTTGTAGTCAAACGCGCACCAGCCGATCCCGCCGGCGTACTGCGCATCGGAAGCAAGCTGGTTGTGAATACGCGCATGACGCATGGTGTGCTCGGTCAGCCGCTCGACTTGATCGATGGTCTTCGTGGGATACGTGTGACCCACAAATTCCGTGTTTAGATAGCGGGGATGATTCGGCTTCTGCAAGGGGAATCCGAAATCGTTTATCGTAAAAACGTCTTCTAGAAATTCCGAGGAAGGAAAATAGCGGATTCCTCCCGTCTGGCGTGTAGGGTCGAGACGGTGAGCTGACGCATTCGTGCGTGTGTAGAAATCGTGATCGTCCCTCGATTCGTTGATGCGCACCCCCCACAAAATAATGCTGGGATGATTCCAGTCGCGGCGGATCATGCGGGAGACGTTATCAATGGAGATCTGTTTCCACGCTTCATCTCCAATGTGCTGCCAGCCGGGTATTTCTTCCAGCACGAGCAGCCCCATCTCGTCGCACGCATCGAGGAAATGCCGCGATTGCGGATAGTGCGACGTGCGCACGATGTTGCATTTTAAACTTTTGCGCAAGATGCGCGCATCGCTCCGTTGCGCGCGGCCCGGCATTGCCTGGCCCACGAACGGAAATGTTTGATGACGGTCGAGCCCGCGCAACTTGATAACCTTGCCATTTAGCTCGAAGCCATGATCCGTGAACTGCGCCTCGCGGAAACCAATCGTGCGGCGATCCTGATCTGCTAGCTCGGATCCCCGCAGCAGACGCACCTGGACGGAATAGAGATTCGGATGCTCAAGGTCCCAAACTTTGATCCCGCTAAGACTGTCGAAGTGCACGGTATGCGCCACCGAGTCTGTCGCGGCCTCCGACGCCGGTACGCGTTGCGTCGCTTTGGCCACCACGCGATCCCCGTCGCGAAGTTCGACCTCTAATGTCAGCGTCTCGCGCGATGCTTCCGCATGCTGAAGGAAGCAGTCCACTTCCAATCCGGGGTGTTCGCTGAGCGCCGCTTTCGGCTTCGCAAAAATATTCTCAATAAATGTCGTCGGAACGATGCGCAGCCAAACCTCGCGGTAGATTCCACCAAAAGTCAAATAATCGATCTGATGGCCAAACGGCGGAATGTCCGGCCGCTCCGTCGAGTCCACATCAACCGCGAGCACGTTCTCCCCGCCAAAGTCGATGTGCGGCGTCAGATCGAAAGAAAAAGGCGTGTAGCCGCCCTTGTACTCGCCCAGGTTCACACCATTGATCCAAACGGTGGAGGCCGTCATGACCCCTTCAAAATCAACGAACACGCGCCTCCCACGCGCCTCCGCGGGCAGACGAAAACGCCGCCGGTAAATCGAGACGAACTCATACTGCTTGTCATCGAAGCTGTGCCACGGCAGCCGGACATTCGTGTGTGGAATAACCACCCGCTCAAAGGCAGAGTCGTCGAACTCCCGCGCATGCGCTCCTTCGACGAATGCGCGGTTGTAACGCCAATTCCGGTTGATCGGAAAAACCAGCCGGCCCCCCGCGTTGGAGGCCGCAGGCAAGGGATGGTTCGCCAGCAGTTGTGGTGCAAGTGTGCCGCCCGCAATAACAGTACTTGTCGTCTTCAAAAAGTCTCGTCGGTCCATAGCCTGCCTCGTCGGTCTGCGCGCGTGAAAAAGCGACGCAAGAAGTTTGCGCCGCGAATCTTACCAGTTTCGGCGTCTGTTCTTCGTGATTCTTCTTCTCCGCCTCTCCGGACGACGGATCATTCGGCCACTCTTCCAGAGAAGCGTATCTGTCCTTAGCTGCGGCGATGGAGGAAGGCCTTGACTTTTTTTGACGGCGGCCTATTGTCATCGTTTCGCGATTTCGTGCGGAAATAACTGGAGAGGGAGTGAAACAATGGCTGACCTTCCGAGCACGATTTCATCGGACTTTGCGAGCTACTACGAATACATCGCGACACATGTGCACAAGTGGGTTGACCCGCTGACGCAGGAGCAGTTCTGGCACAATCCGTTTACTTACGGAAACAGCGTCGGACACTTGGTACTGCACATGACGGGCAACTTGAACTATTACATCGGGACGCGAGTTGCGGGGACTGGCTACATCCGCAACCGCGACCGCGAATTCACTGAGACGGAAAAACCGGCCAAAACAAACGTGCTGAAGGCTTTCGACCAAACCATTGCCATGGTGGTGGCAACGATTCGCGCGCAAAACCCTGAAGATTGGATGGCCGCGTATTCGGCCGACCGCGAGCCCGAAGCTGCGGAACGATTCATGATTTTTCTTCGATGCGCGGGGCATGCTTATCATCATGTGGGACAACTCATTTTCCTGAGCAAAGAGCTGACAAAAGAATCGGATCTGCCACCCGCCTTTGCCTGAGCGGAATCACTGGAATGAGAAAAACTCCAACGACAGGCGCTACGTTTCGAGTTTGAAACGCGTCGAGGCGAGACGATAGAGGCGCCGCCAGAGCAATCGATTGATGAGCACGACGATGCTCGCCATGATCAGCGTGGAAGCCAGCAAGATATCGAAGCGGCCGGCGTCACTGGCGCTGCTGATGGCGCTGCCAAGTCCAATGGTCGAGACAATGTGCCCTTGAAAATGAAAATACTCCGCGATGATGCTGGCGTTCCAGGCATTGCCGGAGGCAGTCACCATCCCGGTGACGAGGTAAGGAAAAATACCCGGCAGAATTAAATAGCGCCAGCGATCCCAAGAGCCAAAGCGGAAAATACTTGCGGCTTCCTTGAGGTCCGTGGGAATGGCCATGGCCCCGGCGATAACATTGAACAGAATGTACAACTGCGTTCCAAGAAGCATCACAAGCATGGCGGCAAGCTCGAGACCACCGCGAAACTTAATTAAGAATAAAAGAATTACGGGAAAGAGCGCGGTGGCGGGTATGGAAGCAGCAATCTGCGCGAGCGGCTGAGCGATGCGCGCGAGGCGTGGGCTGAAGCCGATGGCTACGCCAACGGGAACGGTCCAGAGAGCGCCGAGAAGAAGCGCGGCGTTGACGCGAAGTAGCGTGAAGCCCGCGCTGCGCAAGAGAGTAAAATAGTCCGCGCGGCTCAGATCGGATAATTCGCGAGCCGAGTGAAAGACGGCGTACCCAGTGCCGGCGAGAATTACCGCCGCGAGAACGATGAGAAGCGAACGGCGAGTGCCTTGACGTTTTGGTACGGTGAACGACTCCGCGGCACGGCGCGCGCCCACGGCAACATTAATGGTGATCCAGTCGAGGACCGGGCGCACGGCGAGGCGGTACAAGCGAATCACGATAGAAGCGCGTCCGAGAAGACTGAGGAGATTGTGCGTGGTCGCTCTGGCACTCTCGACTTGCTCGAACTTGAATTTATCCGCCCAGGCGATGACAGGGCGCCAGATCAACTGATCGAGAAGAACAATGACAGTCACCATGGCCGCGAGGCCCCAGAGAATCGCGCGCGTATTGCCGTGGCTCGCGGCGGTTTGCAGAAAAGAGCCAAGCCCCGGCAGACGGAAGTCGCGATTGCCTAGCACAAACATTTCGCAAGCCATCAGGAAGAACCAACCGCCTGCGACGGACATCATGGAGTTCCAAACGAGGCCGATGGTGGAGTACGGCAAATCCAGCTCGACAAATCTTTGCCAGCGGCCAAAGCGGTAAATAATGGCCGCTTCTCTTAGTTCACGAGGGATGCCTTTCAGCGAAGAGTAAAAGCTGAAGGCGATGTTCCAAACCTGGCCGGTGAAGATGAGAATGATGGAACCGAGTTCGATGCCAAGCTGGCTGTGCGGAAAGAGCGCGACCATGGCCAGCATCACGCCCGGAAGAAAACTAAGGACCGGAATGGACTGCAGAATATCGAGGAGCGGGATGAGGACGATTTCCGCTTGTTTGGAGCGGGCCGCGGTATACCCATAGGCAAGCGCAAAGAGCATGCTCAACGCATAGGCCAAGCCAAGACGCACCAGCGAGTAAAAAGCGTACAGCGGCAACGCGCGAGGGCTTTGAGAAATGTCGGTCTGGGCGGGGACTGGCCCAAGCCAGGTGTGGCCGATGGCGTAGACGCCGTAGATGGCGGCGAGGACGAAAAGAAAAACTGCGATATCGATCAAAAAGGACCAAGACCAGCGCGAACCAGAAGGCCGCCGGATCGCCGGCGGGATGAGCGTTACGTTCTGAGAAGCGATACTGGGCGAAGGCACGTGAGGGTCAGGCCTCGGTGAGGGTCAGCTTGCCTGTAGCGGCGTCGTAATCAAAAATTTCCGCGTAACGTCCCCATTGGATGGCGGTTTCGAGCTGGCGGCGCGATTCATCTTCGCTGAAATGTTCGTCAAGCAGGTCGCGGAAGAATTCGTCAGAGAGCGTGCGGTTCGATTTTGCTTTGAGGGCATTTTGCATCTGGCAAAGCAGCGGAACATTTGCGAGAGCAGCCTTGCGAAAGATCGCTTTGCGTGCCTGGATATCTGCTTGAGCGTAGGCCTGTCCTTCGGGAGTAAGGATGGCTTCGCCCTCTTCGAGGCGGAGCATGCCAAGAAGGACGGCGGTGTCCACCGTGGGAAGGAGCGCATCGATTTCGAGGCTCAGCTCGCCGGCTAGTTTGTGAAGATCGGCGCGGCTGCCCTGGTCCATGAGAATCTCAAGCAAGCCGGCGATGCCGCCGGGCCGGGTGTGGGGCAGCATGATGGCTTTACGCGGCACCTGCTTGCCGGGAGCAGTGGTTTTCTGATGAGTTGCGTCGTGCTCGTAGTCAGGCCGGGTGAGGACACGATAAATCTCGTCGACCAGTTCGACGAAGCTGGAGGACTTGCGGTCGCGAGGATGGGGCATGTCCACGGCAAAATCTGCGTGAATATGGGCCGGGTTTCGGCCCAGGACAACGATGCGATCCGCAAGGACGACGGCTTCCTCGATGTTGTGTGTGACGATGAAAATCGCGCGAGTGGGAATTTTGTGTTCGAGCCAGAGTTCGAGGAGTTCGCCGCGCAGCGTTTCGGCAGTGAGCACATCGAGCGCGGAAAATGGCTCATCCATGAAAAGCACTTCAGGCTCGACGACCAGGGCACGGGCGACGCCGACACGCTGCTTCATGCCGCCGGAGAGTTCCTTGGGATACGCTGATTCAAAACCATCGAGGCCGACCGCGTCGATAATGCGAAGCGCGCGTTTGTGGCGCTCGATGGGAACCATGCCGCGTGCTTCGAGCGGGGCTTCGACGTTTTCAAGCACGGTGAGCCAGGGAAACAGCGCGAAACTTTGAAAAACGATGGAGACGTTGGGCGCGCCATCCCCCACGGGTGCTCCGTGCCAAAAAACGGAACCGGCGCTCGCAGGAGAAAGCCCGGTCAGCATGCGTAGTAGCGTGGATTTTCCGCAGCCGGAAGCTCCGAGCATGGCGATGATCTGTCCGGGATAGACGGCGAGGTCGGTCGCCGCGATGACCTGGATGCGGCCGCCGTCCGGCTGGGGATAAAATTTTTCGAGTTTGCGGGCTTCGATAATTGGTTCGGGGTTTGTGTGCTCGGGGGCAGTGGTGGACGTGCTCATAAGAGCGTGTATTATCGCTCAACTGGACGCACGACGCACAAAAGGATGGGGTTCGCATGAGAGTTTCTTTCCTGGTTACAATGGAATGAACGCTGCATGACATCTCCCAGTAAACTGCAGGACGTTCAGCCCGAGCAGTCGCGATTTCGCGGCTGGCTGCCGGCGATTCTTGTCTCACTATTCATTGCTTTGGCGATTGTGTCTCCGTTTTTCTGGTTGGGAAATGCCGAGGGACACGACTTTCAGTATCACGCCGCGTCCTGGCTGGACGTTGCCGGGCAGTGGAAAGAAGGAATCGTTTATCCGCGATGGACAGAATGGGCGAATTATGGTTTTGGTGAGCCGAGATTTATTTTCTACCCGCCGAACTCATGGATGCTCGGAGCTGCGCTGGGTTCTTTTCTGCCGTGGAACCGGGTTCCGATGGTTTTCATCGTGCTGGTGCAGACTTTCGCCGGCTTGAGCGCCTTCGCGCTGGCTCGCCGCGTTCTTCCACATAGAGCCGCTTTATTTTGCGCGGCGTGCTATGCCGCCAACCCATATGCTCTGCTGATTGTTTATATGCGCAGCGACTTCGCAGAGTTGCTGGCGAATGCGTTTTTTCCGCTGCTGTTTATCGCAGCGTTTCAAATCTGCGAACTACTGGGCAGCCGTCAGGCCCTGTGCGAAGCAGCTTTGCGGCGTGCGACGATGGGCTTCGCGCTAGTGTTCGCACTGATCTGGCTATCCAATGCACCCGCGGGAGTTATTGCAGCCTACAGCACCGCAATTTTGTTTTGCTTTGCGGCGGTCAAGCGAAAGGCGTGGGGGCCGCTGCTGCACGGTGCGGCAGGCCTGGCACTTGGTTTTTGCCTTTGCGGATTTTATTTGTTGCCTGCAGCGTACGAACAGCGCTGGGTGAACATCGCGCAGGCTCTTTCGGCGGGACTGCTGCCCTCGGAAAATTTTCTCTACACGGCGATCAACGATCCCGAGCACACGCTCTTCAACTGGCTCGTGTCGAGCGTTGCCGTCCTGATGATTGTCCTGGCGGGAATGGCCGCTCTAGCGGCGCGTCCGCGGGATGAAGAAGGCAGCAGCATGCTGAGCAGGAAATTATGGCACGGCTTGGTGCTGCTCGCAGGCCTCGCCACATTGTTGATGCTTCGCTTCACTTCGATTTTCTGGGCGCATTTACCGAAGCTCCGCTTTGTGCAATTTCCCTGGCGCTGGATGTCGCTCCTCGCGGTTGTGTTCGCCGTTTTTTTGGGAAGGGCGATGGCGCGGCGGCGGTGGGGATGGATTCTTGCAGTGGCCACGTTTGCGCTGATTGGCGGGACCGCGGTCGTGCTTGTGCAACGCGGCTGGTGGGACACGCAGGATATCCCGGCGTTGCGTGAAGCGATCGCGAACGGTTCAGGGTTCGAGGGCACGGACGAATATGATCCCGCCGGGGATGACCACACAAACATTCCCACGAAGTCACCAGAAGTGATGGTCATCGATACGGATTCCATACCAGGTCCAAACTCGAGACCGACGATTCGCGTGGACCGCTGGAGCCCGGAGGACAAGGAAGTTTCCGTCAGCTCGCGCGAGGCATTCTTTCTTGGTTTGCGTTTGTTGAACTATCCCGCGTGGCGAGCGGAGGTGAACGGCGCGACAGTGGAACCGCAACGCGGCGATGATTTCAGCCAGATGATCGTGCCTGTGCCAGAAGGGGAATCACATGTTCGTGTACGATTTACGCGAACTTGGGACCGGACGCTGGGCGGCGCTCTCAGCCTAGTCGGCGCACTGATAGTAGTTTGGCTGGGCACCCGTCGCAGGCCTGCAGAACTAAAACGTGTTATTTAGGCCACGCGCACCCCACCCCGGTTTTTCGTAAGTGTTGCTTCTAAAGGAGTTATCTTTTTATTAAGTCTTTTAGAATCAGCGCTTGCGGACATCTACGTAAGCGCTGATTCTAAATCACTTACCGGTTAACATAACATGGATTCGCAATCGCCTCACGGTCTTCTTGGCTTGCCTCAGTTGAAGCAGTTAGGCTTTGGTCCGGACCGCTAGAAACAAATAAGCGGCAGCGAGGGCTGCCGCAGTCCGGATTTCTCTACCACAAATTATATCGTAGCTCTGAAGAGAAGTCCAGCACTTTTTAGTGCTGGTACTGACTGGTTATCGAATGGCGCCCCTGGAAGTTGTGAGGAAACGAAGAAGGACACGGTTTATCGTGCCCCTACGGAGGCGCCCAGAAAGGCCTCAGTGAGAAATCGGGTTTAACGGCGATCGACGCTGGGGTGGCGGACGTCCTGGCCTTGGACGAGGTAGATGACGTCCTCGGCGATGTTGGTGGCGTGGTCGCCGATGCGCTCGAGATTTTTGGCGACGAGGATTAGCTCGAAGGCGGGAAAGACGACGCTGGAGTCGCCCATCATGTAGGTGAGGAGCTCGCGGAAGATTTGATCGCGGTAGTGGTCGACCTGGTCGTCGGTGGCGAGAACCTTTGTCGCCAAATCGACGTCGCGGCGGACGACAGCGTTGAGGGCGTTGCGGACCATTTCTTCGGCAAGCTCGCTCATGCGCGGCAGATCGACATAGGGCTTGACGCGTGGATGACGAAGGATGCGCGTGGCGGACTGCGCGATGTTGACGGCTTGGTCGCCGATGCGCTCGAGATCATTATTGATACGAGAAACCGCAAGGACGAGGCGGAGGTCTACGGCCATCAATTGATGAAGCGCCAGAAGTTGGACGACGCGATCGTCGATTTCGATCTGCAACTCATTGATGGCGTCTTCTTCTTCGAGAACGCGCTTGGCAAGCTGTTCATCCGCTTCGAGAACGGCATGCACGGACTGATGTACGGCGCGCTCGGCGAGGCTGCCCATCCACAAGAGGCGTTCTTTCAACTCGTTTAAATCTTTTTCGAAATGGCGTTCCATGAAAATTTTCCCTCAGTAGTTTACAGCCCCAGAAGAAAAAAAGCAGATTCCTCGCTTCGCTTGGAATGACAAACCGAGACGATGCCTGCCACGGGATCAGCCAAAGCGACCGGTGATGTAGGCTTCCGTGCGCGGGTCACCGGGTTTCGTGAAGAGTTGGGGCGTGGGGCTGAACTCGATGATCTGGCCATTCAGCAGGAAGGCGGTGAAATCGCTGATGCGCGCAGCCTGCTGCATGTTGTGAGTGACGGTGACGATGGTGCAGAGATCTTTCAATTGAACGAGAAGCTCTTCGATTTTCGCGGTGCTGATAGGGTCGAGGGCCGAACAGGGTTCGTCGAGGAGAAGAACTTCAGGCTCGACGGCGAGGGCGCGGGCGATGCAGAGGCGCTGCTGCTGGCCGCCGGAAAGTTCGTAGGCAGATTTGTGCAACTGGTCTTTCACTTCGTCCCAAAGAGCGGCGTGACGGAGACTTTTCTCTACGGCTTCGGCCATGGGAAGCTTTGAGCCGTTGATGCGGAGACCGTAGGCGACATTTTCAAAGATGGATTTCGGGAAAGGATTGGGGCGCTGGAAGACCATGCCGACGCGACGGCGCAACTGCGTAACGTCCTGATCGAGAATGTTTTTGCCATCGAGGAGGATTTGGCCTTCGAGGCGGGCGCTGCGCACCGTTTCGTGCATGCGATCGAGGGTGCGCAAAAGAGTGGATTTGCCGCAGCCGGAGGGACCGATGAGCGCGGTGACTTTGCTGGTGGTGATGCCCAGATTGATGTCGAACAGGACCTGCTTGGGGCCATACCAGAAATTGACTTTGGAAATGGACATGCGCAACTCGGCGGGCGCCGCGGTTTCGCGGCTTACGGCGGTTGTTACAGGTGGAGTTATGTTTACGGACACTGCCTGCCTCACAGAAGCGTGCATAGATTAAGCCCTCGGAACCGAAATGCCACGGGAAAGAATCGCGCGCGCAACAATATTAATGACGAGAATCAAAGCCAGCAAGACCAGCCCAGCGGCCCAAGCTTGCCGGTGCCAGTCGTCGTACGCCGAGATGGCATAGTTCCATATCATGACCGGAAGCGAGGCCGTAGGCTCGTTTAGACCATGGCTCCAGTAGCTGTTACCCAAGGCCGTGAAAATGAGTGGCGCGGTTTCGCCTGCAACGCGCGCGAACGCCAGGAGAATCGCGGTGAGAATGCCCCGATAGGCGGCAGGCACGATGACGGTCACGATCGTTTTCCACTTGCTGGCGCCGAGAGCCATTGCGCCCTCGCGTAAAGTGCGTGGCACGTCAAGAAGAAATCCTTCGGTACTGCGCAAGGTGATGGGAATCATCATGACGCCGAGCGCAAAGCCACCGGCGAGAGTGGAGAAATGCTTGAAGGGATGGACGGCAATGCTAAAGGCAAAGATGCCGATGATGATCGAAGGCGCACCATTGAGTAGGTCCGCAGAGTAACGTACAACAAAGGCTATCTTGCTGCCGCTGAATTCCGCGATGTAGATGGCACCCAGGAATCCGATGGGAACACCGAAAAGCGTGGCCAGAAGAAGCAGCTTGGCGCTGCCGACGATGGCATTGGCCATGCCGCCGCCCGTTTCGCCCACGGGGACGGGCAACTTCGTGAAAAAATTCCAGTTGATGGAACTTCCTCCGTGGTACACGAGATTGCCCAAAATGAAGAAAAGAACGGAGACGGCGACGAGAGCGCAGCATCCCGTCATGGTGAGCATGAAATTGCTCACGAATTTGCGCCAGCGAAGACGAGGGTTCATGCGTTCCCCATTCCACTGCCGCGTTGAGACGTCGCGAGGATCAAAATGCGAGCGAGTCCGTTCAGCATGAAGGTAAGCAGAAAGAGAACCAAACCGAGTTCAATCAAGGATTGGGTGTACAGTTCGCCGGTGGCTTCGCTGAATTGGTTGGCGATGACGGAGGCGATCGAGTCACCGGGAGAAAAAAGCGACGCACTGATCGTCGGAGCATTGCCGATGACCATGCTGACAGCCATGGTTTCGCCAAGCGCGCGGGCCAGCGCGAGGAAAATCGAGCCCATGATTCCGGAGCGAGCGAATGGCACAACGACCTTCCAAGTGGACTCCCAGCGCGTCGAGCCAAGAGCCAGGGCCGCTTCGCGCTGATCACGGGGAACGGAGAGAAGCACTTCGCGCGAGACGGAAATGATGTAAGGAATGACCATGATAGCCAAGACGATGCCGGCCGTCAGGAACCCTAAACCATAAGCCGGTCCCTTGAACAATGGAAGAAATCCCAAAGCGTCCTTGAGGGCGGGTTGAATATATTGTCGCATTAAGGGGACAACTATGAAGACGCCCAGGAGCCCGTAGATCACGCTAGGAACGGCTGCAAGCAAATCGATGAAGAATTCCAGCGTGTCGGATACTCGAGCCGGGGCGAGTTCCGCGAGAAAAATGGCAGCACCGATGCCGAGCGGCACGGCGATCAGCAGGGCAACGGCCGATGTGACCAGCGTTCCGTAGATGAAAGGGAGCGCGCCGAACTGCTCGAAAACCGGGTCCCAGACCGAAGTGCGAAAAAATGCGAAACCAAATTTGTGCCGGGGAAGTACAGAGCCTTGCCAGAGTTCGAAGACCAAAAGAATGGTGATAAGCACAACCGAGGCCGCAAACAAAAAAGTAATGAGGCGCGCGATTTTGTCGCCTTCGCGCAGGCGGCTTAAAAAGGAGCGCGAGCCCGCAACAGGGCCCGCGCTCGGAAGGGTTGTGCTCGCCGTTGACATTTTATAGAGACGAAAGCTAAAAGCTATTGGATGCTGTTGAGAGCCCTTTCTTCCTTGGCAACCACTTCCTTGGGCAGCTTCGCGTAGGAAAGAGCCTCGGTGTAGTTCTGCCCATCTGCAAGCATCCACTTTACAAAGCCTTTGACGGCATCGCGTTTGGCGGTATCGGAAAATTTCGCCGGAATAAGGAGCCAAGTAAAGCTGGAGATCGGATAAGCGGTTTTGCCGGGTGCATCCGTAATAGAAACCCGGAAGTCGTCTGGCATGTTCTTGGCCGCACCGGCGGCGGCGGCCGTAACGCTGGCGAGATCGGCCTTAATAAAGGCGCCGGAAGAATTTTTCACGCGACCATAAGGCATTTTGTTCTGGATGACATAAATCAGCTCGACATAGCCAAAGGAGTTCGGTGTTTGCTTAACTAGCCCGGAGACGCCTTCATTGCCTTTGCCTCCGAGGCCGACGGGCCAATTGACGGAAGTTCCCTTGCCGACTTTATTCTTCCATTCATCACTGATCTTGGAAAGATAGTCTGTCCAAATGTAGGTGGTGCCGCTGCCATCGGAACGGTGAACCACAATGATATCGTTGGCCGGGAGATTCACGCCTTTGTTTGCGCCTGTGATCGCGGGATCATTCCATTTGGTAATTTTTCCGAGAAAAATTCCCGCGAGAGCTTCCGGCGTAAAATTCAGTTCCGTGGTGACGCCGGGAATGTTGTACGTCGGCACGTCGGCTCCGAGTACTGTCGGGAAGTGCAGGACCGCGTAGCCGTGCTTGTCCTGAAAAGCCTTCAACTGTTCGTCATTCATGGGACCGTCTGAGGCGCCGAAATCAACGGTGCCCTCGGTGATTTGTTTGATTCCGCCGCCGGAACCAATGGACTGGTAATTGATCTCAATGTTGGCGTCTTTTTTATGGTATTCGTCGAACCACTTGGAATACATGGGGTAAGGAAAAGTGGCGCCCGCGCCCGTGATGGAAAGTGCGGCCCGTGCGATGAAAAAAGCGGCCAAGCTGAAGGTCATCAGGAGGATTGCTGCAGTTCGTTTCATCCGTCATCTCCACGCGAAAGATTTACATTTGCCGTGAGTGTCTCAGTGTGACTCTTGTGTGTTACAGGATTGTTACAATCGCTTCATAGTTTTTTAATTTATGGCTGAGGGTGGTGCTCTTCGTTAACCTATTTAAGACCAACGACTTGTACGTGCCGGCGGGCAATTCTGGGAGCCCGAGCGAAAAATTGGGGCAGCTCCGTGAGGAGCTGCCCCTTTTTCCGTCCACAGGGAGGACGGAAGCGCTAAGTCTCCCGGTTTAAGGGAGGTAGTAGCGGAAAGAGGTGAACACCATGTTGTCGACGGCCTTCCCGTTAACGCCAGGTGCCGTCGGAGTGTTGTTGTTACCGGACCAGGTATTTTTGAAGAGGTACGAGTATTGCAAACCCCAGCGGAGACTACCCTTTGCCCCCTGATAGAATTTGTGCCAGAAGCCGATGGTGGCTTCCTGGATATTGCGGATGTCGCCGGTGCAGCCGCCTGCCGAACTCGGGTTGAAACCGGCCGGTATGTTGGGGTTGGCAAAGGCGCCTGCGCCAGCCGGCAACGGTGGCAGAGCTTCGCAGCCAGACTCGTTAAAGAGCGGTGAACCGTACCCGACGGCTACCGTAGCAGGAGTCGCTGCTGTGGTCTGATAGGTGTATGCGGTGCGATAGGCATATTCGACGCCGTAGTTGAGGTAGACATCGAGCTTGGGGTTCGGATGGAACTCCAGAGTGCCGAGAGCTCCGCCACCGCGGATCAGGGCCAGCGAACCGTCCGGGCGAGCCGTCGCATCGGGCAACTGTGCAGAGCTGTAGCGGCCGACTCCATCTCCAAACAAGAAATGGACGCCTAGATCGAGCTTATTGGCAACGATGGGAGCGCGGGCGTTGACACCGATACCGCCACCCGTGGAGCTGTTGTTAAACGCATTGGCAGCGGACGGGGCAACACCCGGGCAGCCCGCCGGCAGGGCAATCTGACTGACTGCCGCACCGCAGGGATAAATGCGATCACGGAAGTTGCTGACCACGCCGAATAGTTCGTAATGGCCCCAGCCCGGCTCGAAAGCGGCCTTAACAACGAAGTCCGGGAGTTTGTTGTTGGAATAACCGGTGGTGTCAGAAAAGTTGAGCAATCCGCCGCCAGCGCCAACTCCGCCAAGAAGGAAGGGCGTTGGGGAGCCGTGGTTGGTAAGCGTAATCTGCGGCTCTTCGACCGAGACTCCAACCCACGCTTTGTTGTTGAAGTTCTTTGTGACGCGGAAGCCGTATTGACGCTCCCAAGAGAAACCGACGTGATACTGGGCGTCGATGGTAAGAGGGAGGGCCTCGGCGCGATTGTCGAGTCCTTTTCTAGTTTCGGTAGCCAAACTCCACATCTGGCCACCCGTGAAGGTCCAGCCGTTGGAGAGCGCGGCCTGGCCCCAGAGTTGCCGCTGGCGCAGAACGTAGCTGTTGCTCTGGCGGCTGTTAGAGGTTACACCGGCGCCCAACCAATCCATTTCATAGTAGCCGGTCAACTTCACGTTGTCGGCTTTGCCTTCGAAGAGGAGCGACAAGCGCGACTGACGACCAGAAGCGTTGAATTCCGAAATCCTGCTGAGGTCGTTGCCGGGGAAAGGAGTGCCGCTCAGAGGAGTATTGATGTCTGCCTGAGCGGCCCGGCTGCGGAAAACAGATTCCGCAACAAGGAAGCCACCGGGAGTAAGAGTAACCCCCTTGAAGTGGATCGAGGCCGGCGATTCCGCAGCCTTGCTAGCGTCAGCTTGTTCCGAGGCGACTGTAGTCTTAAGGGCTTCGTTGCTGGTTTTTAGATCCGCAACCGTGGTGTTGAGAGTGGCAGCGGCGCTCTTCACTTCGGCGGTGGTGTTGACCGCTTCGGTGGCTTTGGTGCTGGCCTCCGCTGCGCGCGCATTGGCCGCGGCAGCCGCGTCGCGCGCTTCGTCAATTTGACGATCGCGCTTGGCGAGTTCTTCCTTCAACAAGCTAAGCTGCTCTTGCTGGGCCTGCAAAGTCTGACGGAGCTCTTCAATCTCGGCAGCAATCGCCGAGTCCGACTTGTCCGCCTTCTTGGCTGCCTTCGCCTTCGCCGGCCCCGCAGGTTTTGCAGGCTGCGCGTCAGCGTCCTTTGGCGTGTCCTTCGGTGTATCAGCGAAAGCGGTTCCGTACATGAGGAACAGCGATAGTGTGAGTGCTGCGATTTTTTTCATTGCCTCTCTCTTTTTGGAGCAAAATTCGACCGCATGCCGAAGAAGTGCAAACTACCCCGCGCGAAAAGGTAAAGGACGCGTCTTACAGTTACGTCAACTGAATGTAAATATTCCGTAACAATCCAGGGAAGAAAGACATAAACCGTTTAAATAGAGAAGGTTAGAGAAGGGGCCGAAGGTCGTCAACCACAAAAATGAGAGCGACTTGCCGAACTGTAATGCATTCGGCGAAGCTGCGTTCCTCTCGCAGTGGATGGAAAACCTGGCTCATTTGCGCCTTCAAAAAACGGCTTTGCGTCCTCTGCGAGAGGAAGCATCTACTTCGGCAAAAACATCGTAATGGCGAGGACAAGATAAATAAATATTAAAGTTGCGCGGTCTGTATCTACTCGTTCAGCGCTTTGGCCCGCCAGATGTGCGATTAATGCGCATTAAGGATTACTTGACAACTGTCGATTAGGCGTATATGTACGGGGCGTTTTAGGTCTTTCCACGTCTGATTGCCTGATTCGCGCCCATCGCGAGTCAACAGGGGGTATTCGAGATGAAAGGGAAAAGGTTTCGGGTGGTGGTGTTTCTGGTCGTATGTTCGTTCGCAGCGATTGCCTGGTGCGGAAGGGCTATCGCGCAACAGCAGGCCGACACTGGGCCTGCCGCGAACCCGCTCGTCCGCGTCTTGCAAGCGAAAGGAATCTTGACCGCGGAGGAAGTGGCGCGAATCAGCCAGGCGTCGTCTGCCAGCGACGCAGATCAGCGGTTGGCGAAGCTGCTTTTGAGTAAAGGAGTAATTTCGCAGGCCGATTACAACCAGACGATGGGTGGGCCGAGCGTTATGAGCGCTTCGAGCACAAACGCCGCCGGGGCACAAATGATTCCAGCCATCTATCGAGTTCCTGGAAGCGCTTCAACGGGCGTACCTGCTGGCACCGCAGTTCCTGCTGCAATTTCCACTCCTAACCCGAGCCCCAACGCTGTGACGGTGGCCTCGAACTCAGATGCTCAGACACCAGCCCAACAAGGCGGTTCGGTGTCGCCGACGGCGCTCCCCGCAGCCCTTCCGCTCCGAGTGTTCCCCGTCGGCGGAATCAAAAGGGGCGAGCTAACTCCTGCGATCAAACTTGCGGGCGTTGGAATCACGCCTTATGGCTTCCTGAAAGCAACATTCATTCACGACAGTTCTTCGCCAAACGGAGATGACTTCCCGCTACCAGGATTCCTTGGAGATACCGGCCCCACCGCAGCGCCTGAGTTTCATGTCAAAGCGCGTTCCACCCGTTTTGGAACAAACTTTGAGTGGCTCGACGGCAATCCAAACTTAACCGTCACCGGAAAGTTTGAGTTCGATTTCGAGGGGAATTTCAACCGCTCCGATAACAGAAACCTCTCGTCGATCCGGTCTTCGAACCCGTCAATACGCCTGGCCTACGGCCGACTGGACTACAAACTCGGCGGCAACGACACGGTCACAGCCTTGTTTGGCCAGGATTGGACTCCGTTCGGTTCTTCAACTCTGCCTAACATGTTGGAGACGACCGGTCTTGGAATCGCGTTCGGTGATATTTGGGAGCGCGCACCTCAATTCCGGTTTGGGTATACCCATAACTTCGGTTCTTTCCAATTTATGCCAGAAATCGCCGTAGTTCTCCCGGCCATTGGTGATACGCCAGCCGCAGCTAACCTCGCGAATCAGCTGGGTTACGGCGAACGCCAAGGTCCGGACAGTGGCTCACCCCAAATCGAGGGTCGCCTTGTGGCGCAGTGGCAGCTTGACCACGCCCCCGGCGTTGCACCGGCCCAGCTCATCTTCAGTTTTGAAGAGGGCAACCGCACTGCCATCGTCCTAGGCTCCGCCGTTCCCGCCGCTTTTAAAGCGGCATTTCCGACCGGTGCCACCGTAAGCAGCCCGACGAATGGCTGGGATGGTGAATGGCAATTGCCCACCCGCTGGTTTACCTTCATCGGCAAATACTACAGCGGCAGCGACCTACGATACTATTTCGCTGGCCAGCTCTTTTCCAACTACAACAGTGTTTTCGGCTTGACGGGCACCGCCTCTGCTCCCTCAATCGATGGCGCTTCCACCGTCGTGTTCGGCACGAATGCCGCTGGGGCTGCGGTTGTGGCGCCGGAACTTCCCGTTCGCGCAAAGGGTGGTTTCGCCCAGGTCGGACTCCCGCTCTCGCGCTGGTTCGGCCGCGATCCCAACGGCCGCAACGCAGGCTGGTCGCTCTACGCGTTGTACGGCACGGATCAAGCCAACACCAACGACCTTAAAAAGGCCGCACCAGGCGGCTCGCGCGCACGCAGCGACATGTCCGTGGGCACGCTCAACTATAAACTCAACAAGTGGGTTTCCTTCTCCTTCGAGGAATCTCTCTATCGCACCCGTGCGAACACTTCCGTTCCGACATTCCCGTTGTTCATCGGAATTCCGCAGCACGAGTGGAAAGACCTCCGGAGTGAGGGTGGCGCCATCTTCAGCTTCTAAATCTGGTCAACTCACGGAGCGGCTGCATCCTGCAACCGCTCCGTGAGCACTCTTGATGTCCGTTCGGTCGTCGGTTTTGTAGTTCGGAACTTTGAATCTCTGCTGAATTGGTGGACTGTCCATGAAAAAAAAGAAAGACACGCAGTTCTCTCGACGCGAATTCATTAAAGTTGCCGGGGGCAGCGCTGCCGCCATTGCTGCTGGCGGCGGGCCTTTTTTTCTCTTTCCCGAACGGGCGGCTGCCGAGCAAAAGACTCTGAAAATTCTTCAGTGGAGCCATTTCGTTCCCGCTTACGACACATGGTTCGATAACACCTTTTGCAAACAATGGGGGCAAAAACACAGTACCAACGTAATTGTCGACCATATCAATCTCGTGGACCTGGCAGCCAAGGCCGCTTCCGAAGCTTCCGCTAGAAAGGGCCATGATCTCTTCATGCTTCTTTCTCCGCCGGCGGCCTACGAAAAGCAAACCATCGATATGGGGCCTGTTTATCAGGAGGTTGAGAAGCGCCATGGCAAAAAAATCGATCTAGCCCACAAATCCACCTACAATCCCAAGACTAAACGCTATTTTGCATTCTCCGATTCCTACGTTCCCGATCCGGGGAATTGGCACAAAGATTGGTGGACTGAGGCTGGTTTTCCCAATGGTCCGGATACCTGGGAGGAGCTGCGCGTTGGCGCCAAGAAAATTCGTGATAAAAACGGGCACCCATGCGGCTTGGGGCTTTCGCAGGAACTCGACACCAGCATGGCCATGCGCGCCCTGCTCTGGTCCTTCGGCGGCGCAGAACAGGACGAAGCTGGCAATGTCACCATCAATTCCAAGGAGACCATCGACGCGCTCAAATTCATGAAGGCGCTCTACCAGGAATCGGAAACGGCCGAGGTCTTCACCTGGACGCCTCCATCCAACAACCAAGCCATGCTTGCTGGCCGCGTTTCCTACGTCGCGAATGCGATCTCCATCACTCGCCAGTCCGAGCGCGAGCATCTCCCCATCGACAGCAAAATCATGATTTCCCGCGCTCTCAAAGGTCCAGTCCGCCGCATAGCCGCGGAGCACGTCATGGATTGCTACGTCGTCTGGGACTTTGCCGAAAATAAAGACGGCGCTCAGCAGTTCCTGATCGATTACATCGATTCTTTCCATGACGGTTTTACCGCCGGCCAGTTTTACAATTTTCCATGTTTTCCATCGACCGTTCCGAATCTTCAAAAGGAAATCTCCAACGATCCTCGTGCGACTCCGCCGGACAAATACAAAGTTCTTGGCGACGTCCTGGATTGGGCCACCAACGTGGGCTATCCAGGTTATGGTACCGCTGCCATCGACGAAGCATTCAAGGCCTGGGTTATTCCCACCATGTTCGCCAAAGTCGCGCGCGGCGATGAAACTCCCGAAAATGCCGCCAAGGCTGCCGAAGAGGAATACAAGCGCATCTTTGCGAGGTGGAAATAACAGGACGGAGCCCGATGGCAGTCGTTGAGACGCGCAATCTGACGAAGGTATTTAAGGAAGGACAACTCGGAGCCGTTAACAACGTGAACTTCCAGACTCGCGAAGGCGAGTTTCTGGTTTTCCTGGGGCCCTCCGGATCGGGTAAAACGACTCTCTTGCGAATGATCGCCGGACTGGAAATGCCCACGTCCGGCGACATCCTCATCGGGGGCCAAGTCGTAAACAACCTCTCTCCTCGTGAGCGCCGTATCGCCATGGTCTTTCAGAGCTATGCGCTCTATCCGCACCTCTCTGTTTACAAGAACATTGCTTTCCCTTTGAAAGCGCAGAAAGTCCCCAAGGATCAGCATCGTAAGAAAGTGGAATGGGCGGCTGGCTTGCTTGGCATCGGCGCGTTGCTCGAACGTAAGCCTCGCGAACTTTCCGGCGGTGAACGCCAACGCGTCGCGTTGGCTCGGGCCATCGTTCGCGAGCCCGCGGTCTTTCTTCTCGATGAACCTCTCTCCAATCTCGACGCCAAGCTCCGTGCGTCAGCGCGCGAAGAGCTGGAGCGCTTTCACCGAAGTGTAGGCACTACTTCCATCTACGTGACGCACGACCAGATCGAAGCGATGGCCATGGGCGATCGCATCCTGGTTCTCAACAAAGGTGTCGTTCATCAACTGGGAACCCCTACCGACGTCTATGACAACCCTGCCGACACTTTTGTTGCTACTTTCCTGGGATCTCCGCCGATGAATCTAGCTGAACTCAGCGATGTTATTGTTGGGTTCCGGCCGGAACATTTCTTACCTTCGGTGGACCTGACCGGCGAAACGGTTCCCTTGCGCTTTAAAGTGGAGAATACGGAATATCTCGGTTCGGAATGGATCGTGTCGGGAACTCTCGTCGGCGGGAAGCTCGATTCCAAGAAAGTCGTCTCACGGCTCACCGCGGCGCAGCATCTTCAGCTTGACAGCGTATATGACTTCGGGGTGTCCACCCGCACGCTAAAGTTTTTCGATCGTGCCAGCCGAAAGCAAATTGCACCAAAGGGCGTCACATGGCAGTAGCGTCCGCCAGGATCAAGTCGGTCGCGTCGGCGCAGAGCCCATTCCTCAGCACTCTTATGTTCGCGCCTGCGGCGCTCTACATTCTGCTGCTCGTCGGCGGGCCCTTTCTCCTCGCCATCTTCTACGCCTTCAGTGACGCCCGCATTGGCAACACCGAACTCCATTTCGTGGGCCTCGAAAATTTTCGGAGCATCCTCCAGAGTCCCAGTTTTCGCTTAGCCATCCGCAATTCCTTTATCTTCACCATCGGCTCGCAAATCGTTGTCATTGTCGGCGCCAATATTCTCGCCATCGCTCTGGAAAATGCGTTTCGTGGCCGCGGCCTCGTACGGTTCCTGATCCTTCTTCCCTGGGTAGCTCCAATTTCCCTGGGCGCCATCGGTTGGAAGTGGCTTCTCGATTCTATCTACAGTGTCATCTCCTGGGTCCTTGTCGCTCTTCACTTCTACAAACCATTCAACGCGCCCATGTGGCTCGGCGAACCTCGCCTCGCCATTGCTTCCGTCCTCCTGGTGCATAGCTGGCGTATCATTCCGTTTTCCACCGTGATTCTTCTCGCTGGGCGCACCGCCATTCCCAAAGATATCCCTGAAGCCGCTGCCGTCGATGGAGCTGGCTTCTGGCGCACCCAACTCCAGATTGTCATCCCCATGATGCGTCCGATCCTCAGCGTGGCCGTACTCTTCGGCCTGATCTTCACCTTCACGGACATGACCGTGGTCTACATCCTCACTGCGGGCGGTCCATTCGACTCCACGCAAACTCTTCCTTCCCTGGCCTTTGCACTGGGCATACAGGGGAGCGACCTGGCCGCTGGCGCCGCTATCTCCCTGTTCCTCGTCCCTCTGCTCGTGGTTCTGGCTTACTTCATGTTGCGCGTCGCCCGACGCTCTGAGGTGAATTGATGCCCCTGAAATTTTCTCACCGGCTCTTCGGCAAACTTGTCCGCGGCGCGGTGCTGGCGGTCTTCACAACTCTGCTCGCCTTTCCTTTTTATTGGATGCTCATCACCAGCTTCAAACAAAACGTCGATCTCTACACGATGGAAAATAATCCATTCCTCTTCAACGCCAAGCCCACTCTCGATCACCTCAAGTTTCTCTTCACCGAGACACGCTTCGTGCGTTGGTTGGGCAATACGGTTTTCGTTGGTGTCATCGTTGTTGCCATTACGCTTGTTTTGGCCGTTCCCGCTGCCTACGCCCTGGCCCGCCTCGCGGGGCGCTGGGGCGAGCGCCTCGGCATAGCCATCTTCCTTACTTATCTCGTACCGCCCACCCTCTTGTTCATTCCTCTCTCACGGGTAATCGCCTTTTTTCGGCTGCAGGATTCTCTTTGGGCGTTGATTCTAGTCTATCCCACTTTCACCGTTCCCTTTTCCATCTGGCTTCTCATGGGTTTTTTCAAATCGATTCCCTGTGAACTCGAAGACGCCGCCATGGTCGACGGCCTCACTCGCTTCGGCGCCTTCCTCAAGCTGATGATCCCCATCTCCATCTCTGGTATTCTCACAGTCGTAATCTTCACCTTCACCTTGGTAACCCAGGAATTTGTCTACGCGCTTACCTTTATCTCTTCGGAATCGAACCAGATGATCGGCACCGGTATCCCCATCTTTTTGGTCCGCGGGGATGTCTACTATTGGGGAGCGCTCATGGCCGCGTGCCTCGTCGCTAGCCTGCCCGTCGCGTTCTTGTACAATCTCTTCCTCGACCGCTTCATCGCCGGTTTCACGGTCGGCGCGGTCAAGTAGGCTCTGCTCGGCAGATTCACTTTTTCATTGGAAGCGCGGGCTCATTCCCACCTACAACAAAGGGCCTTCCGGCCTCGACGCGGGAAGGAGCTACTTGGGCGCGGCTACGGTAAAGGCGAGGACAATTCGCGTCAAACGATATTGATATTTAGCGTCAGTGTCGGTGATGTCGGCTTCCGTTTTTTGTAGTTCGGCCTGAGTGAACTCGACGATCGATCCAAGACCGAGATTGTAGCGGGCCTGTGCGAGGTCGAGAGCAAGGCTAGCCTGTTCGCGGAGCTGCTGAGTTACGGAGAGACGCTCGAAAGCGCGGCGCGAATCTTGCCAGGCGTTGCGGACGTCGCGGGCGACGTTGTTGCGGGCGTCCAGCAGCTTTTGGCGTTCGGCTTCGGTTTGAAGATCGGCGGCCTTGGCGCGCGCGTTGTAAAGAAAACCGTTGAAGATAGGAATGTTGATATTCACGCCGACGGCGCCATACCAGCTTTCAATATGGTTGTCGCGGACGGGAGCTTGCCCGACAACGCCAAGGGCGTTCACCGTTGGCCGCAAGAGATCGTGCTCGGCGCTGCCGAATTTTTGCGCGGACTCTACTTCGAATTGCAGGGCTTTGATTTCAGGACGTTGTTGCAGGGCCTGCTGAATCAAAGGAGCGACGTCAGCGTCCGGTTCATTCACAGACGCAGTCTCTTCGACAAGCTGGAAATTCTGCTCGTCTGGATAACCGAGGATTGCGGAGAGCGCCGCAAGGGAAGCCTGATAATTGTTTTGCGCTTCGAGCAACAGGAGTTTGCCGCGCGCCAGTTCGACGTTGGAAAAGCTGAGGTCGATTTCTGATTTGAGCTTGGCATTCGTCAGCGCCTGAATTTTGTCGACGAGCGTCTGCCGGGCATGCACGGTTTCTTCCGCCACGGTGACGAGAGCTTTGGTTTCCAAAGAGTTGTAGAAAGCCTGGTCCACGACAAGGAGAATGTCGGCCCGCGTAGCGGCGGCGTTTTGGTCTTCGGATTTGGCGCCATATTCGGAGCTGGACACTAAGTTGGTGGTGCGGCCGAAATCGGTGACGAGTTGGGTGACGCTCACGCCGCCGGCGGCACGCGGATAAAGGGTGGGATTGTTCAAAAAACCGGCGGTAAGGCGGCTTCCAGGGTCGGCATCCACGGCAGTGAGGCTGAGATTGGCGTTCGGGAGTAGAGCCGAGCGCGCTTCGCGGACGAACTGTTGTGCCACAAGAGCGCGCAATCTGCCGATGGTAATCTGCGGATTATTCTTGAGAGCAATGGCTTCGGCTTGAGCGAGCGTGAGGGAGACACCGGTTTGTGGCAGTTGCGAAGGTTCTTGAGGATGGGCTGCGCTGCTCGTTGTCTGAGCGTGGAGCTGCGAACATGCGGCGCTGAAGACAACGGTGAATAGCAGCAGGAGTCGCATCACGACTGCACCTCCGGAAGATTCTGTTCTTCCCTCCGGTGCACCAGAAGATAAGCTGCCGGCACAAGGTAGACCGTCACTACAACCGAGACCAGCAATCCCCCGATGATCGCTCGAGCCAGCGGTGCGTACTGTTCGCTGCCCGGCTCGGAACCAATAGCCATGGGGATCATGCCGAGCAGAGTGGCAAAAGAAGTCATCAAAATGGGACGTAGGCGCATCCGGGAAGAGAGAGACACTGCCTCCCTTACCGGTTTGCCGTCGTGATGCAGGTGGCGGGCAAATTCCACGATCAAAATACTGTTTGAAACTACGATACCAACCATCATGACCACACCCATCAGCGACATCACATTTAACGTGGTCCGGGTGAAAAGGAGAAACAGGAGCACTCCGGCAAGCCCGGGGGGAATGGCGAGCAGGATGATGAACGGATCCTTCCACGATGCGAATTGCGCGACCAGGACCAAGTAGACCAGTACGACAGAAAGAATGAGGCCAATCCCGAAGCTCTTGAACGAGGAACGCATGCCCTGCACCGATCCTCGAAGGTTTACCCGCACCCCTTCCGGCAACTTCGTGGTCTTGATGATGTCCTCGACCTGGCTGGTAATTCCGCCGAGGTCTTCGGCCTTTGGCGAGACGTAGACATCCACAACGCGAAATAACTGATAGTGATCGACTTCCGTTGGGGAAGGAATAGTCTTCACTTTGACGACGGTGTCCAGGAAAGTCGGCTGTGTGCTTTTCACCCCGCGCAAAGGAATCTGTTTGAGATCGGTCAATGTCTTGACCGCACTCTCTGGATATTGGACGGTGAGCATATAAGGATTCCCGCTCTTGGGATCGATCCAGTAATTCGGCGCGATCATGCCATTGGAAGTGAGAGCGGTGATCACGTTGTCGACGATCTCCTTTTGCGAAAGACCGAGGAGTCCCGCCTTTTCACGGTCTACATCGAGTTCCAATGCGGGGTAATCGATGTCCTGGGGGATGAGCACGTCGTTGACGCTCTTCAATGCGCGGACCGGACCGGCTATCTCCGCGGCTACGCCATAGACCTTATCAAGATTGTTTCCGCTGACCTGGATGTCGATGGGCGCGGGCAGCCCGAGATTGATCACCGCATCCACGAGGCCTCCGGACTGAAAGTAAGTGACGAGTTGCGGCAACTTCTGACTCAATTGCCCGCGCACTCTGCGCATGTATTCATAGCTGCCGACCTTGTGGCCCTCTTTGAGGCTGACCTGCACGAAGGCCGTGTGCGGCGCGGAGTTGGGCGTGTAGATTGCGGAAAAATCCGTCGTGATGCCAATGTTCGAGACGACGATTTGGAGCTCATCCGGGGGCACCACCTGCCGGATAATGTCCTCGACTTGCTTCACATAATTTTCGGTGAACTCCACGCGTGTTCCCGAAGGCGCTTTCAGATTGATCACGAATTGGCCGGGATCAGTCCGCGGAAAAAACGAGACCCCGAGCAAGGGGTAGAGCGCAAGACAAATCAGGGAACCTCCGGCGAGGGCAGCTACTGTCGCGACGGGTTTTAAGAGCGAGGTGCTCAGCGTCCGATCGTACTTGCCGAGCATTTTTTCGAAGTAGAAATTAAATTTGTGGGTAACAAACCCCAGCCGCGCACCGATGGCACCTTGCCCGACTTCTTCGTCCGCTTGGTGACGCTTAACAAGTTTTGCGCAAAAGAGCGGCACCACGGTCATGGCGACGAAATAGGAAGCAAAGAGAGAAAGAATCACCGCGAGAGCTAGCGCGACGAACAGGAAGCGGCTTACGCCGTAAAGAAACACCACGGGAAAGAAGACGATCGAGGTGGTTACCGTGGCCGCCAGCACCGCCAGTCCGACCTCCTGGCCGCCTTTTTCGGCGGCTACCTCGGGAGCCTCGCCGAGTTCGAGATGACGAAAGATGTTTTCCAGGACGATAACGGAGTTGTCGATCAAGCGGGAAAAGGCAAGTGCGAGCCCTCCGAGCACCATGGTGTTGACGGTGCCGCCGCCGGCGCCGAGAGCTAGAAAGGTCGCAAGCGCAGAAAGCGGTATGGAAAGAAAGACAGCAGCGGTCGCCCGAAGGCTTCCGAGGAAGAGCAAAACCATTACACCAGTCAAGACCAACCCTATCGACCCTTCGCGGCCCAGGTTGGAGATGGCAGTCTTCACGAAGATGGATTGGTCGAAAACCACCTTTGTCGTAAGCTGTTTCGGAATATCAACGAGATGCGTGAGGGCATCCTTGATGCCATTGACTACGGAAATCGTGTTGGTATCGCCGCCTTGCTTGAGAATTGGCAGGTAGACAGACGGCTGGCCGTCTACTCGCACAATGTTGGTCTGAATAGCCTCCGCGTCCACTGCCTTGCCGACGTCGCCGACCAGGACGGAGGATTGGCCCACGGATTTGAGCGGCATGTCATTGATAGCCGACGCCGAAGGGGCTTGACTATTTGAGTAGAGGTTGTAATCGAACGGCCCGATCTTGACGTCACCAGCCGGCAAGATCAGGTTGGCCTCGTTAACTTGGCGCACCACGTCCATCGGGCTCAATTGGTGTGCTTCAAGCTTAAGGGGATCGACATACACCATGATTTGGCGGTACCGGCCACCGAAGGGCTGCGGCACGGAAGCACCAGGGACATTGGCAATCTGGTTTCGAACCGTGTATTGACCAAGATCGTGGAGTTGAGTCTCGTCAAGGCCTTGACCTTTGAGAGTGATCAAACAAACCGGCAAGCTGGAGGCGTCAAATTTCAACACCACCGGTGGCAGGGTGCCGGGCGGAAGGCGACGCAGGTCGGCCATCGCCAGATTTGAGACGGTGCTAAGGTCGGAGTCGGCGTTCGTGCCAGGTTGAAAGTAAATCTTGATAAGGCTGACTCCTGGGAGCGAACGGGATTCAATGTGATCGACGCCGCTGGCTAGTGTGAACCAGCGTTCAAAAGGATTGGTGATGTTGGTTTCGATCTGCTGCGGAGGCATGCCGGAATAAAAGGTGGCGATTACGACGACGGGAATGTTGATGGGAGGGAAGAGGTCAACGGGCATGCGAACGACCGTGACGGCGCCGACGATGACGATGACCAGACAAATCACGATGATAAAGAATGGGTACTTAATCGAAAACCCCGACATCAGTTCCCTCCCGCCGAGCTGTTTTCCTGCGAACTGACTTCTTTCGGCTGGATTTTTTGGCCGTTGTGAAACTGGCTGCGATTGCCGATGACGACGCGGTCGCCATCCGACAAACCGGAGACCACTTCAACGCGCGAATTGTCCTCGAGGCCAAGCTTGACGTGACGTTCTTCTAGCACGTCCTGCGCATTGACTGCGAGGACCGTGGCATCGTCACCGCTGCGAACGACAGCTTGCAACGGAATCGTCAACGCGTTCTTTTTCTCGCGCAGTAGCAACTGGGTGTCGGTATACATTCCGGGTAGCAGCCGGCCATCGCGATTCTGGCAGTCGATTTCCGTCTCCATGGTCCGAGTTTGCATATCTAGAGAGTCGGCGAAGCGAGAGACCTTACCCTCTATGTCCTGATTCAGCGCCTGAATACGTACCTTTACCGGGTCCCCCAAATGAATCTGCCCGGCGACGGATTCTGGAATGGGCAACACAAGCCGCAGCACGGAAATCTCAGCGATACGCACTACTGGAATGGCCTGCGTGCTCGACGAAGTGCCGGCCGCAACGAGCGCCCCGGTATCCGCGTAGCGATTGGTAATGACGCCGGCGAAAGGCGCGGTGATCCGCGTATAGTCCGAAAGCGCGGACACCTGCTTCTGATTCGCCTGGGCCACCTCGAGTTCCTGCTGCGCAGCCGAGAGTGCTGATTTTGCGCTGGAAACTTGGGCTTCGGCCTCCAGGTCCTTGGCCTGGGAGTCGTCCAATTCCTGCTGCGCCACAAGTCCTTCGCGGGTTTTGGCCGCATCGCTGAGGCGCGTGTACGCTGAGTGCATCGCAGAATGAATGGATCGCGCACGCTCCAAGTCGCCCTGGGCCCGCCCGATCTCCTCCTTCGCGCGGCGTGCCGCAGCATCAGCGCCTACAAGCTGCGCGGCCAGCTCCGGGACTTCCAGCATCGCCAGGGTCTGACCGTCCTTTACATGGTCGCCGACATCTACGTAAATCTTCTTGATATAGCCCGCGACTTTGGCGTGCACATCGACATCCTGAAACGGTTTGAACTCTCCGGAAATCGTCAACGTGTTGGCGATCGTGCGGCGTTCTGCCCGCGCGACCCCGGCGGGCATATCACCTGAGCCAGCCACAGCATGGTTTGGATCGTCGGCTTCGGAAGAAGTTCGGCCCATCCAGCGCCACGCGAGAAGGCCGACGCCAATAAGAACAGCAAGTGCCAGAATCCATTTTTTCATAGTCATTCTAGTTTCCTAAACTGTGTTTGTAGCCGGGCGAGTGCGGAACGCCGGAGCGTCAGATACTCGCAGAATCCTCGGAAGGGTTCGAATAGTAGACCGCTGCCGGCGTCATCCGGTTGCACTGCATCGAAAACGCAATCGATCGAGAGGACAATTAAAGAGCGGGCGGAGGTCGAACCCACAAACTCGCGCAAAAAATTCGCCTCGGAAGAGGAAGTTCCGAAGTCTGAGAGAGGAGGGATAGGGAAGCTATGTCCGGCAGAAATGAAAAAGACTTCGCGAAAAAGAGATCCACAAATACATTCGTATCCTGGCTGCCTAGCGAAGAATATCGCTCCAACTCTGAAAATCCGACCGTGGCGCGGTGGCTTGCCGGATGCTCCAGCCCGTTTCCTGAGCCTCGGGCGATGACATAGGGGTTGTACAAAAGCAAAAAGGCGAGCAATAGGGAAACCCAAGCATGGCGTATTGGGCCGCCTTGGGGTGATGAACCTAGTCTGAGCATCTTTGGCACTTTATTTAGAATAGTTGGACTGCTGGCGGGGGTCAAGGGGATGCCTGAGCCAAGTTTCAAACTGCAGGGAGGGGAGAAGGGGATCGGGGCCAGGGGTGCGCCGATCCCCGTGGTAGGACGTGGAACGAAGTTTAAACTCGTTGAGTATCGCGGCCCGTAGTCACATCCGAATGAAGGGCATGTGAATTCTCGATGATCTCTTCGCCAGCTGACGCTGTCTGGTCGCTGCTTTCCGCGGCCATGGATAGGCCGCGGCCATGGCGGACATCTAGTCCGCGGACCCAGAAGATGATGTCCTCGGCAATGTTTGTGGCATGGTCGGCGATACGCTCAAGATGTCTGGTGGCAAGAATGAACTGCATTCCCGGGCTGACGAGAGCGGCTTGCTGGGTCATGCTTTGCATGAGCTGGTCGAAGATACGGTCGCGGTATTGATCGACGACGTCGTCGCTTTGAAGGACCTGCCCGGCCATTTCGACGTTGCGAAAAATCAGAGCCCCGAGGCTCTTGCTGACCATGCCGCGGACCGCCGATGTCATAGGAGCCAATTCTTCGGGCAATTGCGCGGCCGGCATTTCGCGGAGCGAGATGCCGCACTCGGCGAGATTTACGGCCAGGTCGCCGATGCGCTCGAGATCATTGGTGATTTTGAGAGCAGCAACAATGAGGCGCACCTCGTCGTCCGAGAAGGAGCCGCGCCGGAGGAGCCGTATGGCATGCTCATCAATAACGATTTCCATATCGTTGATGCGGGGCTCGAGGAGAAAGACTTCGCCGGGAAGCGCCCAAGTGCGCGAATCGCTGACACCAACAATGGCATCCAGAGCGTGGTTCATGGCGCCTTCGACACTGCGGGCCATCGAGATCAGGTAATTGACAAGAGTTTCGTAGAGGACCGCTTCGGTCAGTCCAACGGAACTTGCCATGATTCTCCCTCCGTAGGCGGGGGCCTGGAATCACACCCTCGCTCGTAGTCAATAGTCTGGCAAGGAGATGGTTACACTTTGTTCACAAAAAGATAAACATGCGGTAAATCAGCAGGTTAAGAGCGACAGCGCCTAATAAGAGGCGAATTGGGTGAGGGAGCCGCGCAGACTGATCGGGTAGGAAGCTTACGCGCCACCGCCGTTGCCACGTCCGCCTATCCCGTTGGAGCTGGAACGCAGGGCGGGATGGTCCAAGTCAAAAAAAGGCACGGAAAAATGGAATTGCGATCCTTGACCCACTTCGCTATCCACCCAGAGCCGTCCGCCATGCACCTCGACGAGATGTTTGGCGATGGCCAGACCGAGACCTGTGCCTCCGGCTTCGCGGGAGCGGGCGACATCGACGCGGTAGAAGCGCTCAAAGATGCGCGGCTGGTCAGCCTTAGGGATGCCAATGCCGGTGTCTGAGACGGTCAGAACAATCTCTTCTTCTAAAGATTTTGCGCTGACGATGATCTGCCCACCCGGCAACGTGTACTGAATGGCGTTGTCCAAGAGGTTCTGAAGAACTTCGGCAAGCCGGCGGCGATCACCGGCGATGTCCGGCAAGTTCTGTGGCATGTTCACGGAAATCTGCAAGTCTTTTTCGGTGCCGCGGCGCTGGGCCGTCTCCAGGCAGCTTTCGATTAATTGCGAGACGCTGAGACGGCGAATTTCGAGCTCGAGGCGCTCGGCATCCATCTTGGAAAGCATGAGCAAGTCTTCCGTCAAGCGGGCTAAGCGCCTGGAATGCTCGAGAATGATTACGAGGAAGCGTGTGCGGTTTTGCGAATCGTCGATGGCGCCCGCGAGAAGCGTTTCGGCGAAACCTTGAATGGCGGTGAGGGGAGTTCTGAACTCGTGCGAGACGTTGGCAACGAAGTCGCGGCGTACGCGCTCGAGTTTTCTCAGCTCGGTAATATCGTGAAGCACCACGACGGCGCCGGTGGTGTCACCCGAGCGGACGGCGGCAACGGTGATCGCGAAAAAGTGCTGGCGGAGCGTGCCTGTGACGATTTCTGATTGGACGCGCGGCTCGCCGCCGAGAACCTGACGCACGGCTTCTAGCAGTTCGGTCTGCCGCACCACTTCCACAAGAGCGCTGCCGGAGGTGGGCGGCACATCCAAACCGAGAATTTCCGCAAAGCCAGGATTGGCAAATACCAGCCGCTCCGAACCGTTCACCACGGCGACGCCTTCGACCATGCTTCCGAGAATCGCCGAGGAAAGGTTGCGTTCTTCGGTAAGGGTTTGGATAGTCCGATCCAAACGAGCCGCCGTGCGGTTGAGTGAAATGCCAAGCGCTTCCACAGCGTCGTCCGAACCGTCCCGAGGCAGCGGACGGAAATCACCCTCCGCGACGCGCCCGGAAAAATCCTTCAGGCGCTCCACGCGGCCCGTAAAACTGCGTGAAAACAATAAGGAAATTCCGCCGGCGATCAGCAGAATGAAGAAGGAGGCGAGCCAAAGCCTGCGCCGGAAGGAGTTGAGAATTTCGTCGACGGTCTCCAGTGGGAGCGCAAAACGCAAAACCGTGAAAGGTCCCGCCGATGTGTTCTGGCGCACCGCGTAGTAGAGAAGATCACGGTTGATGGTGACGCTGTGACGAATGGAACGTCCATCGCCCTTTGCCATGGCCTCCAAGATTTCCGGGCGCTTCGCGTGATTTTCCATGGTTTGAGCATCAGATTGCGAATCCGCAAGCACGCGGCCATCGGCGGTGATCACGGTAACGCGAACGCCGCTGGCAGCCATTTGCTCGACCCAGTCGCGCAAGGCCGAAAGGTCCTCCAATTGTCCTGGGAAAGCGGGATTCCAGTGGGGAGGACGCGCTTGTGCGATGCGGGCGATGGCGGCAAGTTTTTCGAAGCCCGTTCGTTCGTAGTCGCCGCGAAGGGCGCGCTCCGCGAAAAAGTCCACGGCGAGCAGCACGCTCGCCAGCACCGCGAGAAAAGAGAACGCGAATTTCCAGAATAGATTAAGCCGCACGAGTTTCGAACAAATACCCCGCGCCGCGCACGGTCTTCAGATGAACGGGATTTTCCGGATCGCCTTCGATTTTTTCGCGCAAGCGGCGGACGTACACGTCCACGCTGCGCGGAGTCACGAAACGATCTGTTCCCCAGACGGCATCGAGCAACTGATCCCGCGTGAAGACCCGGTTCGGGCGCGAAGCAAGATAATAGAGCAGCCGGAATTCGAGCGTGCTAAGCGGAACGGGCTTTCCTGAGTGGCTCACGCGATAAGACGCCGGATCGATGGCCAGTTTGCCGATCTCGATGACGCGCGGCGAATCAGCGGGCGGCTCCGCGCGGCGGAGCAGCGCCTTGACGCGCGCCAAGAGCTCGCGCGGGCTGAAGGGCTTGGTCACGTAATCGTCGGCGCCCATTTCCAGGCCCACCACGCGGTCGGCTTCATCGCCGCGCGCCGTGAGCATGAGAATCGGAAGACGATTCAAGGAATCGTCCCGGCGAACTTCACGGCAAATGTCGAGTCCGGAAAGTTTCGGGAGCATGAGATCGAGCAGCAGCAAATCGGGTGGCGTCTTCTTGAGCGTGCTCAGGCCGACGCTGCCGTCGAAAGCAGCGCTGACCTGAAAGCCTTCATTGGCGAGGTTATAGCGAACGAGTTCGACGATGTCCTTGTCGTCCTCGATGATCAATACGCGTTTCATAAGGTTGGCATGTTCCGCTCGCCGGCTTGGCGGCAGTTTACCGTACGCCGGAGAAATACGATAGGAGGTTGATAGACTAGAGTCACTTTGAGATGTGCGTAGCACGCCTGATTCTCGCAGCGTGCGTGTAACGGACGGATAACATTAATGTAAATGGAGTGTTAACGCTTTTTTGGGGACGTCAATTCCCGCTGGAGGTCGTGAAAGCCAGCGCCAGCAGCGTTTTCTGCTCGAGCTCGTGCGCTTTGGCCGAGCCAGTCGCAGGGCTGGCGCTGGCCGAGCGCTTCACCGAGCGCACTTGAAGACCCTTGGCCTGAGCCAGGCGTTCGAGCCGCGGCAGTATGTAGAAAAGCGCTCCCATGTTCGCGGGCTCTTCCTGAACCCAGACAATTTCCCGCGCATGGGGATGTTCAGCCAGCGCGGCAGAAATTTCCGTCCGCGGCACGGGATAGAGCTGGTCGAGGAAAAATATAGCTGTGCTGGTGTCCTTGCGGCGGCGGCGTTCGCCGCGAAGTTCGTGGCCCACTTTTCCGCTGGCGATCAAGATGCGTTTTGCGTCTTGCACCTCATGATCCGGAACGATTGGCAGAAAGCGCGGCCGCGTAAAATCCTCAATGTTCGAGCTGGCGTCCGGATGGCGCAGCATGCTCTTTGGCGTGAAAACGATCAGCGGCTTGCGCCACGCATGCAGGGCCTGCCGCCGCAGCATGTGAAAATACTGCGCGGCGGTGGAAGGCTGGCAAATTTGCAGATTATCCTCGGCGGCCAGTTGCATAAAGCGCTCGATGCGCGCGCTCGAATGCTCGGGGCCCTGGCCTTCATACCCGTGCGGCAGCAAAAGCACGAGACCGCTTGGCAGATTCCATTTGTCTTCTGTGGCGCTTAAGAATTGATCGATGATCACCTGCGCGCCGTTGGCGAAATCTCCGAACTGCGCTTCCCAAAGAACCAGCGCTTCCGGATAGTCGCGGCTGAAGCCGTATTCGAATCCGACGCAAGCCGCTTCGGAAAGCGAAGAATTGTAAATCTCGCAAAAAGCCTGCTGCCGCGAGAGATGCGAGAGAGTCAGATAGTTGTGCTCGGTTTGCGTATCGATCAGCACGGCGTGGCGTTGATTGAACGTGCCGCGCTGCGTGTCCTGCCCCGTTAGCCGAACGGGATTGCCTTCGAGCACCAACGAACCCAGGGCAAGCGCTTCCGCGAAGCCGTAGTCGATAGCTCGTTTGCCGTGGCCCATCTCGCTGCGCTGTTCCAGAAGTTTTGCGATTTTCGGGTGAAGGTGAAATCCGGCTGGCACGCGGACGAGCCCGTCGGTGAGTTCCGCGAGCTTTTCTTGTGTCAACCCTGTGTCAACTTCGTAGGCCGGATCGTACTTCCCGTGCTTATAGGGAGACCAATAGTCAGGCAGTTTGCGGAGCTGCGGCATCTTGGTGAGCTGCCCCGCTTTTTGTTGCTCCTCTTCGTATTCCTTTTTCACCGCTTCGACGATTAGCGAAGTGTCGATACCAGTCCGTTCGGCGTAAATCTTCCAAAGGGGCGCATGGTTCTTAATTCGATCGTAGAGAACCGGCTGCGTAATGGTGGGATCGTCGACTTCGCTGTGGCCGTGACGGCGGTAGCCGATGATGTCCACCACAACGTCGCTGCCAAACGTCGCGCGATACTCCGCGGCCAGTTTTCCGATGCGCACGACCGCGTCGGGATCTTCCGCGTTGACGTGGAATATCGGCACGCTCTGACGCTTGGCGATGTCCGAAGCAAAACGTGAAGAATGTTCTTGCGGGGGCTGCGTAGTGAAGCCGATGAGATTGTTGACGACGATGTGAACCGTGCCGCCGACGGTGTAAGCCTTCAAGTCCGCGAGATTAAGTGTTTCCGCCAAAACTCCCTGACCAGCAAAGGCTGCATCGCCGTGCATGACGATAGTCCAGACTTTGTTGAGCGTGCCCGGTGTACGGTCGATGATCGGTCCGTCAACGCCGTGACGGGTCTGCTTCGCGCGCGCGCGGCCCATGGCTACAGGATCGACGGCTTCAAGGTGGCTCGGATTAGAAACAAGATGCATGCTGATAGGCTTGCCGGCCGTGGTCGTATACGTCCCCGTGGCGCCAACGTGATACTTCACGTCGCCCGCGCCCAGCACACTACGCGGATCAACGTCTTCAAATCCGGCAACCACTTCATTCGGCGGTTTGCATGCGGCGTGCACCATCACATTTAGACGGCCGCGATGGCTCATGGCCATGACACAATCCACGGCGCCAAAATCTCCAGCGGTATCCAGGAGGGAGTCGAGTAGCGGGATCAGCGAAGTCACGCCTTCGAGCGAAAAACGCTTCGTACCCAGATAGCGGGCCTGAAGCACCTGCTCAAAAAGGTCCGCGCGCACCAGCCGCTCGAGAATTTTTTCCTGGTTGACCTCCAGCTCCGGCCCCTCGATGCGCTCCGCGATCCATCGCCGCCTCTCCGGCTCGGGAAGGTGCATGAATTCCACGCCAACGTTGCCGCAGTAGATGCGGCGGGCTTCTTCGGCAGCCTCGCCGGTCAATTCGAGATCGGCGAGCTTCTGCGGCTGGAAAACGTTGAGCGGGTCCAGGGTAGCTTCGTAATAGCCCCAGCGGCGGAAAACGTCAAAAACGCGCTCGCGCTGTTCGTTGTTCGCGGCAGATTTCTTCGAGCCCTTGGCGGTTTTTGCGGGGCGTTCCAACGCCATGATTGTACGGTCGGCCATAAATCCATCTCAGACAACCTTCCATTTTGCCACAGAACCATTCGCGGCGCTTTTTTGCCGTAGCAGAACAGGACCAACCAGGACCAGGACAAGGGTGGTGTCTCAGAGCGAAACCACTTGGGATTCCAGCGACCGGGCGATTTCGTCGGGGGAGATATCAGGAGGAAATATGATCGGTGCGCCGATTCTAACCGTGACTTCACCGAAGTGTGCGAGGCGACGGCGTTCGCGCTTCATCTGCCAGACACCATCGAGGCGCATCGGAATGATGGGAAGACACAGATTTTCCGACAGCAGGCCGATGCCGTCTTGGAAAGCCGCCATGCGTCCGTCTTCGGAATTGTTGACCTCGCCTTCGGGGAAAACGAGGATGCTATAGCCGCGGTCGGCGGATTCGCCCGCAAAGCGAAAACTTTCGCGAAAGCCGGAGTGTTGCGGCAGCGGAAAGACGTTGAAGAGCGCGGTGGCAAGCCAGTAGCCGATGTAGTAGGCCCAGCGTTTTGCGAAAAACCAATTTCGCGGGGGACGGCGCATGTCTTGCAAAGTCTCGCCCCCCATGGCCGTGGCAAGGCGGTGACGAAAACGCCACGGCAGCGCGGCGAGAATCAGCCCAATGTCGGCGCGGCGCGTGATGTGGTTCGAAATGATGAGCACGGGCCCCCGGACACCGCGCAGGTTTTCTCGTCCAACAATTTTGGGATGCGCAAGGATTTGTGTGGCGGGCCAGACTAGCGCGTAGTACACGGCAAGCCGGAGCCAGCGTGCCGGCTCGCGTTGCGTCCAGTGAGGAAAAACGTATTCGGTACGATGCGCAGCTGGTTGTTGTAGAAGGCGCTGCACATCCGCGACCGTTCTTGCCTCGGCGAACGACGTTTCGTTTAGCTCGACCTGGAAACGCTCTTCGAGCGCGCTCATCAACTCGACGCGATCGAGCGAAGTAAGGTTAAGCTCCTTCTCTAGCTTTTCTGTAGCTCCTTTTGCACCTGAAAACTTTGCCAGCAAGTCGTCCAAAGCGCCCGTCTGCGGATTTGCCAGCGGTGAGCCTTCTCGGGACTCTGCGGCGCGCACAGCGATTAGACTGAGCCGGGGCTTGCCGGTCGGCGTGCGTGGAAAATCAGGTTCCGGCCAGACGAGCCATCGGTACACACGTTGGTATTCGGCAAGCGAAGCGTTGGCGTTTTCGATCGCCTCGCGAACCGCCTCTTCTTTCGCACAAGAACTGTTCTCCATCAGCAGGATTGCATATGGTTCCGCGTTGCCGCCTCGCTCGCTGGGAACTACCACGCAATCGCGCACGCCACCTTGTTTACGCAGCGCTGCTTCCAAGTCTTCGGGATAAACATTCAGTCCCGCTGGCGTGACGATGACGTTTTTTTTTCGGCCTTTGAACCGAAGATTTCCCGCGGCGTCGACTTCGCCAATATCTCCCGTGCGCAACCAATTTTCAGCGTCGCGCACTCCTTGCCGCAGCGCTCCGCCTTCCCAGTAGCCGCTCGCGACATTTTCCCCGCGCACCAGAATCTCTCCGTCTTCGACCAATCGAAATTCGCGCCCAGGGAGAATTTTGCCGATCGATCCCTGTGCAGCGCGAAAAGGATGGTTCAAGCTGATGAGCGACGCAGTTTCCGTCATTCCGTAGCCTTGTACAACGGCGTAACCCACTCGCTTGAAAAATTCTTCGGTTTCGCTGCAGAGCGCCGCGCCGCCGGAAATGAACGCCCAGAACTTCCAGCCAAATCGCCGGTGAATCTTGCGGAAGCGCCAGGCTCGACGCAAAAACTTCTTGCCATTTGCGGCATCGAAGTTTTTCTTCAACCACTCGCTCTGGCGGCGAGCTTCAAGGTCACGCGTGATCCCCCCATGCAAAGCATCGAGCATACGCGGCACAGCGATGAGCGCCGTCGCGCGCTCTCGCTTCACCGTGCGAATAATCTCCGCTGGATGTGCGGACTGCTCGAAGACTACCGTTGCGCCCAGCAGTGGCGGCACAAACAACGCCATGAACTGCCCGAAGACGTGGCTCAGCGGCACCAGCGTGACGAAACGCAGCGGATGAAACCAGCGCTCATAATTTCGGTAGGGATCGATGCCACGCTCAATCGGCTCAAGATTCGCCAGAAAATTGCCATGCGTCAGAACGACACCGCGCGGCTCGGCCGTCGTCCCCGAGGTGAAAAGAATTTGCGCGATGTGATTTCGGGTGATGGGCTCGTCCGCAAGGCTTTCGTACACAGCCTTCTTCGGTTGGCTGCTGACAGGCGAGGAGGCCACGACACCCGCACGCCTCACTGTGTCAGCCAAATCCTCCAATACGAGTCTCGGAACGGCGGGGTCGAGAGCAACCTTGTCACGCGAAGAAAAAATGAATTTGATGCCTGCGTCCTGTGCCACGCGTCCAGCAAAATTGAGCGTCGCCCCGTCATCCATGGGCACGGCCACGGCGCCGCGCAACAAGCAGCCCCAGAAAGCCGCGGTCCATTCCGCGCTGTTCGGCCCCCACAGCAGAACACGATCGCCTGTGCGAACACCGCGCTCCTTCAGCTCTAAGGCGCAAGCAAGCGCCACATCCGCGAGCTTGCGGTAAGTCCACGCTTCGCGGCGACAACCGCGCCTCTGTACGAAAGCAACGCCGCTGCCATAGCGTTCGAACTCACCGAACAGAGATAGGAGATTCTCTCGGGACATAATAGCAAGCGGCTCTCGCAGCCTTTTGCTGGCTCGATTCTACGCCTCTGCGGAGTTTGCGAGCGAAAGCCCCCGCCGCTCAAGGGCACGTCGCGTGCCACTTAGTGCTCGGCATCCGCTCGAGTTTGCTCGAAAACAGTTACCCGACGCGGCATTGAGACGACGGGCCGCGGTTCCCTGCAGCCATCCGGCCGCGAAAGCTCCGCCAAGCGACCACAACGTAAACCAGACACGCATTGATGAGGCCGAGCATCAACCCATCGCGAAGTGTATCGGCCGCGTCACGGTAGTCCGTCAAGAAAGACAATCCGAAGAAAAAGGTGTGCAACATGTTCGTATCCCGCCTTAGTTTCCTTCCTTGGCCCGCGCACCGACGCCCGCGGATCCATTGGGCCCGCGGGGCTGGCGAACTAACCGCATCACGCGGATTAGCAGCATCACCCCTGAGAAAATGGCCGTGGAAACCAATGCATACAAAAAGTATCGATTTATAATTTCGACGGTGCGGGCGGAATTGACTGCTCCAGCGGCCCCGGAATTCGCCGCCTCCACCCAACTCCCCGCTTTAATCAGAAAATAGACCAGCACCAGACCGGCAGCCTGAACAAAAACGCCGTAGTAAGCGCGAAACCGCACCCAATCCGGACGGACAAGATTGATGCTTGCGCGCACGATCTCCGCGGCCGTAAGCGCGGCAATCGGAAAGTAAATCTGATACCAGATCGGGGCGAGCTTCAGGAACGCGGCCGCAGGCCCAAGAATCAGAAACGGAAAGTTCTGGACTCCCGTCATCCAGCCGATGGCAACCGCACACGCGACAATGATGGACACGGACTCAAAGCGCGAAACCTCCAGGATGTTGCGCCCAAAACACAGTTGAATGTCCCTCTCTATGTTCAAGTCGAGCCGAAACTTACCGCCCATTCCTTTCACATGCCAGCGATCAGGATGCTTCGTCAGGTTTCTCTCAACCAAAGCAAAAATCAGCGTCACCACGCTCAACTGAATAAAGAGTTGCAGCAGGCAGGTCGAAACGATGTCGTTAAAACCGACCTTCTGCCCGCTGACCGCCAGTGCCGTAAAGATGATGGCCACGACCAGAAACGTAAGACCCAGGTTGAACAAAGAACCTTGATGTAGAACGGAAACAGAACTGGACCAATGATTTGCCTGCCGAACGCAACCGAACGCTGGTCCTGCCGGTAGCGCGCGGCAAGCAGCAGCGGGTTGCCGCGCTGCCTAAGCAAACCCTCTTGCTCTTCCTCCGTCAGCGGTCGCCCCAGCTCTCTTTGCTTGTCTTCCATTTCCGAGCGAATGTCTTCGGACAGTTCGCCGACGATGTCCTCGCGTTGCCCCTCGGGCAGCGCCTTCGCTACTGCTTTCACGTAGCTGTCAACTAAATCCATGACGTGCTCCTTAACCTCTTCACAGCATTCCCCCTTCACAACATTCCATTGAGCGACGAATTGATGCCCTGCCACTCCGTCAACAGTTGCTTCAACATCTCTTTCCCATCTGCCGAAAGCTTGTAAAAGCGCTTATTGCGCTTGTCTTCCTCGCGCCATTCGCTCACGAGCAGCCCGTGGCTTTCAAGCCGCCGCAGCAGCGGATACAACGTGCCTTCATCGATCGCCATGCCCCGCTCGCTCAACGTCTTCCGCAGCGTGTAGCCGTAGTGCTCCTTGCGTAGCGCCGCCAGTACCGCGAGTACCAAAGACCCGCGGCGCAGCTCCAGCCTCAGGTTTTCAAAGAGTTCGTGGTTGTCCGTACCGGGTGTCATATAGTGTACGTCACACACTGTGTTCCACACAGTATAGGTTGTCAAGGACTTTTTCCAACTTTTTTGATTCCGGTTAAACCTCATGTTTTCTGAGATTTTCGGCGGCACAGACCTCTCAGCGGCACACACTTCAGTCCGTGCAGCCTGTAGGAAGCTGGGCTATATGCACCGGAGGGACCATCGAACGACTTCGCAAAAGGTAGTGCGGCAGTTTCCGCTTAGCCGACCACCCAGAAGGTGGCGAGTCCAGTCAATGCAAGGGCGTTTACCGTTACCTATCGTCAGCTAACTTCCGGTTTGCCCGTGATTCGCTCAGAATCGCCGGACATAAGCTAATTTGACTGTAGGAATCGCCGAGCAGTTATTGTAAACGTTTCGCTGTCCAGCTCCGGACGACACAATGTGCAAAAACGACAAAGATCGGGGGAACGCTCAGAGTCGGGCGGCTTGGTCTAGGAGCGTTCGACCTTGGGCGTCGACTGAGCTCCTAGCGGTTCGCGGAAAGGATCCATCGGAATCGGTGCGTACTCGACATCGATGATCTCGAGATGCTCCGTCTTTGCTGGCGCGCGCAGGTTCACGCGGTCGCCGGGGCTCGCCTTCATCAGCGCATTGGCGAGAGGCGAGCGCCAGCTGATGTAGCCGCGGTCGAGGTCCACCTCGTCGATGCCTACGATCGAGACGACGTGTTCGAGGCCGGCGGCGTCCTTGTAGGTCACGGTTGCCCCGAAGAAGACGCGCGTAGCGGCTGACCCTGGCCGCGGAGCGGTGGGATCGACGACCACAGCTGCGTCAATGCGTTTCGTGAGAAAGCGAATCCGCGAATCGATCTGGCCTAACCGTCGTTTGCCGTAGAGGTAGTCGGCGTTTTCACTGCGGTCCCCGTTACTAGCAGCCCACGCTACGACCTCCACCACCGCGGGCCGCTCGCGACTCAATAGGAACAGATGCTCGTCTTTCAGCCGCTGCAACCCGGCGGGCGTGATGTAGTTTTTGAGCGTCGGCCCCGCTTCCTCGCGCACCGGTCCACGGAGCGGCCGCTTTGTTCGTATTTGCCAATCTGCCATGGGATTTCGTGTACTTGTGGGTGACCCAATCTCGGAAGGTCCGCGCCTTGATCCCGATAATTGCTCGCACAGTGAAGGTGACGTACGCGGGCTAGATGTCGAATGATACATCGGTCTTTCCTGTGGCACTCTTAGAAAATGCGGTGACCCATCCGATTGCATATCAAGGCCAAGAAGTATGCGGTTCACCTAAGCGATGTGTCGATGAGGTGCCCATTTCCAATGAATTGTTTGTGTTCGACCTGTAGGCTCACACTGATTCCGGGCGGTTTGTCGGAAAACGTTACCTTGGGACTACTTCAGGGTAGCCCGTTATCCAGGAACTTCGCTGCGTACGCGTCCTGGATCCCATCCCGACGAAACCGAGCTGCGTCGTCTCTTTTTTTAGGCGATTCCGGACTGCTCACTTCAGCGCGGATCGACGAACTGAGGTTTGTCAACTTGTCCAGCCAAGCGACCATTCGTTGTGCGTCAGCAGCATCCGGGCCATACTCGTGAGCGGGCTAAAAGTGCGCCAGAGTAGCGCGGCCTCTATCGCGAGCAGCTACTATGATAGACGTACGCGGGCGCGGAACATTTTCATCCTTCGTTGCGGCACGAAGGACCATGTCTTACTCGTGCCGCAGAGCCGCCAGTGGATCAATTCGGGACGCTCGCCTTGCCGGCGCATAGCCGGCGAGGATCGCGGCGCTTAGGAGGACGACACCGGCCAGCGCCAGGGTTCCCGGATCGTTGGGCTGGGTCTCGAACAGAAACGATTTGACAAGCCGGGACGCGCTCAACGCGGCAGGCACGCTGATCGCGAGTCCCACCGCCGCCAATAGTAGAACGCGACGCAGAACCATCCATACCACAGCGCCGCTTTGCGCGCCCAGAGCCATACGGATTCCAATCTCGCCGACCTGCCGCGCGACGCTGTAGGACATCGTCCCATAGAGTCCCACGCACGCCGTCAGGAGAGCGAGAACCGCGAAACCCGTGCATAGTTTCGCGAACGTGAGTTCCTGGGTGATGGTCCGATCGATTTCGGCAGCCTGTGTGACAACGTTTGTGACGGGTATGCGGGAATCTGCCTCCCGCACGATCTCATGCACACTCTGAACAAACCTCAGCGGATCACCCGCAGTGCGCAGCGCGTAGGTCACTCGGTCCGGAGAAAATTGGCTAAGCGCTACGAACACGGTCATTGCACTCTCTTCTTCATTTTTCAGACCACCGTACCGCAGGTTAGCCGACACGCCGACGACCTCGAGATCGCGCTTCTCGTCCGGGAGCGTGATGCGCCGGCCCACCGGATTCTTGTCCCCGAAGTAAGTTCGCGCGAGCCGTTCGCTGATCACTGCAACCGGCCTGGAGCCCGGTTGGTCGCGGTCGTCAATCTCACGCCCGGCCAGAATCGGAATCTGCATCGTCATGAGGAAACGCGGTCCGGCGGCCATGACACGTGCGCCATCCAAGGTAACAGCGCCGATCTTCATTGTGCCCCTGATGGCCTGCCCCGCACGGGCGGCGTTGATGATCGAGGATTGCGAAAGCGTCGCGCTGCTCACGCCGGGGATCGATTCGAAGCGCTTGCGCAGGTCCGTGTAAAAAGTGACGATCTCCGGGTCGCGATGCCCGGCCTGGCGCGCATTCAGCGAGAACAGAAGGATGTTCTCGCGAGCGTAACCCAGTTGGACGGAGTGCAGGTTGTTGAGTGTCCGGACAAACAGACCGGCAGCGACCAGGATGAGAAAAGAGAGCGCGATTTGGGCGACCACCAGCACGTGCTGCGCGCCGCGGCGCGGTCCGCCCCCGCGGCCATTCTGTAGCGCGGGCATGACGTCCGGACGCGTCGACTGAATTGCTGGAGCGAGTCCAAATAACAGGCCGCAAACCACTGAGAGCGCCGCCGTCACGGCCAGCACGTTCCAGTTCAATTCCGCGTGAAGCGTAAAGTTCTCGTGCCCGTTGGAGAGTAGAAACGTCAGCGCTCGCACACCCCAGATCGCAAACAAGACCCCGAATGCTCCGCCGAGCGACGCCAGCATCACGCTCTCGGTAAGCAACTGCCGCACGACGCGGAACCGTCCCGCTCCCAGGCTGAGCCGGACAGCCAATTCGCGGCGTCGCGCGGCGGCCCTTGCCAGCAGCAGATTGGAGATGTTCGCGCACGTGATCGCCAGGATCAATCCCACCATCGTCAGGAGCACGTACAGAGGCTTGGAATACTTGCGGCGCAAGCTACCCAGACCGGCGGCGCCGGGATTCAGAATCAGGGCGGGCAGTTTGGCGCGCTCACCGTTGGTCGTCGCGGTGGTGGCAACCCATTGATGGAAACGAGTAGCCAGCACTGCCTGCGCCTGGGCCATACTTACGCCGGGACGCAGGCGGCCCATCATTTCGATCCAGTAGTAGTTTCCGTCGTCATACATACGAGCCGCTCGGTCACCGTCCACGAGCAGATTCGTGTGCAACGGAAGGTAGAGGTCCGGCGCCGCCGCAGGATCGACTCCGACGAATTCCGGCGGCGCGACACCGATCACCGTGAAGGGAGTGTTATCAACGAGAATCGACTGTCGAATCGCACTCGGCGGTCCTCCAAAGCGATTTTGGCTTGTAGCAAAACTGATTACGGCGACCGGCGCTGCGCCGGTACTGTCGT
>Ga0073928_10000400_pt1 | contig 102931 bp, 67 predicted proteins | sample PaiPotPPA55metaG_FD_76969 | JGI IMG/M metagenome (GOLD analysis project Ga0073928, IMG submission 76969) | Iron sulfur acid spring bacterial and archeal communities from Banff, Canada, to study Microbial Dark Matter (Phase II) - Paint Pots PPA... ... | reverse complement strand
GCTCACACGCAAATTCTGATGCTCGCTGACGCAGCGAAGACAGCCGATCCCAACCTGCACGAAGACATTTGTGCGCGCGCCGAGCGCGTCGCCGGGGCTTCGTTTTTCATCCTGGGTGACGTGCCGAAAACGGCCGTCGCGCAGATTACTCCTGCGGTCGCGCGCGAAAACCCAAGCGCAGCGGACATCCTGCAAAGTTTGCGCGGCTGGGACATGGCGTACTGGATGGATGGAGACATCGTGCGGATGGCGGTGGAGGGGCAATTCGACAATCCTTACGACGCGCTGCGCGGGCGCTTCGGTTTCGAAAAGGTGCGAGAGTCGATCGAGAAGGCGTCCATCGACCTGAAAACGGGGAGGGTGGCGGCCGGTCCCGGAGCGCCGATCCTCGACGCCATGGTAAAGAATCTGGCGATCTCGCTCGACGGCCGTTACGTCCGGATGGGCACTGCGCTCAAGAAGTCCGACCTTCAGGCGCTTGCCGCGTCGGCTGCCGCCGGACGCCACTGAAAGCAGTCGCCAAACTCCCTTTGAAACCGACGGTGCTCACGTGACTGCAGCCAAACCGCCAGCCAAGCCGCCAGTTAAGATGGTGGATGATCCCCGACTTCGGAGGCGCAGCCGTCGCCTGCGAGTCCGAATCCGCATTGTGGTGCGAGTGGAGACCGAGCGGAAAGAAACCGTGTGGGAGGAAACGGACGCGCTGATCGTCAACGCCCACGGCGCCCTGATCCTTCTGGCGACGCAGGTATCGAAGAACAAGTTCCTAACAATCCAGAACGCCAACACTGGGGAAGAGATTCTGGCGCGCATCACGAGCCTCGGGCCGCGGTTCATGGGCAAGGCCGAGGTGGGCATCGAATTCATCCGGCCCGCGCCCGAGTTTTGGGCGCTCGTGCACCAGCCGCAGGACTGGCAGTCGAGCCCACTGCCGAAATCCCGCCGCCTCGTGCCCCAGAAGGTGTAACCCACTATTCGAGTGTTCTCCGTCTTGTCGAGTGCTTCGCCGCTCGATAGAATGGGTGTTTGCATCACGCTCGGAATCGATTCCAGGAGACCCCAGACCATGACCTCACCCGCCACCACGCTCCATCGCGGCGAGTTTCAGAACGAAGCGTTCATCGATTTCGCAAAGCCTGAGAATCGCAAGGCCATGGAAGACGCGCTGCGGCAGGTGAAGGGAATGTTCGGCCGCGAGTACCCGCTCGTGATCGCTGGAGAGAAAGTAATTACGACGGAAAAGACGAAGTCGACGAATCCGTCGCATCCCGATGAAGTGATCGGCGTATTTCAGAAAGCTACCGTCGAGATGGCGAACAAGGCCGTCGAAGCGGCAAGCCGCGCGTTCGACCGCTGGAAGCGCGTACCCGTTGAGGAGCGCGTTGCGACTATCTATCGGGCTGCCGACATTCTTCGGAAGCGCCGCTTCGAGTTGGATGCCTGGCTCGTCTACGAAATCGGCAAAACTTGGCCTGAGGCCGACGCGGACATCGCCGAGCTGATCGATTTCTGCGAGTTTTATGGGAGGGAGGCACTACGCCTGGCGAGTCCGCAGAAACTTGTGCCGATGCGCGGCGAGAAGAATTATTTGAAGTACATTCCCCTCGGCGTGGGGGTGATTATTCCGCCGTGGAATTTCGCGGCGGCGATCATGGGCGGAATGACGGCGGCAGCGATCGTGACGGGCAACACGGCGATTGTGAAGCCGTCAAGCGATTCGCCAACGATCGCGGCAATCTTCATCGACATTTTGTATGAAGCAGGCGTGCCGCGCGACGTGGTGAGCTTCTTTACCGGTCCGGGCAGCACCGCGGGGGAAGCGCTGGTGACGCATCCGAAGACGCGGTTCATCGGCTTCACGGGATCGAAGGAAGCGGGGTTGCGCATTAGCGAGCAGGCGTCGAAGGCGCAGCCGGGGCAGGTTTGGATCAAGCGCACTGTCCTCGAAATGGGCGGCAAAGACGCCATCATCGTCGATGATGAGGCCGATGTGGATGCCGCGGTGGAAGGCGTGGCAATGTCTGCGTTCGGCTACCAGGGTCAGAAATGCTCGGCCTGTTCGCGGGCGATTGTGGCGGAGAAGGTGTACGACGAATTCGTGAACAAGCTGGTCGAGCGCGTGAAGAAAATCACGGTGGGGCCGAGCGAGGATCCCTCAAATTTCATGGGACCGGTGATCAATCAGACGGCTATGAAATCAATTCTCGGTTACATCGACACCGGGAAAAAAGAAGGGCGCTTGGTGACGGGCGGAAAGCACACGGGCGGCGACGGCTATTTCGTCGAGCCGACGGTGATCGCGGACGTGAGCCCAAAGGCGCGAATTTTCCAGGAAGAGATATTCGGGCCTGTGCTCGCCGTCACCAAGGCGAAAGATTTCGACGAAGCGCTCGCCATGGCCAACGATAGCGAGTTTGGCTTGACCGGCGCCGTCTATTCGCAGAATCCTAAGAAGATTGAGCGCGCGGGCGAGGAATTTCACGTCGGAAATCTGTATATGAACCGCAAGTGCACCGGCGCGATGGTGGGCTCGCATCCGTTCGGCGGATTCAACATGTCCGGCACGGATTCGAAGGCTGGAGGGCAGGATTATTTGTTGTTGTTCCTGCAAGCGAAGACGATCTCGGAAAAAATCGGCGCCACCAAGTAACCGACGTTTGCAGCCCCTGCTGAGTCGGCATCATTCCGCCGTTTGGGTATGCGGTTTCATGCCGAATCCCCAGCGCAGAATCGCGTATGCGACCGGCCCTGACGCCAGCAGCAGCGGCGCCCAGTGCCACACCAGTGGCTCGCTGTAATAGACTTTCATCGCGCACAAAATCACGGGGAAAATCAGGATGTACGCGATTCCGGCTTTGCCGCCGGGAATGCGAAAACTTCTGGGCGCGTTCGGAGCCTTGGCGCGCATCCGCCACGCCGCAAAGAGCGTCAGCAAAGTCGTCGCGATGCGCGTCCAGATATAAATGTTGACGAGATCCTCCACCGGATACTTTGCGAGTATGCAGTAAACCAGAGCCGACGCGCCGATCGCGTGCGCCGGCGTGCCGAATCGCGGATGGATTTTCCCCAGCCAGGACGGCAAATAGCCATCCTCCGCCATCGTTGCGGGAATGCGCGTTGTGTAGAGAATCGTGCTGTTCGAGAGCGACAGGGTTCCGATAAGCGACGCCACAAGCATCGCCGCGCCCAACGCTTCGCCTCCGATGAGGCGCGACGCCGTGACGATGTATCCGGTGTCCCATTTCTGCCAATTGCCCAAGACCGCGAGCGCAAGCGTGGTCGGCAGAATGTAGGTGAGGATATTCATCGGCGTATTCCACGCGAGGATGCGCACGAAAGTTTTCTGCGGGTCTTTCATTTCGCCGGTCACGCTGGATAACTGTTCGTAGCCGGCATAGTTCCACATCGCCAGCGCGAGTCCCTGGCCGAAAACACTTCCAAACGGCCTGCCCGGCGGCGTAAACGGAAGCACTGGATTGTAGTGCCAGTGGAAGAGCGAGACGAGGCAGAGCCACGCCACGGCAATCAGCACCGCGACGAGGAGCGCCACCGAAATCCATCCCGCCAGCTGGATCCCTCGCGCGTTCACATACGCGAGCAGGCACAAGACCAGGCACGCACCCGCCCATTTCGTATTGCCGGTGAGCCAGGGCAGATAGTCGGCGAGGTAGTCCATCAGCAGGACGCCGTACAGGCTGTTGAGCAGAAACGTTCCGGTCCAGTTCCACCAGCCGCACTGAAATCCCCAGAAATCACCGAAGGCGGCATGGCTCCAGCGGTAGAAGCCTCCTTCCACGGGAAGAATGCTGTTGAGTTCCGCCGCCGCGAAAGAAATCGGAATGCTCCAGAAAAGCGGCACGAACGTGAGGAATACGAGAGCCATTCCGGGGCCGGAGCTTTTGAAGATGTCCTCAAAACCGAATGGTCCGCCGGCCGTATAGCCGTAGAAAATTGCGAGCAGCGGGATAAAGCCGATTTGTCGGAGGCGAGCATTCGCCTCAAGATGCGAGGAATGTTGCGAAGAAGTTGCGTTTTCCATCGGGCGCGGCGCGCCGGGATGATATGGGAGCATCGCCGCCAATTCAACGAGATTCAGGCTTTCCGCTTTGGCGGAAGGACGAACAGCGGGACGCTATTGTCTTTTCAACTCCGCGGTCCAATTAGTGATTACATTTAGGGTGAGTGAGGTGGTATCCGGCACAGCGCTTCCGATGAAGCCCTGTCCATTTTTCGGGCCAACGTCAAACATCTGGCGGACCATCCCGCTGAGGAATGGGGATCGAAACAGCGGACGAACGCTTTGAATTGCGAGGCTCCCGGGGGATTCCTGAATCGAGGCGGCCATCATGTCTCCCCCTCCACCAACGAAGTAGAGTTCCTTCCCATCGCTGCTCCAGGCAGCAGGCGGCGCCAGCACGCCACCTGCGCTAACCTCCCATTTTCCCTCTCCCTTGGGAAATGAGGTTATGAAAATTCCGTCCTTGCCTGATTGTGTTGAATCATAAGCAATCCATTTTCCGTCTGGGGAAACGCGGCCGCTCGATACATCACCGGAAGTATTGGGAAGTGGAAAGGGCTTGCGCTCGCCCTTGAGCGGCATGATCCAGATTTGTTGATTGCTAAGCTCGCCACGGTCGAAAACGAAGTATTGCCCATCTCGAGTCCAATCGGACGGGTGGTCTATCGAGCCGGAGTCGAGCAGATCGTCGCGGCTGCCGCTGCCGTCTGCGTTCTTGACATAGATCTTGGTTCTATCAGTGTTGGCCACGCGCGACGAGTACGCCACTTTCGTTCCATCGGGCGACCAAACAACGAACCAAACGTCTTCTCCGAACGTGAGGCGAGTCCTAACTCCGGTTTTTAGATCAGACACAACAATGTCCGCCGCCGGTCCATCGAAGACCGCGCTAGCGACCCGCGTTCCGTCCGGAGAAACTCGCAAATCCTGGAGTTCGCCGGAGATCGGGGCCAATCCTTTCAAGTGCCCCGTCAAGTCAAACCAGGACGTCGGGTATTTCACCTCTCCCGGACTCTGAAACACCAAGACGCCATTGTCGGACGCAGACGCCATCACTCCCCAATTGCCTTTGTCTTCAAGCACCGCTGCGATGGGCGTCGCAGCGCCTTTCAGCTCCAGCCGGTCCGGATCGAATTCCTGCGCCATCAAGCTGCCTTCGCGGAAATAAAGCAGGTATCCTGAGGAATAGAACGCGTTTCCGGCGGTCTTGAGAATGAATTTACCGGGACCGCCATCGATGCTGCCCGCATAGATTCCTGAAGATTCTTCCTTGCCGGCCATGTGATTCGCGGCCAAGTACAGGAAGTGCTTTCCGTCGGGGAGAAAACGAGGCCATCGGTGCGTGGAGTGAACGGATCGATCCATCGTCGTCGCCGAAACCGGCTTGCCACCGGACGCCGGGACGCGATAGATCGTTTCGTAGATGTAAGGCGAGAACACGATGGTGTCGGCCGCCCAACTGCCACCGCGCCCGTCCTGCGCCGGAGCCAGGCTGACTGAGGGACCCCCAGCGATGTCGATGCGCTTCAATTGCTGGTCTGCGAAAAAGCCCAGAGATTTGCCGTCGGGCGACCAGAATGGAAATTTGCCGTTTTCGGTGCCACGCAGCGATTTCACTTCACCCGTGTCCAAGGAGCGGACGAACAGAATTTGCTTACCATCGGTCATCCCGGGAAACGCCACACTTCTGCCGTCGTGCGAAACCACGGTGCCGCCGGAGTTGTCTCCTAACGTCCAAAGCATCACATTGGCGGGTGGCGGAAGCACCGCGCGAACCACGGGCTCGGTGGTGGACCGGTGGAAAAAGAAGTAGCTTACCGCTGCTCCGACGGCGAGTGCGACGACAATGGCGGCCGTTGCGATGGCGTAGCTCAACGCGCCTCTCCGCTTTGCAGTCTTCCCGACCGCTCCAAACGCCGACGAACTGTCGGACGACGATTGTGCGATCCAGTCGAGTTCGTGCTTGATGTCGGCGGCGCTCTGCCAACGCTCATCGGGACTTTTCGCGAGGCATTTTCGGATGACGTGGTCGAGCGCAGGCGGCGATGCCGGATTTACGGCGGTAATCGGCGTGGGTTCCTTCTCCAAGATTGCCGATGCGACGCTTAGTTGGCTTTTGCCTCCAAAGGCGCATTTTCCCGTCACCATTTCATAGAGAACTGCGCCGAAAGAAAAAATGTCGCTACGCCCATCGAGGTCTCTGCCTTCCACTTGCTCGGGCGACATATATTGGAACGTGCCGACGATCGTGCCTTCTTGCGTTACGGGGCTGGATGACACAGGTGTGTGCGCGGTGGCGGTCATCGTGGCGCCGGCGCCCAGCGGGACCACCTGCTTCGCCAAGCCGAAATCCAGCAGCTTCGCGCCCGTCGGCGTGAGCATGATGTTGCCGGGCTTCAGGTCACGGTGAACGACTCCGCTGCGATGTGCCCTGTCGAGCCCATCCGCTATGTGCGCGCCATACTTCAGCACTTGATCGAGCGGCAGCGGCCCCTTTTCGAGCCGCTTCGCCAGCGTGCTGCCTTCGACGCACTCCATCACGAGGTAATCGACTCCATCCTGGTGACCAACGTCGTGGAGCACGCAAATGTGGGGATGATTCAGGCTAGAGATTGTTTTCGCTTCGCGCTCGAATCGCTGCTTGCGAACAGGATCGGAAGAAAGCTGCGCCGGCAAAATTTTGATCGCGACGGTACGGTCGAGTCGCGTGTCGCGTGCGCGATACACCTCGCCCATTCCGCCGGCGCCGAGCGGCGCAAGAATTTCGTATGGTCCAAGTTGTGTGGCTGGCGCGAGCGGCATGAGCCCGTGATTATATCCTGAAGATGAAGCCAGCGGGGGTCCGGGTGGCCGTTTTCGATCTGCGTTCCAAGTTCCGCCTACGTGACGGTGACGTCGAACAGGTGCGCCTGAAAAGCGTCGAGGCGGACGAAAAGGCCTGTGTCGTTGAGTTCCTGGCCATGCCGGGGATAGCGGACTTCGTTCAGCTGGTCGTAAAAAACATATTCCTTCGTGGAGGACACGCGATCGCGCCATCGAATTAGTCCCTGCGCCGCGCCGCCTGACAGGTTTACCACGATCATCTTCCACGCCGTCTCAGTGCTCCATTCGTACGCGATCAGATTTTCGGCGGTGGGGTCGCCGCGCGGCGTCAGTGGAAGAAGATTCCATTGGCCGCGGTGAAAGACGTCTTCGTTCGAGACGCGCAAAATCTTTTCGAAGAAATTCAAGATCAAGGGGTTTGTCGGCTCCGTCGCGGCGACGCGCAGCGCGACCGGGAGTTGAATTTTGCGGCCTTCGAGTTCGCCGTGCTGGTAGAAGCGCATTCCAGGAAGCGTCGACATGAGCGTGCCCGCCGCCGGCAGTCGCTGCTCGCCAAAAATGACGGCGGCGCGAGGCTCGTCGTGGTTTTCGAGGAAACGCGCGAGATGACTCTGGTGCGCAGTCGGCGCAACGAGCTGGCCGCGTATTCCGCCGACATCGAGACCTCGAACTGCGTCGTAGATTTCTTTGTCGTACGTGAATTCGAAGCCGAGATGCAGGAGTCGCGCTTCGGTTCCCCAATACGCTTCCGCCAGAAGAATCAGGTTCGGCACAGCGGAGTGCGCTTCCGTCCAGAATTCCGTCGCTGGTTGCGTTGCGCCGGCCAGCAGGTGACCCCAGACTCTCGCGAAGATGTCGTTGAGTTGCAGCATCGCCATGTCGCAGCGAATGCCGTCGCAATGCGCGGCGATGATGCCGAGGCGATTGATCAGTGCCGCGCGCAACGCCGGATTGAAATGGTTGAGCTGCGCCGTATCCGTCCAGGGGGGGAAGTACGGATCGCGGCCCAGCGCTATGAACGGAGCGCCTTTCGGCGTGTCGATGCGGAAGAAACTTGCGGGATCCGTCTCAAAATCCTGCTGTGTCCCCTGCACGTAGAACTCCGGATGCTCGCGTACCCACGGGTGGTCGAGCGCCGTGTGATTGCCGACGAAATCCAGGAAAACCGCCATTCCTCGCGAGCGAAGCTTTTCGCGAACGCGATCGAGGTCGTCCCAGGCGCCGATGCGCGGATCGGGAGTGTATTGCGCGACGGAATAAGGGGAGCCGACAACGTCTTCCGGCTTCCATCCCGGCAGCGCGTTGGCGTAGGAACCTGTGTTGGAAGGTTCGAGCGCGATGCGCCGCGCCTCTGCGCTGCGCTGCCAGACGCCCATGAGCCAAATAATGTTGAAGCCGCGCTGGGCAAGGGTGTCCCACTCCGAGTCGGGAACGTCGGCAAGCCTGACGAAGCGCCCAAGACACGCGGAAAGCTCCTCGAGCCAGGCCCACGCGTTGATTTCGTAGAGGTGCGGATGAGCGCGAAGCGCCACGGGAGAAAAGGAGGTAGATGGCTCGGGCGTCACACAGCCGAGCGTAGACTGCGAATTGCAGCGATGTCAACATGATGCGGCACCTTTCGGTCGTGCTCCACCTAGTACGATTCGGATTGCTGGACAAAACCGGAGATTAGTGACAGAGTATGGCGGGGCAGCGATCCAAAGTTTTCGCTCTGAGGAGGAATCAACAATGGTGAAGCGTTTGATGTTTTGTACGGCAGCACTTCTTTTCGTGGGCGGTATGGCCCTAGCAGGACAGGATGCGGCAAAGAGCGGCACATGGTCGGGTGTGATCACTAACGACATGTGCGGAGCCAAGGATGCCAGCATGGCCAAGGCCGATTGCACGAAGACCTGCGTGAAAGAACACGGCGCAAAATACGCGTTGTATAACCCGGCTGACAAGAAGGTGTATGTTCTCGATCCGCAGGACAAGGCGGCAGGACACGAAGGCCACAACGTAACGGTGAAGGGCACGCTCGACGGCACTACGATTCATGTCGACTCCCTCACGATGGCCAAAGGCAGCTGATCAGCTTTAGGTTTGAAGGATAAGCACGAACCCATCTCCGCAAATTATGTAACCTGGAAGCGGGCAGATACTTGGATCTGCCCGCTTTTCTTTTTGGCAGGGGCGACAAAAAGCTTTTGGTATATTGCGCAACTGCTCGCGCGGGCGTTTAGTGGGAGGCATGTTTGACAATGAAGATTGGGCTTCACGTCGCGTTTTTTTCTGTTCTCGCGGTTCTGGCGTTTCCTACCCTTGCGCCGAATTCTTCCGTCGCACACTCTCAGGAGTCGGCGCCGCAGAAGCGGAATCTCACGGTGGACGATTATTTTCGGATCAAGGGCGTGGCCGATCCGCAGATTAGCCCCGAAGCAAAATGGGTGGCTTACACTGTTGAAACCCGAAACCTGAAAGAGGACAAGAACGAAGAACGGATCTGGATGGTGGCGACGAGCGGCGGCGAAGCGATACCGCTCACGGCGGAGAGCGTCTCGTCGTCGCATCCGCGCTGGAGTCCGGACGCAAAGTATCTCGCATTTCTCTCGGAGCGCGAGGAAGGGAAGAAACAGGTTTGGCTTTTGAACCGCAACGGCGGGGAAGCGCAGCAGTTCACTGATGCGATTCAGGACGTGAGTGATTTTGCGTGGTCGCCTTCCGGCGATCGCCTTGTGCTCGTACTGCAAAACCCGACGCAGGATGAACTCGAAGCCGCCCACCATAAGGAAGCCGAAAAGGACGCCGGCGAGAAACCAAAGCCGAAGCCGCGTCCTTGGGTGATAGACCGTTTGCACTTCAAGGATGACGAGGTCGGTTATCTCGACCGTCGCCGAACCCATCTGTACGTATTCAGTCTCGGAGATCGCAAAATGACGCAGATCACTTCGGGCGACTATGACGACACGGCGCCCGCATGGTCGCCGGACGGCCGATGGCTGGCGTTTGTCAGCAACCGCTCGGCAGATCCGGATCGCAATTTCAACGACAACATTTGGGTGGTCGCCGCCGATAACACGGACCAGGGCAAGAACCTGGTTCATGTCACCACGGGTCCGAGCACAGACGGTGCGCCTGCATGGTCGCCTGACGGGAAGTGGATCGCGTTCACCAGCCAGCTTGATCCCAAACTCTTTCAGTACGCCACGTTTCATCTCGCGGTCGCACCATCCAGCGGTGGCGAGCAAAAAGTTCTGACGCGCTCGCTCGATCGCAACGTGTCTTCGCCGCACTTTTCCGCAGATGGCAAATGGATTTACTTCCTCGCGGACGATGACGGCACGCAGAATGTGCTGCGGATTCCAGCGGCAGGCGGAGAAATCACGCGGCCGATAGGCGGGCGCCTGATGGTCGACGCTTTTTCAATGGCAGGAGACGGCTCTGTCGCGGCGCAAGTAGGAACCGTGGAACGCCCGGACGAAATTTATCTTCTGCCGGTGGGAGGCGAGCTGCGAAGGCTTACAACGACGAACGATACGCTGATGGCGCAGATTCGTTTGCCGAGCGTCGAGTACGTCCATTTCAAAAGCAAGGACGGCACTTCCGTGGCCGGCTATCTGTACAAGCCTCCCGATTACAAACCGGGGAATCGATACCCGGCGATCTTGCACCCTCATGGCGGACCTGTCGGAGCTTATTACGCGGAGTTCGATTTTCAGCCGCAACTCTATGCGGCGAACGGCTACGCCGTTCTGACGCCGAATCCACGCGGTTCGTCGGGCTACGGCGAGGATTTCTGTAAAGCTATCTATGCGGACTGGGGCAACAAGGATTTTCAGGACGACATAGCGATGGTCGACTACGGCGTCGCGCAGGGGATTGCCGATCCCGAAAAACTGGGCGTCGGCGGCCATTCGTACGGCGCGATTTCGACGAATTTCATCATCACGCCGACCACGCGGTTCAAGGCTGCGATTTCCGATGCGGGCGAGTTTCTTTATGTGACGAACTGGGGTCACGACCTCTATGTGCGCGAATGGGAAATCGAGCTGGGACTGCCGTGGGAAAATCGCGGGCTATGGGAGAAGCTCTCGCCCTTCAGCCGCGTGACGAAAATCACCACGCCCACGATGGTGATGGGCGGCGACGTCGATTGGAATGTTCCGATCATCAACGGCGAGCAGATGTATGAAAGCCTGAAAAGGCTCGGCGTGCCGACGCTGCTCGTCGTGTATCCAGGCCAGTACCACGAATTTCACCGGCCGTCATTCATCAAGGATCGATTCCAGCGCAACCTCGCCTGGTTCGGCCACTACGTAAAGGGCGAAGGCCCCGCGATCCCGCCAGAGAAAGTCGCGGACTGAATCTTGGCGGGTCGTGAGCGATTCGTGGGGCCAGCCGACGTGAAGCGACGTGCTCCTCGCCTTAGCCCTGCGTCATTGTTTTCAATTTTTCAATTCAGATGGACGATTGGCGATTCAGTGATCGATGGGAGCAGCGTCGTTTGCGTCGAGTGTGACGGAATTTGCGCCGGCCTTGAGGTCCACTCTCGTGTTCCAAAGATAATTCTTGCCGTTGTTCACCAAACCGGCCATGACGTAGTACGTGCCGGGCTTCACGCCGGAAAAACTGGCGGGCGCGTTCGGTCCTGCTTTGACGGCAGCGACGACGTGCTGGTACACCGCGACTGTGCCCTTCTGACAATTTGCGTTGTTCCGCGGGCAGTTTGCGAAGCTTTTTAGAAGTGACGAGCCAGCGGCGGGCTGGAAACCGGAATTTTTGAGGAGGGTCTCAACGCTATCGTTGAGAAGAAGAACCGTCGTGCCTGCTGCGGGGTCGGCGAGGGCAGCTCTAACTGCTAGAACGGCGTTTCCGGGGGCGGCGGCAGGTAGGCTTGCCGATGCGGGCACGACTCCTGTCATCTGCCCGCCACCCGACGGCACTGGGCCCGGCGAAAGCGCCGCCAGAGCACAAGTGGCATTGAGCGGCGCAAATGTGAAGTCATCATTGGCGTCTTTTCCTGTAATCCTGCGCCCCTCCACAAGATACTGCCCGGCACCCGGATCCAGCGTGTTGTTCGGCATTAAGGCCAATGTCAGCGGATGGTTCGGTGCGTTTACCTTGACAGCCGTCTGTCTGCCGTCGGCGACCACTTGGTAAGGATAGGCGCGCGCCGCCTCCGGGCCGCATCCAAGTATCGCGGACTCGGGATGGAACTCCACGCTGAATCCGCTTCCCGCCGCGTAGGTTCCATTCATCCGCAAACCCGGAGGCGTGGGCGGACCGGTTTTGCCGCCGGAAAACATGCCTTCCAGCATGTTCTTTTCCGCGCCGGTGATTCCCAGGCCGGCGCCCTTGGAACTGAGGTTCGGTGCGGGACAAGTCCGCGTCACTTCACGATACTGATATATCGTCGCCGGTTTACCGGCGTAGTCGGTGCCGTCCCGCATACCCGCGGAAACCGTTCCGTCGACCACGACGGGGCCCGGGCCGGTAAGCGTATCGCCGTTGAGCGACAGAACGACGTTCTTCGGTGAGGTGGTGATCGTGATTATGGGGCGATTGTTCACGATGGCGATGGTGTAGGCGTGCGAAGTGGCATTCATGCCTAAACAGGTCAGTGTCACGGATGCTTCGTCGAATTCCAGCCGCCACTCGCCGCTGCCGGCGAAGGCCCCGGCCATCTGCGGTCCCGTCACCTCTTTTCCGACAACATCGGGAACCATGGAACTGAGCAGGCCGTTGGTATTGCCCATCAGCGAGCCCATGATCCCGTTCCCCATGCAAACCGCAGGAAGGCGTCCGGCGGCGACGCAGCGGTACATCGCCCGCGTTTCTGGGTCCTGCGGAGGCTGCAGAGCCGAATTCGCTGCCATTTTTTTCTGCATTTCGTTGGCCAACTTTTGGGCTTCTTCCTGGTCTGCTTTTGCCTTGGCCTCTCCGATCTGGACGGCCTGCTGGTGGACCGCCGCGGACTGCTGCTTTGACTGGGCCATTACTTTCGCGTATTCGGCGGCGAACCCAGGAGGAAAGAGCTGCTGGATGAGCTGGGTGCGGAATGTGCCGGAAATATCGAGCCCACGCATGGCGGTGAAGGGTTTGTACTGCGGCTTCAACTGCGAAATGTTGTAGTACGCCGTGTAGTAGGCCTGTCGCATCTTGGTTTCGTCAGGCGTAAGCCCGCCCCGCTGGTATTGCCGCGGCCCCGACATGTCTTCGATCATTGTCTTGAGCTGCGTGAAGGCGGCCATTTGGCGGGCGGCGGTTTCGTCGGGGTCGCCGGTCTGCATGGCTTTCATGACCTTGTCCACCGGTGGCATTTCTGCGATGTAGGGCGGGTTGGTGGCTTGACCGAAAAGGCTTGGCGCAAACAGCCCGCTGAAGAGAAAAGCGGACGCAACGATGAGTCTGGATTTCATTGCAGCACTCCCGCGCCGGTACTTCTACTACGGAAAATTGCAGCACCGCAATCAGAAATTTCGGAAGACCAGCCACGAGGTCCCTACTGCTGCGGTGGCCTGCAGGGTGGGTCAGCGAAGGTCAAGGTGATTTCCTTTGTGGCTTCATCGGAGCCGTCGACGACCGCCGAATCCGAATCCATGCGAGCGGGAGCGGCACAGTCACTACTGCCTTGGCGGGCGGAGGCGGCGCGGGAGGGATTGAGATCCTCCCACGCGGAGATTGTGTAGCGCGCCCCCCGGATCAGCGTGAACTCGTACGCGCCGTCGTCGATTTTTTCAGCGGCGGGATTGTCGCCCTTGTCGGCTTTCGCCATTACGGTCACGGCGCCGGGCGGCTTTCCATCCTTCCACGTCAAATGAACGCGCAGTTCGCGCGTAGGGTAGCTATCCTTCACCGCGAAGCTCACGTTAAGCAGATCCTGACCCTGTTTTAGCGTGATCGGTTTCGCTTCGCCGAGATCGGTGGTGCCGGGATAGAACGTCCGCCGAAAAGGGGAATTCGGATTCATGTGGTTGCCGCGGTTGTAGACGATGAGGTACTCGCCCGGGCCTATATGGTCAAAATCGAAGACTCCCTTGAAACCTTGGAACGTCCACAATCCTGAACGTGAGCCGTTGTACCTGCCGACCCGAAAGAGTTCTACCGAGGCGAGCCTCAACGGCTTACCGTCGGGACCGAGGACCGACCCTTGGATATGTCCCGTGGGAAGCGCGTCCACGTTGTATTCGTAGCAAGCTTCGCCGGGAATCTTGAACATCGGCAGCGGGCCGGTAAGTGTCCTCTGGGTCAGTTCCATACTGGATGGCAGATCGGCCGTGTAGCGGTATTCGCCGGCGTGAACGTCGTAAAACGAGTAGACGCCATTCTGATCGGTGGTCGCCGTGAACCGGTCGTAGTGGGAGCGCAATTTCAGAGCCACGTCGGGGAGCGGGTCGTCGGGATCGTCCGGGAGCGCGAGCGTCGGGGGTTCGGCGCGGCGCAGAACGCCGAACACCGAGGCTACGCGCTTGCCGTCGCGCATCGCTCGCAACTGCGGAAGCAACGCGAGTCCATCGCTCGCCGGGCGTGTGCCATTGCAAATCGTGGCAAATAGGCGGCCTTCCGTCTCCTGTTGCGTGAACACGATGTACTGCGCGCCCTTTTTGAATCGATAGCCACAATCACCATCGTCTCCGCCCGAGAAAATATCGATTTCGGGCGCGTCAGCACCGGCGAACCTCTCGTCAATATGAAAATGGTATCGCCAGATCGGTGCCGGGGGGATCGCGCCCGACTGGCTGGTCGCGTCCGTGCTGGGAGTGGCCCGCGGCACGGGGGCAATTTCCGTCACCGTTCCGAGAAAAACGACGTCGTCCTTCTGCAAGCCGGGACACTTTCCTGGCGGGGCCTGGGAGCAGGCGCACGCCTGCAACGCCGCCGGCGCGGCAAACATCAAAAGCCAAAGGGTGAACAGGGTCCGTTGAAGCATAGGAGATATCGTAATGGCGCTCGCGGGTAAAATCGAGGGCCGCGAACAACTTTCTTGCGAGGAGTTCCGTGTGCGGACGTTGATTCGTGACGGGCTCAGTGCGAGTCCTTTCGGCAAAAAAAGAATGTTGCTACACTTTAAAACGCCCACGCCTCTATCGATAAACGATCTCATTACAATAACGAGGAGAATCATGCGGATTGCACGCGTTTTTGCAGCTAACTTGCTCTTTGTAGGGCTGGCATACGGAACTTTTGCCGACACGCTCGTGCTCAAAAATGGCGACCATCTCACCGGCACGATCGAGAGCTCGGATGCAAAGCAGATCACGTTCAAGACGGACTATGCGGGAGACATCAAAGTGCAATGGTCCGCGGTGAAGGAAACCGCCACCGACAAACCTCTGTACGTCGTGAAAACCGACAAGGCGACGGTCAACGGCACGGTAACGGCCGAAGACTCGAACGTCACGGTTCACACTGCGAACGGCGGGGACGTGACGGTTCCGCTTTCTAATGTGGCCATCATTCGCTCACCCGACCTGCAGCAAGCGTACGAAAACAGCTTGCATCCCGGCTTGTCCGAAAATTGGAAGGGGGGCGCGAATCTGGGATTGGCCCTGGCTCGCGGCAACAGCGATACGACGAACCTGGCAGTCGGCTTCAATGCCGATCGAAAAACAAACTCCGACGAAATCAAGATGTATTTGTCGTCGATTTATACAACCACCGGGACGCCTGTCTCAGCGACCACAGCAAACGAAATTACAGGCGGCCTTCGCTACGACAGAAATATCAATCACACGCTCTTCGGATTCGTCAGCGGCGATTACGCGCACAATGGGCTTCAGGACCTGGACATACAGGAAATATACACAGGCGGGCTCGGCGTGCACGTGATCAATCATCCGAACACGACTCTGGACGTGCTCGGAGGCGTGAACTACACGCGGGAAACGTACAGTGGTGTGACAACGGTGGGCGGCACTAGCGCGAACGTTCAGCGGAATCTTGCGGCGCTGACGGTGGGGGAGAATTTCGTGAAAAAATTCGGGAGCACCTCGACGCTCAACGAACATTTTTATTTCTATCCGGACCTCACCGAAACCGGCGAGTACCGTTTTTCGCTTGATGCCGGCTGGGTGACGCAAATCAAGAAATGGCTCGGCTGGCAGATAACGGTCAGCGATCGCTACATCACGAATCCGCCGATCCTGGGCACGAAGGACAACGACGTCGTCCTGTCGACGGGATTCAACTTTTCATTCAGCCACTAACTTCGAGCGTCTGTGGTATTTCACGTGTGGAGGCCAGCTCTGCCGTTGTGCGCGGGAAGTTCTTTTGACTTCCAGTTCACTCACCGCATAAAATCCCGCGGGCAACGAAGAGATGTCGATAGTGGGGAGGGGAAGCAGACTCATGAGAAAATTTTGCTGTCTCTTTATCGCGGGACTACTGATGCAAGGCGGAACGGCAGCGCGGGTTTCCGCGCAGCAGTCCGAGAGGCCTGAACGGGACGGCAAAGCGCCGGAAGCAAAGCCGCCCGAGGGCTGCGACGCAGCCGCCACAAAGGAGGATTCGTCGGTCACCGACCATACGATCCGCCTCGGCGCGCAGACCATTCCGTACAAGGCCACTGCCGGTTTCACGCTGCTCAAGAACGACAAGGGAGGCTCGACAGGCCTGATGTATTCGGTGGCATACACGCGAAGCGACGTGAAAGATTTGAGCCAGCGCCCCGTTTCGTTTCTCTACAACGGAGGTCCGGGTTCGGCCACGATGTGGCTGCACATGGGCGCGTTCGGACCGCGTCGCGTCCATGTGGCTGACGGCGAGTTCACTCCTCCCGCTCCGTACAAGCTCGTTGACAACACCGAAAGCCTTCTCGACAAGAGCGACCTCGTCTTCATCGACGCGATGGGCACAGGCTACAGCCACGCCGTTTGTAAGGCGGAGAACAAAGATTTCTGGGGCATCGACGAGGACATAGACGCGTTCGGGCAGTTCATTGATACTTACCTCAGCCGCAACGACCGTTGGAACTCGCCGAAATTCCTGATCGGCGAGAGCTATGGGACGTTTCGCTCGGCCGCGCTCGGCAACTACCTGCAGAACCACTACACGATTCATTTGAATGGAATCGTCTTGATTTCGTCGGTGCTCGATCTCTCGACGATTACCTTCGGCCCTGGCGACGACCGATGTTACGTCTTCTATCTGCCCAGCTACGCAGCCGTCGCTTGGTACCACAAGGTGCTGAAGGATCGCCCGGCCGATTTGCCCACATTCCTTGAAGAAGCGCGGCAGTACGCGCAAGGCGACTACGCCAACGCTTTGTACAAGGGCGCTTCATTGCCCGCCGACCAAAAGGCTGCCGTCGCCAAGAAGCTCGCGTACTTCACGGGCCTGAGCGAGGACTACCTGATGAAAGCGGACTTGCGCGTGAAGCTGGGTCAGTTCATGGCCGAACTTCAGCGCAGCGCGGGCCTCACCACCGGCCGCATCGACGCGCGCTTCACTGGGTACACTTACGATCTGCTCGAAGAGTTCGCGCAGGGCGATCCCGAAGGGCCGGCCGTCGGCGGCGCGTACACGGCGCTCATCAACTCCTACAATCACGACGAGCTGAAATTCGGCAAAGACCGCGTCTATCACAACACAGCCGGCGACACAGGCTGGAAATGGACGCGTCGACCCGGCGGAGGCCGCGGATTTTTCCCGGGCGGGCCAAACGTTGACGAGGACCTCGCACAGGCGATGATCACGAATCCGAAGTTGCTGGTGCAGGTGGAGAACGGCTACTACGATTTCGCGACGCCGTTTTTCGCCACGGAATTCACGATGTCACACCTCGGCTTGCCGCCTGACCTACAGAAGAACGTCACGCTCGACTACTACTCCGCAGGCCACATGATGTACCTTCACGACGAGGATCGCGTGAACCTGCACAATCACATCACAGCGCTCATCGACCGCGCCACGCACCCCTGAGCGACGGGCTTTTTATTACGAGATGGGTCCATCACTAGGATGATTCTCGAACCGTCCGCTTGCGGCCCGAAAAAGTTTCTGCGCGCGACAATCCTCTTCTGGTGTTAGCTTAGTTCTGGAGGTTGGTATGAAAAAACTCATCGGACTTTCTGTGGTTTTGCTGATCTGTTCGGTCCTGGCGTTGGCTCAACAGCGGGGCGGCGGACAACAAGGCAGGCCCCCCGCAGGCGGCCAAAGGGGAGGCCCTCCCGTTGGCGGCGGACACCTTCCGGCTCGAGGCCCCGCCCCAGCGCGAACGTCGGTTCCTCAGCGTCCTCCGGCTCGGGCCACGGAAAGCGCTCCGCAGGGCAACCAACATCGTACCTTTCAGGATCAACCTGGACATCCCGAAGCCCCGCACGTCCACACAAACAACGATCAGTGGGTAGGACATGATACGGGTCGCGGAGATGCGAACTACCATTTGGATCATCCGTGGGAGCACGGCCGTTTCTCAGGCGAAATAGGCCGCAGCCACGTGTATCGGCTCGAGGGGGGAGGCAGAGATCGTTTTCGCTTTGGGGGTTTCTTCTTCAGCGTCGCTCCGTACGACTACGACTACGCCAGTGACTGGCTGTGGGACTCCGACGACATCGTGCTTTACCCGGATCCCGATCACGACGGCTGGTACCTGGCATACAACGTCAGGTTGGGCACGTATGTCCACGTGATGTATCTCGGAAACGGTTAGCAAGCGAAAATCGGGGCGGCGCGGTTGCCCGGTTGGGGTCAGTTGTCCCACTTAAACGCGGTGAGCACGCCGCCCTTGAATCCAAGATCGGCAAGCAGCCGGTCAACTGCGCCCGCGTTCGCAGGATTGCGGAAGAAAACGCGAAAGTGCTGGCGACCATCGGTGCCGCTTGAAGTTGCGGTGTCCTGCTCCGTCACGTGCCACCCGTTCACACCGACGTCCGCAGGGCCAGCCATGCCCGCGTCGCTGAAGAAAGCGGCGAGCTTCGTTTCGCCAACCTTATAGGCCGTAAGCTTAGCGACGATTTCGCGCGCCACGAGGCTATCGCGCGGCGTGCGACGAGATTCCCGGCGCTCGGCCCGGTTGGGATCGGGCGCGATTTGTGCCACCTCAATCCGTCCGCTGTAGAAATTGTCCAACAGTTTGTAGGCGTCCGGGTCGTATTTCTTGAGCCCTTCAGGGCCATTTTCCGGTTTGGGGCCGGCCATCCCGAGATCGCCGTGAGTGCCGAAGTACCACATCGTCAGCTCAGCAAAATACTCATCTGGGTTCGAGCCCGCGTACGACTTGATCCACAGTCCCTTGGCTTTTGACACTTCGTATTGCTTGTCAAACATGGCTCGAACGGAGGGCGGGATGCCTTCGCCCTCGATGTTGTGCGCCATCTCGTGAAGGCAAATATCGCGGCCACGGTAGCGATCGGTGGGAAGGTTCAGAAGATTTTCCTCGGCGCAAGAAGTGATCAAGCCGCCCATGCCGCGTGTGCGCTCGTCGCGCGTCAGGCCGTTATATTCATCTAGCGGGACGTGCTTATCCTGGCGCCATTCGGGCAGATCGGTCGTAACCTGGTTGCGGCCGATGATGTGGATCTGAGCGCCTGCAGCAGCCAAGTTGCTCACCACGGTAGGCAGATGCGCGGTCTCGCGGCCGATCCGATCCCAGGCGACGTAGAGCGCCTCATCAGCCACGACGCTCGGAGCTTTGATCGCAATTCCGTTCAGGGAGATGGCTTTGGTGAAGAATCCGTCCTCGGGCGGGTCGATAACCTGAATCTTCGGATGACCATGCAACTCGGCTTGCGGCCTGTCGTGCCGTCCATGAGCCATGCCCCAGAGCAAAGCCGCACCGAGCCCAGCCGTTGCAACGCACGCACCGATTCGCGCGAATTGAAGCCGTTTCTCATTACTAAGGCGATTCATGTCAGACGCCGCCTTCAGGTTTTGGCTGGCGGCGGCATTGTGGCACGGAAGTGGGAAGATTTTGGATATTTTATTCCATTTCAAAAAAGGAATTCGCTTCAGTTTGTCGTTTACCTCTATTGCCGTAGTGAAGGGATTAGGTAACGGCGATCGCCTGTTAGTGCGTGCCGGGACGTAGTTAGAACTGACGGGTTTGGAGGAGTCGCATCTCGCTTGGCAGTACGCTCGGTTTTGGAGGAGAAATTAATGAAAAGCACTGCCGCTGTAGCGCGTTGCCTTTTGACACAGGAGTCAGACACTGCGAATCGACAGACGGCTGCGGCGGGAACTCTGACGGTGCTTATTGTCGACGATGATGACGCGTTCCGGAAACAACTCCGCATGCTTTTCGTTCCAGGCAGCGGCTTCAACGCTTGTGCGGAGGCCCCAAATGCTGTCGAAGCCCTAAATGAAACAAAGCGATTATCGCCCAACCTGGCGCTTCTGAGCTTCTCGTTGCCGGACATGAGCGGATTAGAGTTGGCTCAGAAACTTAAGGTAATTGCGTCTGAATTGCCGATCTTCATACTGACAACCGACTATAACGTGGATGTTGAGAAGCTTGCCCTGTCCCACGCCATATCTGCCGTTTTTTCCAAGGGCGATGATTTGGCGGCACTCATCCCCAATGCGCGCGTGGTGTGTGGAATCGAATGACGCGACGGGCAGGGGGCAATACCACCAACGAAGCATCCCTAACAAGGCCCCCTATCAAAACGCCCGTCTTGTACGTCTCTTTGGCAGGGGACACTCATCCGAGTGGCAAATCTCGGGCCGATTAAAGACAGACTACTTCTCGGCCGCCTTCCGTTTGACTGCCATCTTTTGAGCCATGAGTATGAGAAGATTCCGGTCTTCTCCATCCATTTGACCAAGAAGCGTGCGGAACCGGTCCAAAACACGGGCATCCTTCCCTGAATGCCCCCAACCTGTGTTGGCCCCCGCCTTTTGTTTTGGGAGAAAAGGAGATTTGGGAACCTCCTCGCCATCGTAGAAGAGCTGGTACAAGGGAATTTCCATAGCCCGGGCCATCTTTTCGAGCGTCTCGATTGCCGGGACGGTGTGTCCATTCTCAACGCGAGAAATGTAGCACCGCAGCAAACCGGTCCGCTTCTCGATATCTCCCTGTGAGAGTTTCTTTACTTCTCGCAAGGCACGCAAGCGATCAGCGATTACCATGTTCGGCTCCTCAGTACGGCACCGAAGGTCATTCCGAAGGAGATTCTATCACTTCGGGCGGGACTAAGTCTGTTCCAGTGAAGATTGCGAGAGGTGACGAAATCTTGATAGCTGCAGCCCATCTGGACGCTCGTCCCTTTGCGTGGCGGCAGATACCGCTTTCCAAATATCGACCCGACGCGCGATGATTGTCCGCATCCCGTCGGGCCTGATTCCTCCGGTTACTATGATCCATCCTAGAGTGTGATGCCGTCGCTGAAGACGAGCGGGTTGGCCCCGCAATCCACGGGGTGCGGACCGCCAATACGCGTCTTGGGCGGCTCAAAATTGACTTTCCATTTGTCGCATGGAGGGAAAAGTTTGCGCATCCTCAACGAGCAATGTTCCGCGTCCTCGTGATGGGCGCTGGCCGGCTCATGTTTTGCGTCGCGGTACCGGATTTCCATTTGGTAGAGGTTGCTGTGACCGAAGTAGCTGGCATCAAATTTGTTGGGACTCTCGAGATCAGTTGCGGGGTTGATTGTTGGCGCGACGTTGCACTCGCTATACCAAAACCGAAGGCCGCGCGCGTAGACGCCCTCCCAGCCTCGCTTGCCCGGGACGTCGATTTTGACGTACTCAGCTCGGAGGCCAAAGATAAGGTTCGGCGATGGGAGTTTGAGAATGCAGTAGCACTTTTTTGCTTCCGGTCCTGCCCCCCATTCCCAAGCCAGTTCTACCAGTTTGAATCCTTGTCCGCGTTTTGTCCCGGCCGCATTCGGTCCTTTGATCTCGAAAATCTTGTGCGTCGCGGGACTGAGATCGTTGCTGTCAGTCAGTATGTTGCAATAATGTTCATCACATTTCGGGAGGTAGGCCCAGGCCACGTCTTTACAAAAGCGAAATGCAATCGGCCCATGAAAGTCAACTTCGAGACATGACTTGGGAGTCTCCATGATTTAGTTCTCCTTCGTGAATTCGGTCCGAAGCTCTTAGGAACCTCCAAACGCGGCAAACGATCCCCAATAATACGGATGTTGGTATCCCGGCAAGCTACGAACCACCACAGTCGCGGCGCGCAAAGAATCCGCCGGTGTCTTGCCAGACATTAAATTCGAATAAAACGCGCGCATGAGCCGGCGAGTGACCGCGGAATCGACCTTCCATCGGCTGGCAACGATTTGCGGAACGCCCGCGACTGCAAGGGTACGGGCCATGCTGTTAACGTCGGCATCCGTACCCTCGTCCCCATTCGCAGTGTCGCAAGCCGAAAGAACGGCCAGCTTCAAGTTCTTTGGGCGCAGCTCAAGGAGATCCCGGGAATTCACAGCGACGTCGAGTCCCAGCAACAATCCAACTTGGTCGACGCCGGCTACCGCATGGCCAACAAAATGAAACACTGTGGCGTCTCGCAAATTTTCGAGCACCGCAGCGCGAGTCGCCAGGGAGCCGGAGAGCGTCCTTGCCCGACGAAAATATGATGAGACATCTCTACCCTCGTCGGTGGCTTCCGGCAACGGAGTCAAGCGAGGCCCTTGAGCTCCTGAAGCGACGACGATCAGCGCACTGCTCGCGGGCGATAGCGTCTCCGGTCTCGAATGAGAGGCGTACGCTAGCCCCGGCGAGTAGGTCACTTCGAAACGGTCCGTGAGATAGCGACCGTCCGTCCCCCTCAGCAACTCGAAAGGAATGCCATCGAGTATTCCATCGGTTTCGAATCGAAGTGCTGTGGCGCCTTTAATGTCGGATTCTAGGGGTGCCACGAGGATCGCGTAAAGACGCCGGCTTTCAGCATCGAGAGAATTAAGGCTGGTGGAAGGATCGGCGCAGAGGTTGAGGAAACGAAGCGCTTGCAACTCTGGAGCGCCCGGAAGGTGCAACGAGTAGCTCGAGACTTTGCCGTCGCGGAACACAAAAGCGATGGCGGAGTTCTTCAGGACGGCATAAGAAATAAGGGCCGTTCCGGGCGTTAGTGCATAACTGGACGCCTCTGCGGGTAAGAACGAGCGGCCGCCGTTTGCCGCCGGCATTCTAGAGTCTCTCGTTGCGACGGCGCGGATGGAAGCGCCCTTGTACCACTCCCACAAAGCCAAACTTTCCGCTGGAGTTCCAGATTTCAGCTTGATCTCCAGACGGTCGCGGTAAATTTGGCTTTCCATGCGGCTCCATTGCAGTTTGTCGGCCTCCAATGGAAGGTCCTTCAGTCCCGCTTCGGCAACGGAAAGCGCACGCTCAAGCAGAGGTTCGGCCGAAGCGTCCAGCCCGAGAGTAAGAAACGTCTCGCCGTAGGTCTTGAAGTATTCCGCTTGAAACAATCCTGGGTCAGCTCTCTCAAACTGCAGACGAAGTCCGGCGAGGGTAAGTGACGCGCCTTTGGGATCGCCAAGTAGCAGCTGTATCCTGGCGTTTTCGAGCGCGACTTCGTCTTTACGCAAGATGACGCCGCTATCTTCCGGAAGAGCGGCGAGCTGGGAAGTAGCGTTTTGTCCGCTGGCTTGCGCGGCTCTATAGTCCCCAGCGCGTTCCTCCGCGGCCGCGAGAAGTTCCCAGCCAACAGCTTGATCTACTGGGTCCTTGGCCGGGAAATCGCTGATTTTCTCGGCGATCGCGAGCGCTTCCACGCGATGCCAGTTTCTTGTCCCTGCGACGTTGAAGAGCGCGCTGTACAGATTTTCGCCTCGGGTGTTGGCAACGTCCGTCTGCCAGAACGTGGCCAGACCATTCATTAGGTCGTGCAGCCCTCTGTCGGCGCCGCTTGTACCGCGGCGGTATGACGCCTCAAACGCTATCGCTCGTAGTTCGAGGCTGGGGTAGTGGAATCGCCTTGCAGTCTCAACACCACTTGAAGTGCTCTGTATCGCGCCTTCCTCCTGTGCCAATGAGTCCTGGCATTCTCCCTGCTGGATTAGAGTTTGGGTCTGCAGCCATCGGTAACGCGTGACTGAGAGCAGTGGGGTCGCGGCGCCCGCCGTCCCGAGGCAATCCTCATATTTGAGCGCGAAGCTTTGCGCCAACATCAGGCTAAAGCTGGCGCGAAGCATCCCCGCCCGATTTCTCGAACGCTCGAACTCTCGCTCCGATTTTTGGGCAAGCTCCGCACTCAGTCCGTAATGGCCGCTTTGGAGAGCTCCATCGCTTTCGAGCAAAGAGCGAAGAGCTTCCTCATGAATCGGGGACGGCGGGCTTTGCAGAAACTCGAGGAGCCAGGTATCGTCATGGCGGTCTTTCAAAATCGCAGCCAGATCTTCAAGGGCACGGCGCGTCTCGTTGCGTGTTACTCGCGGACTGCCACCATCCCCATAAATCTGCGGCAGCCAGGAGTCGATGGCGATTTCCAGATACCGCTCCGTGCGCTGATCCAAGAGCGCGACGCCATCTTCGTGGTGCTCATCGATGGCTGCATTGAAGGCTTTCGGGGAAAGTAACGGAGTGGCTGTCCGCTTTTCTCTTTCCGCCATCTTTTGCTTAACGCGTTCCAGGTTGGTGCGCGCGTCGTCTGCCCAACCGCCCCTCGGATCAACGCGCAGGTAGTGCTCCCAGTCATTCACGGCCTGGGTGTAAAGAAACATCCGCTCGCAGGCCAGCGCGCGATTGAACAGTGCTACTGGCTCATCCGGTGCCTTCGCCAGGCCCTTGCCCAGAGACTCGATTGCATTGCCGTAGTCGATCACATGTTCGGTTACTTCAGCACGGAGGAAATACGCCGACCCGATATCCGTCAGCAGCGACGGAGAGTCCGGCTGCGCTTCCAGTGCGCTCTGCAGCGATTTGATCGCCGATTCGTAGTTTCCATCGAGCAGGTCAGCGCGGGCCCTGGCGTCCAGCCATGTCGGGTCGTTTGGGTTCTTGCGCAGGCTCTCGACGATCAGAGTCTCGGCTTTTAGCAATGACGCAGGCTTGTCTAGGTTCGACGTGCCCGTCCCGCGCTCTACTCGCATCGGAGCGTACTTCGCGCCGGGGATTCTCACTTCGAGCGTACGATGCTCCGTGTAGGCCTGCGCCAGCAGTTGGTTCGCGTAACTCGGAAGTAAGTGCCAGACGAAGACGGACATCGCTATCGCGGCGAGCGCTATGGCTGCGGCGGCTCCGTAGATCCACCGACTCCTTAGCACGATCTGAAATCGGCCACGTCGGACCAAGGGGGGAGGCGAAGAGGTTTCGGACGCACTTGGGTTACTTATCGACGCAAGTCTTTGGGCAATACTCGCCTGCCACTCCGGCTTGCCACTCTGAAGTGACGAAAGGCGCTCTTCTTCATCCGCCTTCTGTTGTGGGCTGAAAGCTTCAGCGGCAACCCGGAGCATGGGACCGCAGTGATCGCATTGAACTGCGTGCCGCAACAGCCTTTCGGCATCCGCTGGACTTATCAATCCCGCAGCCAGTTCATTCAAAGACTGCGCCCACGGACAATCACTCTCGGCATCTTTCGGTACGTCTTCGCTCAATCGCCGCAGCGCATGATCAAATTCCTTGTGCATCGAAACCAGCCGCTGGCACGGTTCACACTCCACCAAGTGACGGCGCGCTTCCTCGAGACGCTCCGACTGCGCGTGTTTCTCCGTCAGGCCCGATTGGGTGTCAATCAGGCATTCGATCTGCTCAAAGGTTAAGTGTTTCCCCTCTTGCTCATTCACTGCTGCGTATTCTCCTACTAGAACGATTCGGCGCGTCCAATCCCTTCGACTTCCCTAGCTGTCTCTCCGCGTTTCGTATTGACAAGCTGCTCCCGCACCTGTCTTGTCAGCCTCAGGAGAGTGCTCTCAACTCCCTTGGCGCTCAGCCCGATAGTTGGCAGACTGGCGATAGCACTGGCGGCCAGCCCAACACGGTAGTACAGCCAGAAAATCCTGCGGTCGCGCTCTGAACCCGGGCCCGGGGCAACTGAGTGCAGGCAGGCATGAACCTCACGGATTAGGACGCCACGATCTAACATTGCTGCGGCGGACGGCGAGGTCTGCGGTATGGAATTCTGGTGCGTTCCGTCGATGGAAGCGGCAGGGTTTCCTCCTCCACGTTTCTGAGAATGCGTCAGCTTGAAGTGGTCGTGGACCAGATTTGCGGTAAAGACCTTGATATAGCCGTAGATCGCGTCTTTGTGGGCGGATTTGAAGTTCTGCAAAACACGCAGACGCTCCGCACAGAGCTTGAGATACGTCTCTTGAACCAGGTCATCAATCACAATGTCGCGACGTTTCGCCCCACTGACGGGCCACGCGAAGAACAACTCGAGAAATGAGTGGATGGAACCGCCGAACGAATTCCGCCCAAGCCAATTCGTCGCCCCCGCGGAGGCAGGCGACAACGAGATCTTCCGGCGGCATCGCCTCATAATTCACGACTGGATGGGGCCCTCCAAGGTGCGCCATTGTAACTCGCTCGGATTCCGGTGCTTCACGTCCTAGCGGTTCCGCTCGATCACGGATTTCACCAGATCGCCCAGTTGCTGCGGCGTGTATTCATTTCCCTCGAGGTTAGCCGCGATCCGACCCTGCCGGTCGATCACCACCGTATGTAGAGAATGCGTGAGGAAACCTTCGTCCTGCCAGAAGTTCATTCCGAACGACCAGCAAACCTTCTGCACGTCGGCCAGGGGTCCTGTCAAGAAGTACCATCCGGTCTGGTCCTTGGTCCACGTTCGAGCATATTCTGCCAGCGCCTCGGGCTGGTCGTGCTCGGGATCGAAGCTAATGCTCAGAAGCACCAGGTCTTTTCCCATGCGGGGCGCATTGCGCTTCTGAAGAACCCCAAAGTTATTCGACATCCGAAAGCAAAAATTCGGAAGAGGGCAGCTCGTATAGATGAAGGTAATGGCCACCACCTTGCCCGTGAAGCGCGAGAACGTAACGCTCTGGCGATTCTGGTCAATGAGTGTGAAGTCCGGCACATGCTGCCCGATCTCCAGCGCCGGAGCTGCCCGCGAATGCGACGCCGCCTCCTCGAGGATTTTCAATTGCCGAGCCGCCATTGGCTCCTGCGTTGCGTTTTCGTACGGGTGAATGTGAATGTCTCGGGCGTAATTCTCATGCTCCCGGACTGCCAGCGAGAAGTCGATCAGCATGCCCGGTTTGAGGCCGTCGAGCGTTTTCGCATTGTGTACCAGCAGCGTCATCACCGTCGCATCCATCTGTCCAGGAATGGCTTGCCAAGAAACTTGTAGCGAGCGATGCGCACGGTCCACTTGAAGGATCAGACCCGATGCGGAAGAGTCCCTTGCGGCCAAGGACGAGGCCGTGAAAAGCAACGATACGAGGACTAGCCAAGCGGCGCGACACATTGTTTAACTCGAGAATCCTTCAGTTCCTTCCCGGGATCATACCTCGGATCGGAACCGGATTACGGAACCGTCGGCGGCCGGCCAGCGTTCTGGCTTCCGAGCTGAAAGGATTTCCGGGGGAGTTTCGTATAATCCTTCGCGAACTCCTTGATCTCGATGAATTGGTTCGTGCCGACTTGCGTGAAACTTTGGCGCGTGTTGCTCGTGGGCCACCAGACCTCTAAAGATGTGATTCTCGCCGCCTTACCCAGGCCGATGTGTTGCTCGATCGGATTCGCTCCGAACGACCCGCCGCTGCCAACAGTCCGATAGATCGACCTTATCGCCTGTCCTTCGTCCTGGACCGACACCTTGATTCGTGCCCCGATTCCCGCGCGGTTCGATTTCACTCCCACTAGCTTAACCGTGATCCAGCCGTTCTTGTTTCCGGGGTTTTCGAAGACACGAAACTGGTGCGCGTCTCCCGGAGTCGCGCCGCCGATCGAGACCAGAAGATCCTCCCGTCCTTGATTGCCTAAGTCGGCGAAGGCGACTCCGTGCCCCTTGTGCAGGTCGCCCGTCCCGGACGATGCCGTTACGTCGCTGAAGTACCTTCCGTCGTGATTGCGCAGCAGCATTTTGGGAGCCAGAGCGCCATACTCAGGTCCTCCCGTGGCCAGATAAATGTCCAGGTATCCGTCGTTGTCGATGTCCCCAAAATTCGCGCCCATCGGTATGTTGATCTTGTTCAGCACGGCCTCGGCCGTCACGTCCCGGAATGTGCCGTCTCCAAGATTCCGGTAGAGCCTCATGGTCCCGGCGTTGGTTGGCATGCCCAAGTAGCTGCGAATGGTTTCGTCGGTGGAGAAAAAATATGTCGTCACAAAAAGATCCGGCCACCCGTCGTTATCATAGTCGAAAAACCATGTCGCAAAGCTTTGCGATTGCGCTTGGTGTACGCCTGCCTGTTGCGAAACCTCCGAGAACGTGTTGTTGTGATCATTGTGGTAAAGAAAATTCCCGCCATAAAGATTCGAGACGTAAAAATCTACATAGCCGTCGTGGTCGTAATCCGCAGCGACAACCCCCTTCGTAAAGGCGATGCGATCCACTCCCGAGGATTGGGAAATGTCCCTGAAAGTTCCGTCACCCTTATTTAGGAAGAGTTGACTCGGACCGTTCTCGTTCCCTACAAACAAATCGAGGAGTCCGTCGTTGTTGATGTCGGCCCACACAGCGGTCTGCGTGCGCGTCGCCGGTTCCGCGAGACCCGCTTCTCGGGTCACGTCAGTGAATGTACCGTCGCAGTTGTTCCGCAACAGCGATTTGCGCTCGGGAAACTCCCAGGCGCCTCGAAGCACCAGAATATCCATGCATCCGTCGTTGTTATAGTCGCCCTGGATCATGTTCAAGCCACCCAATTGACCGGAGAGACCGGCCTGTTCCGTGTGATCTGTAAATGTCCCATCGCCGTTGTTGTGAAAGAATCTCAGCGGCTGGCAAACGTCGTAACTGGACACGACCACATCGAGCAAGCCGTCGTTTTCAAAATCGTCGGCAACCACGCCGCCGGCCATTGATGTAAATCCCAGTCCCGCCGCCGGGGCCACATCCCGAAATCTGCCAACGGTTTCCGTCGATTCGAACACCGAGGGCGGGATCAAGTACTTCTGGGGCACCCCGGCGGGATATTTGCCTAGCGTCACGTACGCCAGGTTCAGGAGCCATTTCACTTGTTTGGTATCCGGCCGTTCGGGTTTGAGTTCGAGGTACTTTGTGAGGTAATCGACGGCCTTCGCAGAATCGGCCCTCTGACGATAACAAACGTTTTCTCGTGGCGGGAAAATGCATTGTTCGCGGGGATTTTGGTACACCGCGTTCTCCATCTGCGATTTATGCAAGTAGGCAACGCCGAGGACTTCGGTCAATTGGGGCAGGCCTGCTGGAACATCGCGGACGGCCACATCGTACGCCGCCTCCCACTGCTGGATGGACGGGTCCATCGTTCCCGTGTACGCCTCGAGCTGTGCCAACGCATAGTGGGTCTGTATGACGTCGAACGGGGTCTTGCTCGCCATCTGCTTTGAATCGCCCAGCAGCTTTTGGAGTACTTCTATCCCTTCGGCCAGCGAACGCTTGCGGATGGCGCAGACCGATTGCAGGTCTTGATCCCATCCATCGGGTTTCGGATACTTTTGAAAGAGCATGTCCGCCAGAACCTGGCCGGCAATATCAGCCGGGTACTGAATCGCGCCTTTAGCCGAGAGGTGAAGATCGCGATTCGGACCCATACCTTGCCCCGCCGTGCCGGGCCCCGGTCCCATTCCTTGCCCCGATGGTTGGCGTTCTTCGGCAAGGGTTTTTACAATGACGAATCCCGTTGGCACTTGTATCGGGCCGCTCACTTCTCCTGGATTAAGCGACGCCAAAGCCTGTCGCAGTTCAGGGCGCAGCGTGGCGGGATCCACGTCGTTGAAGTACCCTCCGTTGCCAGCACTCGGATCAATAGAAACCTGCTTGGCTACCGTCGCGAAGTCCTCGCCCTTCTCCAATCGGGCCAGTACCTCGTGTGCCTTGGTAGCTGTCCCTACCACGATTACTTGGAAGTTGACCTTAGAGGCGGACGGGTTCTGCGCGGAGAGCGGCGGCCGTGGAATAGGCGCAGCGAAAATCAAAAGCAGAAGCGCCCCAGACGCCAAGGCCGCTGCCCAACGAAATTCTGTAATCTTCATGAAGCCTAAAGGTAACATCCCACCAGAGTTTTCCCCAAGATACCTGCAAAAGCTCTCCCTTTCAGTCGAGTTACTGCACCTGGTTGGGCTCAGCGCGGAGATCAACGCGGAATCGCCGGCAACTGGTTGTGTCCTTCCGCAACTCTGGACGAGAGCGTCTGCTTACACGATGCTAGAATCTAGCGCTGATATGCGTTTGCCAGCTTCATTGCCAATCTTAGGCATCTTGCTAGCCGCTTTTCCATCTCAGAAGTCAGTGGTTTCGTCGCAGACTCCGCCGCCAACTCCCGGCAAGTTTACCGACGTGACTTCCGGCCTGGGGGTGCATTTCCAAAATCTGTCCTCGCACACCTCGAAGAAGTACCTGCCGGAAACGATAGGCGCGGGGGTGGCGTTGTTCGACTATGACAACGATGGTCGGCTGGACATTTATCTTGTCAACGGTGCCCCGCTGAGCGACCCCACGCCCAAAGGAACGATCCCGCAGAAAACCGGGCCGGAGTATTGGAACCGCCTCTACCATCAGAAACCGGACGGCACGTTCGAAGATGTTACCGAAAAGGCGGGCTTGCAGGGTGCGGGCTACGGCATGGGAGTGGCCGTCGGCGACTATGACAATGATGGCTACGAGGACCTGTTCGTCACCGCGTACGGCGGCAACAAGCTCTACCACAACAATGGCGACGGCACTTTCACCGATGTCACCGAGAAAGCTGGCGTCGGCGGCAGCGGTTGGTCGACGAGCGCCGCTTGGGTGGACCTGGACGGAGACGGCCTGCTGGACCTCGTCGTGTTGCGCTACGTCAAGTGGGATTTCGACGACGTTTATTGTGGCGTTCACAAAGAGGGCGGGCGCGACTACTGTCATCCGGACGTGTTTCAGCCGATTGCGCCGCTCGTCTATCACAACGATGGCCACGGTCACTTCACCGAAGTTTCGGAGAAAATCGGGCTGTCGAAACCGGGCAAAGGACTGGGCGTCGCTATCGCTGACTACGATCGCGATGGTCACACCGACATTTTCGTCGCGAACGACTCGATGGTCGAGTTCCTTTATCACAACAGAGGCAACGGAACCTTCGAGGAAACGGGATTGATGGCCGGTGTGGCTGTTGACGGCAACGGGAAAACGTACGCGGGAATGGGCGTCGATTTCGCTGATTATAACAATGATGGCTTGCCCGATCTTATTGTCACCGACCTCGCCAATCAGCAGTACGCGTTGTACCAGAACAACGGAGACGGCAGTTTCAATTACACGAGTTTTACTTCCGGCATTGCCGCGATCACGCTCAAACACTCCGGTTGGGGCCTTCGCTTCTTCGACTACGATAACGACGGCTGGAAGGATCTCCTCGTCGCGCAGGGGCACGACCTGGAATCCATCCAGACCAACTACCCCGATTTGCGTTATCGCGAGCCGATGCTGCTCGCGCGAAATACGGGCAAGGGTTTCGTCGACGTGTCGAAGGAATCGGGCGACGTGTTTCAGCAGGCATGGGTGGGGCGTGGGCTGGCGATCGGCGACATTGACAATGATGGCCGCGTGGACGCAGTTGTGACCACGAACGACGGCCCGGCTTATATTCTGCGCAACGAAACACCGACGCAGAATCATTGGCTGACGCTGAGGCTTGTTGGGCACAAGAGCGATCGCGACGCGATCGGCGCTGAGGTGAAAGTCACGACGAGTAAGGGCTCGCAACTCGAAACCGTGACGACAACAGGCAGCTACCTCTCGTCGAGCGACAAGCGCGTCCATTTCGGACTTGGCAGCGATACGACGGCGCAGACGATCGAAATTCACTGGCCGAGTGGGATCATCCAGACATTGAGGAACGTGCGGGCCGATCAGATTTTGCAAGTGGATGAACGTGTCGCTGGTCCGGCAGATGAAAAAACGGTGAACTAGAGATGCGTCGGGACCACATCCGGTTGTGGACATTTGTTCTCATGGCGCTCGGTTGTGCTGGCTCGGGTTTCAGCCGGCAAACAGCGTCCCCGGCGCCTAGGGTCACCTCAGTTCGCGAACTCGATGCTCCCTGCGCGAAATGTCACAATCAGATCTATCAGCGGTATCTGGCGACTCCGATGGCGAACGCCAGCGGACTTGCGATGGACGGCATGACTCCAGGCACGCACTCGGACACGGCGTCGGGAATCATTTATCGAGTCCTCGAGAAAGACGGCGCGGCATGGCTTCGTTATGACCGTCCGGGGAACCAGAACTTGCACGGGGAGCAGAAGCTCGATTACTTCATGGGCTCCGGCAATCATGCTCGGACGTATCTCTACTCAATCAACGGGTATTGGTTTGAAACGCCCATTGCCTATTATCGGGAAAAGGCCAGCTACGATATGAGGCCGTCTTTTCAAGGCGAGAAGGAAATGCCTTTCAATCTGCCTCAGAACGCGGCATGTATTCGCTGCCATATGAACGGAGCGCAGGCGGAAGATCCAGGGACTCGCAATCACTATAAAGGACTTCCTTTTCTACATGGCGGTATTGCGTGCGAGGATTGTCACGGCGATGCATCAGCACACGTAGCCGGCGGGGGCAACGGACCAATTTTGAATCTCGCAAAGCTCGACTCCGAGCGACAGGTCGGTGTGTGCCTGCTGTGTCATTTGGAAGGCGACGTGAGCGTGGAGCACCGCGGACGCTCGATTATGAACTACAAGCCCGGGGAACGAATCGCCGACTACATTTCCTATTTTGTTCGTTCGGGAACGGGAGGTACGAACCGTGGCGTGAGTCAGGTGGAAGGGCTTTACCTGAGCATGTGCAAGCGGACGAGCGGTGCCAAGATGTCCTGCACGACTTGCCACGACCCTCACTACAGCCCGACGGCGCAAGAGCGAACCACGTTCTATCGGGACAAATGTTTGACGTGTCACACGGATGCAAAATATGCGACGGCGCACTTCAACTCGACTCCAGACTGTATAAGTTGCCACATGCCGAAAAGAGAGGCCCCGGACCTCGCCCATTCGGTGTGGACGGATCACCGGATTCGAGCGCGGCCTGATGCGGCTGCGCCCGCGCAAGCGCCGGGCGGAGCGGCTGAGTTAATTTCCGTTCCTGGCGTAGCGCCGGAAGCTACACCCCGCGACGTCGCCCTCGCATATTACCAACTAGTCGCGGCCGGGGAGCTGTCTGTGGCGGAGCGGGCAAGAAGCCTGCTGGAAAATGTGGTGAGATCGGATCCAGGGGACTCGGATGTGGTGGCCGCTCTGGGCTTTCTCGCCTACCTCCGAGGCGATCGGCAAAAGGCGACCGTCTTCTATGAGTCTGCGCTCTCGCTCGATCCCAACAATTTCAATGTGGCGATTGATCTTGGCGTTGTGCTGGCGAGGGCGGGTAATCTTCAGCGGGCTGCGGATTTATGGTCAAGCACATTTGAATCCAACGAAGACATCACGGAATTGGGCATGAACGTTGCGACGGCAGAGTGCCGTCTCGGGGAACTGAAAGCGGCGGCGGATGCATTGCGGCGCGTGCTGATTTACAGTCCGGATCATCGCGCGGCACGGCTGGAGTTGAACGCGATCGAGTCGGGAAACCAAACATGTCCGCCAAGCTCTGACGGAAAATGATGGAGGTCCGCACGCGTCAACGAATCATCTCCTTCGCGATCGCAATATCCCTCCTTTTGCTGGGCGTTTCGTCCGGAATCGCGACCAGGCGAGAGCAACAGACCAGCGACCAACCGCAAAAACCAGCGCCGTCGAAGCCCTCCGGCGTCATGACCGGCGGAGTCTACGCACCGATGAAGGATGCGTTGAACCGTCCGATCACAGCGGGCGGTTTCGTCGATGGCGCGCCCATCGTGTTCATCGACGTCACGAAGCAATCAGGTCTCGACAAATTCCATCATCGCTCCGGGACGCCTGAGAAAAAGACAATTATTGAGGCGCCGGGTTCGGGCGTCGCGCTGCTCGACTATGACAACGATGGCTGGCTCGATATTTATTTGTTGAATGGATCCACATTCCGCGCGCTGAAAGGTGAAGAGCCGGTGCCGCGCGCGATGCTGCTGCACAACAATCACGATGGCACCTTCACAGACGTGACGGACAAAGCGGGCGTCGCGAACGAACGCTGGGGGTTCGGCGTTGCCGTTGCGGATTACGACAACGACGGCTGGCCCGACATTTACGTCTCGAACTTCGGCAAGAATCGCCTGTACCACAACAATCACGACGGCACGTTCACCGATGTGGCGGAGAAAGCGGGCGTAACTCTGGGCGGATGGTCGACGGGGCCGACGTGGGGTGACTACGACCATGACGGTTTGCTCGACCTCTTCGTTCCGGGATATGCGAAGTTCGACGCGGACAACCCGCCGATTGCAGGCAAGCGGCCGATCCCCGCCGATGCATGCCAGTTTCGCGGCGTGAACGTTTTCTGCGGCCCGCTCGGACTCGCGGGCGAAAGCGATCATTTGTTTCACAACAATGGCGATGGCACGTTCACGGATGTGAGCGTGAAGGCGGGAGTTTCCGATCCGCTCGGTTCGTACGGATTTCAGGGTGTTTTTGTCGATGTGGACGACGATGGCTGGGTTGATTTGGTCGTCGCCAACGACTCCGTTCCAAATTTTCTCTATCGGAGTAAGCGCGACGGGACGTTCGAGGATGCCAGCCTGATTTCGGGCTTCGCCCTTACCGAAGAGGGTCGCGCGCAAGCGTCGATGGGAATCGCTGTGGGCGATTACAATCGGGACGGGAAAGTGGACTTGTACACGACTTCATTTTCCGACGACTACAATTGTCTCTACCGCAACGAAGGCGGCGGAAATTTCACTGACGTGACGTTTCGCGCGGACTTGGGCAAGCCCACGATCCCGTTCTTGAGCTGGGGAACAGGGTTCCTCGACTTTGACAATGATGGCCTGCTCGACATCTTCGTAGCAAACGGGCACGTGTATCCGATCGTCGATCAATTGGATTGGGGCACCACCTACGCGCAACGACCCCAGCTCTTCCGGAATCTCGACGGAAAGAAGTTTCAAGAGGTTCCGCCCGCGACAGGCAGTGGTCTGGCGGATTTGCTTACGGCGCGGGGCGCGGCTTTCGGCGATCTCTTTAATGATGGACACATCGACGTCGTGCTCAACAATATGGATTCGACGCCGACGCTGCTGCGCAACGTGGTGAAGAATGGCAACCACTGGATCATGTTGAGGCTGGTCGGGGGACCTAAGAGCCCGCGGGATGCTGTGGGCGCGAAAGTGTTTCTCACGGCGGGCGGCTTTCGCCAGCGCGCCGACCTGATCAGCGGCGGCAGCTACGGGTCGAGTTCGGACCCGCGCGTCCATTTCGGCCTCGGCTCCGCCACGAAGATCGACAAGATCGAGATCGATTGGCCGAGCGGCGCGAAGGAATTTGTCACCGTCCCGGCGGTTGACCGAATTTTTACAGTGGTGGAAGGCCGGGGTGGGGCGGAGCAGTAATCTAAGCCGTCTATGGCGTTTAGGGTTAGCGTTTTTGTTGCGATTAGAAAACATGTTCTCCTTTGTTTTGAATGAATTGGGGGCGTTTCTAATTCTAGACTGTTGCGATTAGCCGTCACTCCCCCTCCGGGCTCTGGCCGCCATCCGGCGGCTTTTGGGGGACTTCCCCCTAGGCGAACAACGTCCCCTCGGGTTCGCGCCCTCGCCACGCCCTGCCCAGCTCCTTTCTGCAAAAACCACCATCGTAGTCATACCACAAATTGAGCCCCAGGGCGCTGCGACGCCGAAAAAAGCTTATGAAACCAAGCAAACTGAACTACCGCCGGCAGTTCTGGGGCTTCATGCACAAGGGAATAAGATGGCGTAAGGCGGTGTAGTGTCAGCGTCTTAGCTGGGAATCCAGAGATAACAAACAGGTGCATTGACTCGAAGCGGCCAGTGACGGAAAGTGCGCGGCATTGGGGGAATAGTGCCTATCCGCAAGTTTGGGTGTGTAGCTTTGGATTTCAGATTCGAGGATTCTAATTTGGGGGTGTCACCGATGAGAGATTCTTCGACGTTGTCGTGTGTCCGTAGCGGCTTGGGAACATGGTGGCGGGTCGCGGCAGTCTTGGCGATTGGGCTTGTGTTCCTGTGCTCGCCGATGCGGTTAAACGCTCAGGCGCTGAGCGGCATCAATGGCACGGTGACTGACCAGAGCGGCGCAGCCATTGAAGGCGCGAGCGTAAAGATTACGAACGTCGACACGAACGTCACACGGACGGTCACGACGACCTCCGCAGGAACGTACTACATCACCGACCTGATCCCGGGCACGTACGACGTAAGGGTGGAGAAATCGGGATTTCAAGTCTCCGTTCAGAAGGGCGTCACGGTTGTCGGCGGAGCAACGTCGACGGCCAGCGCGACGCTAGTGCCTGGAGCGGTGGCAACGGAAGTGGTGATCAATGCGTCGTCCGTTGCGCTGGAGACGGAGCAGCCGGAGGTCGGCACGACCGTCAACGAGACACTTACGGAAAGCCTCCCGCAGTTGATTGGTGGAAACGCCCGTCAAATCGACAACTTTATCTTTTTGACTCCCGGAGTTACAGGTAGTGGATTTAGCCACCGCATTAATGGCGGGGTAGACCAGCAGACTGAAGTTATGTTCAACGGCGTTCCGGAGGCCTTCTCAGAGACGCAAGGCTTCACGTCTTGGAACCAACCGCCTTACGACTCGATCAAAGATGTGGATGTGCTGAGCGGCACGTTCTCGGCGCAGTACGGTTTGTCCCAGGGTGTCGAGCAGTATCACACCAAATCCGGGAGCAACACGATTCATGGCGACGCGTTTGGCTTTTATCGCGACGACAAGTGGCTCGGCGCACCTGGATCCATCAACGATCAGTTTAAAAACAACCGTGGCGTCGTAGACCAAGCGAACCCAGATATCGAGACGGACTGGGGGGCTTCGATCGGCGGCCCAGTTTGGCTGCCCCACATATACAACGGGAAGAACAAGACCTTCTGGTTTTTCAGCTTCGATCGATATAGGCAGGCGATCGCGCCTGGCGAGGTGACGATCCCCACCGCCGCGGAAGTCGGCGGTGATTTTAGCGCTCTCGCCAACCCCGGTACCCCTACCCAGCTCATACCCATCTTCGTTCCGATTGCTTGGGCTTCGAACCCGGCCCTCGTTCCGGTGACCTGCTCTATCCCAGCAAGTGGCCCTGGCAGCCCGGGAACGCAGTGGCCGGGAAACAAGATTCCTTCAACGTGTTTTAGTCACGAATCATCAACTCTACTCAGCACGTACGCGATCCCGGCACCGAGCAACACGGAATTAAGCAACAACTATGCTCCGACGACGGCGAGCTTGAACATAAATACGAGCTTGGCCGTTAATATCGATCATAACTTAACATCGAATCAGGCCATCCACGGCCTTTATTGGCGGCAGCATTACCCGCAAGAGGGCGCTTCATGGATCGATAACCCCCTCAGCGGCGAAAACATTACCACCGTCTACGCGCGGGGCGTGGATATCACGTACTCCAACGCAATCAGCTCGCACATGGTGCTGACCGGTGGTTTTCTGTATGTCTATCAAGCGAACGATTTTCAGCCGCCACACCTGCTCTCAAGCCCCCTTCCGCCCGTTCCGGCCTCGGGGTTAGCGCAACCCCTCACGTTTCCCAGCATTAATTTTGTTGGCGGTCCCCCGAACCTAGAGCCAGTGAACTGGGGGCCCGGCAACGGCCTGTCATCCACGAAAAACCACAAAACGGGCTTTTCGTGGGAAGCTAATCTGAACTGGCAACGTGGCCGGCACAATCTGAACTTCGGAGTCGACATTCGGCACACGCATCAGGATGACTTCGAATGCGGCGGTTCCACTGGCCAAGCCGGTTGTTCGGGAGTGCTAAATTTTACCTCTGACGTAACGGCGGATCCGAACGAACAAATCGATTTCTGCGGAGCCACGCCTGGTTGTGTTAGCGCGCCCGGCACAAATACTGGGGATGGGTTCGCAAGCTTCTTGCTCGGTAATGCCACCAGCGGCGGCCGCGGCGGCGCGGGCAATACGAACCTGCGGAATAATTATGTGGCGCCGTACTTCCAGGACGATATGCAGCTGACGCCAAAACTCAAAATCAACTATGGCCTGCGGTGGGATTTGGCATTCCCCTTCACGAATGATTCCGGCACGAACCAGCTCACCTTCTTCAATCCGGCCGTGCCAAACCCGACCGAGATTAGCGCTCTGACGGGTAAACCGCTGTTGGGTGCCATGTCCGAGCTGGGGACGTGCTCGGGGTGCGTTGGCTTCAGCACGATGGATATGGACTGGCATCACTTCAGCCCGCGGATCGGTTTTACATACCAGTTGACTCCCAAGACCGTAATTCTGGGCGGCGTGTCGTTCTACTGGCTGGACACCGGCGCATTCGAATATGGAGTCAACAAGGTCGCTGTGAACTATGGAAACAACCTGAATGGGGTTGTGTCGATTGGTCAACCAGCGCCTCAGGTTCCTGGATTCGGTCAATGGGATACGCAACAGCTGCCGCCACTTCCGGCGGTTGGCTTCAGTCCCACTTCCTTCAACGGTACGGATATTACGGGCTTCGCGCAGGTTCACGAGCTGCCTCGACACGTCAACCAAGCCTACGACGAGAATTTTCTCGTTGGTGTTCAACGCGAGTTGCCTTTCAACATGTTCCTTTCGGCCAGCTACGTGCACACGCATGACCTTCATCTGCCGGCTACGCTGGAATCCGGCCAACAATCGCTCAATTACAACTTCGTGAAGTCGGTTTGCCCGCAGGGGCCTGCCGTCACTGCAACCACGGACTGTGTCTTGGCTCAGCCTTGGACCTCCGCCGCTGCTCAGACGCAGATGGCCAGCCAGGGGACGTTCGGTCAGGTGGCCTACACCTCCGGTCCATGCGCCGGCAACACCTATTTCACTCCTTATGTGAATTTTTGCCAGGAACACGGCACTGGGGACCCGCTGTTCACGGCGGAGCTCCCGTTTCCGCAGATGCCATTTGTCACCAACAACTTCGACACTTCGGGGGCGGATTTATATAACGCCCTTCAGGTTAGCGTGCAGAAGCGCACGGGCAACGGGTTAACCTACCTGGTGTCTTATACGCTTTCGAAGTATATGACGAACACAGACAGCGGGTTCTCAACATTCAACGTTCGAGGCTTGAACCCGCAGAACCCCGGTGCGGAGTGGTCAGTTGGCAATGCGGACCAGACTCACGTCCTCACCATCGCCGGAGTGTACGAACTGCCGATTGGTCCCGGGAAGAAATTCCTCAATGGCGGCGGATTGGCGATGAAGAACCTGCTCGGCGGTTGGAAGGTTTCCTGGGTTCAATGGTATGAAAGCGGTGTGCCGCTGCAGCTAACGCCCTGTTTAGACCAATTCGACTGTGATCCTTTGATTGGCAACATATTTGTGGCTAACCGAGTGAACCTTCTCTCGAGTAACCTTGGTATGAACTGGAACAACTACAAATCAGCGGCGCCCGTACTCAATACGAGCTCTTTCGGTTTTCCGGGAGACTGGACGATTGGGAATGCACCCGTATACATCAGCTCCATCCGTGCACCGATGTACCTGGACGAAGACGCCGCATTCACCAAGCGATTCTTCTTTGGCGAGCGTTTAAACGCTGACTTTACCGTTCAGTGGTTCAACTTATTCAATCGAAATCTATTGAGCAACGGGCCCGGCGGCGGCGTCAATTGCTTCCATGGCAACGTAACGGATGGGAATTTTGGAAAGGCCGACAACTCGCCAACACAATCCTGTCAGGGCAACCAGCCCAGGAGGGGCCAGTTCCAGCTCCAGTTCAATTTCTAACCCACCACCCCAAACCGGGGCTAAGAGCCCCGAACGGAATGTCACAACGCCGGGGCTCTAGCCCCGGCGTTGTGCTTTTGGGGGCCGATTGTGGTGTCCCCGGGTCTCGAAAACGGGGAAAGCGCGGAAAGCTGTGATGAATCGATGGCTAATGAAACCGGGCACGGCGGCTCTGCTGTTTGCGTTACTGCTAGTCGTGGCGACGGCTGCTGCGCGACCTGACCGGTTCCCTGGCAACGTGCTGAATGCTGACACCCTCGACACTAGGCTGCAGGAGAACGCCCAGGCCGGCGCCGCGAAGCAAGGCACTGACGCGGCAACGGAAAAAAGGAAGGCCGAAGACGCGGCGAATAAGTCCAAGCTGATGAAGACCCACGTCAACAATGGCAACAACGCGATGCACGAGGCACAAGCGATCCGGCAGCAGATTCAGACCACGGCAGAAAATCAAAGATCCCCTCTGCTCGCCAAAATGAACGCGGACTACCAGACTGCGATTACGGAATATCAGGAAGCGCTGAAAGACTCGATCTTCGCGGATGAAGATTCAATACAAACTTTCGGTTTAATCCGGCTGCTTCGTAATGGATTAATTACCCACGAAAAGGCAGTCGAGATGACGGTGCAAGACAAGAATTTCCCCGTGATTCTGAGCAATCTGGGCATGGCATACAGTGACGTGGGAGATTATCAGGACGCGATACCGATGCTGCAGGAAGCTGCGCTAGCGAAGCCCGAGCCGGGGACGTACATGCAGCTGGGGACAGACCTGGCGGAAGTGGGCAAGTCGTCGGAAGCAAGCTCGACATGCGGCAAAATTGGGGCGCTTGATCCGACTGCGACCGACATACAGGCAGCCTGCTACCGGAACGTCGCCGTCGTGCTGACGAATCAAGGAAAGTCAGCTGACGCTGCTGCGCCGCTCCTGAAGGCCACGCAGCTTAATCCCCGCAATGCGCTGGCTTGGAAGCTTCTGGGAGATGCGCTGAGCAGCACCATCACAACTCGGGAGGAAAACGGGAAGCTGATCTATGTGATTCCGCCTGGGACCATCGACGCTTACCAAAAATAGTTGCAACTTGAGCCCGATGGCCAACACTCGGTAGAGGTGAAGGCGGTGCGTGACGGGTTAGCTGGCTTGCCCAAGAGTTCACCGAATCCGTGAGAAGAAAGAGACACTTCTCGAACAGAGTGCATCCAGTCAGGAATTCGGATCTGGATGCCGGGAGGTGAGTTCATGCTTAAATCGAGAGACTTTTCAACCCAGGCTGTCTTGTTCGTCGCGGTGATGGTTTGCACAAGTCTGCTCTGGGCGGATAACAAACCGTGGAAGAACAAACCGCACCAACTCTGGGATGCCAAAGACATTCAAACGATCATGACTGAGTCGCCGTGGGTGCGGAAGGCTAGCATCCGGCACACATGGTCTAGTGTGTCGCAGAAGGAGAAGAACGCTGCGCTGGACCCGCTAATTGATGGCGGTGTTCGAGAGATGCCCAGCGCCAGCGGCGCTGCCCAAACGAACCCAAACGCGACCGTCCGTTCGAGCGAGGAGTCAACGCAACAATTGATTGTTGATGTGAATGTGTATTGGGATTCGTCGCGGGTGATGCGTGCGGCGTCGGCGCGGCAGAGAGTACTTCGTGGCGAAATGAAGGATTCGGAAGTGGAGCCCTATGCGCGCGCTCCGCAAGAGGAATATCAACTTGTGTTGAGCATGGGGGACATGACGCCGTTTATGCAGAGCGACGAGAAATTCTACCAGGCCAATTCGTTTCTTGAGATGAAGCGAAGCAAGCTCAAACTCTCGCCAAGCCATGTGGTGTATCAAAAAGATTCACACGGAGTTTTGAGACAGGTTGTGTTTTTCTTCCCGAAGAAAACCTCTCAGGGTGTCCCGACAATCGGAAACGACGAGACAGACGTGGAGTTCAATTGGCAGGTCGCGGACTCGAAGTTACACGTGGATTTCAAGACATCGAAAATGGCAGACCAATCCGGTCCTGACCTCTGAAGCAGGCGCCAGCCGCGGCCACGAGTTCTTGCTTCTTTGCTTAGGGCAGGGCCGTGGTCATATAATTTGGACACGATGTGGTGCCGGCGACTAGTCCAAGGTACGTTCACTGTACCGCTCAACGGGCAGAATAGCGGAACGGATTCTCGTAGGCGAGCCGGCTTGTTACACAGGGTACTGATAGGCGTTCCCCGCTTTAGACCAAATGCTAGCTCGTGGGCGCGTACTCTGGTTGCCGGTCTGGCGATCCTATTTTTCCTAGGTAGTGGCGCTGTATTCGGGCATGTTCCAGCGGAGCATACGAATCAAAGCGGATCTTCGGCGGGGCAAGCGGGTGCAACGTCATCGGCTGCGGTGGGAAACGCGACGAAGCCTGGAGAGACCCCAAAGTCAGACGTTGCGCTGGAAGAAGCGAAATCGCTGTTGCAAGCCGGCAAGGTAACCGAGGCCGAAACGGCCACGCGTCAATTCGTTCAAGGGCATACGGACTCGGCTGACGGGCATTTCCTGTTGGGTCACATTCTGTTTGAGGAGCTGCACGAAAAATATCTCGGGGACGAAAAGGGGGAGGGCGAAGGCTTTGGCTCCAACGATGCTGTTGGCGGTTCGTGGCCGAAGATGAGGGACGAGAAAGCGCGGGAGTCCCTTGCGGAATTCTCGTCTGGGGCAAAATACGGCGCGCCGAGTGCGGCTGATTTGAAGACCGTGGCGTTCGATTACGTGCTGCTAAAAGACAATCTGAGTGCCGCCAAATGGCTCAGCTTGTCGCTCAAGTTGGAGCCCAAGGACGAGCAAGGCTGGTATTACTTAGGGCGGATGAAATACAGCCAGGACCAGTTCCCGGAGGCCATTGAGGCGTTCGAACATTGCTTGAAACTCGAGCCGAAGAACGCCGTGGCGGAATACAACGTCGGGTTGTCATACGAGGGCCTGCAGCAGAAGGACGAGGCGATTCAAGCCTATCAAACCGCCATCGCTTGGCAGGCACAGAATGAGACCCAGTCCTCCAAGCCGTTTACTCGCCTGGCGAGGCTTTACGTCGATGAGAATCAGCCGGAAAAGGCCGTGCCGTATCTGCAGCAAGCTGTTGCTGCGTTCCCACAGGTGTCGTTGGTACACGAGGAATTGGGAAGAGCGTACTCGGCTCTGAATCAGCTTTCCGAGGCGCAAAAGGAACTTGAGGCGGCCGTGTCCTTGGAACCAAATGTGGCGAGCGTACATTTCATGCTGGGCCAAGTGTATCGGAGGCTCGGGATGATGGATAAGGCGAAGATCGAGTTTCAGAGGGCCGAGGAATTAAACGGGACGCACTCGTCGGACAATCCGTCGAATTAGGGTTCTCCTCCGCAGAAAATGAAACGCGAACGCGCCACGCCCGCCACGGCGGGTAAGCTAAAGGATGCGGTGCTACTTTTACGCCTGATTAAAATGCTGGCGATCCTGTTGGCGATGGTGTGGATGTGCGCGAGAGGGCAAGCCGAGGGGCAGCAATCCACGCCCGGGACGCAGGAAGCCTACGCTGAACTGCAGCAGGCGAGGTCGCTTGCGGACACAGGCCGTGCGACCCAAGCGGAAGAACTGGTGCGGCAGTTTCTGGAAGGACACGGAGACTCAGCGGAGGGGCACTTTCTGCTGGGGTACATTTTGTTCCGGGAAATACAGAGTGAGGCGCGAGCACAGGGCACGATGCAAAACAGCAGCGTAGATACGACACTCGCCCAATTTCGCGATGCGCACGCGAAGGCATCGCTGGCGGAATTCACGGCGGGAGCGAAGTATCACGACCCGAGTGCGTTCGACCTTAAGATCGTCGCTGAAGATTACGTTTTGCTCAATGATTACGCGGACGCGGATAAATGGCTGACGCGCTCATTGGCGCGAAACCCTAGAGACTCAGATGGCTGGTACGCCCTGGGGCGAACCAAGTACACGGAGAACAGATTCGAGGAGTCAATTCATGCTTTCGAGGAATGCCTGAAGCTCGACCCGAAGAATGTGAAGGCGGAATACAATCTGGGGCTGTCCTATTACGGGCTGGCCCGGCCGGATGATGCGCTTACCGCGTACAAAACGGCCATCGAGTGGGAGTCGCAGGCAGCGCAGAAAGACCCGGAACCGTTCATCGATCTTGGGACGCTGTACCTCGAGCAGAATCGCCCGAAGGATGCGCTGCCATACCTTCTGGAAGCCACGCGGATTGCGCCGGAGAACGCGAAAGGTCACGAGAAACTCGGGAAGACGTTTTCACAGCTCGACGAATGGCCGAAAGCCCAAGACGAACTAGAACGGGCTGTGGCGCTCGCGCCTGAGGTTGCCAGCGTGCATTACATGCTCGGTCAGATCTATCGCAAGCAAGGATTGATGGACAAGGCAAAAGCCGAGTTCCGGCGCACCGAGGAGCTCAACGGCACGCATTCTTCGTCGCAAACAATGCAGTGAATGATCGGGGAAACGAGATCTACTGCTGCGGCGGCGGGTTCTGATCCTTGTTCTGGTCTTTGTTCTGCATTACCTGCTGGGCGCGAGCGGCGGTGGCGGCACGAGCGCTTTCCTCAAGTTTGCTGAACAGTTGCATTTCCGCCTGGGCTTGTTGTGTACGGCCAAGAGAGCGGTAGGCCTGAGCCAAGAGAAAGTGAACGTTCGCGTCGTCAGGGCTGAAGCGCTCGGCGGCTTCGAGGTCGGGGACCGCATCCTGCGCGCGCTCCATCCGCAATAATGCTTTTGCGCGATCGACGCGGGCATCGGTTAGATCGGGACAGATGGTAACGGCCTTGTTTACGTCATCGAGTGCGGCTTGCGGATCGCCGTGCTGTTCGAGAATGATGTCGCCGAGCTTATAGTATGAAGCGCAGCTTCTGGGATCGTTGGCAAGTTCTGCGTGAAACTGCTGAGTTGCAGGATCCCACTGCGAAATCGACCAGTACGCGTTGCCTAGCTTGTAGTGCGTGCCCGGTTGTTGCGGGTCCATCTCGACGGCTTTTTTATACTCGATGATCGCACCGTCGAAATTGTTCATGCCCTCCATGATTTCGCCGGAAACTTCGTGCGCGCGGACGGAGTCGGGATCAATTTCGCGGAGTTTGGTGAGCGCCTCGCCTGAAAGCTGCATATAGACTTTTCCGAGCTGGTACCAGGCCTCCTGGTTCTTTGGATCGCGGTGGGTGACTTGTTGGAAGTGACTCGCGGCCGCTTCCGGCTGGCCGAGTTTGACGAGGTCGTTCGCGAGGGTCATTTCGACGTTCGAATCCTTCGGGTTCGCGCGCAGGGCTGCCTCCAGCCGCGTGAGCGCGCGCGCGTAATCGCCCACTTCGTAGAGCGAAATGCCCAGCAGCGCCGAGGCCGACGGCATCCTGGGATCGATCTTCAGGCCCTTCTCAAGCACGGTCACTGCTTTCTCATATTGATGCTGGCGCAGGTAGAGCGCGCCAAGATTGTTGTAAGCAGCGGCGAGGCCCGGAGCGATTTGCAGAATAGACTCGTATTTGGCGACGGCTTCGGCGCCATCGCCCCTGGCTTCCGCGGCTTTGGCTTCCGCATACAGCTGCTCGACGCGAGGGTCCGTTTCAGCGGGCTTTGATTGCGAGAGGAGCTTGGTGGAGGCGCAAATTACGAGGGCGCCCGAAAGCAGAGCCAAGGCACACGCTCGCGAGCCTTGCGTGCACGGCGTCGAACCCAATTTCATACGTGCGATTTTACACAAGTATCCTTTTTCGGGCCATTTTTTGCTTGTAGACCCCATGATCTTGGAGCATCATTCGCGCAGGAAACAAGCCGGGCTTTCCTTTTGGCGTCGAGATGAGATTGGCAGCTCCTTGAAAATGGCGCGAACCATGTGCTAGGCTGGCGCCAACTTGTTTGGGTGAAATCTGGGGTCAAGTTCAGGGTGAGCCGTCATGCAAGCCACTGAGAGTTCTACCGGAACTCTGCGGTTTGGCGTTTTTGAGGCGGATCTTCGTGCTGCCGAGCTTCGCAAGCACGGCGTGCGAATCAAACTCCAGGAACAGCCGTTCCAAATCCTTGCGTTGTTGCTGAAGCGTCCGAGCGAGCTCGTAACCCGGGAAGAACTGCGTCAGGAGCTTTGGGCCGCCCACACGTTCGTCGACTTCGATCGCGGCCTCAACAAAGCCATGACGAAGCTGCGCTCTGCACTTGGAGACTCCGCCGAATCTCCGCGTTACATCGAGACGTTGCACCGGCGCGGATACCGGTTTCTAGCGCCGGTAACGGAACACTACGAAGACTCGCATCAGTTTTCCGCCGCTTATGCTGAGGAGGGAGGAACCCACCACAGGGAAACGCAGCATCGAGGGGATCGCGGGCCTGTCCACTTACCCCACGAGACCCGACATCGTGGTTGGTTGGCACATCACAAGAATGCCGCAGTATCAGCTGGTGTTTTGGCGATCCTCGCCGCCGGGCTTCTTTACCTGCGCATCTACCATCCCGTAGTATTCGGCGGCACCTCAGGGGAGTTTGGGCCCCGGCGGTCAGTCGCGGTGCTCGGATTCCACAATCTGTCCGGTAATCCGCAGGACGCGTGGCTCTCAACAGCTCTCTCCGACTGGTTGATGACGGAGCTCTCGGCGGGCGATCAGTTGCGTACTATTCCCGCTGAAAGCGTGGCGCGCATGAGAATCGAGCTTCCGTTGCCGGATGTCGACACCCTCAGCCGCGACAGCCTCGCTCGGATTCGCAAGAATCTCGGAACCGACTATGTCGTAGCCGGGTCCTACGCAATGCTCGGCACTGACTCGGGGGGGCAATTGCGCCTGGACCTGCGCTTGCAGGACGCTCGCACCGGGGAGACCGTGGTCGCGGTTTCCGAGAGTGGGACGGAATCGCGGCTGTTCGGCCTTGTCGCGGACGCCGGAGAGGAACTGCGGTCGAAGCTCGGCGCAGGCGCCATCACGACGGAACAGGCGGCGGAAGTAGCCACTGCGCTTCCGTCGAAATCGGAAGCCGCGCACCTTTACTGGGAAGGCCTCGCGCAACTTCACGTGTTCAACGCGCTTGCGGCTCGTGATCTTCTTCTAAAGGCGGTGGCTACCGAGCCGGCGTACGCTCTTTCGCACTCGGCGCTGGCCACCGCGTGGGTTCAGTTGGGATATGACGCGAACGCAAACGCGGAGGCTAAGAAAGCTTTTGACTTGTCCGGGAATTTGTCGCGTGCCGAGAGATTGCTCGTCGAGGCCCGCTATCGCGAGGCTTCGCGCGACTGGGAAAAATCGATTGAGATCTATCGAGCGCTTTTCGAATTCTTTCCGGACAATTTGGATTACGGACTCGCGCTGTCGGGTGACCAGGTGAACGCGGGCAGGGGCAGGGAAGCGCTGGCCACAGTCGCGGCTTTGCGGAATCTGCCTGCTCCCGTCACCGACGATCCGCGTATCGATCTTGCAAATGCGCGCGCCGCAGAATCTCTCGGCGATTTCAAGACTGTTCAAACTTTCGCGGCGCGGGCGGCCGAAAAGGCCAAAGCATCCGGCGCATCTCTTCTCCTGGCGCGAGCCCGGCTTGATCAGGCATGGGCCACCGAGAATCTGGGGCAGTTTGATGCCGTGGATCCCCTGATCCAAGAGGCAAAGCAGCTCTATGAAGCAGCCCACGATCGAAAGGGTGTTGCTGATGCCGGGACCACGGGTGCAATCGCTCTTTGGATGAAAGGGGACTATCTGGGCGCCAAGAAGGGATATGAAGAGTCTCTTGCCCTCTACCGGGAATTTGGGGGTCAGCTAAACGTCGCGAATGAATCCGACAATATTGGTGACGTTCAGCTTGGTCTGGGCGACTTGAACGGAGCCCGCAAGAACTACGAAATCGCGCTTTCGATCTACCGCGAAATCGGTCATCCCGATGGGATACCGCTTGCGAAGAATGGTCTCGGTGATGTGTTCCTGACGCTCGGCATGCACGAGCAAGCGAAGAGAATGTATGAAGAATCGTTCGAGGCCTGCCAGCAGATCGGCGATCGCAGCAAGGCAGGCGTCGCCCTATCGGGACTTGGACGTGTATACCGGATGGAGGGCGACCTCGAAGCTGCCCGGAAGACCGAGATGCGCGCAAAAGAAGTCTTCGATGAAATTGGCGACAGGTCCCAGTCGATGGAGTCGCACTTGTTGCTGGCTGAGATTCTGCTTGACGAAGGTAAGAACGCCGCCGCCGGCTCGTCCGCAAGGGACGCTGCAAGCGTCTTCGAACAGACCCGCGCGAAGAAAGACGAAGCGGCGGCGTACCTCCTCTTGTCTCGTGCTCTGCTGGGCCAGGGCAAACTAAGCGAAGCGCGCGCCAGCGTAGAAAAAGCCGTCGCAGCGGCTGGAGAGTCGCACTATCGCGAGCTTGAGATGCTTTCGTCGATGGCGGCCGCTCGCGTGCGGGCCGCTTCCGGAAACGCTGACGACAAAGCGAAGGCCACGGAACGCCTCAACAGCCTGATAGCCGAAGCGACATCAGCGGGATTCGTCAGCGAGGTGATGGAGGGCCGCCTGGCCCTTGGAGAAATCGAAGTGGCCTCAGGCAATAGAGCTGTGGGTGTGGCAGAACTCCAGACTCTCGAGAGGGACGCCGCCACCAAAGGCTATCGCTTGATTGAACAGAAGGCCGCGGCCGCGCGCCGGACAATCGGACAAGCAGCGCTTCAGGGAAGCTAACCGCGCATTCGGGAATTCGATTTTCCCCTGATCGATCCGCATCTCTCTCAGGGCATTCAGCCTCGCCGAGTCCTAGACCGAAGTCGCTACTGCTCCTCGGTTCGTTCCAGCGTATCGTAAAGTGGTCCAGCCGGGCTTATCTGCCGCTGCTCATCCGCGACAGTGATGGCCATGATTCGGATCTTATCGTTGTCGGGCAGAGTCAGCGTCTTTGCGCCGGCCGGAAGATCGATGGCATATGCGAACAAGTAGGAGTAGGAATAGGCTTCGTTCTTGCCATCGGCGGTGTGGCGATGGTCGGAATACCATGCAACTGGCGCTCGCTTGATAAAGCCTGGGGTGATCTGCCCGGTGAATTCCATCACGGTTTGGGTCTTGGGTTCGTCCGCGCGAGGCGCATATCCCGCTGGAAAATGAACGGGGACTTCCTTCTGAGTCCAGGAGCGGTTGTCCCACTGGCCGATGAAGCCACCCCAGTCTTCGATGTTGAGCTGCACCGAATTATCTCCGGCGCGGAAGTTCGCGTTCTGGTCTCCGTCCGAGGAAGCAGTCAGCACGTAGACGCGATTGTACTTTCCGGCGGGCAGGGCAATCGATTGGCCGCGTGCAGCAACCGCGTCGGGCTTGCCTGCGTCTGCGGGCGCGAGTTTGAAATGGATTCCGGCATAATCGATTTCGGAGGGAAGCATCTCGGCGGGGAGAGCTTCGCCAGCGGCGTTGAAACCGCCCTGGGATTTCGTGTCGACTTTGCTGGCTGCGGCAATATCGTAAGTCAGCGTGACTGGCCGTGACTCAGGTGCCGCAACCTTGGCGCGCGGCGGCGCTAGTTTCAGCGCAAAGGTCCGAGGTTCGTACGGGCCGAAGGTCGCCACGAGCTCGCCCGCAGCGACCGCGGCTGCGCCGAGGGATTGCTCCTGGGCATTCACCTCGCGCGCGGCACTGATGGGAGCGCTAAACGTCACGCGGACGTCCCGTTGAAGCTCGCCACTCAGTTCAACGAAGCGCACGATTACTTCGTCACTGTTCTCCGCCTTCTTCAATCCGAGAAGTCGGATGCGAGTGTTATTGACCTTCAGCAGCGAAAAGCTCTTGCCGAGCCCGCCACTGTGTTTGGCGGTTCCGAACGCGATGAGTGGTTGGTTCAGCCGCCACGCTTGCCAATCCGTCTGACTCTGCCGCCAATCCGCGGTGTGTCCCGCGAGACCGTAAGCAAACTCGTGATGGCCCCAATCCTGCGACGTCTGGTCGCTGTAATCGTGTCCGTTACCCGTTCCGAGCCCGGGAGTATAGAGGAGGGTGAGGCGCAGGGTCTTATCGTCGGGCTTGTCGGAGCCGTACTTGCAATCCGAGAGAATGGTGACGCCATAGGTGCCGCGCTGGTCTGTGAGGTCAAACCATTGGTGAGAGGGAAACTCGAACTTCCGATCGTAATCGTTGGTGCGCGCGATTGTGCCCACGTCCCAGTTGTAAGTTGCTTCCGGGTTCGACGCGGTCAGGGGAAACGTTGCTTTCAATGCGGCGGACTCGGAATGCCAGTCGGTGCTGTTGCCGAATTCGACACGATTCCCAGCATCGCCGGCCGAGAGTCGAATGGTCTGAACGAATTTCGATCCTTCGGTCTCTCGCGTGATTTCGACGGCGACGCGCACCGGGCCTTTCTCGACAACGCGAACCTTCGCCGGCCCTTGGACGTATCCACGCGGCGGCTTCTGCTGGTCAGCCCAGTCCATGTTCCATGCGGGCCAGTCGTGAGGCTTTTCAGTCTGGAACGCAAGGCGCGCGGGAGAAGAGAGCAATTCGTGGTTGACTTGCTTGTCGAAGATGCTGGCGACGTCTCCATTCTCATCGATCTTCACGACGTAACGAGAGTTTTCAATTTGCGACTGAGTCGCGGTCAAGTCGGAGTTTGACGCGGTGGGCTGGTCGGACGGCCGAACGTCGTAAACCGCGAAGCCAACCGACGGAACCTTGGCCACGAAAAGAACTTTCGCTGAGCCGGGTTTGCCCGGGTCGAGCTGAGAAAGCGTCTCTTTGCCATCCGGCCCGACTACGCGAACTCCACTGGGCACGCCGCCAGGAAATGAAAGGTTCGCTTCCACTACATCCTCGCGCTCGATGTTGAGCGGGTTGTACACGACGAGGGACGTCCCCTGCGCTTCGGTGTTCATACCGGATGCTACCGCTTCGGTTGCACTCGTCAGCACCACTGAGAATTGGTTCAGCGCGATCACATCGTCGTTCCACGAGAAGTTGTAAGCCCGGGGGGTGGCGGTGCCAGCCATTATGTCGTGGAACTGGCCGCCCAGTACGAGTGTCCACGCATCGTTCAAACGCTTTTGTGGGTATGGTCTTCCACCGAGCCAGTCTGCGGCCACCGACGCTTCCTCAGCCGCTTGCGCGAGGAGTTCGTTCTTGCGATTCCACCGCTTTTGATAAGCCTCGGACGTGATGGAGCCAGCCGAGTGGTTTGTCAGCTCAAATTCGCCCTGGTAGCGCTGAAGATGCGTCGCCTCGCTCGGGCTGATATCGAGGAACATCTGATCTGCTTTCGAGGAAACCACTCGAAGCGGACCCGTGCCCACTTGAACGGGAGGCGTGGTCGTCTTGGAAACTCGCTCGCGGTATTGCGCGAATCTCTCTCCTGGTTTCCGCGGGGGAGGCAGCGCGGCTTGACCTTTGTCAACGATTGCTTCGAGCGCCTTTACCGAATTTTCTTCCGGCGAGCCGCCGACGTCACCCGTTCCATAATAATGATAGTCGGCAAAGACGCCTGTGACTCTCCCGTCGAGATTGACGCGCTTGACCCACTCCGGATCGCTGCTCAAATCCGTCGTGACGTTTCCGCCATAACTCCCCGGATTGAGCGCGGCGACCACGCCGTGGCCATCAGGCCCGATCCACATGCCCACGTTGAACGGTATGCCCACCGGAGTGTCTTCGGGAGAAACACCCGGTCCGCCCGGCGCCGAAGATCCCCACGTAAGTTTCTGGGTGGAAAAACCCTTGACCCCGGAGTGGGCCAGGATGCTTGGGAGCGAAGAGGGGAATCCAAAGCAGTCAGGGAGCATGTATTCAGCGCTGTACTTGCCGAATTCGTGCCGATAGAACTCGTTGCCGTAAAGGACCTGGCGAAAGATGGATTCGGCGGAGGGGGAATTGACGTCACTCTCCTCCATCGAAGAGCCTGCCGGAAACCAACGCCCGCCGGCGATATACTTTTTCAGTTTCGCGTAATCGGCCGGGTAATACTCCTTCATGAAGCGATAGCGGTTCGCGCCGCTGAAATTGAAAATGTAGTGCGGATATTTTTCGATCAGCTTGAAATTGTCGTGCAGCGTGTTGGCGATGAATTCGTTGATCACTTGCGGGTATTCCCAGCGCCATTGTGTGTCGAGGTGTGCGTAGCCGATCACGTAGAGCGTGGGATCCTTCGCGAGATCCAAACGCGCAGGCTGCTTGGCTTCCGCCCCCGGCTTCGCGGGTTCAGAAGGGGCCGCCTTCGTCGCAACCGCGCTTCCCGTTTGGGCGTTCGCGCCGTTTGCGAGGCCCAAAAAGCAGAACAGCGCGACCAGTCGCATAGTCTCGAACCGCGCGAACCTGAATCGCTGTTGTAAAGTTTGCTTTGCGAATGCCGCGGCTGCCTTCATTTCAGTTGTCCTCCGGATGCTACCCTCGTCGCGTGCGCTGCGGGATACAAGGTTGTCTCAGGGAATATGCTTTTGCACTCTTAGGTAGGTGAGGTCGACGTGTCAATGCACTGCCAGGTGGTCTAAGGATTCCCGGATAACGCATTCAGTGCAAGAGGGATAGCGGACTTTCTTCCCCGCCTTTCTCAGCCAATCTTTCAGGCACTCTGCCGCTTGCGATATGGCAGGAAGAAGGACGATGCCGGAACCACCACGCAGCGGTCGTCGACTGTTCCTTGGCACGGTAAGCGATTCGTTATGTCCCGCGGTTCTTACAACCATCCGATTGCGAAGCTCCCCGGTCGCGCTTGCCGCAGGAAGGGACGGGCGTTCCCCAGAAATCGTGACCACCGCTATCCTTGATTTGCATGGCGCTGCCGATCGCAGGTGACCCGTCCTGCAAGTGATAACCGTCGAGGGTACCTCGTCCAATTGTCCCCTGTCCGGTAGCGACGATCCTTGGATTGGTCGTCAGTGCATGGGCATCTTCGGGAGGCTGAAGTTTTCCGAAATAGACATTCGAATCGAAGACGTTATTCGCACTTTGGCCGCTGCCGGGCGCGGTGATGTAGGCGCCGTCTGGACTCCGGGAAATGGCGTAAGAAAAGTGGGCGAAACCATCGACGTAGAAAATATTGTTGTAGAAAGCGGTGCCGCTCGCCCAGCCGTGCCAATCCGAGTGGAGCACCAGATCAACGTTGTGATCGGGCCCGATGTAAATGGTGTTGTTGTAGATGAGGCTGTTTTTGACCGGGCCCGCGATGTTGATGCCGCGCGTCCGGTCATTTTGACTTATGTTGTATCGGACAATCGTGCCTGTGTTGCCCGCGCTCTCCTGCGGGCTGTGTCCACCTTCATTGCAGATCAGGAGGAACCCGCCATCATTGTCGTGGCTGTAGTTGTACTGAATGATGGTGTTTCGGGAGTTCCAATCGGAATCGAAGCCCTCGCCGTCACGCTGCCCCTTGGTTTCGTACGCCTCGTTGTATTGGATCACCGTGTTGTCGGCGCTCCAGGGCCAGATGGCGACGTTGTAGCCTTCCGATCTCTGATTGGCATGGCTCACCACGTTGTGCTCAACGAGCGCGCCATCGGTGGCAACGACGACGATTCCGTCGCCACCAATGTCCGAGAGGATGTTCCCGCGAACGACGACTCTGAGGCTCGGATACCATTTGGAGCGCTGCCAGCGGTCGGACCAGCCAAAGACTCCGCTGCGGTCAACGTGATAGATTTCGTTGTTCTCGATTCGCAAATCTACGAAGCGGCTGGGCTTCGCATCGCCCGCTGACGTGTAGTTGATGCCGCCATTGGGCTTTTCGGCGTCGGAACCGTTCACGTCGTGAATGGTGAGGGACCGAATGTAGATATGGTGAGCATCGCCAAAGTTCTCGAGCATGAGGTGAACGCCGCGTCGCACCGCGTGTGTCGAGCCGCTGTTGGTGATTTCGAGATTCTCAATCTCCCAGTATTCTTGATTTTTCAGTAGCACTGCGTCCTCGGCCATTCCGTCGGCGTTGATTTGCGGCTTCACTCCGCCGCCATACATTCCAAGGATGATGGGCTTGTTTTCTTCGCCCGAACCTTTGGGCCAAAGCTGGCCATGCCAGACCGAGCCGGATTTCAACAGGATGCGATCGCCGGGTTGGAAGGTAGTCGAGTTGACCTTTTGCAAGCTTTTCCACGGGGCTTCGGGATTGGTGCCCGTATTGGAATCGTTCCCGCTTGCCCCATCGACGTAATACGTGGCGGGAGATCGTTGAGGGCTGGAAACCTGCGACGCCAGCCCGATGAGTGCGCAAAGGACCTGAAGGAGCTCTTGCCTACGTGACGTCACGGCTTGGATGAACCCCTTACCTGGACCAACGAGCGAGGTCGGCGCCCTCACAGCGAACCTCGCTAGTTGTGGGTCGACGTTGCGAGCATTTTGCACTCAACAACGCGACGAGCTCAGAAAAGGCTGGGCAGTTCGCGTTGTTCAGAGCTGCCCAGACAATTGACTCACAGACACTAGAACTCGAAGCGAAGTGCAAACTGACCGGTGCGCGGGCTGCTGCTGGCTCCAGTCACCTCACCGAAGTTGCCGGCGGTGATGTTGGCGTTCGATCCACCACACCCGACGATGGAGTACGAGTGGCGATTGAAGATGTTGTAGAACTCCACTCGGGCCTGCAGCTTGTATTGGCCGTCGGAGCCCATGGTGAAGTGTTTCAAGATGCTGGCGTTTTCGTTCGCGAAACCGGGACAGCGCAGGTCGGTTATGCGAGCCGGGCCAGTCCCAAGTTGTCCGTAGGCCGGTGCGCTTGCTACTGACTTTGGCATGTAGAAATTGCTCGCCGGGTTCGGATCAGTCGTCGAAGGCGGAGTGAACTGGTGGAAGATCGGGCCATTAAACCCGGACAGATTGTAATCAGGGTAGATATTGCCCCACGCGGGATAGTAGGGATCGGGAGCGGTCACATTGAAGGGCTGGCCCGACGTGTAGAGCACTAGCCCGGCGAGCGTCCATCCACCGACGATTCCGTTGACGATTCGTCCCTTGTCGCCGAGCAAGCGATGATGATTACCGGCCGGCAGATCGTAGCTCACAAAACCCTTCACGATATGCGTTTGGTCGTAGTTGGTGATCGTGTGAGCGGCCTCGCCGAGATTCGCGAGATTCTGGACGGGCGTGTAATCAGCGTAGGTCTCCTGGAAGGCGGTGTAAGTGTCGCCCTCTTGACGAGACAGTGCGTAGTTCAAATCCATAGTCAAACCACTGGCATAGCGTTTGGTCAAATCGATGACCATAGAGTCGTAGTAGGTCTGCGCCAACGGCAACCCCACGAAGAAAAGCTGGTCGTAATAGTCGTTATCCATCAGCGTGGCCAGTTGAGGGTATGGAGCGACCGCCGCATAGACATTCGCACAGAAGCCGGGATAAGGATACTTGATCCCATACGTTGCAGCGTCTGCCGGGCTGCAAACGTAATTGGCATAGGGATTGTACGGAATGCCGGTCTTGACCGTTCCGCTTCCATTGTTGATCATGCCGAAGAACGTGCTGGCTGACGGCTCGTTATATGCCAGAGCGGTGTCTGGGAGTCGGTGGCCGCGGTTGGCGACATAAGCTGCTTCTACTCTCATGCTGGGAGTAATTTCGTATTGCACTCCGAGATTGATGTTATCCGTGTAACCTGCGCGCAAGGCGTTTGGCTCGACAGCGACGACAGTGAAGAGTTGCGTGACGTCCACGTTTGTCGATCCGGGTTGGAAAACACCCGGATAGCCGCCGGCATCCCATTGGAACGGCTTGGTGGCATTATTGGTTCCCTGGAATCCCGGAGCAAAACCGTAGGGAACTCCGTGGTAATACTGCGTGCCGATAGGGACGTATGTGATACCGAACGATCCGCGGAAGACCCACTTCCGCCAGGGCGCATAGGCGATTCCGACTTCGGGGCCGAAATTCTTCCAGTCTTCGTTCTTTTCGAAGCTATCGCTTCCGCCGTTGGCAAACTGAAGCGTACCCGGGATTCCGAAGGTCGGATCGGTCGCGGTGAGGTTGAAATTTGCCCAATGACCATATTTCTCGTGGAACCGGAACGTCGCGTCCCAACGAAGTCCCAAGCTCAAAGTCAGCTTAGGCGTGACCTTATAACTATCCTGGGCGTATAGCGACATCGCCTTACGCCGCCCGTACAAATTGAAGGGCGTGGTTTCGCTGGCAGAGGAAACATCCCCGAGCAAGAAACTCGCAAAGCCAAAGCCGACGTCCTGAGAGTACGCCTGACCAGGCGCCCCGGTAGTCGCGATCAAGAAACTGAAATTCAAAGCGCCTGAGCCCAAGTGACTATTGATCTCATAAGCCCGAAAGTTACCTCCGAAGGTGAAGGCGTGGCGACCCTTCGTCCATGTGACGTCGTTACCCAGGATCAAAGTATTGCCAATGTAGTTTCCCTCCCATGTGTTGCCGATGTAGGTTTCGCCCACGCCGTTGACGGCGCTGTCGAAGCTGATCTGAGGGAAATTACTTGCGCCCGTATTCCCGAAACCAAGTGTCTGGGCCCAGTTTGTGCCGGTAGATGCGGGAACCGAACCATTCCAATACCAGTTGTATGTGGCGTTGAAGACATTGACGACGTTCGGCGTGAAAGTATGAGATTCGCTTGCACGAATTTCATCGGAATAAACCAACTGAACACGCGCGGCTGACAGGGGACCCCCATCCGTGCTCCCCGCCTCCCAAACGCCACCGGAATCAACCAGCGTGCGCGGCCGATGATCGTAGATCCACGATCCGGACAGGCGGTCGTTGTTTGTGAGATTGTGATCGATCTTAATCACGGCTTGGTTCGGCGTCTGAGACGGCGAGTTTTGCGCGGGCAGACGGTCATTGAAGCTGTCCGTTGGCTGGCCGGGCGCGTAATATTTCTGGAAAAGCGGAATGATCTTCTGCGAGATGCCGCTGATTCGGCCCGAGGGAATCATGTTACCGGTGAACTGATTTCCCGTGGTTGGATCGAAGATCATTCCTTCCTGTGCCGGAACGGTCTGTCCGGCATTGTTCTGAACAGTGATGGGAGTTGAAAAAGTCCCCCCCGAGCCGTCGCTCGTCCCGCAGTTTCCAGCGGAACCCCCGGTGTCTGTGCAGAGGTTGGGCCCGAGCAAGGCGCTGAAGTCGCCTGTCAAAAAATTCGCCGTTGGCACAGTGGAAGAGAAGCCGCCCGGCGTGAAGTCGCTCTGCGTGTAACGCTCGAATGTACCAAAGAAAAAAGTCTTGTTCTTTCGGATGGGACCGCCCACGCTGCCGCCGTAGTCCCAGGCCCGGGCTTTGGACTTGCGCGTCGTCGTGCTTCCTGGCACCGTCGGGTCAGCTGTGTATCCGTTGTCCCATGTGTTCGCATCCAGCAGTTCGTTGTGGCCATAGCCGAAAGCTGAGCCGTGAAACTTGTTCGTGCCGGACTTCAGGTTAAAGGCGATGACGCCGCCATTCGTGATCGCGCTCTTGACGTCCAGACCGCTCGTCGTCGCCTGCAACTCTTCCACCGCTTCCATATTGGGCCCGATTTCCATTGAATCGCCCTGAATCGAGGCGGTGGCGGAAGTACCGTCCACTGTAAAATCTTTTGTGAATCCCTGATTGCCGTTAACCACAGCTTCATAGGGACTGCTGATCGGCGAATAGCCCGGTGTTATCGCAACTGCGAAATTCTCGACGAACCGTCCGCCGCCGTAGATGCTGAGCGGTAGATCTGTGACCGTTTCACCGCTCATGTTCGTCCCGATGCTTTCCGTCTCTTTGTCCAGCACGGGAGCTTCAGCGTTTACAGTGACGGATTGCGTCGTGGCACCAACAGCGAGTTTCGAGTTCAACTGGGCGACTTGCGTGGACTCGAGGATGATGTTCGGCTCGTTCACGGTCTCGAAGCCGTCCTTCTTGAACTCGACTGCGTACTTGCCGGGCGGGAGGTTAGGAATGACATAAATCCCGTCGTCGTTCGTCACTGTCGCTGTGGACACGCCCGTATCAACGTTCGTGGCAGTCACGGTCACATTTGGCGCTATTGCTCCGGTGGAGTCGGTGACCGTGCCAGTGATCGTCGCGCGGTTCGACTGCGCCAGCAGTGCCCCCGCAAGGAAGAATTGAATAAGGCACACCACTATCACTAGTCTACGCATTGCATCTCCTTGGTCGTTGGGACGGAGTTCGAGCCGGAAGACCTGCTCTGAGCATAACCGGGCCTCGTCCGGGCTCGGACCGCAGCACCCCGGCTGCGCCCTCCGAAGCCAGTTCCCGCTGTGGAACCATTCATGCCAAAGCCCGCCCCAGCTTGGCTGCGAGAATACGTTTACTTCCTTGGTCGGAAGTTACCCCCAGGATTTCGTGATGTCAACAATCAAAAAATGTGATGGGTTTCTTACGATGATTCCGTGCGGGTTTTCTCGACGACGCGCGCACGCGATTCGGGGCCGCCAGACGTCAGTCCAGCGGAGATTGTTTCAGTATTGCACGACGTAAAGATGACCTTCGAGAGTTACCTTCCCTTTCTCGGCGGAGGAGCAGCGAATCACGATGGATCCCGTTGAGGCGAGATCTCGCCTCCTTACTTCCCCGGCGCCCCACGAAAGGCCGCTCCAGACTTGCCTGTCGTAATCAATTTCGACCGGCAATTGTTTGCCGTTCTGCTCGACGGAAATCTTCAGAACCTTTCCCACCGTGGTTCCGTTGGGAGGTCCGCCGGGCCAGCTTCGCGTGATGCTGCCGTCGCTCCCTCGTTGCTGAAAGATGATTCGCAGATCGCCGGTCGCGGGGGAAGGGATGGTCGCCTCGATGGTGTTGTTGCCAGATGTCGAAAAGGTGGCATCGAGCGGCGTAATCGAGAGTGGTATGTGGACGTCGTCCTGGACGCCTAAATCGAAATCTTGCGCCGCGTAGCGCCCGAACCCGACCGCTGCCATCTGGCCTGGGCCAAGCGTGATTCTGTTGCCACGCAGGATTGGCGTAAAGCCGGCATCGCGAAAAATGACGCGTCCGTTCGCCAGCAACGGCTGAACTCTGGAAAGCGGCGGCATCTCGATTTCGCGGACGGCCTGCGTGGGATTCATTACGGTGTAGATTGCGCCGTTAGCGTCCAAGGAACCGAATCCATACGGTTCAACGTCGCCTGGAATCCCTCCGAATGTTTTGGTCCGTCCCTCGGCCTGTAACGGTTCGTACAGTTTCTGGACGCGCGCGAACCAGCGCGCCTTGTCGTCGTCCAAGAACTCCAGATTGCCGTGAATGGTGTTCACCCAACCGCCGCGGGAGACCATCAGCAGCAGTTCGCCTTTCCAGGCGTTCATTTTGCGATAGTAGATAGTGCCAGTGTCTCCGAACATCACGCTCGTGGGATCGATGCGCTCCAGGGGAAGAAAACTTTGCTCGTAGCGCCGGACCATGTGGTCGCTGTAAATGTCCATAGAGCGCCAGAAATTCATTTCCGGCACGTCGGAAGGGCGCGGATCACCCGCATAGATTGAATTGAAGACTTCAAGCCACCGCAGATCCAGCGAATTGCGGAAGGGAAACGGCCCGGCGGTCGATTCGAGGTCTCCGCCGAATCCGTTGAAGGCAACCAGAACGACATCCGGGTTCTTCGCACGGAACTTCTTCAGGGCCTGGCGTAAGGCGTCCTCATTTTCCTGACGAATCTGCTGAGGCGTGAGCGATTTCTCTTGCGCGGGAGTGGCTGCGCCAAAGTCCGCGAAATCGAACTCGAACATGCGGACACCGCGGTCGTACCAGTATTGAAGCGTGCTCATGAGATCGGGGAGGAAACCCCCTTCGGAAAACGACATCGAGCCGCCCTTCGCGGTAAGCGAATCCTTCCACTGCGACGCTGCGCTGATCTTTACAAGCCCATTCGTGCCAAACCACATTCCCGGCTTGATTCCGTTCGCCAGGCATTCCGAAATCCAGCGATCCGGCCCGTTGGGCCAGTTCGGCTTGCGCCATGTTCGGTAGCCTCCGTCTGGCGCAAACCAAAACGCATCCATCATGTAGTAATCGAAATGGATTCCGAATCGACTGAGACGGAGGATTTCGTGCAGCTCCTTCATCGCGAGGTCCTCGGTGAGAGGAATGTTGTCCGAGAGCTCGTCGTAGGAGGACCAATCGTTGTAGACCCAGATCGGGTCGCGCAAGATTGGTTCGCCGAGAGCCTGCGGCGACCACTCCTGAACCTCCTGGGTGCCCTTGGCCGCGACGGAATTTGCAGCCTGCCCGGAAGCCTGGCGTGCAGGTAGCATAATTGCTGATGCTATGAGCAGGAGGCGCGCGGTGGTCTCCGCACCCTTCCTGAAACGATGATGTATCCAATCATGGTCCATCGAGCGGGCCCCTCTGATCTAGTTTGGCTGTTTAGCGCGTGTTGGTTGTCTGACCGGGCCAATCGTCCGTCCGAAACGGAGAAGCAGGAAGCCCTTGCGTGTTGTAGAGGTTCCCGTCAGGGCTGTTCGCCCAGTCGTATCGCACCGCGACGGGAGATCCCACGTCGACATTCGAGACAATCACCGCATTGCCTTCGATACGTGCGTTCGCCCAGTGAAACTTCCTGTCCTGCCCAGCGACTGAAAAGCCTTTCAGTGTGCCTCCGAGGGCGACCAACCGCGAACCAAAAAGGCGAAACTCTATTCGGACTTGGTTACCTTCGACCAGCATCGATTCATACAGAGGCCCCGAATAGACGATCTCTTGCCCGTATGTGGTCCCCAGGGCCCACAGGGCGAGCCTCTCGCCCACCTCTTGCTTCCGAGGCGGGTGAAGATTCGCCGGGTCACCGAGATCGATCGTTACAGCGAGGCCGGTGTTCGGAACCGTCTTGCTCGTTAAGAACTGCGCCTCGCGCAATTCCGCCCACAAGGAATTGCCCAATTCCGGGCTCGTTCCGTAGTTTGGCAATTCCACGATGAGAAAGGGAAAATCTCCCTCTCCCCAGCCGTTTCGCCACGTGCGGATCAGAGCCGGCAGCAGCCACCGGTACTGATATCCTCTCCATCCATTTCCCTCGCCTTGATACCAAACGGCGCCGCGGATCCGGTACGGCTCGAGCGGCGCAATCATTCCCTCATACAATCCCGTGGGAGGCCGCGGCGGATAGCCCACGGCCGGCATGGCCAGAAGCGCGAGTCCTGATAATGCCGACGGCGTGAACGGCATCACCACTCCCCAACCTTCCTGCTTCAGATCCTTGAACCAGATCGTCACAGGCTTCCAGTCGGGAGTCGCGTTCAGCGTCGCCCCTTGGTAGTTGTCCGCGTCGGTGATCGTCGGCTGCAGCACCTGAAGGCGAAATTCTCCTTCGCCGCGGACCCAGAATCGGACGCCCGCATAAGCACCCAGATCGGCCGTGGCGTTATCCGCCCTGAACGCGGCCTGAAGCCGGGCAGAATCCATCTCGCCAACACGGCCGCTAAGGCGTATCGCATACCCTTTGCCGTCGCGCCCGGGTGAGACCACGCTGAAGGAAGTCTGTGGAGCATCCTTCCATGAATACGTCCACTCTCCGCTCAGGGACACAGTCGCCAGGCCATTGTCGAAGTTGCTCAGCACGAGCGGTTTTGCGGAACTTTCATCTGCAGGCAAGAGTTCGAAATCATCGAATTCGAGATCGAATGCAGCGGGCTCCGTCGCAAACGATCGGACGGCGACCGGCGACGCATCCCATCGTTCGAGGATTGGTTTCAGAATAGGGTTCGCGCGCAGGGATTCCGCGTCGGTCCATTCCTCGCCTCCGGACCCCGGCCATGCGCTGAGGATGATTCCGATCGGAACTTGCAGCGATTTCTGGAGCCGCCGCGCGAAAAAATAGGCGACCGCCGAAAACTCCTTCGCCGTTTCCGGGGTGCAGGTTCTCCAAGTTGCCTGCAACGTGTCCGCTTGTGGTGTGACTGCAACGCGGCCGGGCACTGTAAATAAGCGAATTTCCGGCTGGTCAGCTCTCCGAATCGCCTCGTCGCCCGTTGCGGCGCCGCTCAGCGCAAAAGTCATGTTTGACTGGCCCGAGGCGACCCATACTTCGCCGATCATCACGTCCTTTATTTCGACGGTAGTCTTTCCTTGAATCCTGAGCAGGAATGGGCCGCCAGCGGGCATGGGCGGCAAGTTCAACTCCCATCGGCCGTCCGTCGCAGCCACGCCTTCACGAGTGGCTTCCCCCAAATTCGCGGTGATTTTCTCGCCCGGCTCAGCCCGGCCCCAGATCCGGATCTCGGCGTCGCGTTGCAGCACCATGTGGTCGCTGAAAATATGCGGCAGCGAGGGATCTGCGTGTGCGACTCCGATGCCGAAAGTGAAAATGGTTGCGAGGAAAACGGCCTTGTGGCGCCCTCTTCTGAAGGGCCTCTTTACGAAGTCTGCTGGAATCTGAGCTCGGCTCACTTGATTAGAGTGAATGTACCATTCAATTCTATTTGCTCCGATGATTTCCCGACCAGGATTGAGAAATCTCCTGGCTCCGCGGTCCAGCGTTTGTTGCCAACGTCATAGTAGGAAAACGAGCGACGATTGAGCGTGAGACTGATCTTTTTTTGCTCGCCCGGTTTCAAAAACACTTTGGCGAAGCCCTTCAATTCCTTCACCGGACGCGGGATGCTTGAGTGCGCATCGCCCACGTAGAGCTCGGCCACTTCGGCGCCGGCTCTCGTACCGACATTCTTCACATCAAACGAAACTCCGATAGAATCCAGATTGCCGCTCTGTCGCGGAGAAATGCTCAGATTGCTGTACTGAAAGCGCGTGTACGAAAGGCCGTAGCCAAATGGAAACAGCGGCTTCGTCTTCGAGCGATCGTAATAGCGATATCCGAGAAACACGCCTTCCGTGTAGACAACCCGCTTCGCCCCTTTCTCCGGGTAATAGCTGTTGAACGTGGGATTATCTTCCCAGCGCCGTTCGAACGAAGCAGGCAGCTTTCCTGATGGACTAAAATCGCCAAACAGAAGCTGCGCTAACGCCGTGCCACCCTCCTGTCCGGGATACCATGCGTGAAGAATACTGGGCGCGCGATCGATCCAATTCGTCATATCGACATTGCCGCCCGCCGTCAAGACTACGATTACATTCTTGTTCACGCTGGCAACCTGTCGAATGAGTTCGTCCTGTCCGCCGGGGAGGCTGAATGTGCGATCCGAACCCTCGCTCTCCGTGGAGGGATCGAATCCGACGCACAGAATCACCGCATCAACCTTGGCGGCGAGCGGCTTGGTTTGAAGACCAACCACTTCGCCAGCTGCAATCACTCCGAAGCGCGCTTCGGCCGATCCTGTAGCTTCAAAATATTCGACCTTCACTTTGTATGGATGCGCGGCCTCGAGGTGCTTCGATGCGACGGTTGCGGTTTCCGACTGGTTCACCCAGTCATCGATCACGCGCTCGTCATCGACATAGAGCCGCACTCCATCATCGGAAGATGTGTAGAATTTGTAATCGCCAGACGTCGCAGGCACGTAGTAACCGGTCCATCGCGCCGAAAAATGATCCACAGGATGTCCGTCAGCGAAACTGCCTTCGCCCCAATCGAAATTCACGTGCTGATCCACCCGTTTGAGCGCGGGCGCACCCTCCAAATTCTGATTGTCGAAGTATTCTCCGCTGAGACCCGCAGGGCCGCCTGGTTCCGTGCGAAACTCAGTCTTCATGGCAACGTCTGACGCCGGAACCGAATCGACTGCGTAAAGCACCTTCACGCTCGTACCAAGATAATTGCTCACGCCTTCGAGATAGCTCACTTGATTGAACGGCTTCGTCTGGGAGCTTCCGCCGCCGCCGATAACCGCGGGATAGGCGTCCGGTCCGATTACTGCTATGGTTTTTAACTTGGTTTTGTCGAGCGGCAGCAGATTCCCTTCATTCTTAAGCAGCACCATTCCGCCCCTCGCCTCTTCCAGCGCGACGTTCCGACTCTGTTGGTCATAGAGCGGAATGTTCGGATCCGTCTGATCGTGATCGAGAAAGCCGAACTGAATGGCCTTGCGGAGAATCCTGCGCACCTTGTCGTCAATCGTCGCGACGCTCACTTTTCCTTGTTGAATGGCCGGCAGGAGTGTGGCCGGCGTCATGTAAACCGCCGACGGCATTTCCAAGTCGAGTCCGGCGTTTGCAGCTGCAACGCCGTCGTGGGTGGCTCCCCAATCCGACATCAGAATCCCGTCGAATCCCCACTCTTTTTTCAGAATTTCGTTATTGAGGCGTTCGTTTTGAGTCATATGCTCGCCGTTGACGAGGTTGTACGCGTCCATAATGGCTCCGACGTGCGCTTCCCTCACGGACGCTTCGAACGCGGGCAGATAAATTTCGCGCAGGGTCCGTTCGTCGACGTCCGAACTGTGATCCAATCGGCCATACTCCATGTTGTTTGCGGCAAAGTGCTTCGCGGTCGCGATCACATTCTCAGACTGCATTCCTTCGATCAGTGAGACAGCCGTCCGAGACGCGAGATATGGGTCTTCGCCAAAGTATTCGAAGTTTCGGCCGTTCATCGGCGCGCGGTAGATGTTCATTCCTGGAGCCAGCACAAAGTTCACGCCGCGCGCGCGCGCGTCGCGGCCCATGGATTCTCCTACGCGTCTTGCTAGATCACTGTCCCAAGAAGCGGCGAGGTTGATTCCCGCAGCATAGGCGGTCGTGGTGCCGTAGTCATGAACTCCCAGCGGGCCATCGGACATTTTGAGGGACGGAACACCGAGCCGCGGGATCGGGCGTGTGAAGAAACCGTCGGTCCCGCCGATCAAGTTGATTTTTTCGTCGAGCGTCATTTGGCTTACAAGGGCGTCGACGCGTTTTTCGACATCAGCCGATGACGGCGTTTGCGTTTGCGCGACTCCGGCTTGCATGATGAAAACGGCAATCAAAATCGAGAGCGTTGTGCGAAGTGTTGGCACGGACTTATCCTTGACCAAGAAACGAGAGGTAGGCCGCGGATCTGAGTCTGCGCTTCTGATGTTTCATTTTTCTTCCACGATGACGAGATCCCACGGCTTTAGCGTAATGCTCTGCGTCGCAACTATGTGAACCTGCGTCAGCAAATCCGTGCCGGCATGGTACGGATAGACGAACGTCTGGGGCTCACTCGAGTAGTTCAGGTAATAGTGAACAGTTTTCCCTGCGCGATTGGATCCGTGCTTCACCCGAACGGAGCCCGGCAGGTCCTGGTCCGGTCCTGCGAGGCCGGCTGACCGGAGTATCCCCCGCAACACGTTCTCTTGCAATTTGTCGGAGAGCAGTGTGCCCTCATAAGTGAGTGTTCCGCCGCCGAAATGGTTCCGCGCGATTGCTGGGTATTTTCCGAAGAACAAATGGTCGTAGTATGCGAGCGGCTGCGCTCCTTCGAGCACCAGCATTTCCGCCCAGTCGAAGACTCTGTTCTCCTTGCCTGCATGAAATGGATCGTCCCTAAGACCGAGCGACTCACGAAGCGTGGAGAACTCTTGATAGCTCAAGCCCGCCGCCTTCCTCAAAGGTCCCGGGGCACGCCCCCATCGAACCGTCGAGTATTCGTTGCAGAATCCGCTCTTGAACGTCACAACCAAATTTCCTCCTCCCTGGACGTAATCACTCAAGCGCGAGAGCAGTTCATCGCTGGCAACGTACAGAGGAGGAACGAGAATCACTTTGTATTTCGAAAGGTCCGTGCTGTCCGGAAAAACGAAATCGACTCCGACATTTTCGCGATAAAGGGCGCCGTACATCTGCCGCAGAACGGTTTGGTAATTGTCGCGATCGCTGAACTTCATGAACTCGATGCCGTAGTAAGAATCGTCGCTGTAGAGGATCGCAACGTCATTCTTGCGCTTGAAATCCACGATCTCGGGTCCGACACTCTGCAATTCGTGAGCCGTGCGACTCACCTCCGCATAAGCCCGGCCGGGCTCAAGGTCATGCCCGAGGACGCCTTTCCAGTACGTTTCCTGGCCGTAGTGAATCGAATGCCAATGCCAGTACTCGACCATGTTGGCGCCCGAAGAGATGTGCGTGTAGACATCGAGCCGCAGTTGGCCGTCGTAGGGTGGGAATTGCGTGGCCGAGTCCCAGCCGATCGCTTCCGCGTTCGTTTCGGTGATCAGATAGTTCGTTTGTTTCAGCGAACGGATATAGTCACCGGCATAACTCGACGTTTCACCGTCGAATTCATCCTGTGTTCCGTGGTAAGGATTTGCGGCGGCGATATCGAGCGCGCGCACCACATCTCGCTCATTCACTTCCGGCCGCGGCGGCGAAGCAAAATCGTGGGTGACAAATTGGTCGGACCGTTTGTATTCGTTCACGATCGCTGACTGCCAGCTCAAAAAGTCCCTGGTGAGCCACTGTGAATAACGTTCCCATTCTAATTTCCAGCCGGGATTGATGATCCCTTCGCGCGGAGGAAGCTCGGCCCATTCGTTCAGTCGCTGCCCCCAGTAATTCAGTCCCCATACTTTGTTCAGTTCGTCCACCGATCCAAACTTCTTTTTCAAGTACTCCGTGAATTCGGCCTGAACGTCGGAGTTTGCGGCCCCCGCCGATGAGGTCTCGTTGTCGATCTGATAGCCGATGATCGCTGGATTATCCTTGTAGCGATCGAGAATTCGCCGGATTACCCGCTCGGAATAATAGCGATACGTCGGATTCAAGAGGTCCGTGTTCTGCCGCAACCCGTAGTAGAGGTACTGTCCGTTCAGGCGCCTCACCACGATCTCAGGATGCTCCTTGTAGAGCCACGCCGGAATCGAGTACGTTGGCGTTCCAAGAATGACGCGGATACCCGCCTGGTGCATTTTTTCGATCACGCGGTCCATCCACGCGTATTCGAACCGCCCGTCCTGCGGTTCCCACAATCCCCAACTCGATTCCCCTACTCGCACCACGCTGATCCCGGCCCGTTGCATCAACTCCACGTCTTTATCGAGGCGGTCGTAGGGCATGTACTCCGGGTAATAGGCGACACCATATAGAACACGATCCATCGCATCCGGGCGAAAGTGGGGAAGGGATTGGCTGCGAGTCTGTCTCTTTCCGGGGAAAAGGACCGTGCCGAGGAGGCAAACGGCTACGACCTTCGAGAAAGTTCTCATTGAGCACAACACGAGAAATCGTTACCGGAGCGCCTGATGGGTATACTCGCCAGCTTCGCGGAGTATCAACTCATTTCTCGACGATGAATGCCGCGTTTTTCTTTCTCTTTTCTAAGACTGAACTCACCCACAAATCATCGTTTGCCTCCGGCACGAATGGATGTTCCTGATGACGAAGGTTTAGGGCGCGGCGGAAGTTTGATTCTCCGGTTGGTCAGAGTTTTGGCGTAGCGCGGGCGCCAAATCTTGCCTCGGATCCACGAACAGCCACGATACCGCTCCGCATACACATACGGCGACGGCAACCAGAAAGGATGCCGTCCAACCGTAATGAACTGCAATCGCGGGAGTGAGCGATGCCGTGATCGCGCCGCCGGTCTGAGCGCCCGTGTTCATCAGCCCTGACACGGACCCTGACGACGTGCCTCCGATATCCGCGCTCACCGACCAAAACGAGCTCTGCGCAAGATAGAGGGCCCCTGCTCCTCCCGCGAGAACAACGCTCGCAAGACGAGCGCTGGCGACAGTCGAACCAAATGCAATGAATCCGCCAGCCAGCGCCATTGAGACGGCTGCAAGGCCGCAACGGCCCAGGCGTTTGCCGCGCCATCGCGTCAAGCGGTCGCTGGCCAAGCCACCAAGAGAAGAAGCCGCCGCCATCGCAATAAATGGCAGTGTCGCGTAAAAGGCGCTCGACTTGAGATCGAGTCCCCTGACTTTTGCGAGGTAGCGGTAGAACCAAGTGAAAAAAATCCACGAAACGTATCCGAAGCAGAAGTACGCGAGAGTCAGAGTTCGGACGTTCTTGCTTCCGACGATGGTCCGCCAAGCAGTGAGCGCACCGTGTGCCGGCCCTGCGGCCGAACTCGTCGTACTGCCGGTCAACCCCGCCGCTATGTGAGCTCGCTCCGTGGCAGAGACTCGGGGATGCTGTTCAGGCGTGTCGCGGGAAATTACGTACCACACCACTCCCACGATAATTCCGATGATGGCACAAATCCAAAAAGACCAGCGCCAGCCCCAATGAATCATGACGTACGTTATGAGCGGAGGAGTTATTCCGGCACCCGCACCGACGCCCGCGAAGATCCATCCATTTGCGATGCCGCGCTCCTGCGTGGGAATCCAGTGCGCTACGAATTGGTTTGAAGCCGGATAAACGATTGCCTCGCCAACTCCGAGCAGAAATCGGATCGCCACGAAAGCCACTAACGCATGGCCGATCTTTGACGGGATTGCCGCCGCAAGCGCGGTGAAGACGCCCCACCAAAGAACTCCCGCAGTGAGCACGCGGCGGCTTCCAAAGCGATCGGCGAGCCACCCTCCCGGCGTTTGGGACAAGGCGTAACCCACCAGGAAAGCGCTGAATATCGCGCCCAGTTGTACGTCGCTCAGCGAGTAGGTCTCTGCTATCGAACCGCTGGCGACGGAAATGTTCACGCGGTCAAGGAAGGCAACTGAGCTCAAAACGAAGAGCCAGAAGACAAGGAACCAGCGAACGCGACTTGTCTTTATGATGGCGCCGGTACTCCTCGAATTGGAGGAGTATGTTCCTTCGCCGCTCACACGGAGTGGGCGCGAAGCAGCTGCGTCAATCGCTCGGCGATGATCTGGTCTTCGCCAGGCTGCAGCATGAACGAATTCAGTTCTAGGCCGTTTTCGCCTCGTCCGACCGCGATAGAAGGCTTCGCCTTCCTCAAAGCTTGGGTGACGTCTCGAGGAGTCACCGATATTCGTCGCGAATCCCAGGTAATGCGCATGGTGGGGACATGATTGGCAACGTCAGGCTCGAAGAACTCGGTGGTCACCCCCTGAACCTTCGCAACCTGGTTCGAAATTGTGTCCAGACGCTTCTGCCATTCGCGGGTTAGCGCATCTTGGTCTTCTTTCAGATAGAGCTCCACCGCCTTGACCATTCCGACGATTTCTTCCTTCCCCACTTTTTGTCCACGCCCGAGCGTATCTTCATGAGGGCTGTTATTCAGGAGAGCGTAGCCGACTAAGTCTGCTCGTCCTATCAACAGGCCTGCGCACTGCGGGCCGCGCATCGCCTTGCCTCCGCTGAAGGTGACGAGGTCGTAGCCCATGTTGGCGTAATCCCAAAGGTGAGACACCGGCGGAGTGTCTGCCGCCGCGTCAATCATCGCAGGAATCTTGTACTGCTTGGCGAGCCTGATCCAGTCTTCCACCTTTATTTTGCCGTCTGCATTTGCGAAATTCGTGAAATGCATCATCGCCGTTTTCTGGCTGACGGCATTTCGCAGCTCATCGGGCGTTTCGATCTCGACCAGTTTCGCACCGGTGCCCCGCAGTTGGTGGTCGAACGGATTACGATGCGATTTCTGAATGATCACTTCCGATTTCAAGCCAGTCAGATCGGGCAGTTGTTTAATGTACTGCTCGTTGTCGCCGGTCAGGATCCCGGCCAACCCAGACTGCATGGCTCCAGCGGCGCCGGAAGTTACCAGCGCCGTGTAGCCTTCGGGCAGCTTCAACATCTCCGCGATCTTCTTGCCCGCAGCGACTTCAAGGTCCGGAATGCTTACGAAGTGCTGCCCGGCAAGGGCCATCACGGCTTCCACCTCGGGGCGCGGAAGGGAACCCCCGAGCACGGTCATCGTGCCTTCGCCGTTGATGACGGTGGTGACGCCAAGTTCGTCATACACGTTTCCGGACTCCCCGAATCCTGACAGTTTGCCGGTGCGAGCACCTGGCGAGGCCATGAGCTTTCTGCCACCCATGGCCCACGCCGCTGCCGCTCCGAGACTTCCCATGAATGTTCGTCGATTCCACCCGAATCCCATGGCACCCCCTTTCATTATTTGCGGGTCACGGCTGCGGTGCAATTGATTTCAACCAGCGACTGACCCGGCAGAGCCGCGACTGCTACGGTCGTGCGCGCGGGGCCGCCATGAGGAAAATACGTCTTGAAAACTTTGTTCATTCCTTCGAAGTTGTCGATACTGGTCAAGTAAACGGTAAGCTGGAGGATGGTGTCCATCGATCCGCCGCCCGCTTCGACGAGCGTTTTCACGCTGTCCAGTACCTTCGTTGTGTGAGTCTCGATGTCATTCGGGAAATCACCCTTTTCATGGGAGTGAGCTCCCTGCCCAGCGATGTAGATTACATTATTGTGGACGATCAGCGGCGTGATCATGGGCGAACCGCTTACCGGCTTGCCATCGTAATCGAGCTTTCGGACGCCCCCTGATTCCTGGGCGTTGGTGATTGCGGGAGCGAGAATACGCGCGATTCCCGCGCCCGAAACAAAGGCTCCGAGACGCGCTCCAAAACTTCTGCGTGTAACGCTTTCCGTCTTCATAGCTTTCTCCTTTGCTGAAATGCTTGCGACCTCTCTAGCTCAAGGCAGGGCAAAAGTGAACAGATCCGTCCCGGCTGCGATTGCGACGTATTGTTTTCCGTTCACTTCGTAACTCATCGGCGAAGCATGAATGCTCTGCCCGGCGCCGAAATGCCAAAGCGGCGCGCCCGTAGCGGCGTCGACCGCTTCGAGCGACTGCTGATCGTCTCCAAAGAAAATGACACCCCCCGCCGTAGTCATAACTCCACCTGACGAGTGACCTTGGCCTGCCTGCGGATATCGCCACGCAAACTCGCCAGACTCCACGTTGTACGCGATCAGGATCTTCTGGCGAGTTCCGCCCGGGGAATGTCTCACGCCGGTGGCGTAATAAGTTTGCCCTTCAGCGAAGCGCTCTGGCGTCTTTGAGAAAAACGTTCCACATTCTTCGAGCGCGAGGAAATACATCAAGTGAGTGTCCGGATTGTATGCGGGAGAATACCAATTCGTCGCACCCGCAAAACCTGGACAAACAATGGATCCTTCGGACGTCGGTTGGACGCCACTCCGAATCGGCCGGCCCTGAGAGTCAATTCCTTTTGCCCAATTCAATTTCTCGACAAACGGGCTGGCGGAAAGAAATTTGCCGTCCGTCCGATCGAGCACGTACACGTACCCGTTCCGGTTCGCCTCGACCAGTAACTTGCGCGCCTCGCCTTTGTACTTCGCGTCGAGCAACACCGGCGTTTCCGTGGCGTCGTAGTCGTAGAGATCGTGGGGAGTGAATTGAAAATGCCACTTCAATTTCCCGCTATCGGGATCAATGGCTAATACGCAATCGGTGTACAGATCGTCTCCAGGCCGCGGGTCACCGTTAAAATCGGGTGATGGATTGCTAGTGCCCCAATAGATCGTGTTGAGCTCGGGATCGTACGTGCCGGGCATCCACGTTGTGCCGCCGCCGTGCAGATACAAATTCCCCGGCCAACTCGATGATCCTGGCTCGCCCGGGCCGGGAATTGTCCAAAAACGCCATACGAGTTTGCCAGTTTGCGCGTCAAAGGCAGCCAGAAAGCCTCTGACCCCATCATCTCCGCCGGAAGTGCCAACGAGAACCTTGTCCTTCACAACCAGGGGTGCGCTCGTTGCACCGTAATTCCGGTTGCCCTCGGCATACGGCGTATCCCAAAGGAGGTGACCCGATCGCGCGTCAAGGCAAAGGAGGTGAGCGTTGTCAGTTTCAAGATAAACGCGTGAATGCCAGATGCCTACACCGCGGTTGTGATGCTGCGACGCATCGTCAATTAGCCCCTCTGTGATAGACCGCGAATAGTGCCAGATCTCGCGGCCCGTGCGTGCGTCCAGCGCGAAGACATCATTCTGCACTCCCACAAACATCACGCCATTTACTACTTGCGGCGTGACCTCCATGTCGTCCGCCCGGGACGCGTGGAACACCCATTGCGCGCGAAGTTGGGCCACGTTGCTTCGATCAATCTGAGTCAGCTTCGAATAGCGCCGGCCGGAATAGTCGCCATTATAGGAGAGCCAGTTTGCTCCCACCGGTTGCGCCAGCAGTTCATCTGGCCGCACATCGATGAGAGTCGAGATCGAAGTGTCAGTCTTCTGACCTGCGGTGACAAACATAGACAGGCCCACGCACATCGCGGCAATAGACAATATGCGCTGAAGAGAGGCCCCGGTTCTAGAAACTTCCCGCATCATGGTTGACTCGAGCTTCTCCCAATGAGCCTCGATCGACTCCGCGCCTATCGACGAGCCGAAGCGAAACCCTTTTCGCCCCGGCTGGCGCCTTCACCTGTTGATTCAGCGTGAGGACCTCAGCGGGATTCACGGCTTGGAGAGGAATTGCCGCTAGTTCGCTGTCATCCTTACCAATGAACCGCGCAACCAGCTTACCGGCAAAAAAAACACCGACCGTTGCCGACAGCTTCACACCGTCGTTGGTGATCGCAACGGCGAGCGGTTCGTCGATCGCACCGGCATCGGTTACTGTTTTAAGGTCCGATCCGATGCGTGTCGGAAACCATCTCGTATCGAATGTATAAGACGCGCCGGATGCCAGTTGCACCATAGGGCTATTCAATTCAGCTTCCATGTAGAACGGCGAATCCTCAGAGCTGGTGCGAATAACGGCCGCGCCCTTGGAATCAATCCCGACGGCAGGGCCATTCTTATAGAAGATCACCGTGGCCTTGCCCGGATATTCTGCGGATGATTCGAAGTCGAATCGTTCCACCATTGCGAAATGGCTCGCACCATCCACCACGGCAACCCAGCCCGCCGCGGAGTCTACCCAAACTTCGCCCTGCAAGTAGAGCCAGTGCAGCGCGAACAAGCCGCTTTTCACGGAGTAGGAGGGATCATCGGCAACTCCCGAGCGAACATGAAAGCTATCGAGGTAGGAACTACTGGGATTCGCCGGAGCGAAAGCCCAAAAGTCGTGGTTGAAAGTGGTCGCATTCCTCGCATCGGCTGTATCGTACTGCGTCACCGATTGCACCGACCAGCGAATCGGATGTGTCGAGGCGTTCCTCATCGTCGCTCGAAACGAAATCTCAGGAGAATCAGAGCCGACGCTTATTTCGCGCGTGTATTGCAACCCGGTTCGGGCGTCTGGCGGACCTTCGAGCTGAACGACGCACTGCGAGCCCTGCGAGGCAACATTGAACGCATAGTTGCCGTCGTCCAGCGCATCCGCAATCGGACCGGGCCAGTGCTGGTCGTCCTGAGAGCCCTCGGGCATCGGCCAGATTTTATCGCCTCCATAATTGAACCACTTGCGCGTTCCCTCGACCGGCAGAAAGTATTGGCCGCGATATTTGGGATTCACAAAGAGAAACGGATGTCCCGCAAACGTCACCTGCATCAGCCGCCCTCCGAGCTGTGGGACCAGAATGAGCTGCAACCATTGATTGGTTATGCGCTGCGCCTGCCAGCCATCGAACACGGTTGGTTCGATCCGACACTCGCTCTCCGACGATTGGCCTGGTTGCGTCCCTATTCGAGGGTACGCGAGACCAGAACTTGCAACGATTGTCAGGAGCGTCACGCAAGCCACCCGATTTGAGAGGTTCATGCTACACATCGCACAATTGTTTGCCCCAGTGGTCCCGCTCAGAGGCGTCCGAACTTCTTCACCGCTTCCTCAATGGATTTGAGCTTTTCGATGTACGCGTACATCGAATGTTCCTTGAAATCCATTTCTTGCGCCACGGCGAGAACATCTGCCGCTTTTGTCCGCGGAACAATAACTACGCCGTCCGCATCGGCTACCACGATGTCGCCTCCACTTACCGGAACGCCATCACAGACGATAGGAACGTTCGTTCCGACGAAACGGTAATGGCCGACGGAAGTCGAGGGCACAATCCCGAGCGCGTAAACGGGGAAGCCGATTTTCTGCAGGTAAGCAACGTCGCGAACGCCGCCATCGATTACGGCGCCCGAAAAGTTCCGCGCAGCCATTGCCGTTCCCATCAGTCCGCCCATGCCTGCGATGTCGCCGCCATTTTCAACCGCCATTACATACACGGAATTGGGTCCACCTGAATCGATTGCGGCGAGCATTCCATTCAACGCGTCCGGGTCCTTGTTTTCCTCTTTCTTCAACTGCACCGTGAGCGCGACGCCGGCGAATTTGGAGGGGAATATCGGCCGCATCCGGTGGGACATGTACATTCGCTCGCCAAGGGTTTTCTCGATCGCGTCGGACACGGACGCAACCTCAACGTGACGGTAGCCATCGAGCAGGGCATTTTCGTCGTTCGCGAGCACCACTCGAGTAACAGGACGGGCGGGCCGTGAGGCCGCGCCCAGAATCGCGGCGGAGAGTATGGCCAACGCAGCGATCTTCGCGCTTCTGGAGTAAAAGCTCGGGATTAAACCTGGTTTGCTCATTTTTCTCCCTCCGGCTATGAGCGATGCGGGCACTGTACTCCGTTTTCCCCGCCTCGGATACCCTCTCCTAGAATTTATTAAAGTTCAATAAAAAACTACGCGTTGACATGCCCGGAGCGCGTGCTATAAGTACGCAGCTCTTCGGGAGAGGGACTGGTCTTTGGTCGAAGCTGCGAAACCGCGCGTCAGGTGGAGCAGCGCAGTTCGCTGGTTGGCGCCGCTCGTTGCGTTCTGCGTGGCGATCGTTGGAGTCTCTACTCCCTGCGCCCTCGGGTTTCAGGAGCAACGACAGGCGCCCGGAGGGTCGAAAGCCGCGGCTTCGCAGGCAACGCTCATTGCGGGGCGGCAAGTGTTTGTGGCGACATGCGCTTCGTGCCACGGTCTCGATGGGCGCGGCGGTGAACGCGCGCCCAACATTTTGACACGGCCCGAGGTGCAGCGAATGTCCGATGCGGACATCGCGCGCGTGATTCGCGAAGGCACGCCGTCGAAGAGGATGCCCGCGTTTGGCTCGTCTTTCGACGCCGCGACGCTCCACGAGGTCACGGCCTATTTGCGCAGTCTGCTGCAGGGCGGCCAGCAATCCACGACTCTGCCCGGCGATGCCGCGTCTGGCAAAGTCCTCTTTTTCGGCAAGGCCGGGTGCGCTGAATGCCACATGGTCGACGGCTTCGGCGGCTTCCTGGGCGCCGATCTTTCCCTGTACGCGCGTTCGCATCCGGCGAATGAAATTCGGGACGCGATTGCCGATCCGAACAAGAATTCTGACCGCCGGCAGAAAACCGTGTTGGTAGTCACGCGCCAAGGCGAGCGGTTTGCCGGGATTGCGCGCAACGAGGACAATTTCTCGCTGCAGGTGCAAACGCCCGACGGCGCGTTCCACCTGCTGATGAAATCGGACCTTGAAAGCGTCGAGTATCAGCCACAGTCGTTAATGCCGGGCGACTACAGCCGGCGGCTGACGACGCACGAATTGGATGATTTGGTCAGCTTCTTGATGCGCACCGCGTCCGCTAACTCGAAATCCGACGCGCGTGCCGCGTCGCAAAAAGGTTCTGGTGAACGCCACTAGCGCACACATTCGCTTCGGAGGACGTCCTTGAAAGTGAAAAACGCGGAGTTGCGAAAAAGAAACCTACGAACGAGTGCTTTCGGCGTTTGCTGCGGTCTTCTTGCGGTGGTTTTCATCCATTCCGCGCAGGCGCAAGACGCGGCGCGCAAGTTCGAGCTGCAGGCACTCTCGCCGCAATTCTGGAATCTCGTGAATCACGATGCGAAGCTCACGACGGTGGCTTCGGGATTTGGCTTCACCGAGGGGCCGGTATGGGATCCCTCCGGGTTCATCTATGTGAGCGATGAAACCATCAACAAGATCTTCCGCGTCTACCCTGACGGCCGTAAAGAGAGCCTGATCGATCTCGGCGATCCCGACGGCAACACGTACGACCTCGAAGGACGCTTGATCGATTGCGCCAGCGTGCTGCGCGCGATCATTCGCGTGGCCCCGGACGGCAAGTACACGATCCTCGCCGACCATTATGAAGGGATGAAGTTCAACAGCCCGAACGACGTGGTGATTGGCCCTGACGGCGCGATTTACTTCACCGATCCGACGCTCGACTTGCCTGAGGGACAAAAACAGGAGACGCCGTTTCAGGGAGTCTATCGGCTGGACGACAAAGGCAACGTTCGGCTCCTCGCCAAAGAATTGTCGCAGCCGAATGGACTCGCGTTTTCGCCTGACGGGAAGAGACTTTACATAGACGACAGCAAGCAACGAAACATCCGGGTGTATGACTTCGCCGACGGCGCAGTCGCAAACGGACGCGTCTTCGGTGACGAGCAGGGCGGCAAACGCGAGGGCGTTCCCGACGGCATGAAGCTCGATCAAGACGGGAACATCTTTGTTACTGGGCCGAAAGGCATTTGGGTCTGGGATCCTCAAGGCCATCACATCGGCACGATTGCGATGCCGGAACAACCGGCCAACTTGACTTGGGGCGACAGCGACTATCGGACGCTCTATATCACCGCGACCACTTCGGTTTATCGCCTGCAGACCTCGACGCGAGGTTTCCTTTCTTATTTGAAGAAATAGGAGGCGCGGTTGAGTCTCCCGTTTTTTGTAGTGGCACCGATGCGCTAACCGTATCTGCAAAAATACCCCCCCACCCTACGGTTATTAGAACCACCTCCGACTGAGTGTTTTCATAGGCTTATAGCGATTTCTAATCGCGTTCCCGTTATTAGAATTTCCCTCTCGAATTCCATAAGCCTTCCTTTTCGTCTCTGAATTTCAGGTTTTGCGCCGTCAAGCAAACACACCTCCGCGCGTGCCCGCTTAGCCGCGGGCGCACACAACTAATTATTAGGTTATCTTATGATTTAAGTAACCATAGCACATTTTGAGGGAGATTTCAAGAACCAGTACTGTAGGAATCAGGCTGAAAGTTCACATTTGAAAATGAAAACATCCACGCCACCCAGGGTTCACAGGGGAGGAAGACCTAGAGATCGCAGACGACGATCCAGAAGTCGCTGATCGATATAAACGTTGTGGGTCAGCAGCTGTCGAAAGACGCTCGTAAGGTCGGTCAAATAGTGGCGGAGGTAAAAAGTTTCGAGCAAACCGACACTGCCCAGAATTTCGAGGCCTTCGGCCTTCGCCAACTTGCGCGCCTTGTAATCGTCGATCAGCAAAGGCCTGGCACCGAGTTCCTTACCCAGGATGATTGTGCTCATTTCTCCAGGACCGAGGCCATATCGTTGTTGGGCAGAAAAGAGATCGGCTGACCCGCGAACTCGCTTTACTTCAATCCATTCTGCCGAAGAAACCTGTGACGCTCCTGGCAACCCAGCGCCAGCGATCACAAGTTCGTAGTGGACCTCGGCGGAGATGTAAAGACGTGAAAAAGGTGATTGAGGAGGTCAAAACAGTCGAGCTTCGCCAGAATTACCAGCGGCGATGAATCTGCTACGACGGTCACGCTTTGAGACGGTCAGCGGTCTGACGTTCTTCTTCCAGGTCCTCAAAACTGTACCGTAGCGGGGGGACACAGTGCTTCGCCGCAAAATCCATGAAAGCTGCCAGCGGCGTCTGGCATAGCTCAGCAGCGCGTCCTAGCGAGACCTTATCCTCGCGATAGAGTTCGAGCGCCAGCAATCGAGCGGCTTCCTGCGAGAGGCAGCTCTCCTCCAAATTTGCGGCCCTCAGAAGGTCCGACGGCAGCTTTACGTCCACGGTTTCCATACCTCAAAACTATCGCAGACGGGAGAGTTTGTCACCTGGGACTATTCCCTGGGGGCTGTCGATCAGCGTCGCCGCGCTCGACGAGCAGACTCAGGGCCCACAGCGGAACGAACCTACGGCGCCGGCTGGCGAGAGGGTCCCTCGCGCAGGGGGTCCACCTGAGCCCCGACACTACAAAGGCGCTAGGATTTGGGGGTGGCAGTGAAGATTTCGGTCAGACGGTCGGCGATGATTTTGTCCTCGCCATCCTTGAGCTGCCAGACGGGGAAGCCGAAGCTATTGGGATCGCGGGCGCTCCGCGCGGCACGACGGTCGTCAGCATGATCCGGTGGCGGGTTGGGATCGCGGCCGCGCATTCCGTTTGCGCCAGCGCCCATGCTGCCGATTCCAACGGGCCGGGTATCAGCTAGCTTCTGCATCACGTCGTGCCCGGTGATCTTGAGCCGGGACGGATCGATCTGCCAACTGTAACGCGGCGTCACGTTGCCGAGAGCCTGGGGGTTGAATTCCCGCGGAAGCGCCGTCACTCCGAACTTCTTCACCGCATCGGTGATGACCTGCGCGCGAGCGTCGTACATCTTGAGCGTGGCATCGTAGTTTTGATCGACGAAAATCTCCAGCGCCTTCAAAAAGCCGAAGATGGTCTCCTTGCCAACCTTGCAGCAACGGCCCACGCGATCTTCCTGCGGACTCATGTTCAGCAACGCGTAGTGGATCAAGTCTTCTTTCCCGATGAGCAGGCCGGCCGCCTGCGGTCCGCGGATGTCTTTGCCGCCACTCCAGGTGACCATGTCCCAACCCATCGCCGGATATCCCCATAGCCGCTCGACCGGCGGCACATCGGCGGCGGCGTCGTTGAAGGTGTACAGACCGTGCGCCCTGGCGATCTCGATGGTTTCAGGGCCGCTGACTTGACCTTTGTCCGACAGGATATTGGTGAAATGGATGGCCAGGGTTTTCGGGTTGATAGCGGCAATCATCTCGTCGCGCGTTTCTACTTCGACCAGGGTCGCGCCGGTCTGACGAATCTGGTGGTCAAACGGATAGCGATGACTCTTTTGGATGATGATCTCTGTCCTGGGAAAACCAGTGACGTCGGGACAGGCTTTGATGCGTAGCTCGAGATCTTCAGTCATCATGCCAGCGTAGCCGACGACCATTGCCGCCCCCGCGCCGCCCGTCACCAGGCCGGTATAGCCTGCGGGAGACTTGCACAACTTCGCGATGAATTTGCCCGCGGCGACTTCCAGCTCATTAAGCAGGACAAAGTGCTCGTTGCCCCGGCGCATCAGCTCCATAACTTCCGGCGCCATCACCGAGCCGCCAATAACGGTTACCGTGCCATTGATATTGATCAGAGGCGTTACGCCAAGTTCGGCGTAAATGTCGCCGGTGGAACCAAGGCCGCTCGTGATGGGGACGATGGGGCTGCCGTCATTAGAAGGCGGTGGCCGCTTGGCTTTCTTTGACTTAGCGCGGAGCTCAAACGGCGCCAACAGGCTGCCGCTTATGGCGCCAAGCGCAGATAGAAAGGAACGGCGACTCCAAGCAGATTTGAAATTCATCAGTGATTGCCTCTCAACTTAGTTTCGCGAAACTACAAGCCGGCAGGCGGCGCGGGCGGATTGACAACGGTTGCGCTGCCAACGATTTCAATCAGCGAATCGCCCGGAATCCATTCGACCGCCATGCAGGCTCGGGACGGGGCTTTCCCCTGGCTGAAATAGGTGCCGTAGATTTTGTTCAACGCATCGTATTGCGCCTTGTGCGCCTCGAACCGCGCGGCGCCGGTGGGTGTGGTGACGCCGTCGGCCAGCGGCAGGCACAGAAAGACCTGCAGGTGAATGATGTCGTCCATGGTGCTGCCTGCACGCTCGACCGACTTTTTCAGAGCGTCCATGGTGCGGGTCACATGCTTCTCGAAGGGATCCGTCACGAGAACGTGATCTTCTTTACCATAGCCGTCATTCGCGCCCGTGCCGGAAAAATAGTAGATGCCGTCGTGAGTGTGGCTGCTGCCACGACGAGGCTTGTCATCCGGTTTGGGCGCGCCAGCCGGGGCGGACTGCTGTGCGGCCGGCTGTTGAGCGAAGACTGTTGGCGTGCCGGCGATGACAGCCGCCATCGCCGCAATTTTGGTGAAGAACGTGCGTCGAGTGTTGATCTTCTTCATCGACTCCATCGAAACCTCCTTGGAAGAGGGGGCGCAAAATCAAAACGCATAATGCCATCGCTTCGATTATCCCGAGGGGCAATTAAGCACTTGCCGGGGGCCGCGTCAAGGGCAAAGGTTTAATAAAATTTAATTAAGCGGAGAGTGGTCAAGATGCGTTTTCCGGATCGCATGATGCGGTTCGCGGTGAAGTGGAAACAGCGGTATTCAGAACGTGATCTTTCAGCCCTCCGTGGATGCCGTCGAGAAATTCAAAGTGCGGCAGTCCAACTCACCTTTGGTCTGATTAGGGGCACGATCAGCGGTCCGCGCGAATTGCAGTTAGGATTGAGATTCTACTTTTGAGATGGGCAATAAAGTCATCGCTCCATCTGGCTACGTGAATCGCGTCGGAGCTCGGACGAACAGATCCAGGCGCTCCGCACGGATGCGAACCAGTGGGTCTTCGCTAAAGGTTCTCCTCCTCTGGAATAGGTATCTCGACTAACTTGTACTGACTTCGCCGTTGTTCATTCTCGCGTGACTGCTCACGAAGGTTCGCCAGACGCTTGAGTAAGTCAGGGATTTCGTCCCGTTTGCCGCTTTTGCGAAGAGCCTGCGTGAGATGGTAGAGGGCTACCTGATCGGAAGGATCGTACCGAAGCGCGAGCCTGCATTCCTCCGTTGCTCTCTCGATCTCACCGCTCTTGAGATAGAAACCGCTGAGGAGATCATGCGCGAGGATCAGGTCCGGTCGAAGCTGTACGGCTTTTGAGGCCGACTGCACGGCTTCATGGAACTGAGGACTGGCGACGCTGGCTCCTCTCTGGTCGAGAATCTCGGCCAGCAGATAATGCAGGAAGGCGTCATCGGGATGGTTCTTCAACCGGGTTCGCACGGTTGCGAGAGCTTCGTCTGGGTTGCTTGCCTGAAGCTTCGCGAGGCCTTCGGATTCCGAGCTGAACGCCTGGCGCGGATCCAATCGGTCCGCCGCCTCAAAATCGGCCTGCCCTTTGTCGTATTGGCCGAGCTGAATGGAAAGAATTCCCCGGGCCAGGTACAGCGGCGCTGAATCGGGAAGTCTGGCCAATCCAAGATTGATGACGTCGATGCCGACCTGAAACGACGAGTGATAGAAACAGAGCGTGGAGAGGGCGAGGTAATACTTCGGATTATCTGGCTGTGACACGATAGCCTTGCGAAGAAGCTCCACGGCTCGAGAAGTGTCACCTGTCTTTTCAAAGGCCGCCGACGCCACCTGCAGGACTTCCGGGCTGGGATTTCCTTCCGCGAGGACGGGCTGAAGCGTCGCGATCGCGTCCTGTGGTTGATCGGCAAGGGACTGGGCGGCAGCCAGATGAAGCCGTGCTTGCGGGTCCTCCATCGCCCAGGACAAAACTCTTTGGTAGATAGGAACAGCCTCTTTCGCTCGATCCAAGCTCACGAGGCAGAATCCGTACTCGTCGAGTGCGGCCCGCTGGGAGGAAATCAGATCGCTGCTCGCGCGAAAGTGTTCAACCGCCGCCTTGCAATCGTGGCGCTTATAGGCCAGCGCCCCCAGCATGGCGTGACTGGTCGGGTCATCCGGATGACTCTTCAGAATGCGATTTAGCAAGCTGACGGCGCGATCGCTTCCGGTGTTGTATTCGATTTGGGCAGCGCCCTCGAGCGCCGGCAGGTAGTCCGGCGCCACTTTAAGGGCGGCATCGTACGCCGCGATCGCTTGCTCGTTCTTACCTAAACCGGAGAAAGCGAATGCCTCCAAGGTTAGGATCTTGAAGTCCTTGGGAGACTGATCGAGGGCGGAGCGAGCCAGTTGTACTGCTTGATCGTAGTCCTTCGTGCGCAAGGCAGCGGCGATTGCGGCCGCAGCATCGCCGGAACCTTGTGAAGCTTGCAGACAAGCCGCGACAATCGGCGGGAACAGAATCGCGCGAACAGCCACGCGAAGACAGGCAAAGAACCGGGAAGCCATCGAAGGGCTAGACCGTCCCAACGTGAATGATTCCCTGCTGAATGGCGGCGGTAGCGGCTTCCGTGCGGTCGGACACTTCAAGTTTCTCGATAATGCTGTTCACATGATTCCGAGCGGTATGGTCGCTGATGCCCAGGGCAATTCCGATTTGCTTGTTGGTGAGGCCCTTCGCCAACATCTCGAGAATTTCTAGTTCGCGAGCGGTCAAATTCGAGCGCGTCATGCGATCCGCGAGCCGCGCCGCAATACGTGGAGGAATGTGCCTCTTGCCAGCGTGAACGGCCCGTATGGCATCGACCATCTCGTCTTGTTGCGTGCTCTTCAGCAGGTATCCTCGAGCTCCCGCTTGGACTGCGCGATAGATGTCCTCGTCAGTTTCAAAACTCGTGAGGACAATCACTTTGGGAGCGGGAATCTGCTTTCCCAGGAACCGCAGCATACTCAAGCCGTCCATTCCGGGCATGCGCAAGTCCAGTAGAACCAGGTCCGTTTCCATTTCCGTCAACATCGCAAGTGCTTCTTCGCCGGACGAGGCAGAGCCCACGACCACGAACCCAGCCTGCGTGGCCAACATACTGGCGAGTCCAGCGCGAACCACCGGATGATCGTCAACGATAAGAATACGGATTTTCGATTGCGCTCTTTGTTGCATAGGACGGACGCTCCATCAAGTGTCTCCAGACATAACGCGGCCACGTGAGAACCGTAAGCCGAGGGGGAAGCGGAGCAACGACCTCGACCTGCGTGCCTTGTCCTGGAGCGCTACGCACTTTCAATAGCGCAGAAATGCTTTCGGCTCGCTTCCTCATTCCGACCAACCCAAAACCCTTTGACTTGCCGCTGGCCGTGAATCCGGTACCGTTGTCTTCCACGGCAAGCCGGACCATTCCTTCTTCGCAATACATCTCGATCCGGATTTCGGTGGAATCGGCGTGACGAATGGCGTTCGCGATTGCCTCTTGCCCGATCCGGAAAAGCGTGTCTTTTATTCGCAAGGGAATGGCGGAGACGTTCCCCTTGCTCGAAACCGCCACGCCCACGGTGCCGCCCTCGACCATTTTGCTCGCGTAGGACTCGAGAATCGAAAGCAGCCCCGCTGATTCCAGCGACTCCGGGCGAAGCATCGCGATGCTGCGTCGGGCCTCTTCATGGCTGCGACGAGCGAGTTCGGATGCCAGGTCCAGTTGCTGATGCAAAAGACGCGCATCGACGGGAATCTCGTTGCGAATTGCCTGCAATTGGAATCCGATCCCCGCGAAGCTCTGGGCAATCGTGTCGTGCATCTCGTGCGCGAGCCGCTCTCGTTCATCGAGGATTGCATGCAGTCTCCAGTGCTTTACCCTGAGATAAAGCAGGTAAGCCATCAGGGTCAGCATGAGTAGCAGGAAGCCGCTTCCGATCAGATACCGCATGCTCCACCACGGTGGGCCCGCGACTACTTCGACGCCCTCGGTGGAAGGCAGCAGAACCACAAAAGGCGTGAGGTTGTGCGTATACAGAGGATCGACGACGCAAATCCCTCGCAGGCGCAGCAGGCTGTTCCTGCTCAAACCTCGCATGGATGTGTTGCTGCGACCCGCATTAACGATCGCTCGGAACGATTGCTCGCCATCCTCAAGATCGAGAATCCAAGTATTCTGCGGACCAGCCGCTTTGTCGCGCAGGCGTCCTTCCAGTTCGACAAACATGGCGTCAAACGAGCCTGTTGCAGCTTGATTCGCAGTCACAGAAAGCGGGGGAGTGGGAGCGCCCGCCCACATGTGGCAGACGGTTGCATCTCGCAGCGTTGAGCTGAATCCTTGCGGTTCAATCTTTCCGGTGACTTCGACCTCGTCGCCGAGTCTCAACGGCGGACTCTGAGGATCGGGAATCGCCACTCCTCCCGTGGAATCCTGGACGTAGAGAACCGGCGTCATGAGAACGACGACTCCGCGCACGGTGGTAAGTGGTGATGCGATGCCGGACATGTACCGCAGACTGCTTATGTGTTGCACGAATTCGGACTGGCGTCCGTTTCCCCGATTCGCGCTGCCACAATTGTAGGACCTTTCAAGAGGAATCTGGCCTTCCGCCTTGCCGGGCCGCAGGGAAGTAAGAACGCTTTCGCTAGCGCTGGAGCGTTCGACGCTTGGAGCTTCGGCAGAGTTAACCTGCGGCGACGAAAGCGGATTCTTGGGGATACCCATGACACTCACATTCCGCCAGACGCCCCCCGAGGAGTAGGATCGCAATCCAACCTCCCCCGATGCGAAGCAATTTCGATCTTCAAAGGAGTTCGTAGTCTGATTCCCCGTGCCAAGCGCGGTTGCTCTTGCGAAGATCCAACAGCCATCGGCGACAACATTGAGGTGATACCAAACAAACGGGTGAACGCCACCAGGTAGCGGCTTGGGGTCGTGCTCCACCCAGCCGTGATCCACCAAACCAATCACCAAGCTATTGTCTGCGGTGCGCAGTCCCGCGTAGTAACCGGAGTAGGAGTCCACACCTTCTTCGACGTGGCTAGCTCGCATGATCAGCCCCGCATCTCCGTCGCCCAGCAGTTCCACATCGGCGTCCAAAGAGTAGTTCCGCCAATTGGGAGACCCGGCCATTAGCTTCGCGCCACGCTCATCAGAGTCATTTCGAATCGTTCCGTTCGCAACCTCCCAGGTGCCTCCGTACGGCTTCCATTCATCGGCGCTGCCGGAAGCGAACGAATCGTGATAAGGCAAGCCTTTTTGCGGATTGCGTATGAACAGCCAGACGCCAAGCGACACCAGCGTCGCAAGAAGGAACGCTAGGCCGGACAGAAACGCTCTCCGCGAGATGAGATGACCGAATCTCAATGGCGGTAATTCCACCTCTGGGAAAACTGCTGTTGGACCTCGGGCGCGTCCACGTTTTCTCGGGTCACCAGGGTCGGTTCGAGTTTGGTCTCTAAAGCGACAGGCTCGCCTCTTGCTTCCTGAGCGAGCAGCATCACGGCCTGGTAGCCCATCTGATAGGTGTTTTCAATCACTACAGAATCCATTTGTCCGCCTCGGACGTGCGCGATGAGGTCGAGGTCCTGCTCGCAACCGACGAGTTTGACTTGCTCGGCCTTGTGACTTGTCTGCAAAGCAACAAACGCCCCGCCGGCCTCGACCGCGGTCAAAGCCCAAATCGCATTGAGATCCGCGTGGGCCTCCAAAATTTCGGACGCCACCTGCACGGCCTCCGCGGCGTTGTAGGGTCTCGGGCGCCTCTCAATGATGTGGATTCCAGGCAGAAGTTGCCGCAGCGTACTCTCGAATGCCCTGACCTGCACGAGGATTGCAGTAACGTCCGGATTGATTCCGATAATCGCCACTGAACCTTTGCCACCCAGGATCTTGCCCATACGAAGAGCCACAATTCGCCCGGTTTCTTCGTCGTTGTTTAGAATGTAGGCGAGATCCTTCCCGGGAGGAATCGAGAGGGGCGATCCTACAATCACGGTGTGAATTCCCCTGGCGATGGCTCGCCGGACCGGTGTGATCAGCGCCAAGCTCTGATCGGGGGCGAGAATGAGCCCACGGTCGCCGTCGCGAACTGCTCGATCGACGATTTGAATCTGGTGTTCTACGTCGTCTTCGCGGGTAGGAGCATTCCAGTACAGGCGATAGCCCGTTTCCAGCGCGGCCGCCTCGGCTCCCGCGTGCTCGGCTTCCCACAGGCTGAAACCAGTCGTCTGCGGAATCACGGCGATCGTTCGAGGGTCGGAAAACCGGCAACTCGGAAGGAACACGAGCGCCAAAGCGAAAATCGTCGGAACAGCGCGAAGTGTCCAAATTCGCTTCATGGCGTTGCGTCCACCCAAAATTTAATCCGGCAGTTGGGCGAAGTGTAGCGCCGCCGTTGGACAGCGGCAAGGCCCAGGGCGAAATTCGAGGGGTTCAAATGGACTATATGGCGCAGGTCCCCTTGACTCATGCGCGCCGCCCGAAATGCTGCCTACACTCCACCCGCACGATCCGACCCGTGTCCAAAGTGCCGAGATCGACGGGTCGCCGTGGGTTCTGTGGTGGGGAGCGATGTTTGGGGTGCCGCGCAGCGTTTGCGCAATCGATGTCACCCGTAACCAACTAGATGTTGAGTGTGGCGAGGTGTGAGGGTCCGTGAAGACCCGAGGAGAGCGCGAACTATGAGAAAAGTTTGGGGACGAATCGCCTTGTTGTGCAGCTTCTGTTTTCTTTTCGCTACCAGCAGTTGGGCGCAATTCAACGGAAACGTGACGGGAAACGTGCAGGATCCGAGCGGTGCGGCGATCTCCGGTGCGACCGTCACGATCACCAATGTGGCCACGCAGGTGGCAAATACGGCGAAGTCGGATTCCCAAGGCAACTTCCGTTTTGTCAGTTTGGCGCCGGGCAATTATGAGATTGAGGTGAGCGCCAACGGCTTTGACGCCGCAAAGATTGCGATTACTCTCGATACAGATCAGACATTGAATGTTCCCGCTCAGATGAGGGTGAAGACAATTCAAGCTTCCGTTGAGGTGACGGCTCAAGCGCCCGTGCTCAACACCGCGGATTCGCGGACTGAAATGACGCTGGAGACTCAGGCGGTGGAGAATCTGCCGTTGCAGGGCCGCAACATGATTTCGCTTGTGACCGTCGCCCCTGGGGTGACTGGCCTGGGGCTCGTCGGGGGCAGCCCGGGTTCCGCGGCAGACAACTACTCAACGGAGACTCAGGTGGACGCCAGCGCAAATGGGCGCGGCAGCGTAGGAAACATGTACGTCGTGGACGGCATGGATGTGACCAGCGACATTCGTCCCGGCGTGTTGAACTTGACTCCCAATCCAGACTCAGTTCAAGAGACCGCCATCCAAACAGACACGTTCTCGCCGGAGTTCGGGCGCGCCAGTTCCATTCAAATGGTCATGACCACGAAATCCGGCACGAACGCGTTTCACGGGCTGGCGAGCGACTATTTCACGAACCAGAACCTATGGGCTGGTACGGAGTTTGTGCACGACTACGCCCCGTTTCACAGCAACAATATTTCCGCCGCGATCGGCGGACCGATCATCCCGCACCACCAGTTCTTCTTTTTCTTTTCAATCGAGCCCCTTCGCTCCTCGGCTTCCACCGGAAACTCAGTAAGCACCTTTGAAGACGCTCAGTTCACCGCCTGGGCAAAGACGAACTTTCCCTCCACGCTGGGAACGACTCTGCTATCGACCTACACGCCTTCCGGCGCCACCGTGACAGGAGTTGCTAAAACCGCGAACGACATTTTTCCCGGCACCTGCGGAACTGCGGCGACTTTCAATCTTCCCTGTAGTACGCCGATGATCGATACCGGAGTTTTCAATGCAACGGGATACCGAAATGGGCTTCAGTGGAACACACGAATCGACAAATACTTCTCGAAAGACCGGATATACGGCAACGTTTACCGCACGACATTGAACACCGGTGGCCCGTCCATTCGTCCTGCGTTCGCGACGACAAACAGGTTCGTAACCGATTCGGTGCAGGGCAACGAAACGCACACGTTCTCGGCTACCACGTTGAACGAAGCAATGTTTGGTTACAACAAGGTAGAGGGAATTTCCCCGGCCACGGGCAAGTTCAGCGTGCCTGGGATAGGAATCTCCGGTCAGGGTGTAGGTTTCGGTGACGGTTTCGCCCTCGGCGATTTCATCCAGCACAATTACCACTGGCGCGACGTCCTCACGCACATCCAGGGCTCCCACACGATGAGGTTCGGATACGAAGGCCGCCACGGTGACGACTTAGCTCTTTTTGCCCCCGTGTTCGAGCAGCCTAACTTCAGCTTTGACGATCTTCTCCAGTTCGTTCAGGACAACCCTCACAGCGAATCAGGGCTGTCATACAATCCTCTCACCGGTGCGCCTGCCGCGGGTCAATACGAATACGCTCTCACAATTCACGGGCTGTTCGCCGAAGACACGTGGAAGATCCGCAAAAACCTGACCCTAACCTACGGACTGCGGTGGGATGATTTCGGCAATCCCTATCCCTTGTCCGGAACGACTCTCGCGAATTTCCATCTGGGTCCTGGTCTTACTCTGGATCAACAGATTGGAAACGGATTCATGCTGCAGCAGAATCACGTCTTCAATCATGCGATCGCCAACGTCTTCAGTCCTCGATTCGGCATCGCTTGGGATCCGACCGGGACATCCACATGGGTAGTTCGCGGGGGATTCGGTATTTTCCACGACTGGCCTACGCTCGGTAATGACGAAAACGGGCTCAAGGGAAATCCTCCAGGCTGGGTGGTTCCGACGTTTCTCAATACCGGGGGTACTGCGCCGCCCATTTTCGCTCTTGGAACCAGCGACCATCCCCCATTCGGATTTCCGTACCCGGCGTTCGTGGGGACGACCCTCGACTCTCATGGCGGTCTTTCGGGTTCGCAGATCAGCGTTGGCGGGCTGGACACCAACCTGAGTTCACCTGTGACCTACAACTACACCGCCACGCTCGAACGGAAACTAGTGGGAAACACAGTCGTGAGTGTTGGTTACTCTGGGTCGCAGTCACGAAATCTGATCGGGGGCGGCGGGCAAGTGAGCGCCACTTCCTATGGAACGGATATCAATCGTTTCGAAGGCGACCTGATCGCCAACGACAACGTGCTGACGCGCTTGAATCCAAGCTTCGGCTCAATCACTTTCGCTCAGAATGGGGCCGAGGGATCCTATAACGCGCTCATTATCGGTGCCCACGGGAGATTCGGAAGAAGGGGATACTTCAACACGTCTTACATGCACTCAAAGTCCACGGACGACTCTCAGATCTATCCTACCTTTCCGGGGGAATCTGGCACGAGCCTGAGCCAATACAAGAGCTTTTCTGGCTGGGACGCTCCCAACCGGTTCGCCCTGTCACTGAGTTATGAATTGCCGGGCATAACCTCCTCCGGCGCTTTTGTAGACCGGCTCACAAACGGATGGGTCATCAGCGACATTACGCTGCTTCAAAGCGGCACTCCGTTCGTCGTGTTTACGGGTAACTCCTTCCAGCCGATCTTCAACGCGGGGAAGACTCAAGTAATCGGGATGACGCCTCAGAGCGGCGACTATAGTGGAGACGGTTTTAATTACGCTTACCCGGACGTGACTAATTACGCCCAGGGAACGGGCCGCCAGGCTTATCTCACCGGCGTGTTCTCGGCAGGTCAGTTTTCGCAACCGGCGCTAGGTGCAGAAGGCAATGAGCAGCCGAATCGATTTCGTGAACCCGGCTTTGCCGATTCGGACATCAGCCTGCTAAAGAACACGCGGCTCGCCGAGCAGATCAACCTGCAGTTTCGTTTTGACTTCTTCAATATCTTCAACCGTCCAAACCTGACAGGGGTAGACAACAACCTGCCTGACGGGACTTTTGGCGAGGCTACCTCCCAGTTTAACCCTCGCTGGATTCAGCTAGGGTTGAAGTTGAGTTTCTAAATCGCGGCAGGGAGAAGGGGGTGCTCGGCGCGTAGCCTGCGCAACTTGGGTTGCGGGAGCGCAGGAGCCTCTCGCGTTTGGGCACCCATCTTCCGCCGTGGATGGCGACGCGGGAGGCCTCGATTCACGCGACCGGTGTTCGCGACTAGAAGAAACCTGGTGTTCGGTGTGGAGCGTGGCATCGAAACGCCTTGTGCCACGGCAAAGAACCAACTGAGTTCCAGGCAGCCTGTGCGGCGTATGCTCAAATCACTGGAGGAGAAGTGATCAAGTCGGCGGGTTCAACGAGGCGCGATTTTCTCAAGGTCCTGTGCCTTCCGGCAGCCGCAGTCCTCTCCCCGCCAGGCGCTGAAGGCCGGCCCGACCTGGCGCGAGAGTCAGATCCCACGTCACCGACGGTCGCAACAGAACGGCTCACCTCAAACCGTGCCCCTCTTGCCGAGAGCAGCTTTTATCCCCTTCCATTGACAGCCGTCCGTCCCACCGGATGGTTGCGGCAGCAGCTCGAGGTCCATGCGAGCGGTCTGAGTGGGCACTTGGACGAATTCTGGCCAGACGTGGGCTCAAACAGCGGATGGCTCGGCGGCTCCGGTGAGTCGTGGGAACGCGGCCCTTATTTCGTTGACGGGCTCGTGCCACTTGCGTACTTGTTGCAGGACGAACGGTTGATCGCCAAAGCACAGCAGTGGATGGACTGGACGCTGGATCATCAAGCCCCGAACGGAATGATCGGGCCCACTTCGAACGACGATTGGTGGCCCCGCATCGTCATCCTCAAGGCCCTCACCCAATATCACGAGGCCACCGCGGATCCACGAGTCATTCCCGTGATGCAGCACTATTTTGCGTATCAGGCCCGCGAACTTGCTGCGCGACCTCTGAGGGACTGGGGCAAGTACAGGTGGCAGGATGAAGTTCTCAGCATCCAGTGGCTCTACAACCGTGCGGAAAACCCAGAGCTCCTGGCGCTTGCGGAAATGCTTCACCGGCAAGGCTACGAGTGGCGGAGTCAGTTTGAGAATTTTCGCTTCACCGAAAAGACGAATCGGGACGATCTTGCGCTGAGACATAATCAGCTGCCTTCGGATTTGGCGATGCAGACTCACGGCGTAAACAACGCAATGGGCCTCAAATCATCCGCAGTTTGGTGGTTGGTTTCAAAAGATCCAGCGGACCGCGAAGGCCTGCTGCGCCAGTTGCGAACGCTCGATCAATACCACGGAATTCCGAACGGAATGTTCAGCGCGGACGAGCACTTCGCAGGCCGCAATCCCTCGCAGGGAATCGAGCTTTGCGCCGTCGTGGAAACTATGTTTTCCCTCGAGCAAGGCCTCGCAATTTTGGGCGACGCTGCTCTGGGAGACCGGTTGGAACAGATCGCCTATAATGCGCTCCCCGGCGGGATTACCGCGGATGCGTGGGCCCATCAGTACGACCAGGAGCCAAACCAAATCCTGTGTAGTTTGTCGCCGAGGCCCTGGAGCACCAACGGTCCGGAATCGAATCTCTTCGGACTCGAGCCCAACTTCGGCTGCTGCACGGCCAACATGCATCAGGGCTGGCCGAAATTTGCGTCGAGCCTTTGGATGTCGGACGGGAAAGGTGGTCTGGCGGCGGTCGCATACGGGCCGAGTCAAGTTCACACGCTCGTCGCGAATAAGACACCCGTTCTCATCGAAGAAGAGACCGAGTATCCATTTGGTGAAGAAGTGACGCTCCGCGTGAACCCGGAATCCCCCGCGGAATTTCCTCTGAGCTTGCGTATACCCGGTTGGGCTCACGGAGCACAAGTACGCGTGAACCACCGGGCGATCGAGCCGTGCGAGCCGGGGACGTTTATTACCGTGACGCGCCGATGGAGGCGCGGCGACCGGGTCGAGCTCCGATTTCCCATGCAGCCTCGCGTCACGCGCTGGTATCAGAATTCGATGGCAGTGGAGAGAGGGCCCCTCATCTTTTCGCTTGATCTACAGGGAGAGTGGCGAAAGTTGGGTCCGAGGGGAATGACCGCGGATTGGGAAGTTTATCCAAGATCCACATGGAATTATGCCTTGGACGTGAATGAGCAGACGGCGGAATCAGCGTTACAGCTTCATCGAGGAAAACTGGGCGGAAATCCGTTCGCGCTGGAGGGTGTGCCAGTGCGAATCATGGCAAAAGGGCGGCGGGTCCCTGAATGGAGAAAGGAAAACAATGTCGCCGCAGCGCCCCCGCAAGGCCCTTTGACGACCAATGAGCCGGAAGAGACCCTCACGCTCGTCCCATACGCCGCCGCCAAGCTTCGAATCACCGCGTTCCCCGAGCTCAAGAGCGTGACGTGAACTGCCTACGATGAAGGCGCCAAGAATGCGGGAGATCTTTCTGAAGGTGGCGGCGGCCGCATTGATCGTATCGGCCGCCTGCAGCATCGCATTTTGCGCTCCTCGCTCATTGACGCTTCACAACTCGCAGTTGACCGCGCAGTTTGGAGATCGTGGGCTCAGTTCTCTCGAAGACCGAGCGCTCAACAGGAAGATTTGCTTTGCCGGCGACACTTTTTCTCTCACCATCGACGGGCGCGAAATCAGCAGCGACGCCCTCAAAGATCCGGCGGTGAAATCAGGCGCCACTTCCGTTGGATACGTCTTTGACGCGCCGCCTTATCAGATTGAGGTGGTCTACAGTCTCGCGCCGAGTTGGCGATTCGTGAGCAAACGTCTGATCGTCACCGCCTCCTCGAAGCGCGAGTTTCATGTCGATCGAATCGAAGTGATCGATGCCCGCCTCTCTGACACGACTGGCTCCGCTGACGTGGTGACGAGCCGCTGGGTCAAGCCCGAGACTCCCGGCCGCAACTATGGCATCTTCGAGAGATTCTTGGACCGCACAGGCCTCTTCGCTCTTGTCCAGAATCCCTTCCTGACGGTGGAGCACGCTGCCGGCTCGTTCTCCATTTCCTACTCACCGGGGATGAGCTGGAGGGCGACGTATGGTCCATTCAAATCCGATATTGGATGCATCGGAACCTACCAACTCAGCGGGCGGACGGTGCCTGCCACCGCCGTAGATGAATGGGAATGGCAGCCCACTGCGGGTTCGAGCGACGGATCCGACGAAGACGAGGCCGAAATTGCCGCGTTCACAAATTGCGTGCGCGCCTTCGTCCTCGATCCCCATGCCAAAGGAGTAAGAATCCACGTCGGGTGGACCGAAAACGACTACCAGATCGATCTCGCGAAACCCGAGGGCCGCACGGAATACAAGCGAATCATCGACCGGACGGCAACTCTCGGAATCAACACGCTTCTCTTCGGGCCCAGCAATACAGACATCTCCGCCGAGAAAGACGATGCGGATGTTTGGCACTGGGAACATGTCTTGTGGCTGGGGCTGGGGCAGAAAATCAGAAAGGGCCAATGGAAACCCGAGTCGAGCCCGGTTCCTTCTTCCGTCCAGGAGATGTTGGACTATGCGAAATCGAAGAACGTAAAGCTCGTCGCCTACGTCTATCCAGTCCTTCCGTTTGCCGGGAACCCGAATTGGCTCGTGGGGGAGCATAAGGATGCTGCGAGCCTCGCAAATCACGAGTTTCAGGACTGGCTCATCAAGGAGTTGCTTGCTTTTTATCGCCGCATGGGAATCGGCGGCTACGCGTTCGATTACACCTGGCTCGATTTGCCCGGCGCGACGGAGTATTCGCAATGGTGGGGCTGGCGCAGGGTGATGGAGACTCTGCGAACCTCGGAGCCTGACATTGTCATCGACGGCCGCCAGAGATACCAAGCTTACGGCCCGTGGGTTTGGCTGGCGGGTTCGTATCCGCATCCGACTTCAACTGACGAGCAGCCGGAGAGTTTTATCCCGTTCCCGGACCTTCATTTCGATCGAGTCTCAGCCGATCGGGAACGCTACACGGCGTATTTGTACCGAATCGATGATTTTTGTCCCCCGGAGCTGATGCCCGGGTTCATCGGCCATCAAACCGCTCGCAACGACGACACGGGTCAGCGCGTGAACGCGTCATTCCGGCAGCGAGACTGGGACTATCTGGGCTGGCGTTATTCCTTGATTTCTTCAATCGCAGCCGCCGGCCTGAACAACGTGGTCAATATGATTCCGGCGCGCGACCTCGCGGAGAATCGATATTTCTCCCGGTCCGATGTGCATTTTTTTCGACACTGGCTGGAGTGGGCAGATCAAAATCGCGCGTACCTGCTGAATACGCGGTTTATCCTGGGCCAACCCCAAATCGGCAAAGTAGACGGCACCTCCGCGCTTGTGGGGAATCGCGGCTACATTTTCTTGTTCAATCCAAACGGCAGAAAACTCGAAGTCCGATTGAAGCTCGATCAATCGATCGGCCTTGGTGGGCCGGGCGCATTCCTGCTCCGAGAACTTTATCCGCAGGACGGAAAACGGGTCGGCAAGCCTGGCGCGGGATTCTGGAACTATGGCGATGAAGTCCCGATACCGATGGACGGTGCGAGCGCGCTCGTTCTGGAGATCGTCCCTGCACCGCGCAAATCCGCCGAACCTCTGCTCTTCAACACGCCGGGAAATGCTGTGTTGACCGGCGACCAACTCGTGCTAACAGGAGTCCGCGGCGAGGCCGGTTCGACTCGCAACGTCGATGTGTTGCTTCCCCCCGGCAATCGGGCGACCACGGTTCGCGTGAACGGGCACTCCGAGAAGTCGAGCCAGGCTAACGGCGTAGTCACGGTAGGCCTGCATTTTCAGGGAGCTCCTTTCAGCCACATGCAGCAAGTGGGAACGTTCGACCCGAACTTTGCCGGAGGCACATTTACGAGCAGCTTCAACATTCCGCAGTGGGTTTTCGATCAGCTTGCAGCAAGACAGAAAGCGTGGCCCATACCCTGGACGCCCGACGACCTTAAGACCACTTGGCTCGCCCCGCAGCGTTTGGTGCTGTTCGTTCAAATTGCTGAGCCCAATGACGGAATGCAGGCCCATTTGACCTTGGATGGTACACCGGTCGAGTTACAGAAGGCGTATTCCTCGGTCCGTCCGAATCCAGGAAGCTTCGTGGGGTTTTATGCGGATGTCTCGAGTCTTCACCCGGGACACGAGTACAAAGTTGAACTAACGCTGCCGGTCCTTCGGCCGGGACAGTTCCAAGGCCTGTTTTTTGACAACGTGGAGCCCGGCTACACAAGTCAGATTGAGCCTTGAATCCGTCGAGAATTGCCCGTAATTTCGCTTTCAACCGGGGGTGTCGGGTTCGAATGTAGATTTTGAAAGGCAGGGTGACCGAATGCGGAAAGTGCTTCGAACACTAGGGATCGCGCTCGTGCTTGCCTTGGCTGCGAACGCGATTGGCATGCCGGAGCCAAAGCTTCAGCGAGCGCGTTGGACCGAACAGTCTGCAAACGACTGGTACGCAAAGCAGCCATGGCTCGTCGGGAGCAATTACATTCCCTCGTACGCAATCAACCAGCTTGAAATGTGGCAGGCGGACACGTTCGATCCGCGACGCATCGATCAAGAGCTCGGCTGGGCTGAGTCCATCGGACTCAACACGATGCGAGTGTTCCTCCATGATTTGTTGTGGGAGCGGGACCCCGACGGATTTAAGAAACGCGTTGACACGTTTCTCGCCATTGCGGACAAGCATCACGTCAGACCATTGTTCGTGTTGTTCGATTCGTGCTGGGATCCCAATCCGCATCTCGGCAAGCAACATGACCCGCGCCCGGGCGTCCACAATTCTGGCTGGGTTCAGAGTCCCGGAGCGAGCGCGCTCCAGGATTCCGGGCAGTATCCTCGTCTCGAAGCTTACGTGAAAGGCATCGTGGGCGCCTTTGGGCAGGACAGTCGCATCCTCGGATGGGACGTGTGGAACGAGCCGCCTGACACAAACGCAGATAACGGGAACTATCCCGGCCAGGAAGCGAAAGACAGAGTCGCGTTGGTCCAGGCGCTACTGCCAAGAGTGTTCGAATGGGCTCGCCAAGCGAATGTTTCGCAACCTCTGACGAGCGGAGTTTGGAGCGGCGGAAAGTGGTCGTCGAACGACCAGCTCAGTCCGATGGAAAAGATCCAACTCGAGGAATCCGATGTTGTCTCTTTCCACAGCTATGACAAGCCCGAAACCTTCGAGGCGCGTATTCTCTCCTTGCAGCATTTTCACCGACCCGTCATTTGCACCGAGTACATGGCGCGGGAAAATGGGAGCACGTTTCAGGGATCGCTTCCCATCGCGAAGAAATATCGCGTCGGCGCCATCAACTGGGGGCTCGTCGCAGGAAAAACGCAGACTTACTTTCCGTGGGATTCCTGGCAGCACCCTTACGTCGATCACCAGCCTCCCTTCTGGTTCCATGATATTTTCCGCCCGGATGGACAGCCCTACCGACCGGAAGAAGTTGACTTCATCCGCCAGATCACCGGCCACGCAATGGGCCAAACACCAATTGGATGAGCTCGCCGCAAAAGGCAACGCCTAGCTGGGGCTGCTTAACTGGCCAGAAAGATGTGGTTTTGGGTGGGACACAAAAGGTTTGGGGTGAGCGATGGGATTTGAACCCACGACCCTCGGTGCCACAGACCGATGCTCTACCAGCTGAGCTACGCTCACCACCGTGTAGAATCAGTTAATTACAGGATCCCCAGTCTTCGGTGACTGCTCGATTGTCCCCGAATTGTCCCCGAGTTCCCGCAACCGAAAATCTTCAATCTGATCGAGAGCGGCGCGACGCTGCTTCCGATTCTCGATCGCGTACCGTTTGTAAACCGATTCACTTCGATGCCCTGACATTTTCATCACTTCACCGCGTGGCGCGCCGGCGTGCTCTGCGTCGGAGATAAAACTTCGCCGCAAGTCGTGGAAGATAAGCCCTTCGTACCGCATTTTGGGTCTCGGCTTTGAGTGACTGTAGCGCGGCTTGTCGAGCACAGTCTGGCCGGCGGCGTCAACGACGGGCTTCATCGCGCCCAACCCTATTTTCTCACAGGCGCGGCGCCACGCCTTACGAAAATTTCCGATCGCCTGAGCATGTCCTTTGCCGTCGAGGCGGAAACAAACCCGGTCGCATCCCTCTTGGCGCCGCGCATATTGCTCGCGCAGCGCGCGCTCAAGTTCGCCAGCAAAGGGAATTTCTCTCGCGTCGCTGTTTTTTGAGTCCTCGACGCGAATGAGCTTGTCCATCCACAGGATGTTTTTCCATCTCAGGCCAAGAATCTCGCCCAGGCGTGAGCCGGTCCGAAATCCAATCGTCACGACCAGGCGCAAGTATTCCGGGAGTGCCGCGAGCAATTCCGGGTACTTCTCGGCGCTCAAAGTTCCCTGGCGCGGGCGGCTTTCTTTCAGCATAGGAAAGTACGGCAAATTTTGAATGCGCTGCTCTCTTTGAGCGAGGCTGAACATCGCTCGCAGTGCGCTGATGCTCCGGTTTATCGAACCGTTCGAGAGTTCGGCCCGGTGCTCTTTTTGAAATCGTCGGATTTGGTCAGCATCAATTTCGATTGCTCGGAAGCCAGCGAAAAAAGAGTCGAGGCGGCGGACACATTCCAGATAGGGCTGGCCGGCGGCGTCACGCCTCAGAGATTTCGCTTCGTCTGCTTCAAGACTCCACAGATACGCGTCGCGCAATTGCTCATATCGGATCGAGCGGTTGTCGGTCGCAATCCCGTTTGCAACGGCGCCGACGCGCTTGCGCAGTTCTTTTAATGCCTTGCGCTCATCGGCGGTCCTGGCCGATTCGCGGATCTGCGCGCCATGCGCGTAATATTGAATCCACCAGGTCTTGCCTCGAAGAAAAATGCGGCCGTCGCCGCGGGCTCGCTTCTCGTTCATATTGCGCCGCCTTTCTTCGGTTTCGGTCCAGGCTTCAACGTGCCCTTAAGCTTGCGCGCTGCCGCAATGTGCGCGTCTGTCCAGAGCCGGATGGATGCGTTGCCGGCCGTAATCGGTTCGGGCGCATCGATAAGACCGGCCTCAATCCAGGAGTACAGCGTTTGCCGGCTCACGCCGATCCTGGAAGCCACCTGGGACGTGCTGTAAGTCTTGCGACTCATGCCGCTGGAACCATATCAAGTCGCTAGACATGTGTCAAGCATTTTGCTAGGATGCGCACTGGAAAGAAAAAGCCCCGGCTGCAACCGGGGCCCGGGTGAATCTAGCTTTGGCTGAGCGCAAGCGTACCACAAAACCCCGCGCTGCGAATGCGGACCACTGGCGTAAAGGACTGCGCTATTTCAAAGAGAACCCCGATGCCAAGCGGATACTGCGCAGATACATCCGAGCTGGCTGCAAGCTGAAAATGATCGGCGCTTTTCTCCGGGAATATCTCCATGGCGGACCGCATCTTTACGAAGAGCGCCGCAAGCGTCGTGATCGGGCGATCAACAAAGCGCAGCAAGCTATTAAGGGGTTCGTGGCGGCCACCGATTTTTACCGAGACCTTGGCCGGCTTCTCGACGCCGCGCGAATGGAATTCGAAAAATCCCGCTTCGAGAATTTTTTGGTGCGGGAGAAACAAACTAAACCCCTCGACACAAAGAAACTTGGCGCATTACACGCGAAGGAACTCCCCGGCGCGCTTATCTACCTGGTCGAGCTGCAAGAGTACGTCGCGGCGAGAACGGGCACGCTCCCAACCCCGCAAGAGATGGCATGGCTCGTCGAGGCTATACTTACAGCCTTCGACCACCCGAAGAAGGATGTCGATCCCAACCTGCTTGCCACAAGACTGAAGCAATTCCGCGCGCGTAACCCCATGTTGACGCACAACATATCCGCCGCGGTTCGCCAAATCTAAACCCCCCGCAAAAATCTGACTTAGATTTTTGATCCCACGTGAACGATGTGGTTTTCTGTGCCAGTGAGACAACAGAGTTGTCGGAAAGGCTAAACATGACGCCCAGAGAATTGAGGGAACTTCGTGAATTGGCCGGATGGACTCAGGCCCGCCTCGCAGTCACGGTGCGCTGCGAGCGTCCCCGGCTCTGTATGTACGAGCGAGGGCAAGCGCGCATGAGTCCGAGAACGCTCGCGCGCTGCGAGCGCGTCCTACGTCGGGCAATTCGCGAGCGCGCGGCTCAACTCAATGCAGCACTCATACCGAGATCGGTAGAAGCCGCAACCTGCGAATCGACATAATTTCAGAGACACCCGGACGCGGGCACGCGTTCGGGTGAATTTCAGAAGGGCGACAACGAAGTGAGTTTAGAACGAAAGACGATTTCACACAAGGGGGGGCGCTCGATTGAAAATTTCCAGCGCAACCGCCTCGCTTCCGACGTGCATGGCGAAAACGCAGTCGAGGAGCTCCCATGACGCCGGCGAAACCTGTGAGCGACGAGTCTCGGGCCGAGCAGCGGTTCTTCACCGTCGAAGATGCCCAACATTACTTGGTCGCAATCGGCGCGGTCGGCGTGGGTGTGACTTTTGTTCGTCAGCTAATCGTAACTGGTGCGATTCCGCACGTGAGAATGGGGCGTCGATACTACGTATCGCGCGTGGCCCTCGACGAGTGGTTGCTGAAACACGAGCGGCGGGCTCGGTGATGCAGCGACCGCAAAGTCGCGGCGGCCGTCCAGCGCAAGCACGCCCAGCGCAAGCACGCCCAGCGCAAGCACGCCCGGCAACCATTCAGCAGCCTGCCGGCGGCGATCGCCCGCTGCCGCACAATCCCGGAGCCGAGCGTGAAATCCTCGGTGCAATTCTCCTCGACAACCACGTCCCGAATGGCGCCCTCGCCGACGCCATGCAACACGTGCGCTCGGAAGATTTTTTTCTTCCGCTAAATCAGCTGGTCTTCGGGGCCATGATCCAACTCAGCGAGAGATCATGCCCGATCGGGATCGTAACGCTTCACGATCACCTCGAACGACTGGGGCAGCTCGAACGTCTGGGGCCGCTCGGCGGCGCCCATCTCTCGGAGCTCTACGATGGGACCCCGCGCGTTACTGACGTCACACATTACGCGCGGATCGTCAAAGAGAAGGCCGACCTGCGCAGAGTGATCCATGCGGCCGCGGCAATTCAGGAGCAAGCGTCCTCTGCCGCCGATGATGCGGACGTGATCATCGAGCGCCTTGTGGGAATGCTGTCGGAGATCCGTAGTGACCGCGGGAGCGCGTCCGGCCCACGTAGCTATCCACCAAAGGAGCTAATAACCACCATGAATGAGGCTGTGGACTGCATCGCGCATCCCTTTGCGTTTCGCGGCATGGTTTCGTTGCTCGATGGCCCTCCAAAATCCGCAGGCAAAACCACGATGCTCATGACAGCCGCCGATGCGTGCATCCACGAACGGCTTTTCCTTAACCGCGCAACGAAGCGCGTTCCCATTCTATTCGTCACGGAAGAAAACCCGCGCACGATCGCGATGGCTCTGAACCGCGCGGGACTCGGCGACCTCACCGAATGGCTGCACATCGTTCCGGCAACGGAGTTCGCGGGAATGCCCTGGCCTGCCCTTGCGCAATGGATCGAACGGGAGTGCATCAGACTCGGCATCGGCTGGTTGATTATCGACACATTTTTCGCGGTCGCCGGGCTCAGCGGCGAACAGGAAAATCAAGCCGGCACTGTGGACGAAGCTGTGGGCCTGGTCCGCCGCATCGCCGGCAGGCTCGACATACCGATTACGTTGACCCGGCACGAGCGAAAGAGCGGCGGCGACGTCGGCGTTTCCGGCCGCGGATCTTCCGCCCTCACTGGCGCGGTCGACATCGTCATGCTGCTCAAGCGGGTGAACGGAGGCTTCGACGAAGCCCGGCAGCTCGAGATCGCCGGCCGCGTGGAGCAGGCGCGCTTCGAAATTGAACTGCGCGACTGCCAATATCGAATCGTCGGAGGAGGCGATCATGTCAGCACGTCTGAGCTCGCCGACCTGGTTGCTTTCGTTGAATCACAGAAGGACGGTGAGTGCTTCAAAGAAACAATCAAAAATCGAAAAGGCTTCTCGCACGCCAACAATCTCGACCTCCTGAAGACCGCGTTGGAGCGCCAAATCCTGGTCATGCGAGGTTCGAAAGTGGCGTCCCCGACGTCCGGGACGCCTCAATCCGATTTCTTCGCGTCCCCGGACTCCGGGACGCCCCGGGACGAGTGAGCTATGTATCGCACATCTACTCAGCACTCAACACGTTACGGCGTCCCCGATTCCCGGGACGCCTCGGGACGCTCACCCCATCCTCTGGACGTCCCCGCGTTCCCATCCCATAGGATGGGACGCGGACGAAGGGGCCGGCCGGGGACGGTTGCCGCAGTTTCTGTACCGCTAAAAAAAGGTGTGACGCAATTTTGCTCGTCCAGTCGTTCCGCAAAATGTACGGCTTCGGTCGACCGATCAACGAGAAATCCATCGTGCCTCTCCTCTCCTGCTCACTGGGAGCTTGTTGATTTCATCCCAAACCCCGCAGGGCAGGCATTCGTCCGACGTGCTGATTTCGAACCGTGTCTCGTCAAACGTTATCATCTCTGCCTTGCGCTCCGGATATTCTCGGCTCTACGAGCCAGTAGGACATCGGTCTCTCCAGCCGAGCGCCGCAATTCCCTCGTCGTAACTGTTTCGTCAGTCGTCATTTGCAAGTCCTCATTTCCGGCTGTCCCCGAAATGTCCCCGGACTGCACGTCAAGAGTTGTGGGTGAAAAGACTTATTGGAGGTGAAACATCATGGCTGACATTCTGGAAGGAAACTATGCTGGGGTCCCGCGAGACGCGCTCTTCGAGCACGAGCACCAGGGCAAGACGCCGCGGGAGTACGCCCTCGCCAGGTTGCTGGTAATTGACGACGAGATCGCCGCCGCCGCCCGCGCGGGCGACACCACTCGGGTCCGCTCGCTCCGCCTGGAAAAGCGGCGCGCGAGTGAAATCCAGCGGGAAGAAATCAAAGCTCACCTCGCGGCCGCGACGAAGCGACAGGCCGCGGCGCCCGCGAAGGGCGAGCTCGAAGGGCTCAAAAAACGGGCGCTCAGGCTCAGCTCGGAGATCGTGAGCAAGACCGGCGCGCTCGAGAAGTTGCTCGCCCGGCTGAACCGCGATCCCGAAAATGAATCTCTGCTCGCCAAGATCGACTCCGCAAGGGACAACTTGAAAGAACTCAGGCTGGAACTCTCGCGCATCGCGGCCCGTCAGGCCGAGGTCGACAGGTTGCGCGAAGACCGGCGACACGAAGAGACTCTCGCCGGCGCGCGGCGGAAGTTCGAACGCGAAATGCCCGCCCGCCTCGCGCGGCTCAAGAAGGCTGGGCTCGAAATTGTTCGCGCCTGGCAAGCGCTCGACGAGGGCATCCGCGAAATGGACGGGATCCTTGAAAAATTGCGCGACCTGCCCGGGTCGCCTCCTGCAGAAGTGCGCGCGGCCATCGAGCAAGAAATTGCGCACATCGGGGAAGCGACCGCGAACGGGATCACTGATACTGCGAGCGGATGGACCATCCGATGTGGCGGAGGTAAGAAATGACGGAACAAGAACTTTCCTTTGCGGTCCTGCTTTCAGCGAGCCCACTATCAGATCTCTCAGAAATTCCGGTAGCGATCACCGGAAGTTGGGTCAAAGATTCGCATCGCTTTAGCATCACGCGCGCAGATTTGGATGACATCGTCAGCAATTTTACAAAGCGCGGCAACGGTGAAATTGTCGTCGATTTCGAGCATGCCTCTGAGCGACCCGAAGTCGCGCGTGGCGGGCCCGTTCCTGCGGCCGGGTGGATCCAGAAACTGGATGTTCGACCGGGCGACGACGGCAAAGATGTTCTCTGGGCTGACATTGATTTCACCGACGAAGCGAAAAAACTCATTCGCGAGAAAAAATACCGATACGTTTCGCCAGCAATCGATTGGGGAGCCGCCGACAAGAAAACGGGTCACGGCAAAGGTGCCACGCTCACTTCGTCAGCGCTGACGAATCACCCATTTTTGGAAGAGTTGCCAGCAATCCAATTGTCCGAGACGAGCGGCAGGGTGATCGACAAGTTCGTCGGGAAGAAAGAAATGGGCGAGCTTGACCGCAAGCGCATTTTCGGCGCGCTTCGGAAGAAATATGGAGGGAGATCGTCCGAGTCCAATCCGCGAGTGAAAGAGATTTTCGATGACCACCTCGTTTTCGAGTCGGGGGGTAGGTTTTATTTGTCTGCCTACACCATCGGCGCGAATGGCGAGGTTGGAATAAAACCAAAAAAGGATGTGAATATGAGACTTCACGAAAGTGATCGAGAAGTAGATCCGTACCACCGCGACCCCGACAATCCCGATAGTCAACGATCGCAGTTGCGTCGGCAGGCCGAGCGCCGCGCAAAGGAAATCGACGAGCCAGCCAGCGGCGATGGAGACGATGACGGCGTGCTCCAAGCTGCCGGCGACGGTGGCAGCATCCCGCGCTTTAAGATCCGCAAGATGTCGGCCGCCGACAAGGTCGGTAAGATCGGTCACCATGCGGTCACGGACCACAACGGAAAACTCCTGGGCTACATTCGCCACGGCGACCTGATGGAGCACGTGGGAGGGGCAAAGGACGGAGACGAAGACAGGCGCCCAGTCGAACAGGCGAGTGCTGTGGACGCGGAAATCATGCGCCGAACGAACGCTTTTTTGGCCGAACGCCGCGGGTTGTCGTACTCCTCCGCCCATAGGCAGGTGCTCGCGTCCGACGCGCGACTTCGGGCCGCATACAACGAAGCGCATAGCCGCTTGATGTTGTGACGCGTTTCGCGCGCTAGTCGACGCGGGAAGTCTGCAACGGCGAAGTGTGTGAGAGGGAGCGTGCGATGGGTGGAAAAAAACAACATCGTAAGCACGGCAGCGGTGGAGTCACTTTCCTGCGTGCCGATGAAGCGGCCCGCCGGCTCGCGAACGCACTCGGTTTAACCATCGCCGAGTGCCAAAATTTGCTCGTGCTCGGCGATGGCGATAATGTCCCGGCGCCGGAGGCAGTGGCTTTCTCGGAACCGCGGACCTGGTGCGCCGATGTGATCGCGGGCTGGCTGCGACGCTACGGCGGGAAAATCCAGTCGGCTACGGCCGTCAGGAAAGCGTCGTAGGCGAGCGATGCCACGAAAACGAAAAAACGGGCGGCCGTCAAAGTACTCGCGCGGAATTGCTTCCCGCATCTGTCGCGACGTTGCGAAGGGTTGCAGTCGACGTATGGCAGCGGCTTTGAACGGGATTGGCGCAACGACCTTGTTCGAGTGGCAGCGCACCTCACCGGGATTTTGCGAGATGCTCGAAAAGGCCGATGCAAAATTCCAAAAGGCCGCTGTAGCGTCGATTCGCAAAGCTGGCCGCACTCCGCGAAACTGGACCGCCAACGCGTGGTTACTCGAGCGAAAATTTCCCGATCAGTGGGGTCGTGTTGATCGGCACCTGATCCAGAGCCAGG